>SDBV01000124.1_pt1 | contig 91890 bp, 57 predicted proteins | sample 2277081 | NCBI WGS metagenome assembly SDBV01 (sample SAMN10402039, study PRJNA504765) | marine sediment metagenome | isolation source: marine sediment core GS10_PC15, 223 cmbsf | place: Arctic Ocean: Southern Knipovich Ridge | collected 2010
GCCCAAATGCGTCTCCAACGTACGGTCCTCGAACATCCCCGTGCCGTCGTTCACATAGAGCGTGTTGGTTTCGGTGGTGATATGCGTCATGAACAGATCCAGATCACCGTCGGCGTCGAAGTCTCCGGCATCTACGCCCATGCTTCCCTCCGGGTTGCCGTTGCGATTCACTGCGCAGCCGCCTAGCAGGGCGTCGTCGACGAACGTGCCGTCTTGCTGGTTGATCCAAAGTTGGTTCGGCCGCGCGTCATTGGCCACATAGATATCGTCCCATCCGTCGCCGTTGAAGTCCGCACACACTACGCCCAACCCGCTGCCGTACTTACGCACGATCTGCGACTTGGCCGAAACGTCCTCGAAGGTTCCGTCGCCGCGGTTGTGAAAGAGGCGGTCGGTAATCGGCTCGTAGATCAACGGGCCACAATAGTCCATCTTACCGGCCTCCGTAAAGCACTTTTTGTGCGTGGCATAGCTAAAATTCAGGTTGCCGCACACAAACAGATCCAGCCACCCGTCGCGGTCATAGTCGAAAAAGGCCGCACTGGTCGTGTAACGCGGATCGTCAGTGCCGGTCTGCTCGGTCACGTCGGTAAACGTGCCGTCGCCGTTGTTGTGGAACATCTGGTCGGGACCGAAGTTGGTCACGTACAGATCGACCCAGCCGTCATTGTCGTAATCGCCGGTGGCCACCCCCATGCCATAGCCGAGGGCCTCGATCCGACTGGCCTCGGTCACGTCGGTGAAGCGCAATGTGCGTGTGCCGTCCGGGTCGATAACGAGATCGTTTCGATAAAGGCGATCCTTAAATGGCACAGGCGCCTTGGGGGGAAACATCGCCTGCTCGATCGTCTTGCCCGGCCCGAGCATCTTCCCTTGGATCAGGTAGACGTCCAGGTCGCCGTCGTTGTCATAGTCCAGCAGGGCCGCGCCGGGGCACATGATTTCACAGAAATAGTACTCACCCGACATGCCGTTGAAATGCACAAAATCGAGTCCCGACGCCTCGGCCGCATCGACGAAAAGCTCGCCGGGCGCTCCCGAATCCACCGAGGGGACGGCTGATGACTGCCCGGCTGTGTCGCTGCTCTCGTCACGGCAGCCGGCCCAAGAAATGGCCGCCATCGCCACGCCGATGAAGATCCAGCTTGCGGGTCGTCGACGTCGGGTCACTTCGATCATGGACATTCCATACAACGTAATGGATTGCCCGACATTCGTCAAGTTAATCGGCAGACTCCTCCGCCGGCACTAGCCGCACGGCCATGCCTCCCTGGGCCGTCATGGCGGCTTCCAGAACGCTGTCGCTGCTGACTTGCTGTCGGGTCACGCGGACCTTGGTGCGCGTGTCGACGGTCGGATCGTCGCTGTAGATGTGGGCGTCGAACGGCTGGCCGGCGGGCAGGAAATCCAACCGGACATCGAGTGTGCGCGGCTGGCCGGCGTTCATGCAGCCGATGAACCACTCGTCGCCGTGACGCCGCGCGATCACCGCATATTGCCCGATCTGGCCGTGCAGCACCTTGGTATCGTCCCAGACGGTCGGCATGTGCTTGAAGAACTCCAACTCCGGCTCGTCATTCGCGGTTTTCGGGCGGTCATACCAGAAGAGGAATTGCCACGGACTGAAGATACAGACCGGCTTGGCCAACTGGTAGGCGTGCGACGCATTGCGGTCGACACGGCTGTCGTAATAGCAGACCGTATTATCGCCGTAACCGAGCAGCATCCGCGTGAAGAGAATGTTCAGCGTCAGTTCGTTCGACGGCGCCGTTTCGTCGCCGCCGATCCCCTCCGACGTCATGAAGTTCGGATAGGTCCGTTCCCAGCCTGTCGGGCGATATTCGTCGTGAACGTCGATCATCAGGCGATGGCGTGCCGCGGCGCGGATGGCCTCGTGAAGCCAGGACGTCCATTTTTGCGATCCGACATGGACGAATCCGTACTTGATGCCGGCGATTCCCCAACGCTGATACATGGGCAGGATCTCGTCAAGCTGCTGTTGGACCGCACGCCGATTGACGTAGAGGATCACGCCGATATCGTGCTGCCGGGCATAGCGGATCACTTCCTGCAGGTCGAGATTCTTCACGGAGACGGTCCTTGCGTCGGACTGCATGTCCTCTTGCTTACCGTACCAACCGGCGTCGTACTCGATGAATTGCAGGCCGTATTTCACGGCAAAGTCGACGCAACTCTTGCCGCCTTCGGTGCTGAGCGTAACGTCCCGGATCACCTTGCCCGGGCGAATCCACGACGTGTCTGCGATGGCGCAAGGCGCATTGAGATTGCGGAAGATATCGTTGTTCTGAAGCAACTCGCCCGGACTGCCGGCGACCATGATCAACCGCCATGGCGTGCGAAGCCTGCTGCTGGTGCTGACCGGGCCGTGCAACTGCGAGACCAACTCCAACGGCACGTCACCCGACGGGCCAAGCTTCATCCGCGCGTAGTCGACCAGCGCGGCCTCGCCCACGGCGACGTAGAGGTCGTCACTGATGCGGACCGTCAGCGGACGTTCGCATCCGTTTCTGATCTGGCTGATCTTCGCCTGCCGATAGTTTCCTTGCGCCGAATAGACGGCCCAGGCGTCGTGGTCGGCCGTGAATCGGAATCGGGTCTTCTCGGCCGCGATCTGAATCGTATCGTCGCCCTGTTTGACAGGCAGTAGATAGCGAAAAGCGACGCCCTCGTCGTAGGCCCGGATTTCCAGGCGCAGCGTGTCGTGCGACTGCTGCGGCGTAACCAGTCTGACCACCGCCCAGTTGTAGCGGTCGCGGACAACCGACCGTTCGCCGCAGACGGTCTTCCAGGTCGAGTCATTCCGGCCGCTCTCGACGACTTCAGCTTGCTGAAAGCCTTCGGTCAGCGGTTCGCCGTCGGCCAGTTCCAAGCCGAGCCCGCTGGGTGCGATCACCACGCGTTCGTCGCAGAGGACTTGATACACGGGACAACCCTTGCGGCCCGCGCGGTCGGCAATCTGCAGAATCAACTGGAGCTTTCCGTCGGGTGAGGTTACCTTGACGGGGGCGTTGTCGGCCGGCTCTTCAGCATACGTGACCGACCGGGCGGTGAGTTGAAGAATGAAAAGGGCCAATACACACGAGAGCAGTGGTAGAATCGTACGGTTGCGGCACATAGGAATTCCTTTCATGTTGGTGGCGGCGGGGCGCCGATTCGGGATCGTACTGCCGATCACAAGTAATCGGCAACTTGATGTCCACCGAGAACTGGAACTATCGTATCCTTCGCGACCACAACGCATCAAAGCGCAGTGCGCTCTATCCAGTTAGCAAGGAGACCAAGATTTCTACTTGGTATTCCAGATCGATTTCAGTTCGTGGGCTTCCAGTTTGATTAGCTTGGCCTTGCCGCCGTGTGCGGTAAGCGAGATCTCTTTAATATCTTGCTTTTGAGGACCGCCGGCGGTAATGAAGACCCGGCCGTCGCCGCCGGCGATTTCGGTCAGTGAGCGATCAGCCAAGACCTGCAGGCTGATCTTGCCGTCCACCGGTTTCAGCGGCGCGCCATTAAGCTTCTGATCAGTGACACTATACTTGATCTCCCGGCCGGGGAGGTTCAGTACGATTTCCTCGGCGTCGCCCACCTCAACCGTGAGGCGGACGTCGAGAAGATCGCTGCCGATGGGTAGCGTCACCGGCTCGTCGGCCACAAGGTCCTGTACATCCGCCAGGTTGCTCTTCACTCGCAGTTGCTCGATCTCTTTGACGGGCTTGGCAAACATTCGAATGCCGTCTTCGGTGGTGCGCAGCGTCAGGCGATGGGGAAAACTGAAGTGCTGGTTGTATGGCCCCGGCGCCGCAATCCTGACCCAGCCGATCTGGATCTTGCGGCCGTCGGGCGCGTTGTCAAAGGTCTGGGAAGCGTAGTAGTTGCCGTAGTGGACCCGGTGCTTGCCCTCGTGCTCCGGGGTGAAGGTCTTCCCGTCGAATGTCCCCACGGCATACATGGCATCGGCCGCGAAGACCACCCAGCGGGTGTTTGCTGCATCGCCGTCAACGGGAAGCTCGAACAACTCGGTGCACTCGTAGTAGCCCGGTAAGTGACTTTGTTCGGTCCAGTCTTTCATATTGGTCGAGGTGTAGAAGGCAGCGTTGCGCCCGCCCTTCTCATCATAGACGGCCATCACCCAGTGGCCGCCGAGTTGTTTGGCTTTGTCATCCAGAGGCGTATCGTTCTGATCGTATTGATACCAAATCACCTTCGGATCGCGGCCTCTGTGCTTCACGACGGGGTTTTTCTCATAGTAGGTAAAGGTTTCGCCGCCGTCGGTGCTGTAGGCGATGGATTCGCCGCCGTATTTCGGAAAACCGTAGCCGGTGTCAGTGAAGAAGGCGACCAGCGCGTTCTTGCCCCAACCGGCCGTGTTCTTCTTGTCTACCGTGGCGCCGCCGGAAAAGCAGTCGTGTGCGGCAAACGTCTTGCGGAGCAGCTTATTGGGATGTTGCTCCCAATGCAGGAGATCCTTACTCGTGGCATGTCCCCACGTCATGTTACCCCAAGGCAGCCCCACCGGATTGTGCTGGAAGAAGAGATGCCACTTGCCATCGTGGTAGACCATGCCGTTGGGATCGTTGTTCCAGCCCACCTTCTGGGTGAAATGAAACTGGGGGCGATAGGGCTCTTTGTAGAAATTCTCTTCGCCGGGAATAGCGTCGGATTGTTTCACCAAGGCAAAACCTTCGTCCGTGGTCTTGTCGACCACGACGCGAGCCTGCTTGCCCTGGTAGCTTTCGATGGTGAAGAAAGCATACCAGTCGACCTGCTCGGGCGAGGAGGCCACATTCAGGCCATACTCACGGACCTTTTCCTCGCCGATGTAGAGATGAATATGAGCATCGACCTTGCCGTTCTGGATCGGGATGATGAGATACTTGTTCTCGACCGTGAATTCCTTCTCCCTGGTCTGCAACTCCTCCTGGCCGAAGGCCGCAGCGCTAAGAGTGAGAAAAAGGAAATGTACAGCAACAACCCCAAAGAAAACCTTTTTCATGACACTACTCCATCTGGTGAAAAACTGATAGCGACCCTAATCAAGGGCGACCGTAACGTACCAAAGCACAGCATACACTATCCAGTTAGCCCGGAAGACGGTTCTTCTTGAACGGGATCTTATCATCGAGCATGCCCTCGATACCCGCCTACCACACCTTCCATTTATCGCGGTAGGGCAGGGAAAGCATCCCCGCGGCTATCCGGTCACCCACGATCTCCTCCTTCTCGGGATCCCAATGGATTACTCTGCCAATCAATGCGGCGGTCCTGGCCAGATGGCAGATCGTATCGCATCGAATGGCCATTTCCACCGGGCACAGGGGTTCCTGTCGCGACTTGACGCAATCGATGAAGTTGCGGTTGTGTTCGATGCCTACCGGTAGTCTTTCTTCGTCAGGCTTGAGGTTCACATCCCAAAGCCTCTCGTCGCTTGCGAAAAAGCCGTTCACCTCCTGTGCGGCAAACCATCCATCCGTCCCATGGAAAAGCAGTCCGTCCATGTCCATCCATGGCCAATAGCCATACTTCGACACGACCGGCTTGGCCGTGCTGAAGTCCATGAAGCGCATCTTCACGCCGTTTTCATAATCACACGCCACGTCCCAACGGTCGAGCGTCCGAAAAATGCCCTCGGTGGGAATGCTGCCGGTTCCCTCATAGCGTATCGGGCTGGTATGGTCCGTATTGTTGCCCCACTGCGCGATCCCCAGCGGGTGAACGCCGCAACCGGCGATGAAGCCGAGCGACGTCTCGGGGCAATGGAAGCCGCCCCATCGCGTGCACCTGTCCACCGTGTAGGGGACCATGGGCGAAGGCCCCTGCCAGGCGTCGAAGTCAAGATCCTTCGGCACGGGAACTTGCTTGGTCGACCCGTAAGGTTTGACACGATACTGTTTTACAGCATAAGTGGCGTGAAGAGTCTGACTCCATACATCGATTCGTTTCAGCTGGCCGATGTACCCGTTGCGGATCAGTTCGATCATCTTTCGATACTTTTCCATCGACCGATATTGCGTTCCAAACTGAAAGACCGGCCCGTAACGATTGACCACTCTACGCAAGAGCTTCGTCCTGGTAAGGTCCAGTGCCAGCGGTTTCTGGCAATAGACGTCCTTGCCCGCCCTTACGGCCGCAATCGACATCGGCGTGTGCCAGTTGTCGTGGGTGGCAATCACGACCGCATCGACATCCGACCGGGCCAGCACGTCGCGAAAGTCGGCATGGGGCGTGCAGACATCACTGCCGCCATAGAGCTGATTGAATGCGGCAGCCCGGTGTTCCCGCCGACTCTTGAAGGCGTCGCAGGCAGCCACCACCCGGACATCCTCCATTTCGCCCAGAAGTGTTGAATGATAATAACCGGCCAGCGCGCCGCAGCCGAGCAGGCCCACCGTCACGCGATTGCTCGGCGCGTTGGCGCCGAAGACCATGCCGGGGACGATCGTTGGGAGCCCAAACGCCGTTGCCGTTGCGACCCCGCTCTTGAGAAAGCCGCGTCTGGTGGCAGTTCCCTCTTTCGTACTCCGGTCGCTATCGTGCTTGTATTTTGTCATGGGGTCTCCTTTTTTCTGAAAAAACGTCGGGCAAGCCCGACCGCTAAATGGTAATTGCAAACTCTACGGTTCGCGCATGGCTTTGCTTTGCATGCAGGTGGCCGCCGCATCGTTTTGGAATGTCTCTGCGTCAGCCCTAGGGGGCCGTGCGGTACTCGTCATCATACAGTCCTATCTTGTCGAACGGAATCGCTTTGAAGCCGGTGACCTTCTTGTAGACGGCTGAATCCTTCTTGATTTGCCAGTTCTTGCCGATCGCATCAGCGAAGCCGATCTCGGCTTGATCCATTTCCACGTTGTCGCGGATGGTAGTTATCTGTTTGACCAGCGTGATTTCGTCGGGGTCATTGTGAAACGGCTGCAGGCTGAGGGTTTCCTTGCAACCGGTGAAGACATTGTTTGTTATTACGGTTCCGCGCGGCGACATGCCGTTTTCGAGAAAGTCGTCGAACATGGATTCGAGGTGCGGAAACTGCTGCTTCCAGGGTCCTTGCCGGTAACCGATGTTTTCGAGCCATCGGCGCTGTTCGTTGATCGAGGCGGTCAGGGTGTCGTTGATTCTTTCGATCCCCTTTTGCTGAATGGCGCGGCGGCAGTCGATGAAGAGATTGTTGGTAAAGATGTTCGGCCCGCCGGAATTCGAGAACAACGCCGCGCGGGTACCCGCTTTGTAGAAGACGTTGCCGTCGATGGTATAGCCCGAGGCCCCGTCGAGATACACGCCCATCACGCCGTGCCCCTTGCCGGGCTCGTTCAGCCCGGTGATGTCGTGGAAGTAGTTGTTTCGCAGGACGGACCCGCAGTTAGACCATCCGCGAAAAGTGTAGAACGCCCCGCCGTCGTCACGGCCGTCGCACATATTGTGAAACTCGTTGAGCTGCACCAGATGGTTGTTCCCGCCAAGCGCGACGGAGCCGCCGCCGTGATGAATCAGGTTGTGCCTGGCCGTATTACCTACGCCGCGCAGCTCGACGGCCGCGCCGCCGAGGACCGTGCCGTAGTGATGAATGTGGCAGTTTTCGACAAGATGTTCCCCCGGCGTCAAACTCTTTCTGTCGCCGCCGCGGCAGTAGACCCCGACGCCTGCGATCTGACTGATATCGCAGCTGAGAACCTTATTCTTCGTTCCGTCGAGAAGCTCGATGGCGCGATGACCGTTGATGCTGCGCATCGAACATCCGGCAATAAGATTGTGGTGTCCACCGCTAATCCGGATCGCTGCAGCAGAAGTCGCCTCGAACGATAGGCCTCGAATTGTGACATACGAGGCGTTCTGCAATTGAAACAAGGGTTCCAGCGCCTGAGCCAGAACGATTTCACACTGCTGGATCGGCGCCGGCGGGATGAAGTAGAGCAAGGCTCGCTTCGTATCCAGGAAGTATTCGCCCGGAGCGTCGAGTTCCTCGATCAAGTTCGTCGCATAATATCGTCGCGGTCCCGGATGACCATGGCCGATCCCATAAAAGTGCGGCTGGACGAACGAAATCTCACGCCCGTCGATCTTGCTTACCCGCAACGTCTCGTCATAGCCGTCGAATGCCCAGTATCCGTTGAGCCAGACGCCGTCCTTGAGCGAAGCGGCCCAGCGGGCGACCCTCGGTTGCTCCATTCGCACCTTACCCGGCCTGTCGGGCGTCTCCTTGTGCCGCGGGCGCGAGCCACGCTCGAGGACCTTTTCCACATGGGCCCAGCCTTCATTGGGCCAACGCGCCGCACGCATCGTCTGTCCGTCGCAGAAGAGCGAGGGAGTCTTCAGCAGCCCGCGAAATCTATCCGGCCAGCGCTGGCCAAGGTCGCTGATCCCCAAAGCCTTGAGGTCACATTGCAGCACCTTCGAGCGAGCGCTCGGCTCGATTATTCTATCGAGAACAGCCTGGTCCGTAACCGGTCTGAAATCGCGACTGGTGAGCACGCGCCCGCCAATCAGCCGAACGTGCTGACCACCGGCAGCACGATAAACGACAGGTGAACCCTTCTCGCCGGAATCGGTTTCCGCAAGCTCAAACGGCTTTTCGATAAGGTAACGTCCGCCGTGCAACCATACCGTGACGCCCCCGACTGGGAGCCCGGAAGTCTCCTTGAGCTTTCGAATCCCGTCCCTGGCACGTTCGAGCGTTGCGAAGGGTTTGTTCGGCGTCCCCGGGTTGTCATCGCGACCGGACGGTGAAATGTGGAAATCACGTGCAACCGAGACAGAACCCGCCAGAAACAGACTGGCCAGGATAAGAACTGCACACTTCATTGCGACTTACCTCGTCAAAAGAGTGTCACGCCCGCTAAACGGTAATTACAAACTCCACGGTTCGCGCATGGCTTTGCTTCGCATGCGGTTGGCTGTTTCGTCGTTTTGGAATGTTTCGGTGTCGGGATCCCAGTGTAGCTTACGGCCGAGTTCCATGGCAATGTTCCCCAGGTGGGCCAGGCTGCAACAACGGTGGCCGATCTCGGCGGGGAAATACGGGTCGCGACGACTCTTCACGCAGTCGAGGAAGTTGCGATGCTCGCCCTGGGGGCAAGTGAACAGGTGCGTTTCATTCGGGCCGATCGGGTTGTTGAGAACCTCCGGGGAACTGGCCTGTATTCTTGTGTTCCAGCCGTCGTTACCCAGCCAGCCGTCGGTCCCTTCGAAGCGCAAGAATATGCGTCCGGCCGTGGCTCGCAACTCGACGCCGCTGGCGTACTTATAGGTCAGGTCGAAATGGTGGAACGCATCATAGTAGCCGTTTTCAAACCGTTGGCCCGTGCCCTCGATTTCGATCGGCCCGGTGCGTTCGGTGTCGGCGGCCCATTGGGCCGTGTCGAACAGGTGGGCGCCCCAATCGGCCAACACGCCGGCCGAGTAGTCGTGGACCCAACGCCAATGGCCCGGATGCAAGCGGTCGCGAAACGGGGCGTCGGGCGCCGGGCCCAGCCACATCTGCCAATCCAACTCCGGTGGCACGGGAATCGGCTTCGGGTCGCCCGGCACGCGTGGTCGGGCCGGCAGGCCGGCGTGGATCCGCTGCAATTTGCCGATCCGCCCGTTGCGGACCAACTCGGCCATACGGTGATAGATGGGCAGCGATCGGTCTTCCGTGGCGAACTGAAAGACCGTGCCATAACGCTTCACGGCATCAGCCAGAACCCGCCCTTCGTGGAGCGTGAAGGTCGGCTTCTCGCAGATCACGTCCTTGCCTGTGCGGATCGCCGCCAACGAGATGGGCACATGCCAATGATCGGTCGTGGAGATCATCACCGCATCGATGTCGTCCCGCGCAACGACCTCGCGCCAGTCCTGGGTCGTTTGGCAGGAGAAGCTTCCGTCGCGTTTCTCTTGCGCGACTTTCAACGCCTTGTCGATCTGCCGGCTGTCGGCATCGCACAGGGCGACCGGTTCGGCATCCGGCTGGGCCAGGAACATCTTCAGGTTTTGACCGATGCCTTGGTTGCCGACCCCGATAAACCCGACCGTAATCCGATCGCTGGCCGCCGGCTTGTCCTGCGAACCCAGGGCGGCGGACGTGATGGCGTACGGTGCAACGGCGGCCGTCGCGGCTCGGCGGAGCAGTTGTCTTCGGCTGCAAGTCGATTGCTTCATGGCTCGTTATCCTCTTGTTGTTTGTTACTTGGCTTCAGGCCCGTCGAGAACGATTCCCACCACGTCCTGGGCGTAGTCGGTGTAGGTCGAATATCGACCTCGTAACCACAACAGCACGTTCCATCCTTCACCGCTGACGCCGATCGGGCGTAGGTTGTCCGATGGGGAATTCTTGGTCAGGGCCGTGAGCTTCCAGGAGTGTGCTGCGTCGGTTGTGACGGCTTCGTAGATTTCGTGCCTTCCTGACGGCAACGATGTTCCCTGGACCGGATCGACATTCGTGGAGAACCAGACTCTCGAAAGATCGTTCGGATCGATGGTCACCAGGCCCGTGTAGTCGTAGGCTGCCGGGTAGAGGCCCGGGCCGGCATAGGCGAGATGGTTGTCCTTCCATGCCTTGCCGTCCCACGCGGCATATCGAAAACGGTGGTCGGAAGGGGACTTTCGCACCGAGTAGGCAATCGCGACGCGACCTTGCGCATCGGCACCGATTGAGGAAGTCCAGGCACTGCCGTGCGAATCTCCCTTGAAGATCGTTTCGGCTTCCGTCGGAAGCAATGGGCCATCTTTGGCGATGTCTTTGATCAAGGTGCCGTCGGCTCGATAGAACTTTCCGGCCTGGAATTTCGCATAGTAGATGCCGCAGCCTGTAGAGCCGATCTCTTGCGGGTGCGATTCCGTGAAGCTCACGTGAATGTACCGGCCGTCCGCGCAGTATCGCGTATAAGGACGATGTCGGCCTTGCAAGCCATGGGCGATCAGTTGGCCTCCCGCGTTCCAGGTCGTTCCGTGGTCTTTCGACGTCATGTAGAAGGGACAGAAGGTTCCTCCGTTGCTCCAGGTGTCGCGATAGAAGTTGTACAGCGTCTCATCCGGCGGATGATAATAGACGTTCATGTAGGTGGCCCCGCGCGGATGCTTGAACGTCTGCACCGATCCCCAGCGGGTCGGATCGTTCGGCTCCTCGACCTCTGGTCGGCGGACCTCACTGATCCGATAGAAATGCGTCGGCCCGTTGTGATAGGCGTAAACTGCCAGGATTCGGTCGTCCGGTCGGGCGTAGAACACGGGCGTCGCATGGTCGTTGCTTTCGAGTTTTGGATGCAGCACGAACGTGCCGAGATCTTTTCCTTCCATCAAATTGTGGACCGTGACGCGAATGTCCCCGCGTTCCGCACCGCTTCCAGCGACCGAGCCCACGACCAGTTTGCCGTCATGGATAATCGCCCTGGGATCCTGAAACCAGCACCAACCGCCGTTGCGAGCAAAGACCTGCTGTTGGCCGAGGCCGGGGATTCGCTGCTTGGGCCGCTTCGCATTCGCTTCCGCATATTCTCGGATCATTTCGCCGGCTTTGGGAACCTTTCCCGAGAGGAGCATTTTGTGGATCTCGCCGCCGGCCAATAGAAAAAGTCCCACGGCATACTCGTGGGTCTGATCCTCGTGGACCGGATAGGGACGTTCGCCGACTTGCTGCACGTATCCCAAGCGACCTTGTTCATTCACGTGCCGGACCAATCCGGACCACGCCTTGAGCGTTGGGGCCAGGTAGGTCTCTTGATCCAATAGGCCCTGATTGATGCCCCAGGCCAGGCCGAAGCAGAAAAAGGCCGTGCCGCTGGTCTCCGGATTGGGACACTGGTCGACGTCGGCCAGATTGCTCCGCCACAAACCGTCCTCCGGCTGACAAGCGATCAACGCGGCCGCCAAGGTGCGGTAGAGGTCGAGGTACTTTTCGCGATATGGGTCGTCATTAGCCATATATGCCAGGACACGCGGAATGCCACCGAACGCCCAGCCGTTGCCGCGGGACCAGAAGACCTTCTTTCCGTTGTCCGTCTTCGCATCGAAGTATTTCTTGTCGCGATAGAACAGTCCATACTCCTTGTCGAACAGATGGTCGACCACTTCCCAGTAGGTCTGGTGCATGTAGTCGTAATACTTCTTCTCGCCGGTGGCCTTGCCGAGCATTGCGTAAGTCGGCGGACCAACGTAGAGCGTATCGACGTAGTCCCAGCCCTTTTGGATCGCCTCGCCGGGCCCGACCTGTTCGATCCGTTTATCGGCATAGGCCCGCGCGTGTCTGATACGCTCGGGTTGCGGATCAAGGAAGTAGAGTTCCAGCCATGTCTGGCCGCACGTGTTCGCGTTGACAAGGTGACTCTCCCTGCCGGCTTGCCATTGGTGCTTTTCGGCCCAATCGAGCGCCTGCTTCAACACGGCCGGATCCTTCGTCGTCCGGTAAAGCCCCATCACGCCCGTGTAGTAGGTGGCGCGGATCCAATCGCGGTCCGTTTCCCTCCAGGGATGCTCCCGTTGATAGCGGTTGACCTTGACCATCAGGTCGACCACCGTTTTGGCAGTCTTTTCATCCTCCGGCGACGCGGCGTAAGCCGTCAGGAACAGGGAAAGTCCGATCGTTATCGCGATGACCGGCGCAAACAGGGCACGGCAACTGGCAGTTCGTTCAAGCAAAGCGGCATCTCCTTCGAAACTGAATCAACTCGTGAACTCAGAGCCCGTGAATCAATCGATTCCCGGACAGTTGTTTGCAGCGGTGACAATCACACCGCCAAGTGCGAAAAAATGACTCCGAATTGTTCGCTCGTTCATCTCGGGGTAAGAACTAGGCCGTGGTAGACGATTGCGGACGACTCGCAGCCTCCTATTTACCCCAAGTTCTTCCCCTTCACGCCTTAGTTGCTCGCTGCCTCCGCCTCCGCGCGCAACGCCACCGCTCGCATTAAGTTGTGGGCCAGAACGTACCACAAAATCACAGCCTTCACCTTGAGGCTGCCCCGGACGCGGAACTGTTGAAGGCCGCGATTTCGGGCGATCGCGTTGACGCACTCGGCGGTCGCCGCCCGTTGTTTGTAAATCTCCTTCGCTTCCGGCGTCGCCATCCGAAGACGCCACGCAGCCACCGCCTCACTGTCGTCTCCGCGAGGCGTATGCGGATCACGCTTGTCAGTTTTCGATTGCATCACCGGGGCGTAAACGGTCGTCTTGCCCTGCGGCGGGCTGACTTCCGTAATGTCGTCCTTCTTAACGAAGCCGCCGTCGACCAGCATCTCCTTGGGCGTTTCCTCGTACCGATCTTCATGCTGCCCAACCATCGGAGCCATCTTCCCCTGGTCGCCGCCCGAATTGACAACCTCAACGCCGGTGATGATTTGCGTTTTCGTATCGGTGGCAAGTTGCACGTTAAACGCCGGCCGAAAGCCGCCGTCCGCCATCTTCATCACCCGGGCATCGGTGTCGGTTGTCGAAACCCGAGCTTTCTCCTTCTCGGCAGACTTCTTCTTGGCTTCCACTTCCGACATCTGTTCCAGAGCTCGGTTGATCCGCTCGATCCGCTCACGAGCAGCACGCTCGCGAGCCGCCTGTTGACGCTTGCTGGCCGCGGCCGGATCAGCCTCCAATTCGGCCCGCAAGGCGTTCACCTGTTCTTCCGCCTGGGCAAGGCATTCTTCGAGCGTCTTTTTGCGGCGAAACGAAGCCGCCCCTGCACTAGCGCGAACTTTCATGCCGTCCTGGGCAACCCGATCGAGACTGACGAGGTCTTCTTGCATTAAGGCTGCCACGCTCTTGGTGAGCAACTCGTCGAGAAACTCCACGTGTGCCGTCCGAAAGTCCGACAGTGTATGGTGGTTCATCGACACACCGCCGCAGATCCACTGGTAGGCGACGTGGTCCTCGCACAGATCGTTCAACTGCCGTGCACTACCCACGCCGCGAAGCGTCGCGTACAGCCACAAAGCCAACAAGATACGCGGATCCGACGGTGATCGTCCGGCATGGCCTTCCACGGCAGCGATCAGGTCCAGCAGTGGCGTCAGGTCCAGGCCGTTGACGTACTGCCAAACGATTCGGGCTTGATGGCCTTCCGGCAGCAAGTCATCCAGTGCCATGGCCCGAAATGCGATCTGTCGACGGTTCGCGCACCGCAACCGCGGCCGCCCCCCGCCGATGGGCCGGTGGACCGCCGGATCTTCCTCCGGCAGCACGAACAGCGTCCGCTGCCGCGGATCGTCTTTCGATGGTCGGTTCGTGTTATTAGTATTCATGGCCAAAGTTGTAGCGCTATGCTCGGTTGCTGTCCAGATGGGATTTGAATATCCTTGCCAGCAGCAGTGATTTATTCACAGGCTCTCAGCGATCGATCGCGTGCATCCACTTGATCTCTCGGAGCGTCGGCGTCAGGATATCACGTCGCCAATCGAGTTGGCAACCGGAAAAACGTCTTTTCTTGCCGGAAATATGTCCGTGGGAAAATCCGCAGAAAAAGCGGACAGGCACCGAGCCGGGGAGATTCTCCGGCGGGTTTGGCATCTACTGACGCTCGGAGCCAGTCTCCTTTTTCCACTCCACAAAACTGGATGGCAGATCATTTGACAAATCTGCGCCGACCGTTCACAATCACAGTCCTGAACGATCACTGCCGAACAATCGCTTTGCAGGCGGCGTCCGGCAGCGGAAACCAGCAAAGGAGAACCGGGACCATGAGAAACAAGCTGTATGTCGCGATGCTTTCGATGCACTTCGCCTTGATTGGCGTCCAGGCCAAGGGCGTGCCTCCGATGGAACTCACGCCGCAGTGGGAAGGCAAGATCGCGAAGTTGGCCCCGGCAACACCGCGCGTGAAGCCGGAATCCAAACGCACTGTGTTGCTTTTTTCCCGTTTCACGGGCTTCAATCATTGGGTGATCCCTCACACGGATGCGGTCATCAAGACGTTGGGCAAAAAGAGCGGCGCCTTCGAAGTCGTGCAGAGCAACGAACTCGATATGTTCTCGAAAGAGAAGCTCCGGCAGTTTGACGCCGTGATTCTCAACAACAACTGTTCAAAGGGCCCCGGAAGGAACCTTTTCCTGGACATTCTCGGCAAAGGCAAGGAAGAAGAGGCAGCCCTGCTGGAAGGCAATCTCATCGATTTCGTTGCCGAAGGCGGCGGGCTGGTGGCCATTCATGGGGCGATCGTGATCTTCAACAATTCGGAGCGATTCAGCGATCTGCTGGGCGGCAGTTTCGACTTCCATCCGGCACAACAGGAGGTGACCATTAACCTGGTCGAACCGGAGCACCCCCTGGTGAAAGCCTTCGAGGGAAAGCCTTTTGTGCATGTCGATGAACCGTACCTTTTCAACAAGGCCTATGCGAAAAAGAACTTCCGGCCGTTGCTGGTGATGGATGCCGAAAAGCTCAACTGCGGCAGCGCGCAGCAAAAGGCCGAGTCGGATGTTCGCTACGTTTCCTGGATCAAGAAGCACGGCCAAGGCCGCGTCTTTTACGTCTCTCCGTCGCACAATGCCCAAAGCTTCGAGGACCCGAGACTACTGAAGTTCCTGCTCGACGGCATCCAGTACACGCTGGGCGACCTGAAGTGCGACGACGCGCCAAGGAAGCCGTAGGGGCGATCGAGAAACAACTTTCTCATTTGCGGTGGCTGGCGGCTTTGGGCACCGAACGGCCCGGACAGAATTCCGGCAGAAAAGGACGATCTTCTGGTTCAGCAGCAAGGGCTGCCGTGTTATGATGAGGCCGACATAACCTCGCAATAGACACAGGTAAGACCATGGATCTAGGATTAAGCGGAAAGACGGCCCTGGTGACCGCTGCCAGCTACGGCTTGGGCTTTGCTTGTGCCAAAGAGCTTGCTGCCGAAGGCGTTCGCGTGGTCCTCTGCTCGCGCGACGCCGATCGGGCCAACAAGGCCGCCGAGCAGATCGCCGGGGAGACCGGCAGCCAAGTCACGGGCGTGGCGGCCGACTTGCGAAATCCGCAAGAAGTCCGCGAACTGCTGGACCGTGCCGAGACCGTGTTGGGAGCCATCGATATTCTCGTGCTCAGCACGGGCCACCCGCCGACGTTCCCTTTTACCAAAGCAACGGACGAGCATTGGGAAGAGGGCATCGACCTGATCTTGCGGCCGGCCGTCAGTTTGACCCGCGGCCTATTGCCCGGCATGAGAGAACGCGGCTATGGTCGTCTGATCTACATCGGCTCGGCAACCGGACTGCAGCCGGATAAATCGTCGGTCGTGCAAAGCACGCTTCGCACGGGCATCAACGGTTTCTCGAAGTGCATCGCCACCGAGGCCGCGGCCGACGGAGTCACGGCCAATGTGCTCTGCCCCGGCTACTTCGACACGCCATTGGTGACGGATCTGGCCGGAAAGTACGCCGAGGAGGAGGGCGTTTCCAGGGAGCAGGTCCTTGAGAATTGGAGGAAACTTTCGCCCGCGGCCAAGTTCGGCAAACCGGAAGACTTGGGCGCCTTCGTGGCATTCCTGGCTTCCCCGCGCGGAGAGTTCTTCAACGGAACTTCCATCGCCATGGATGGCGGTTACTTGAAGCAATACTAGGCTCTATCGGGCCATGCGAGGCATATGACCTTCTGTGAAAGGAGTGGTTCCCATGAAGCTCGGACTTTACAGCATCACCTATCGCGGTGTTTGGTATCAGGGCGAAGGTTTGCGCGTTAAGGAAATGATGCGCCTGGCCAAGCAACAGGGCTGGGAGGGCATCGAACTGGACGCGGAACGCCCGCACGCCGCTCCCATGGACTTCTCGCCGAGCGATCGGCGGGAGATCCGCGATTTGGCCGGGGAGTTGGAGCTTCCGATCTGCGCGATCTCGCCGAACTGCGATCTTTCCAGCCCGGTGCCCGTTCACCGCGAGGCGATGATCTGCTACGTCAGAGAGTGCCTCGAGCTGGCCCATGACTTGGGCGTGCCGCTGTGCAAGATCTTCGCCGCCTGGCGAGGGATCACGATTCACGAGGGGATGGGCACCTACGATGAGACCTATGGATACGATTCGTTCGGCTACTACAAGGGTGATCGGCGTGGATTTGTGGTGGAAGGCCTGCGGGAACTGACCAAGGTGGCCGAAGATTACGGGATCACCCTGGCCATGCAAAACCATGGTCCCGACGTGGTCAACTGCTATCAGGACGTGCTCTCACTGATCGAGGATGTCGGCTCGCCCGCCTTGAAAGCGTGCATGGACATCAACATCGAGCCGGAAGCGGAGTCGGCCGACCATGCCCGAGAAATGGCCCGGGCAAGCGGCAAGCTGACGGTCCATACCCATGTGAACGGCGAGTTTCGTCGCGCGGCCGACGGCAGCGTAGAACTGGCGGCGGGCGGCTACTTCGACAAGCGCTTCTGGGGCCGCAAGGTGGCCTACCCCGCCTATCTCGAAGCCCTCGCAGCGGCCGGCTACGACGGCTACGTGAACTGGGAATTCTGCCATCCCGCCATCGAAGACGGAAAACCGGCAGGTATCGACTACGTACACCAACAGACCGGCCTGGCGATGGAATACTTGCAGAAACTTCGCGCCGAAGCACAAGCCCAAGTGGAAGTTGGTCAAGAGTAAATGACTGAACGTACATTGCGGACTACTTGAACACGCAACTCGGCGGCCCGCCGCTCGGCAAGAGTTGATCCTGAAAATCCAAGAGATCCGAAAGCACAATCATGAAGCAACTGTTTACAGCATGTTGGTTCGTTGTGATGCTCACCGCGTCGACGACCGGGGCTGAGGTCCCCTCGGACAAAGCATTGGTGGCCCATTGGGATTTCAACGGCTCGACGGCCGATCGGGCCGGCGAAGTGCATGACAATCTGACTGTCGTCGGCGGTGCGGCGCGGTACGTCTCGGCCGACGAACTGCCGGGTGTGCTCGGCAGGGCTATCGCTTTGGGCGTCGAGTCGGGCGATGCGCAGTATCTGTCCAACGAAGGTTCCTCCGATGTGCAACTGGGGCCCAGCTATACGATCGAGGCCTGGGTCTATCCCACGCAGATCGGCGATTGGAATCGGCTGGTGATGAAATGGGGCGGCGGGCCGGCCTATTCGTATCAGCTTGCCCTGCACAAGACCCTGGTAAGTCTCGGCCACGGCCAGAGTGACGGAACCTACCTCTTCTGCGAAGGCGGCTCGGTCACCGCCAGCCAGATGCATCACGTCGTGGGCGTGGCCGAACGTAACCAGCACAGCCCGAGCATCAGCAAGCTGGCCGTCTACTTGGACGGGAATCTGACCCGAACGGCCACCTTCGACGGCACCATCGGCGAGCCGGACGACGCCCTGGGCATCGGCGACTCGGCCACGGAGCACGCCAACGAGGCCTTCCGTTTTCGCGGTTACGTCGACGAAATCTCGATTTGGAATCGGGCCCTTTCGGCCGAAGAAGTCAAAGCCCGATACAACGCGCCCGCCCGTGTGGAGGCGGTGAAGGCGGCCAACCTTGTCCGAAGAGCTCGTCAGGCACAACAGCGCCAGGCCCAAGTCGACGCCATGTTGGATCAGAAGCCGCCGGCGGTCGAGCGTTTGAAAGAGTTGGGCGTCGAAGAGATCGTTTTCGCCCAACGGGGACACGGTCGGGATACGGCCAGCCATTACTATGCCAACTTCGGCTACTCGTGCGTCGATCCGAGCGTCTGGTTCTATGGCGAAGACGGCACGCGGCTGACGAAGCTCAACTTCCGCACCGGCAAGATAACCGATCTGATCGACGACCCGGGCGGGGCGGTCCGCGATCCGCAGGTCCACTACGACGCCCGAAAGATCCTCTTTTCCTATCGCAAGGGCGGCACGCATCGCTATCACTTGTATGAAATCGGCATCGACGGCACAGGCTTGCGGCAGTTGACCGACGGGCCGGACGATGACATCGAGCCGACCTACCTGCCCGACGGCGATATCGTCTTCTGCTCGACCCGATGCCATCGCTGGATCGGCTGCTGGTACGCCGAAACGGCCGTGCTCTATCGTTGCGACTCCGACGGTCAGAACATCCGCATGCTTTCGTCCGGTTCGTTCACCGAGAACACGCCGGCCGTATTGCCCGACGGACGCGTCCTCTACACCCGCTGGGAATACGTCAATCGCGATACGGTCACCTTCCACCACCTGTGGACGATGAACCCGGACGGGACCGGCCAGATGGTCTATTACGGCAACCAGATCCCCGGCGGCGTGTTCATCGACGGCCGACCGATCCCCGGCACGGACCAGATCGTGTTGATCAACAGCCCGCACCATGGCCTCAACGAACACGCCGGTCATGTTGCGGTGGCCACCGGTCGGCACGGACCGAACCAGACATCGTCGATGCGAAACATTACCGGGGGTAAGAATTACCGCGACCCCTATCCGCTCTCGACCGACGCCTTTCTGGTGGTCGTCGGCGACCATACGATCGGCCTGATGAACGGCCGCGGAGAAACAGAAACACTTTACACGGCCCAAGGCCATCCGCTGCAAGAGCCGCGGCCGATCATCCGCCGACCGCGCGAGCAGATCGTCTCGCCGCGAACCGATTTGTCCCAGGATTCGGCCACCGTGTTCCTCAGCGATGTCTACGAAGGCCGGAAGATGGCCGGAGTCGAGCGCGGCGCCGTCAAGCAACTGCTGATCATGGAGGACTTGCCCAAGCCGGCCAACTTCACCGGCGGCGGGTCGCAACCGATCGGACACGGCGTGACCTCGACCATCAAGCGGATCCTTGGCACGGTGCCGGTCGAACCCGACGGGTCGGCCTGCTTCGAGGTCCCGCCCTTGCGGAGCGTCTACTTCGTCCTGCTGGACGAGGACGGCAAGTCGATCAAGCAGATGCGCAGCTTCGTCACGCTACAGCCGGGCGAGAAGCTCAGTTGTGTCGGCTGCCACGAACCGCGCCAGCAGACGCCCGGAAGACGTCCCCGCACGGGCCAGATGGCCATGGGCCGCGAGCCGAGCAAGATCGCGCCGATCACCGGCGTGTCGCCCATCATGGACTTCCCGCGCGACATCCAGCCGATCTTCGACCGCCATTGCGTCGAGTGCCACAGTCCGGACAAGCCCGAGGGGACCGTTGTGCTTAGCGGCGATCGGGGGCCCGTCTTTTCGCTTAGCTATTACTCGCTCTACCTGAATTGGCAGATCAAGGACACGCAGGGCGTTCCGCGTAACGATTCAGGTCGGCAGTACGGCAACGACCGGCCCTATGTGACGTACAGTTCGGCCTCGCCGTTGATGAAGATGATCGAGCCGAGCCACTACGACGTGCAGCTCACGCCGCACGAGAAGAAGCTGGTTCGACTCTGGATCGACGTGGGGGCGACTTACCCGGGCACCTATGCCGCCTATGGCACGGGCCAGGTCGGCGGCGACTGGGCTCACCACGAGTTCAGTCGCGAGTTGGCCGACGATTGGCCTTCGACCGGTCCGGCCGTGGAGGCCGTCACGCGGCGTTGCGGCGCGTGCCACTCCAATAAGCAGTTGCCCTATCAAGTCACGGCCGGCATTCCGTTGGACAGCTACTACGATTTTCTCTCCTGGCGGCGGCCGCTGAGCCGCTATTCGCGGCATCGGGTGTTCAATCTGAGTCGACCGGAGAAATCGTTGTTCCTTATGGCAGCTCTCGCGAAACAAGCCGGCGGATACGCCGACGGACCGTCGATCTCAGAAATCTCGGAGCCGAAAGAGGTTGCCGAGAACCGCGGCCAGCGCCCGAGAGCCATCCATCACCCGATCGTCTTCGACGACCCCGACGACCCCGATTACCGGACGATCCTGGTCCATCTCCAGGCGGCCCGGGCAAGGCTTAACAAGATCAAGCGATTCGACATGCCGGGCTTCAGACCCAATCACCACTACGTGCGCGAAATGCAACGTTGCGGCGTGCTGCCGGCTTCATTCGATTTGGCCAAGGACCCGATCAACGTCTATGCCGCCGACGAAGCCTACTTCAAAACGTTCTGGCACAGGCCGACAACTCAGTAGGGTGGGCTTCGCCCACCAAATTGCCACAATTGCCTCGACGTGAATTGGTGGGCGAAGCCCACCCTACTCGAGGCGAGTCGAACTGACGGCGAAATGGCCCGGACAAAATTCTGGTCAGAAAAGACGATTTTCTGGTTCAACAGAGCGGCTTGACTTGTTCTACTGATTAAGGAATGTGTTTCGGCTATCGTTGCCCGCCGCGGCCGTCTGGCCCTTCCGTGCGAAGACGATCAGTATCGGCCGTCGCGAGTTTTTACCCTGGCGAATCCCGTCCGTACCCATTGGAGCCCACCATGTTTCGTCCCTGGTTGTTGTTGGTTACTTTGACTGTGTTCCTTTCGTCGGCCGTTGCTACGGCCCAGGAGCCGGAGGAGCCGAGTCCCGCGTCGCCTGCTAATGTCCTGCAAGACAACGCGGCAGCGGTCGTGCCGCACGAAGCGGCCCGGCGGTTGCTCGAAAGACTCCTGCCCGAGAGGGCCGACGAGTTCGTGCTGGAAACGATCAGTGCCGAGGAGGGCAAGGACGTCTTCGAGATCGAAAGCGCCGGGGACAAGATCGTCATTCGCGGCAATAACGGCTTGGCGATTGCCACGGGGCTGAACTGGTATCTGAAGCATCATTGCCGCTGCCATGTCTCGTGGGGCGGCACGCGGCTGGAACTGCCGGAGGTGCTGCCGAAGGTGGAGGGCAAGGTTCGACGGGCTGCGTGGGCGAAGCACCGCTACTTCATGAACTACTGCTGCTTCGGCTTCACGTTGCCGTTCTGGGATTGGCAGCAGTGGGAAGGGCTAATCGACTGGATGGCGCTTAACGGCGTGAACACGCCGCTGTCGGTGACCGGGCAGGAGGGGGTGTGGCGGGCCGTGTGCAGGCGGCTGGGACTGACGGAGAAGCAGATCGACGAGTTCCTGGCCGGCCCACCCTACCTGCCGTTCAGTTGGATGGGCTGCATTGACGGTTTTGGCGGGCCGCTACCGAAAGGCTGGATCGAGAGCCACGTCGAGTTGCAGCAGAAGATCCTTGAGCGCCAGCGCGAGTTGGGCATGACGCCCGTCCTGCAAGGTTTTACCGGCCACGTGCCGCCGGGCGTGAGGCAGAACTTTCCCGACGCCAAGCTCGACAAGATTTTATGGCAGGACGGATGGCCGACAGACCTGCTCGATCCGCAGGATCCGTTGTTTGCGAAGATCGCAGAAATGTACATGCAAGAACAGATCAAGCTTTTCGGCACCGATCATCTATATGCGGCCGACACCTTCATCGAGCATACACCGCCCAGAGGCGACGCGAAGTACCTCGCCGACTTAAGCCGAGCGATCAGCGGCGGGATGACCAAAAGCGATCCCGAGGCGGTGTGGGTCTTGCAGACGTGGCAGTTCGAGCACGTGCAGAATTTCTGGCGTGAAGAAGATCGCATTCGAACGTTTCTCGATGCCGTGCCGGATGAACGGATGTTGTGTCTGGACCTGTTCTGCGAGATGAGACCGCTGTGGAGCACCACGGAGGCATTCCACGGAAAGCCGTGGTTGTTCTGCAATGTTCAGAGCTGGGGCTGGAGAGTCAATCTCGGTGGAGACATGCAAAAAATCATCACCGACCTGCCTGCCGCGCGAAAGGACCCGTCGGCCGGCAAACTCGCCGGTCTCGGCATGGTCAACGAGGGGCTCGGTTACAACCCGGTCGTCTACGACCTGATGTTCGAGATGGCCTGGCGTGACGAACCGGTCGACTTGAAGCAATGGCTGCGCGGCTACGCCCATCACCGATACGGTCGGGCCAGCGCCGATGCCGAGGCGGCCTGGATGCTCTTGAACGAGACGGCGCATAGCGTAGTGCGGCATCAGGAATGGCCAAACCACTACATCATCGGCCGCTATCCGTCGCTCAGACCGGCAAGAGACAAGCTTTACGACAATGCGCGTTTGGCCGAGGCGTGGCGACTGCTATTGGAGGCCGCCGACGAGTTGAAAGACGGCGACCCGTACCGCTTCGACCTGGTCAACGTCGCCCGTCAGGTGCTCTCGAACCACGCCGCCGTATTACACCGAGAGATTGGCGCCGCGTACGGCGCCAAGGACGCCAAGGCGCTCAAAGAGGCGTCCGACAACTTCCTCCAGTTGATTCGTGATCTCGACGAGTTGCTCGCCACGCGACAGGAGTTCATGCTGGGCCCCTACCTGGAAGACGCCAAACGCTGGGGGGCCACCGACGCCGAGCGGGCGAATATGGAATGGAACGCCCGACGCATGATCACCGTCTGGGGCCCTGCGCATAAATACCTTCGCGACTACGACTCCAAGAAATGGTCCGGCATGCTCACCGGATACTGCCTGATACGCTGGCAGTGGTTCCTCGACAAGCTGGCCGCGTCGCTGACGCAGAACAAGCCGTTTGACGCCGCGTACATGGATATGTTCAATACACCAACGGGCTTTAGCCGGGCGTTGTTGAAGTGGGATATGGATTGGGCGTCGATGAAGGAAACCTATCCGACCGAACCCAGCGGCGACAGCGTCGAGGTGGCACGCCGCCTGTGGCAGAAGTACGGCCCCGCTGTCGGACTTGGCGAGGACAACCAAGGTTCGGGAACATGGCGTCCGGAATAAGGCCGGGCGCGTTGCTTGCATCCGGTGGCGTTGGGGAGTAGGGAGCAAGATGTCCCGGTAAGTACTGAACTCTCGCAAAAAGCCAATTCAATCTCCCCTCTCCCTTTGGGAGAGGGGCCGGGGGTGAGGGCATAGAAAAGACACGCAAGCCCTCACCCTAACCCTCTCCCAGAGGGAGAGGGGACCAATTTGCAAAAGTCCAGTAAATAGTACTGCTTAGTCACCGCGCATCGTTCAGCGGGCAATCGCTCCGAGACTCACCGGCGGCTGCCGCGGGAAGAAACCGAGGACGTGCAGTGATGAACAAGAAGGAACTCTTGTTAAGCGCTATCAATCACGAAAGTGTGCCGTTCGTCCCGACGATGTACCGGGCAGACCCGGCAGTTAGCGAAAGGCTCTTGAAACACTTCAATCTGGGCGACTTGTCCAGTAACTGGGAAAGCCTGGTTCGGGAACTCGGCGCGGCTAGAAGGCCCTTTTTTCAACCATAGGAGAAGCACTGTGAAACGGACAGTATCACTGATTCTAGTTGTCTTGGCATGTTTACAGCAGCCCGGCGATGCGATGATCTATCACCCTGTCACGGGCGAGATGTGGGATCCGTCGGTGCTCTACCACGACGGGACCTACTATGCCTTCATGATGTACGACAAGACGGGCCGCGCCGGCTTGAATGCCGGGCACTGTCTGCTGGCCACGTCCCAAGACGGCGTCCACTGGAAGGGCGAAGGGGCCATCCTTCAAGAGCGTGAGCTGGCCGCCGGCGGCAAATTCTTCAAGTGCTTCGTAGGCCGCTGTGGTGATAAGTTCATCATGGACCACGGCGTGTTCATGAAGGAACGGGGACAAGATAGGCTGCGCTTCTACCAATCGACCGATCTTAGGAACTGGACCTATCTTTTCAGCAGCCAGCCGGATCTCCGCTGGTACGTGCGCCCGGGACGTTGGGACCACATGTATATGCTCCCGAAGGAAGAGGGCAACCCACAGGCCGGCTACTGGGGATACGTCGTCGCGGTGCCGAAACAGGGCTTCGATCTGCCCGGCATGATGCAATCGCCCGACGGGGTGAACTGGGAGGCCTTGCCCCCGGCCAAGGCCGAGTGGGGCGACACGCCGGCGAAGAATCACCTCGAATACGGCGGCTGTGAACGGATCGGCGGGAAGTATTATCTGATCGGCGGAACGACCGAATACATGGGCAATCGAGGCTACTCGATGTACACCATGGTCGCCGACAACCCGCGCGGACCGTTTCGGCCCGACGTCGAAGCGTTTCGCCTATCCGGCGCCTCATACCACCACGTCTCCTGGCTTGCCACCTGGTCACGCGGGAAAGACGGCGAGCTGTTGATCAGCAACTACGCGTCTCCTAATGATAACATAGGCCACCCCTGGATGCTGCCGTTGCGCAAGGCCGTGGTCGACGAGGCCGGGCACCTGCGCATGGGATGGTGGAAGGGCAACGAAGCGCTCAAGGGCGAACCGCTTTCGCTTCAGAAACGCACGGTTGAACTCGCCGCCACGGACAACCCCAGCGGTTACGATATGACCTACCTCGACACAACATTCAACCCGGGCCAAGGTCTGGTGCTTGAAGGAACAATCAAGGCCCGGCCGATCAGTCAAGGTAATGCGGCGGCCGGATTCGTCTTGCAAGAGGGCCCGGGACAAGCGATGGCCGTCCAATTGGGCATCGGCAAGCCGCAGCAGCGTGAAACCCATATCGGACGGCTGAAGACAACACCCGACGGCAAAGCAACTTTTCAGAGCGAGGACGTTACCGGCAAGGGCTGCGCCACAGTCACCGGCATCGACAACGGCCGCGAGCACACGTTCCGCCTGCTTGTGCGTATAGACTTCCTCGAGTTGTATATCGACGATCTGTTGATGCAGACCTATCGCTACAACCCCGGGCTGGGCAAAGTGGGATTCCTCGCGAACCAAGCCGCGGTCGAAATCGACAATCTGCGGGCATGGCACATGTCGTTGTAGGTGCCGGCCGGCTACGAATTGAAACCCTGGAAGAATTCTTTGCGTGCGGCGGCCGCGGGAAGAAACCGAGGACGTGCAATGATGAACAAGAAGGAACTCTTGTTAAACGCTATCAATCACGAAAGCGTGCCGTTCGTCCCGACGATGTACCGGGCAGACCCGGCAGTTAGCGAAAGGCTTTTGAAACACTTCAATCTGGGCGACTTGTCCAGTAACTGGGAAAGCCTGGTTCGGGAACTCGGCGCGGACAACTATTCCGACGGGGAAACTCTCGGGGCTTTTTCGTCTTATGTGCCGAAGTATATCGGGCCGGCAATAGATACCCTTTATGAAATCAATCATTTCTTCCTGTGGGGCATTAAGCCCGTGGAGGTAAGCGTCGCAGGTACCACCGATATCGTTTTTCACAAAAACCCGCCCCTGCAAGACCTGGACAGCGTGAGCGATCTGCTCCGCTACGATTATCCGAACCTGGATTGGTTCGATTTCGACACCTACAAAGTCGTTGTCGATGCGGTGTACGAGACGTTCGAAGAACAGGAGGAGATAAGGGCACAGGATATAAGGCGGTCCGACAAGCATTTCTTATGCACCTACACGATGAACAGCATCTTCATGACCTCTGTTTTCATGAGAGGGATAGATGCAATGCTGATGGACCTCGTCTGCAACCCAAAGTACGCCGAGATCCTGATAGACCGCATCGGATCGTTCTATCTGGAATTCTGCAAAAGGAATCTGGAGCGGATCGGCGGCGAGATCGACCTTTACGGCATCTGGGATGATTTCGCGACACAGAGCGACCTCTTGATATCTCCGCAGATATGGCGTAAGTTCTACAAGCCGTGGCACGCGAAGATCATCGAGGAGGCAAAGAAGTACGATCTGCTCGTCTGCTTCCACGTATGCGGGAATTGCACGGAAGTCATTCCGGATCTGATCGAGATGGGTGTCGACATTCTCGATCCGGTCCAAGTTTCCGCCAATCAGATGGAGATTGGGGAGTTGAAAAGAGAGTACGGCCGCCATATTTGCTTCCACGGCGGACTGGACGCACAACGGCTGATCCCTCTGGGAAGCCCGGCGGAAATCAAGAAAGAAGTCAAACGGGTGCGCAAGATGTTCGGCGACCAAGGAGGTCTCATTCTCGGCCCGTCCCACTACCTCACCCCCGATATTCCCCTTGAGAACGTGTTGGCGATCTATGAGGAATGAACCATCTTTCGGGATTGGTGGTCGCCAGCAAGAACAAAGTGCTTATCACTGGCGGGTCGGCTTCGCCGCGGCGATACCGGTCCAGAAAAGGGGTCGGGAATCTTTTCGGACGAAAGGGCGACCCAAGGTCAGAAAAAGACTCCCGACCCCTTTAATTCCCGTCCGCTTAGCGATACAGTACTTCGTTGATGCTATCCGAATCATAGACGGCGTCCGGATCGTAGCTTGGCGTGCCTTCGAACTTCTTGCGAATCGCACGACGATAGTCGGCCTTGCTGGGCATTTTAGTGCGATATTCGTCCTGGTAGAGCCCGATCTTTTCAAATGGAATCCGTTGGATCCCGTCGGGTAGGGGATGGCCCGGGCGAATCCGAAAATCGAGACTCGCCGGGTCCTCGAATGCCGCTAGGGGAAGGTCGACGTTGTTTTGAAGTTGAATCCCCGGCGCCTGATCAATGTCGCCGATTCCGGCTTCACCCCAGCCCACTCGGTATAGGAATTTCCGCTGATTCTCGCAGAACATGTTGTTCGCAAAGCGACATTCCAGCGGCCAATAGGGGTCCGCGTTCATCACCTTGGCAAACAGCGGATACTTTGTGCTCCAAGGCGGCCGATTCCAGCCTTTCGGGCCGACGACCTGTTCGGCTCGCCATACGTAGTCCATCTTATCGCCGCGCTGCAACTCTCCCCGCTCGTATTGCGGGGCCATCTTCCGGGTTTTCTCGGAATAGACCGATGTATTGTAGATGCCAATATAGCAGCGAACAAACAGGTTGTTCTCCACGTGGTTCACGGCGCCGTTGTTGACCAGCACGGCACGATGGGCCGCCTTGTAGAAGACGTTTCCAAAGACCGTCTCGCCGGCATCGAAATCGTCCAGATAAAGCCCGCCGCGCGGATGGGCCTGGGGAATGCACATTAGGTGATGATAGAAGTTGTGGCGCAGAATGTTGCCGTAGCTCCACATCTGGGCGCCGCAGTAGCTTGCTCCACCGTCGCCCTCTTCGATGCACACGTTGTAGATCTCGTTGAACTCGATCAGGTGGTCGTTTCCGCCGTAGATGATCGCCTGGCCCAGGAAATCATGGATCAGGTTGTGGCGGAAGATGTTTCCCACGCCGCGAATCCGCACTCCGCGTTCCCCGTCGTGGGCGGTTTGGGTCAGGTGGTTGTTCACAGCGAAATTGCCGGCCGGTGTGATCTCTTGGGCGTTGGCCTTGCCGCCTTCGATTGCGATGTGGCTGCCGCCGACATCGAAAACATCGCTGCCGCTGATGCCGTTCTTCGTGCCACCGGCGATCCGTACGCCTCCGCCGCAGTTGCGAATCGTGCAGCCCGCGATCAGATTGCCCGTGCCGCCTTCGATCCGAATCGGCTCGCCTCGGCACGACTGGAGCGTCAGCCCTCGCAACAACACGTGCGACGCACCCTTGATATGAATGAGCGTTGGGGTGTTCCAAACGCTGATGCTGGTCGTTGCATCAAGCGTTGCGGGAGGCCAAAGGAAGAGCCGCCCGGATTCCTTGTCGAAGTACCACTCGCCCGGGCTGTCGAGTTCGCACAAGATATTCAGCAGGCGAAAACGCCGCGGGATCTTCTCGTGCGTCGAAGCCACCGGATAGCGATAGTAGCCGAGAAGCTGAATACGGTCGCCTTCGATTCGTGCCACGGGGTCGGTCGTTTTGTACCAGTCGTAGGCCAGGAACCCCTTGACGAACATGCTCCCGGTCCGTGCGAATTCGTCGGCCCATGCCGAAGAGGCTGGCTTGCGTGGCGAAAAGATCGCGCCGATCGGCTTCTCGTGACTGAACGTCGGCCGTGGCCCCTCGGTGCGACCTTGAGCATACACGGCCCCCTTGTCGTGAAGCTTGCCAATATGGGAGTAGCCCTTGTTCGGCCATCGGGCCAAACGGAGCATGCGACCGGAAAAGCTCAACTGCGGCGAAAGCGGACTGCCCTCAAAAAGCTGCTGCTTGCCGAGCTTCCGCAGATCGGCCGTCCAGACGTGCCCGCGAGCTTTTGGGGAAAGGCGGCCCAGCGTCTCCTCGTCCTCGACCTGCCGAAACGCGGCGGCTTCGATGGCCACGCCCCCGTCCAGCACAACGTTGCTCTGGGCGGTGGCTCGAATCACCAGCGGCGCGTCGGGCGTACCGGAATCGTTCGCGTCGAACTCCAAGGTTTCGCTGAGCGTGTAGCGTCCTTCCATAAGCCAAATCGTCGCGCCGCCTTGCTCGGCGCGCAGCGTTCGGGCCGCATCGCGTGCCGCAAGGAGCGTTCGCAACGGTTGCTGGCGCGTTCCCGCTGCCGCATCATCCCCGCCGGGTGAGACAAAGAGCTCTACGCCCGCTTGTGCCGACATGGAAACACTAAACAATAGGACGAGAATAGCAACACACTTCTTCATCATGTGTCCTTTCATTGTAATCATTCACCGGTTTTTGAACTGATAAACATCTGCCCGACGTAACCGTTCACGGGGTAATGGTTTTGGACAGGATAACAGGAAGGAAAGAAGGAAAGGGAAGGGAAGAAACCACGGATATCACGGATAGAACAGGCAGAGCATCGTATTTTACTGATTCCCATCCGTGTTATCTGTGTAATCCGTGGTTTGATTTGGCTGTTTCCGCAAACGACAGATCAGGAACTCGTCAGACCAAAGCCAGGAAGCAGGTTTCTTGGCCCCTATCCCGATCATCCTGTTATCCTGTCAAAAACATCTGTCCGTCAATTCTCCGTGAACGCTTACTGCCCGGCCACGTTTCCCCGGAACGCCCTGTGTCGGTCCAGCGACTTCATACGACCCTCTTGGATGGAAACAAACGACGAGACTTCCACCGGAAGGGGTTGCGAACATTCGCCGATCCACCATGCCATTTCATTTAGACTTTGAGTTACCAGAAACCCGTTCGCCGCTTCAAGACCCCATGTGCTCTTCCTGCTCGGCCTGTTTGCGCTTGCGGTATTGCCCGGGCGTGAGGCCGAAACGCTTTCGGAACACGCGGCCCATGTAGTCCGTGTACTCGAAACCGGCGGCTTCGGCGATCCGCTCCAGCGACCAGGAGCTGTGCGCGAGCAGCTCCTGGACGCGGCGCAAGCGAACGAGCATGATGTGCTCGTGCGGCGAATGGCCCAGCGATTTGTTGAAGCGTTCGTAAAGAATGCTGCGAGACACGGGCACCTCCTCGAGCACCTCGTTGACCGTGACGTTCTCGCAGGCCCGCTGATGGATCACCTTCAGCGCGTCGGCAACGATCGGGTCGTCGACCACTGTGATTTCGGTCGATCGTCCCGACACGACGCCTCGGGGCGGATAGAGCTGCGGCTGCAAACAATCGCGCGTCTTTCGCTTGCCGGACATCAGATCGTCCAGCAGGCGGGCCGCCTCGTAGCCGATGCGCTGCGGATCGTCGGCCACGCTGCTTAGTGAAGGGTCGGACAGCCGGCACAACGTCTCGTCGTGGTCCACGCCGATCACGGCCACCTCCTCCGGCACCGCCAGACCGGCAAGGCGACACGCTTCCAGGATGTCGTGTGCTTGACGGTCGGAAGAGGCCATGATCCCCAACGGTTTGGGCATCTCGTCGAGCCACTCGACCATCTTCTCGCGGGCTTGCTGCCAATCGCGCAGTGTCTCATGGTCGCGCTCTACGGCGTGATACGTGCATGGATACCCAGCCTGCCCAATCGCTTCGGTAAAACCTTCTTTTCGACGTTTCGACCAGGGTTGGTTTCGATAGCCGCAAAAGGCAAAGTTCTTAAACCGGCGTTGAAGCAGATGTTCGGCCGCCAGTCGAGCGATCGCCCGTTCGTCACTGCAAACCTGCGGCAGGCCCAGGTCGCGCAGATGGCCGTAGGTCTCGACGATGGGCACCTTCAGCCGCTTCAAACGCTGGGCGTCCTGGCGGTTCTCGATGAAGGCCAGCACGCCGTCACCCTGCCAGCGCCGAAGCCACTTGCTCTCAAAGCGGCCGGACGAATAGGGTTCGACAAAGACCGACCACGGGCCGTGCCGGTCGATGTAGTCGGCCACGCCGCTCAAGAGACGACGCCCATAAACCCTGGCCGACGCGACGAACACGGCCACTTCAGGACACGCTTTTCGGACCTTACGGGAAGAATGCGGCATGGGAAATACTGGTGAGGATGGTTATGGAAACGATTTCAGATTGTGCTCGATGCTTCAAAACGGCGCGGCTTTCAGCAATCGTAACCTGTCACGCACCTCTGAAAAAGAGGGGACCACAGAGAGCACAGAGGACACAGAGAATCAGACTTTCAGGCGGGTTATGCCGTCCTTGAGTACTTGAGTTTTGGGTATTGGGGTATTGAAGTTAATCAGAAGTCCGGTCTTGATGCCGGATAGTTTCAAATAGGTTAGTAGTTGGGCTTGGTGGATGCCGCGAATCTCTTCGACCGCTTTCAGTTCCACAATCACTTGGTCTTCAACCAGAATATCAATGCGATATCCACAGTCGAGATGGACTCCTTTGTACTCAACGGGCAGTGGATGTTCCAGTTTGAATCGGACTTCCTGAAGGGCCAATTCTCGTGCCAAGCACTGCTGGTAAGTTGATTCCAATAGACCTGGACCCAAATTCCGATGGACTTCAATCGCACACCCGATCAGCTTGCCCGTCAGCGGATCTTGCTCCATCGTTCTCTGTGTCCTCTGTGTTCTCTGTGGTCGGTTGCTTCCCGTCACGACGGCCCGTGAACGCCTACCGGCAGTCAGCCACAAAATGCCTGCTGATAATGACTTACGGTTACACGACCACCATTTCACAGGCAGTTTGAATCTATTATACGGAAAGAATCCGGCTTTGCCCACGGTGCCGGCCAATTCATGCTCATAGCCCACCAGAGGGGGCGGACGATATTACGGCAAGAAATGGACGTAATTCTGGTTTACATCCTGGCAAAATGTGACATACTGAAAGAATCTCGATGGAGTAGATGGACGATTCGTGGTACGTGTGTTTCGCTTGGCGGTTCGGACGTGCCCTGCCGAGACCGCCGCGTGGCGTGTGGGCTGAGAAACGTGTAATTCCACCAAGATTCCTTTTTTCACGACGAGGCAGCGAAGTAACCGGGTGACGTGGGTCGTCAGTTGCGGGACGCGCGACGGCACCGCTTCTTGACATGCTTGTCTGCTGCCTGAGCTTCTTGTCGACCACGGAACCCCATTCGAATTCATTCACGGTCCGTTCGTAGTGACCGCATTCATGCGGTCCGTTGGTAGTGACCGCATTCATGCGGTCTTGGTCCTCTGGACCCGATGAATCGGGTCACTACAAACGTCAGTGAAGAATTCGAGCTAGTTGAAATCTTTTGTCTGCTGCGAACCGGTTTTCGGGCATCGTCGTGGCGGGCAACCGTTTTTCCAAAAGGCGCCCGTGTAATATGATTCTTCAAGTGTTTCAGATTCAAGGAGATGTAACGATGAGAAGTTTGATTGCAGCATGTGTAGTACTTGGCCTCATGGCCGCGACGCCGGCCTCGGCGGGCATCCTGGATGGTATGTCGGGCGAGGCGATCTACGCCGACGCCCTGTGGGGCCTGGGCGGGAATACGATCAACATTGCCACCGGATCCGTCGACGACTGGATCCAAGATCCACCCAGCGGGGCCGTCGACGACCTCAAGTGGGATCACAACATTGCAGCTTGGAATGGTGGGCTAACTGCCGCGGGAGAGGCCGGCGGCACCTCGTTATACTCCAGCGAGGACCCGAACGGCGCAACTCCCGCTTATGTGCTCAGAACCACGGCCAGCGGCCTGAATTCCGCGCTGAAGTACAACGTCTACCTGACCTACTACGACAATGCGGGCGGGGTCAACGCGGCCATTACGGGAAACCCGCTCAATAACTACTTGGGGAACTATAACATCGATACTGGCGTCCCGAATACGGACGGGGTTGGTGCCAAACTGGCCCTGCTGGGCACGGTCACCGGCGAGACCTCGGTGTCGATCGACATCGGAGGCGCTGGCGGCAGCTACTACGACGGCCTGCTGGTCGACGTCGCCCCGCCAACCTTCCTGGAGATCCTCGGCGACGGGGCGATCTATGCCGACGCCACCGTCGGCCCCGGCGGCAACACGGTCAACAAGGGCACCGGTTCGGATGTCGACTACTTCGTCGATCCACCCGCTTGGACCGACGCTGACGGCCTCTGGGATCACAATACGGCCGCACTCGGCAACGGCGGACTGGACGCAAACGGGGTCCCCGGCGGTAGCTCGTTATACGCCAACGACGACCCGGCCGGCCCGACTCCCGCTCCGGTGCTGACCACCACGGCCACCGGCTTGGATCCCGGACAGTCCTACGACGTCTACCTGACCTACTACAACAATGTCGAAGGAGTTCAAGCGGCCCTTTCGGACGGTGAGCTCCTGACGTACGCGACAGACGACTGGGACATCGATAGTACCATCGAAGCGTGGCCCTCCGGCGGAACGGCCAAGCTGGCGTGGCTGGGCACAGTCAGCGGGCTCTCCGAGGTGTCGATCGACGTCGGAAGCACTACCGGCGCCTATTACGAAGGCTTGGCGGTCGTTCCCGTTCCCGAGCCGTCGACCCTGGTCCTGGCCTTCAGCGGCCTGCTGGGCCTGTTGGTTTTTGGATGGCGCCGTCGTAGGTAGGAAGGAAAAAGGGGAAAAAAGGAAAAGGGGAAAAAGAAGAGAGGGAAGCGGTTTCTTGCCTCTCTTAGATTTCTCCCCTTTGAAAATTGTGTAGCACCGATGACTTTTGCGATGGTGGCTACGCCGTAAGTAAGAAGTTTTGATTCAACTCCCCTCTCCCTTTGGGAGAGGGGAGTAATTGGACCGTTTGATTTCCGAAACCAGAAGAACTGCGTGGGTCCCGATTCGTTAGGATCGGCCGTAGGAGGAAAACCACAGAGGAGGAAAACCACAGAGAGCACAGAGGACACAGAGACGAAAAAGAATCTGAAGGATCAGAAGCTCACTTGAGAGTTTAGCTTTATCTTTTCTCTGTGTCCTCTGTGTTCTCTGTGGTGTTCCCTCCCTCACATTCAGATTAGGAGAGAACGGAGATGAGCAAGTTCAACGCCGTACGCATTTGTTTGGCCCTGGGAACCAGCCTCCTGCTCGGCCTGACGATCACGCCGGCCTCGGCAGGCGTCCTGGGGATGTCGGACGAGGCGATCTACGCCGACGCCCTGTGGGGCGCGGCCGGGAACACGATCAACACTGTCACCGGATCCGTCGACGACTGGATCCAAGATCCACCCGATGGCGGCACCGACACCGACCTCAAGTGGGATCACAACATTGCAGCTTGGAATGGTGGGCTAACTGCCGCGGGAGAGGCCGGCGGAAGCTCGTTATACTCCAGCGAGGACCCGAACGGCGCAACTCCCGCTTATGTGCTCAGAACCACGGCCAGCGGCCTGAATTCCGCGCTGAAGTACAACGTCTACCTGACCTACTACGACATTGGGGGCGGGGTCAACGCGGCCATTACGGGAAACTCGCTCAATAACTACTTGTCGAACTATAACATCGATACTGGCGTCCCGAATACGCAAGGGGTTGGTGCCAAACTGGCCCTGCTGGGCGAAGTCAGCGGTGTGACCGAGGTGTCGATCGACGTGGGTGGCGCTGGCGGCAGCTACTGGGATGGTCTGCTGGTCGACGTCGTCCCGCCAGGCCTCTTGGACGGCTTTGCGGCCGGGTCGATCTATGCCGATGCCAGCTACGGTGTCGGCGGCAATACGATCAACAGTGGCACCTTATCCGTCGACGACTGGATTTTGGAGATACCCTTAGGAGATGCCGACGACGGACTGTGGGATAACAACGATCCTGCCTACGGTTGGAACGGCGGACTGGATGCAAACGGGGATCCCGGCGGAACCTCGTTATACTCCAACGACGCGGCCGATAATTTCCCGGGCGATGATCCGACCAATACGGATGCTCCCGTGATCACCACCACGGCCACCGGCTTGGTTCCCACCGAGACCTACAACGTCTACCTGACCTACTACGATACGGTCGACGGAGTTCAAGCGGCCCTTTCGGGAGACCCGCTCGTGACGTACGTGGATAATAACTGGAACATCGATACTGGAATCGAGGGATACCCCGGCTCGAACACGGTCAAACTGGCGCTGCTGGGTCAGGTCACCGGGGTCTCCGAGGTGGGGATCGACGTTGGAAGCACTATAGGCGCCTATTACGAAGGCCTGCTGGTGGAGCACTTCTTTATTCTGACGTGGGACACCACCAACAACAATTGGGCAGACGTTCCCGGCGGCGACTCGCATTGGGAGGGTGGTGCCCTGGATCAAATCCCCACGCTCGTTGACCTGGTTGAAATCCACTCCGGCACGGCCACGGTCGCCGCGCCGGGCGCCGCAGCGAAAACCCTCACCGCCACCGGCGGCGGAGTGATCATCGACACGGGCCAAACGCTCACCATTGCCCAGACCCTCGAGATGCAGTCGGGCAGCACCATGACCGTACGCGACGGCGCCACGCTGGACGTTGGCGGCAACGTCGACATGCAGCCCACCAGCTCGTTGACCCTCAGTGGCGCGGCCACGCTGGACGTCGGCGGAGGAACCATCGCGCAGATGGACATCGGCGGCGTCGCGCCCGCCGACGTGACCGTCACCACCGAAGGAACCTTGGACATCGACGGCTTCGACAACCAGGGCATCGCCGGAACCTTCACCAAGAGCGGCATCGGCACGCTCTCGATGATCAACTCGCCCGACGGGACGGTGGTCGCCGCCGGCACCACGCTGAAGGTCACCGAAGGCACGCTGAGCCTCGGCGGCACCGATCCGCTGGGCGGGTCCACCTCGGTCGAGATGGCCGGCGGAACGCTGAGCATCGGTGCGCCCGAAAGCATCCTCGACCTCTTCGAGCCCGGGGTCATCTACGCCGACGCCAGCTACGGCCCGGTCGGCAACACGGTCGACAGTGTGACCGGAGACCACAGCAGTTGGGTCCAAGATCCACCCAGCGGGGCCGTGGACGATCTGAAGTGGGATCACAACACGGCAGATTGGAACGGGGGGCTGGACGCTGACGGAAAGGTCGGCGGTACCTCGTGGTACTCCAGCGACGACCCGCTCGGCGGAACTCCCGCTCCGGTGATCAAGACCACCGCCAGCGGCCTGAATCCGGCCGAGACCTACGACGTCTACCTGACCTACTACAACAATACTGTCGAAGGCGTTCGAGCGGCCATTTCGGACGACCCTGGTGGGCTCCAGACGTACGCAGTAGACGACTGGGACGTCGATACGGGCATCGAAGCATGGCCCTTCTCGGGAACGGTCAAACTGGCGTCGCTGGGCCAGGTCACCAGCGAGACCTCGGTGGCGATCGATGTCGGAAGCACTGGCGCTTCCTATTACGAAGGCCTGCTGGTCGGGACGCTCGAGACCTTCGACTTGACGACCACCCAAATAGCCGTGACGGCCGATTCGACCATTACGACCCCCATGGCGCGGCTCGATCTGGGGCCGCTGAGCCTCCAAGCCGGCGTGCTGACTACCGCCGGGGCGTCCGATCGGATCACCTTTACCGACACGACCATCCCCGGCGGGGCCGTCGGCTTCGATACGGCCACGAACACCGAGCCGGGTGCGATTACGGCCAACGGGGCCACGATCATCAAGCGCGGCGAGGCCGATCTGATCGTCGATACGCCCGGCGACCTGACCGGCGCCACGTTCGACGTGCAGGCCGGGCGCCTGGTCGCCCAGCACGGCTCGAACCCCATCGCCGGGGCCACCGTGCAACTGACCGGCGGAAGACTGCTGCTGGCCGCCAAGCCCGCAGCCGGTTCCCCGGTCACCTATGACAACCAGGTAATCGTCGATGCGCCCGGCACCATTATTGCCGGGGCCGGCGACACGGGCACCAGCGGCGTCGAAGTGATCCTCGGCGGAACCAACGGCCTGACGGTCAATAGCTCGGTAGGGTTGGCGAGTACCGACGCTTACACGCTGAACGTCGCCGGGACCATCGACGCGGCAGCCGGCGCCATGGTCATCGAGCAAGGCACCGTCGAGATCAGCGGGGCCGCAAACCAGATCCAACAGTTGACGGTCGACGCCGGCACGCTGAACCTGACCGGGACCGCAAACCAGATCCAACAGTTGACGGTCGACGGCGGCCAGGCGAACCTGCCCAGCGGCGGGACCGTGGGTGAGTTGAGGGTCAACGCGGGCGCCCTGAACACCGCGGGCGCCGATCTGACGGTCGACCGTCTGACGCTCGCCGAGGGAGTCACCGCCGGCACGGGAACGTCGAACCACATTACCGTGGGCGAGACCTTCTCGTATGGCTCCGCCGCTGCCTTCAGCGTCAGCCCGGCCGACTCGATCCAGGTCAGCGGAGAAAGCCTCTCCGACGCAATGGAAATCGGGCTCTCCGGAGGCACGATCCAGCTCGTCGGGACCGGGGGCGGGGTCGAAGTGCCCTACCCCGAAGGCTTGGTCGCCCAATGGCGATTCGAAGATGCTAGTGATCTCGGTTACGACACGGTCACTCCCTTGCGAACCTCCACCGCCTACGGCAACCCGCAGCAAGAGATCATCGGCAAGTTCGGCAGGGCCCTGAGACTCGACGGTTCTAACCGGTTGGAGGTCGACAGTACCGGTATTGACGGGATCTATTCGATCAGCGGTTGGATGAACCTCGAGGCCGTCACGTTCTGGGCCTCGGCGCTGTGGGGCCAATGGGGTAACGAGTATTGGGCCGGCTACGGTACGGACGAGGGAGCGGACCATGGCAGCGGAGTAGAACCGCACTTCGCCGACTGGAGCGGCTATGACACGGGCGGCGGTTGGAACATTACCAGTGCTTTGCCCCTGGATGGTTCTATCGAGGCGGATCGATGGTATCACGTTGTCTCCGTGCGAGACGGTCTCGACGCCCAACTCTGGATCGACGGTGCCATGGTCGCCGCGGGGCCAGCCGGCCCGGCTATTGATCCCGCGGGGCGACTACTGGTCATCGGCAACAGTAATGGCCTGGCGAATCCATTTACGGGCCTGATCGACGAATTGTACGTCTACGACTCCTTCCTGTTCCCCGATGAAATTGCCACGCTGTATAACCCCACCGTCACCCCCGGTGAACTCCAGTTGACGCAGGCCAGCTTGACTGTCTCAGCCGATACGACGTTGGAACTGAACACCGGGCCAGATGCCGAACTGGGCGACCTGACGGTGGCCGGCGGCGTGACCTTCTCGGCCATCAATGACGGTGGAGGCGGAATGAGCGTCGGTAATGCCAGCCTCGGCAGCGATTCCCAGCTTACCGTCACCAAGCTGGTGGTCCGCGACACGCTCGAAATCGGTTCCAGTCCCGGTACCGTAACGATTCTCGGAACACTCGAATTGGCCCCGACCGCCACGCTGAACGTCGAGATCTCCGAGGACCTGCACGATAAGGTCATCATCGACGGTGGCCTCGGACCACCGGTGTTCATCGACTACGGCAACATGCACGGCACGCTGGCCGTGACGGGCCTGAAACCGATGCGTTATGACGATCCCGGTGACAATCCCGACGAGGGCCTCTTGGTGGTCTATGGCGACAAGGTCTTGACGATCGGCGAGATGGCCAACCCGGGCACGGAGAACGGCTTCGACCCCGCCTACCAGTTTACGGCCGGTGTTCCCCGCTCCTACGGTGCGGAGGCATTCAGCCTAGGCCTCACAGGCAGCGACATCGTACCCAACCTGGGAGATCCCCTCGGACCCGATGTCTACATCCCGTCGTTGGATGCTAATGTGCCTGATAATGCCGGCTTATGGTTCGGTAACGCCAGCGATGCATCACCGCTAGAAGACGGTGTCTACTGGGACTGGCTTAAGATCGACATCGGCGTCTTCCAGGCCGCCCCGGGTGACACCGACGGTAACCGCAAGGTCGAGGGTCCGGATATCCTCCGTATCCTCACCGCCAGTCAGTTCGGCGACGGGCCTCAGCTGGATGGAAACGGTGATAGCATCGTCGTCTGGGGAACTGGGGACTTCGATGGCAACCACAAGGTAGAAGGCCCCGATATCCTCCTCTTGCTCCGCGAGAGCCTGTTCGGCGACGGCCGCTATTCCGACAAGGGCCCGGTGGTCTTCCCCGCGCCTGTAGCTGGAGGTGACGTCAAGCTGGTCGTCACCGAGGACGGGCTGGTCATCGACGCCGGTGGCGCCAAGATCAACGGCTACATGCTGAAGTCCGAAGCCGGTATCCTCACCGGCGACGACGCCAACAATATCGGCCTGTTCCAAGAGGACACCGACGACCGGATCACCGGCGCGTTCGCCGTGACGCTCAAAGGCGAGCACGCGTTGGGCGATGTGATCGGCCAAACCGACGTGGATCTGACCGGCGACCTGACCTTAACCTACACCTTGGTCGGTCAGCCCGGTCTCTTCACGGCCAGCATCGTGGTACCCGAGCCGGGAACGTTGATGTTGTTGCTCAGTGGCCTGATCGGTCTGCTGATCTGGCGGCGCAAGAAGTAGGGTGCGTGAAACGCACCACGAACTCGGGTTTATTGGCCATGCATAGAATTGGTGCGTTTCACGCACCCTACACGTTAGCTCACCCCAAGCCCACGCGTTGCAACCCGTGGGCTTTTTTCTGCGCTTCGTGCAAACACCCAAGGAGCGATCGTTACGAACAGGCCGAAAAACCCACAAGTAGCTTGCACGATTAGACGCTGTCTGCCATAATGAACAATCGGGCTTGTGTCGCTTGAAATGCCCCGAATTATCTCCAACAAAGGACTCCACGCCCCATGGCATCTCGAGGATCTTTTCGCAACCGATCCAAACCGAGACCTCGTAGTCGGCTGGCGTTCGAGCAACTTGAGACGCGATTGGTGTTGGATGGTTCCTCGCTGGTAATCTCTGAGTTGATGGCCATCAACGACACCACGATCGCCGACGAGGACGGCGAGTACTCCGACTGGCTCGAGATTCACAACCCCACCGCAAGCGAAGTGAACCTTGACGGATGGTGGTTGACCGACGACGAGAACGATCGGGCCGGGTGGCGTTTCCCGGACGTGACGATCCCCGCCGCCGAGCACCTCTTGGTTTTTGCGTCGGGCAAGGACCGTAGCGTGGCCGGTTCCGAGTTGCATACGAACTTCCAACTCAGCGGCAAGGGTGAATATCTGGCTCTGGTGGGGCCCAACGGTTGGTCGATCGAGCACGAGTTCGACCCGGGGTATCCGGAGCTCTCCAACGACATCTCCTACGGCTTGACGCAGGACGTGACGACCTTGCTGGATGAACGGGAGGAAATGGCCTACCTGATTCCCAGCGGGCCGTTGGATCCGGATTGGAACACGATCGGTTTCGATGATTCGGCCTGGGAAGGGGGTATCAAGAAGGCGACCGTTCTGATTACGGAAACGGGAAGCGGAACTCCCGACTACTTTGAAATCCAAAACCTCTCGACCGATATAGTCGATACGTCTGATTGGATCGCGGTGGCCAACAACGCGTCGGTTGCCGACATCACTATGGTCCACGAACCGATTTGGACGTTTCCCGACGAGGTTGCACCCGGCGAGATACTCTATCGCCCCGATATTGATCAAGTCGACGATGTTTTCTGGCGTAGCCACGAGAATGGCTGGGTGATGATCCTCAACGGCCAGGGTGAAGTCCTCGATTTCGTCGTCTGGGGCTATCCGCTGGCAGACATCGAGGCCTTCGAGATTGACGTACCCGGCCTATGGCAAGATGTTCACCTGGGCGAAGCCTGGCTGGGCAATGCCGCTTCCTGGAGCACCGGCGAGACGGCTTATCTTCAACGACTCGGCACGTCCGATCACAACGACGCCTCCGATTGGACCTTTGCCAACGACGGTACGCCGGACGAACAGAACGTGGGTCTCGAGCCGCCGTTTCCCGGCGGCCCGATCACGGGCATCGGCTTCAGTACCGATCCGGGCCAATTCGGCGGCGCAATTGAAACCAACGTCTCGCTGGATATGCTCGATGTCAACGCGTCGCTTCTCACGCGGATTCCGTTCGAGGTCCAAAACCCGACCGAGCACGACGAGCTGGTGCTGCGGATGAAATACGACGACGGGTTTGTAGCGTACATCAACGGGCAAGAAGTCGCGCGTCGCGGCGCCCTCGATCCGGTAGCCTGGAACTCGACGGCGTCGATCGATCGCCCCAACGGCGAGGGGGCCGTTTATGAAGATATCGATATCTCGCAGCACTTGAATCTCCTGCAGGTGGGAACGAACCTTCTGGCGATCCACGCCCTGAACGATGCGGCGGATGACGGGGAGTTCCTGATCTCGCCGATGCTTCTTGGCCGCGACAATCAGGCCTTGGCCTTCATGGACTCGCCGACGCCCGGCGCGGACAACCTGCCGGCCATGCTGCACGCGCCAGTGTTCTCGCACGAAGGCGGCCTGTACGTCGATTCGTTTGTCTTGACATTAACCACCGGCTCGGGGAACACGGATATCCGCTATACGACCAACGGATCGATTCCCACCGAAACCTCGCTCCTTTACACGGCCCCGATCGATGTCACCACGACCACGCGTATTCGTGCCAAGACCTTCAAAGCAGACCGAAGCCCCAGTCTGACCCTCAGCGAAAACTTCATCTTTCTCGACTCCACGGTGGAGAACTTCAACTCGAACTTGCCTTTGATCGTGGTCGATACGTTCGGGCTTGCCCCCAATCGAACGCTCTACACGCCGGTCGGCTCGGTGTTCGTTGACCAGGGCGAGGGCGATCGGGTGGACTTGACCGATCCGATCGACTTCTCCGGGCGTGGGGGGTTGAGAATTCGCGGGTCGAGCTCTGCCGAGTTGTTCCCCAAGAAGCAGTATGCCTTCGAAGTCTGGAGCGAACACACCGAAGATACGGCTGCCATCCCCGCCGCGGACGGCGACGACTTTGCGGTCTCGCTTTTCGGCATGCCCGAGGAGTCCGACTGGGTTATTCACGGGCCCTACTCCGACAAAACCATGCTGCGCAATTTTCTGTCGTACCAATGGAGCAACGACATCGGCATGTATGCCGTGCGCACCGAGATGTGCGAAGTGTTCCTAAATACGAACGGAGGGAAGGTCAACTACGGCGACTACTTGGGGGTTTACATCCTCATGGAGCAGATCAATCGCGATCCTAAACGCGTCGACATCGCCGAGCTGTTACCCACACACAATTCCTATCCTGAGATTAGCGGCGGGTATATCTTCAAGAAGGACCGGGGGGCCGATAACTTTGAGACCGACGACGGACACTTCTTTGTCTATGTCGAACCCAAGGGCCCCACTTATCAAGGCGGCGACAAGATCACACCCCAGCAGGATGCCTATCTGCAGAGCTATATCAACGAATTCGAAGGCGTGCTGGGGGGCGGCAATTTCGACGATCCGGACGAAGGGTACGCCAAGTACCTCGACGTCGATTCCTTCATCGACTATCACCTCATGGTCGAGATGACCAAGAACATCGACGGGTTTTGGCTCAGCGTGTTCTATCACAAGGACCGAGACAAGCTGGACGGCGAGGGCAATCTGATCGAGCCCGGAAAAATCACGCTGGGGCCCATCTGGGACTACAACCTGTCGCTGGGAAATGACAACTATCTTGCAGGCTGGCTAACGTCAGGGTGGCATTACGAGCAACTGGAAAGTGACTATCCAGCTACCCCTGACTGGTATGCTTACTGGGATCGGCTCTCCCAGGACCCAAACTTCAACCAGTCGCTGATCGACCGCTGGGGAAACTTCCGCCAGAACGAGTTCGCCACCGATCGCCTCATCGCAAGCGTCGACGAGGCGGCCGCGATCATCGAGGAGGCTCAAGCTCGAAACTTTCTCAGGTGGCCTATTCTGGGGACTTATATCTGGCCCAACTCTTACGTCGGCCCCACCTGGGAAGCAGAACTCACTTGGATGAAGAACTGGCTTACCGGGCGCCTGGATTGGATCGACAGCCAGTTTCCCGCCCCCGTGACAATCGACCACCAAGGCGGCGTGGTGCCCTCCGGATTCGAACTCACCCTCAGCGGCAGCGGCACCATCTACTATACGCTCGACGGCTCCGACCCGCGTCAATTCGGCGGCTCTGTGGCCCCGGGAGCTTTGGAGTACTCCGGCGCGCCGATCGTCCTAACTGAGAGTACGGTCGTCACCGCGCGGGCCTACTACGGCAACCCCGAGTGGTCCGCCTTCGAAGCAGCCGAGTTCTTCGTCGGGCCGGCGGCCAACATGGACAATCTGGCCATCACCGAGATCAACTACAACCCCCATCAGCCCTCGCAAGCGGAACTCGATGCCGGGTTCACCGACCACGGTGACTTCGAATTCCTCGAGCTGAAGAACGTCGGCCCTGAGGCATATAGCCTGCACGGATTGGAGTTCGTCGACGGGATCACCTACACGTTCGAGCCGTCCATCGGCAGCGGCCCCGCGCCGCAAATCGTGCTTACCGAAGTCGGCACCAGCACGCCCGACTACTTCGAAATCCAAAACGTCTCACCCGATCTGGTCGACACGACCGACTGGCTGGTAGTCGCCAACGACGCCACCAACTCCAACATCAACGACGTTCACACCCCGCTTTGGTCCTTCCCGACATCGGTCGACAGCGGTGTGGTCCTCACTCGTTCCGATACCGCAGGGGACGACATCTCTTGGATGCCTGGCGCGGAAGGCTGGTTGATGATCCTCGACGGCGCCGGCAGCGTGGTCGATTTTGTCATCTGGGGATACCCGGCCGCGGACATCGCCGGGTTTAGCGTCACCGTCGGCGCGTTCTCCGGAAATCCCGTGGATCTCGCCTGGAGTGGCGATTCGATTCCCGGCAGCGGAGGAATCGATGCGATCCTTCAACGTATGGGTAACTCCGATCACGACGATGCGACCGATTGGGCCTTCGGCGACACGGGATCCCCGGACCTACAAAACCCCGGCTTGACGATCCCCTTCGTACCCAGTGAAGGTCTTTTCCAGCCCGGCGCGTACCTCATCCTGGCGAAGGTCCCGGATGCGTTTCAGGCCCGATACGGCGACCAGTTCGACGTGCTCGGCCCCTACGTCGGGAGCCTCGACAACGACGGCGAACAGCTTACTCTTGCCGGCGGATACGGCACACCGCTGTTCGATTTCGAGTACGGCGATTCCAAGGACGCCGGTTGGCCTAATCGGGCCGACGGGCGCGGTGCAACGCTTCAATTGGAAGACTTGGCGACTCTTCCGGGAGACAGCGTCGAGAGAATGGCCTATCTCGAAGACAGCAGCAACTGGGGATCCAGTAGCGAGTATCTGGGTAACCCCGGCACGAGCGGCGCGCCCGCCTATCAAGGCGTGATCGTCAACGAAGTGCTCACCCATACCGATTACCCGCTGGTCGACTCCATCGAGTTGCACAACCCGACGGCCGAATACGTCGATATCGGTGGGTGGTGGCTGAGCGATTCGAGCAGGTTGTACTTCAAGTTCCAAATCCCCGCCGGCACGATCATCTCGGCCGGAGGATATGCCGTCTTCCGCGAGGGTCATTACGACGCGGCAGGCGTCTTGCTATACGATCAGCAGATCGAGTTCGGCGGACCCGATCCGAACGTCGACGAGGACTTTGCGCTCAGTGGTACCGACGACGAGGACGTGTGGTTGTTGCTGGATCCCGGCGACGGCAGCTCGCTACGGTATGCCGACCACGTCGAGTTCGACGCCGCGATCGAAGGCGAGTCGTTTGGGCGTTGGCCCAACGCCCAGGGTGATCTTTATCCCATGATCTCTCGCACCTTCGGCGGCGACAACAGCGGTCCGCGGGCACCCCAACAGATCGTCATCAGCGAAGTGATGTACAACCCGGTCGGCGAAGACGACCCGGACGAACTGGAATTCATCGAGATCTACAACACCACGGCAGCGCCGATTGACCTGACGGGCTGGCGGTTGCGCAAGGACTTCGACTACGACTTCGCGCCGGACACGATCATCGAAGCGCAGCAGGCGTTGGTGATCACCTCGTTCGATTCGAGCGACCCGGTCAAGCTCGACGCTTTCCGCACCGCCTACGCCATTGGCCCGGAAGTCGTCGTCCTGGGCAACCCGAACGACGGCTTTAGCGACTCGGGTGAGCAGATCCAACTCCAACGTCCGGGTACTCCGCCTCCGGACGACCCGTTGAACATTCCCTACACAATCGAGGACGAAATCAATTACCTCAACAGTTGGCACCCGACAACCAACGACCAAGGCGATTCGCTCAACCGCACGGCTCGCACCGACTGGGGTAACGACCCGGCCAGTTGGTATCCCGCAGGACCCACACCCGGCAGTGCCCTGCTCATCGAGGTCACCGAGGTGACGGGGCGTTACGTGTTCTACAACAACTCATTCTACGACGACCAGTCGCGCGGGTGGACCGACGCCAACGCGATTGCCCCCGACAAAATCGCTTTGCGGCCCGGCGAGCAAGCCTGTTTCGACAATTACACGAGCTACGTCCTCGGGCTTAACGGGATTATCATCGACATCTCGGGGATCGCCGATCCGGGGGCCATCGACGCTGGTGACTTCACCTTCAAAGTGGGCGACGACAACACGCCGATCGATTGGCCGGATGCGCCCGCCCCGGCCACCATCGACGTGATTACCAGTCCCGCCGGCACCGACCGCATCGTGCTGACTTGGCCCGACCATGCCATCCAGAACATCTGGCTGGAAGTGACCGTACTGGACACGGACAACATCGACCTCGAGGCCGACGACGTGTTCTATTTCGGCAATGCGATCGCCGAGACGGGCGACTGCCTGGACACGATCACCGTAGACATGGTCGACGTCCTCATGACCCGACAGAACCCGCAGCCGTTCTTCGACCCGGCCACGATCGACAACGTCCATGACTTCAACCGCGACCGGCGGGTCAACGCGATTGATACACTGATTGCCCGGAACAACCAGACGTGGTCGGGGACGGAGTTGGCGTTGATCGATTTGACGGCCGCGGCGGCGGCCAACTCCGGCGCAAAAAACGCGGGGCAAGCCCCGCCGCTAAACGACGCGCCGCTAAACGAGGCGGTGCTGGGCGACGCACTGCTGGACGCGGGATTGGATTGGCTCTACGAGGTCAGTCAAGAGAGCAAGCACAGCGACCCGTCTGACGACGATGATCTGCTCGAACGGGCAATTGACAAGTTACTGGCCACGTAAGGGTATTATTGAGCCTTGACATTGCCGACGCACCAGCGCGAAGCCCGGTTTTTCCGGCGTGTTGGTCTGGAGCCGCTTATTATGCGGGAATCAATGAGGCCCACAGCGAAGGAAGCTGCGCCTACCTCCGCATCTCGCCCGGACGTCAATAGCCTCATTACCCGGCAGCGGCCCGCCCATGTCCTCGCCACGGGTCAGCAGGCGATTATACCACTTGGAACATGGTTCGATCCGATTGGCACGTCAGCGACCGTTACACTCGCCTTCTTCAACCACATCCCACCGCAGGGAGTCCGTTGGGAAGATCACTCGGACCGTATCCCGGCTATCATCTAAATAATGACGGTTCTTGCGTCAGTATACAATGTATAGGAAAGGAGGCGGTTTGCTTTTAGGAGCCTCGACCTGTTGTGCTCCACTTCGCGTCTTGATCTCGGCAGAGAACGCCCAGAGGAGATCTTGGATGCGTTGTCGCGGTGTGGTATGATGAAGGTCGTAGCGAGCAAATGATTGCCGCGATTGAAGAAGTCTTTGGGTCGAGACACGCCTGGCATGCCGTACCAGAGAGATTCAGAAGTAGAACTCGATATTGACGAGCCGTTGCCGTCGTGCAAGCTCGATCTGCAATACTTCACCACGCCAGGGCTCTGCCCATTGATGGTCCGGCGGCGGGCAAGGAAGGCCTTCGAACTGTTCCTCTATCTGGCCTACCGCTGCCTTCAGGCAGGCGGTGAACCGGTCTGCCCGACGCACGAAGAACTCTGCGGAGCCTGCGGGCTGCTGCCGCAGACGCCGCACACCGGCTCGACCATCTCGCGTACATTGGGTTTGCTACGCGTCGCGTACTGCGTGATCGACTACGAGCCGGTCCAAAGACGCCGGCCTCAAATCCGCCTGCGGCCGGCCGTGGCCGGCAGCGATCTGCTGTCCCCACGCCAGTACGTCTATTTCGCCGAAGGTTTTGGGCCCGTGCGGCGGCAGATCTTCGACACGCTGGGAAACCGGGCCTTTGCCGCGGAGTACATGTACCTGCTGGCCCAATACGAAGCGGCCCTGGCTCAGGCCCAATTCGGTCGACCCTACTGGTTCTTTCCGCTGGAGCAGATCGCCGAGACCTACCATGTTTCACGGGGCTTTGCTGGAACCGGCCTGCGAGCGCTGGTCGAACTGGGGGCCATGCGGATCGTGCCGGGGCAGTTTGGCAAGACCGCCCCGAACGACGAGTTCGGTGCCGCCAACCGCTATTATTTCGTCGGTCTGGACCAGATCGATCGGCGCGACCAACAGTTCGAGCATTTCAAAACGCAGTACCCGGAGCAGTTCGAGTTGGCCCACGCGCTGGCCCCCACGCTAACGAACGCCCGCACGGTCAAAAACGTCGAGGGGCTCTGCGAACTGCTGGCCCAATACGGGCAAGAGCCCGTCCATCGGGCCATCGAGCAGGTCGCCGGTTACGGCCGCCGGAGCCTGCGGCGAAGGCTCGATTACATCCGCGGGATTGTCGAGCGATCCTGACCTACTACCCCTCCAAAGGTGGGGCTACAGTTTTTTCGTCGAAACCCGGAATTTTGCTATTGGTTAAAATGGCGTTGGGGTGATAGTATATAAAATGAGCCCCGGCGGCCGCCCGTGGCGTGCATATTTGCCGCGGCTCGGTACGGGGGCAACAGACGTGAATACTAGCAAGAATAACGAGGAGTTCAATATGGAACGTACGATCGATAACGTGAAGGATATCCAGGCCTTTTTGGAGGTCGTCCTTACCGACGCCCATCGGCAGGCCGAGCGGGCCCGTGCCTTTCTGGTGTCGCTGGGCTACGGCCCAAGCCGTCGGATTTCGCTACCAGCGGAGATGCTTTTGAAGATTTCGGTGCTGGTTCGGATCCACCACTGGGAGCAGGCCGGCATCATGCCGTATTTGGAAACCAATTTGCCGTCGTCCGGGGAATTGCTTGCGGATATCCGCGCCGAGACCAAGGGCACGCCCCCGCGGTTTTCGGGTGAAGAACTGGACCGAAAGGCCCTCTGGGTGTATCTCCGACGGATCGCTTCGCCACCGTTTGAAGCAGCGCAGGCCGACTTGGCCATCTTGGGGAACATGGATACCGAGCAACTATTGGATCTTTTCGCCAAGCTATGCTGGCGACATCGTCATCTCGCGTTGGCACAAGGGGGAAACCACCATGAAAAGAACTAAGCGAAAGGGGCTCGTCTACCTGCGTCGCAGCACGGACAAGCAGGAGACGGGCATTCACGAACAGTTGCGGTGGGCGATTGCGGAAGCCCAGCGGCACGAGGTGCAACTCGACGCGGCGCCCGAAGACTTAGAGTACATGCTCGTACGGGAGCTTGCACAATACAAGGGGATCTATTTGGACGACGGCATCAGCGGCTCAAAGTTGGATCGGCCCGGCTGTGTGGCGTTTCGTCAGGTGGCCATGGGCGACTCGGCCGTCAGCCACGTGTTTGTGCATCTGAGCGATCGATTCGCCCGACCTGAGCAGGCACATCAGGCCATGCAGCAGGAGATCGAACTGCTGTTGGCGGGCATCACGGTAGTCTTCTCGAACCGCATTTCGGAGCCTCGAAAGCGAGGCCAGGACTCCTTCCCGGAGAACATCCAGCTGTTGTACGAATACAGTCAGAACGGCGAATTCCTCAACAAGCTGGCCACCCGGGTGCTGCAAAGCCAACGTCGCTTGGCCGAGGGGGGTTGCTGGAATGGCGGGCCGCCACCGTACGGCTTCTGTCGCGTGTTGGTCGACGCCCAGGGAAACGAACTCCGCGAGTTGCAGGAAGGCGAGACGGTCAAAAGGGAGGGTTGCCACGTCAAGATCAAACCCAAGGACTCTGAAAAGATCCGGACTTGGCTCCGCATCCTACACCTGCACGGCGAAGAAAAGTGGGGGCATAAGCGGATTGCTAACCACTTAAACGACCTGGGGATTCCCTCGCCGAATGCCGGGCGCGTGTCTCGCCGTAACGGGATCCAGCAGCCGGTCTCCGGCCGTTGGTGGCCCGAGGCGGTCAAGCGGCTGATCGAGAACGCGGCCATTATCGGGATGTCCACCTACGGAAAGACCTCGTGCGGCGAACATCGCCGCTTCAGTCCCCAGGGCCCACGCACGTTGGAACCCTCGGACCGCCGGGACGACGATCAGGTAAAACGCTGCCGGAACGATCCGCAGCAAGCGATCGTCGTGCCGACCGGTTACGAGTCCTCCGTCGATCCCGATCTGTTCGAGAAGTGCCAGCAGTTGACCGAGCAGCGAGGGAAATCACAGCGAGGTATCCCACGAAGCCGTGACCTTACCCGATATCCACTATCTTCGCGGATTTGCGACCTGACCGACGATTGCGGCGCCGTGCTGTTCGGCCGTAAGGAAAACGATCGATTAAAGTACGAGTGTTCCCGCTACCGCCAGTCTGGCGGGCGGGAGTGTCACCGCCACGTCGTCGATGCCGAAGCGAGCCTGCGGTTCGTCCTCCACTTCCTGCGAACCAAACTCGGGGCAGCCGGCGGACGGGAGGCACTGCGGGCGAAGATCGAAAAGCTGGCCGAGGCGGAGATCAACCGCAGGCCGATCGCCGAAGAGGAAGAATTACGGTTTGCCGAAAGACGGCTATATACGTTACAATCAGATTTGGAGGTAATCGGCAGAAACATGGCCCTGGCCGGCACGGAAGCGGTCTTCAAGGCCGTGGAGGAACAATTCCACGCCAAGCAGGCCGAGGCCGAGAAGGCTCAGGCATACCTAGAGCAACTGGCCGCCTCCAGGAACCGGGTCGACAGCGAAACATCGCTCGACCAGCAGATCGAGGCCGCCATGACCCTATGTGACGACATCGACCGGATCACCTGCGAGCCCGAGGCCCGCAGCGAGATCGCCGGGATTATTCGAAAATTGAATCTGCGGATGTGGCTCACCTTTCGGGCCAATCCCCGTGGCAAGCGGCCTTTACGCATCCTGCAAGGCGGCCTGATCACCACGGGCCTGGCAGAGCTACCGCAGCCAACGAAACACCGAGACGGTGATCATCCGCCGGACGCGGATGATAGCGACGACGGGCCCAAATCCGTCGTTGCCGACAACGCAATGTCCACCGTGACTCGGAAACCTCGCCATCAAGGGGCGCGAAGTTTCAGTAAGGAAACGGTCGGCAAGCCACCAGTGGCACCAGGCGGCTAGGGCTGCTCGGGTTCGATCGGCGGGCTGGGGCCTTTGATCTTCTCGGGCACTTCCGGCAAGTCGTCGATGACGATCTGAAGCGGAAGCTTGAAATCGGCCGGCCAGCCGTACTTTGCGTGCAGATCCTCGGTCGGTTCTTCGGCCAGATCGGCCAAGCGAACCCATCGCGGCGCCTCGGGCGCGTTCGGTGCCGGCAACGGCGGCGGGCCCTTTTTTCCTAGGCCGTACCACGAAATCGCGCCCAGCAGAAGCAATCCCGTGACGACGGTTGCCACAACTATCAGACGGCGTCTTCTTTTCATCCGGTGGTCTCCTGAGTAATTATCCCGATTTGGCCGACGCCGACAATAACTGCCGCTGGCAGACCGCCCCGTCATAATCCGGATAATCCCCCTGTTTTTCCTAATCGAACCGGCTGACCCGAGCCGATATCGATCTCGAGACGGTCTGTTAGCGGGCTGTGGAAAAAGGGCAATTCAGGGGCGTTCGATGCACATCATGCAGATTATCTCCGGTGAGGGATTCAATGGGACCGTGCTTCATTGCCTGTTGCTGAGTCGGGAATTGGCACGCCGGGGTCATCGGGTGACACTGGTCTGTTTGCCCGATTCGGCCATCGCTCGCGAAGTGGCCGCCGAGAGGGGCATCGAGGTCGTGGCGTCCGACCTGCATCGCTGGCCGACCGACGAGTTGAAGCGGATCGCGGCGATCATTCACCAGCGGGGAGTCGACGTGATCCATGCCCACAACAGCCGAGCCCAGTTCTTCGGCATCCTGTTGCGTTGGGTAGCCGGTGTTCCCAGTGTGGCCACCGCCCATAGCCGGCACTTCCAATTGCACTGGATGTTCAACGATCGGGTGATCGCCGTCTCGGAGGCCAGCCGGCAGTACCAACGTCGGGTGAATCTCGTGCGAGCGGGTCGCATCGAGACGATCCACAACTTCATCGACCATCGACGCTTCGACCAGGTTCCGCCCGACGTTCGGGCCGAGGTGCGCGATTCGCTGGGGATCGACGAATCGACGCCGCTGCTGGGTACGATCGGCGACGTAATTCCGCGCAAAGGAATGACCCATTTCGTGGACGCCTTGCCACAGATCGTCGAGGAAGTGCCGCAAGCCCGGTTGGCCGTGGTCGGCTCGATCGACGAGACGGAATACGTCGAGCAGGTCAAGTCGAAAGCCCGGCGATTGGGAGTCGAGAGGGCCATGATCTGGACCGGGCATCGCCGCGACGTCGATCGGCTCATCACCGCGTTGGATGTCTTCGTGCTGCCCTCGCTGGAGGAGAGTTTTCCGTTGTCGATTCTCGAGGCCATGGCCGCGAGGTTGCCGGTCGTAGCCACGACGGTCGGCGGCGTGGGCGAGTGTGTGTCCGATCAACGAACGGGGCTTCTCGTGCCGCCGGCCGACGGTGCCTCGCTGGCCGAGGCGGTGCTCGAGCTGCTGCACGATCCGTCAAAACGCCGTCAACTGGGCCAGGCCGGACGCGAGCGCGTGTTGAAAGAATTCTCGGTCGAAAGCCAGGTCCGCGAGATCGAAAACGCCTTGGCCCGCACGGCAAAACTCCGCAAAGCGGCCTAATACTAATAAGTTGTGAGTGATGAGTTGTGAGTTATGAGTTCTCAGTTTTTCAACGTGGGAGCATTCAAGAACCCACAACTCATAACTTAGAACTTACAACTCACTCCAGTGGAGAAGAATCATGAGCACCATTACTTTGAACGAAGCCCAAGCGGTCGTCGATGCGGCCTTGAAAGAATCTCGGGAGATGGACGCGATCATGGCTATTGCGGTGGTCGATGCGGGCGGGCATCTGAAGGCCTTTGCTTGCATGGACGACGCCATGCTCGGTGTGATCGACATCGCCATCCGAAAGGCACGAACCGCCCGGCTGTTCAACATGAACAGCGGAGAGATCGGCAAGCTATCCCAACCGGGCCAGCCGGCCTATGGTGTGGAACACTCCAACGGCGGCCTGATCACCTTTCCCGGCGGCGTGCCGTTGAAACGCGGAGACAAGATCGTGGGCGCTGTGGGCGTCTCCGGCAGCTCGGTCGAGAACGACCATCTAGTAGCCGAGGCCGGCCTGGCCGCCATGGAGTGAATCGGGCCGCTTAGCCACCCAGCGTGGCGGTGATCTTCAGGTCGGAGACGTTCATCGTCGTGCTGTGGTTGGTCACTCGCAGCTTGATGAAGCGAACGCCCGTGTTCAACTCGAACGTCTGCCGATACTTGCCAGCGGACGGATGACGCACACGGAAGGTTTGCAGTTCGTAATTGTCATAAGTCAGCCCGTCGTGGCTGGCGTGAACGTAAACCGACGGCGGCTGCGACTTCTCCGAAAACGTACCCTCGACCGTCAGCGCTACCCGATCGACCTGATCCAGCGGAATCGGTGGGCAATCCTTCAACTCGATGCTCTGCTTAGGCCCAAGCGTTTTGCAATTCAACACAGGCATGTCGAGTTTGAACGGCCGTTGCATGACCAGCACTTGCACGCCCAGGTCTTCCACCACGGGAAACTGCTCCTTGAACCGCTCGCGCCACGGCTTTCGATATCGCAGCGTGTGATAGAGGTAGACAAACGGCGGCTCAAGGATGCCGTGCACTTCGGCATAGGCGGCCGCGTTGGGCTCGGCGTCGCGCGTGGCCACCGGGTTGCGGCCGTATTTGGTGAAATGGATCCCGTCAAAACTGTACGCATAACCGATGCTCTCTCGCGTCACAATCCTCGGCTCGAACAGCTTGGCCCCGCCGTAGAACATGTGCCACACGCCGCTGTGGTAAAGCACCTCGGCCTCGGAGAAACCGCCGTCGTCCCATTCGCCCCACTCGCCCTGTTTCACGACGGGGTTGCCGGGATGGAGCTTCCAGGGGCCTTCCGGCTTCTCGGCCGTGGCCAGGGCCATGGGGCTATAGTCGGGCCCGGTCGAGCCGATCGGATGGGCCGTGTAGAGCCAATACTTACCCTGGTGTTTCACCACGCCGCCCACATACCCGAAATCCTTGATGATCGGATTCCCCTGAAACTTCTTCCACGGTCCGGTAGGACTTTCGGCCCGGGCCAACCCGATGCTCCACTGACGATGCCCTTCGGCCGATCCCATGCCGGAATACCACATCAGATAATCCCGCGCCCCTTCCTTGAGGATCATGGCACAGGCCACGTGTACGTCGTCCCAACTTCCCTTGGGCCCGAGCTTCAGGACCGGCTCCTTGCCGTGCTTGGTAAACGGTCCCAAGGGATGCGGTGCCGTGGCCACGCCGAGTTGATATCCATGGCCGGCGTTGCCGTGATAGTAAAGATAATAGGTCCCAAAATCCTTAAACGCATCGGCCGCCTCGACCACATCCCCGTCCCAAGCGCCTTTCGGCCCTGGCGTAACAATCGGGTTCGGCCCCGGAATCTGAATAAACCGAGCCGGCTCGAGCAGTTCGTTGCGCGGCGGGTCTGCGGCGGAAGCAATTCCCCAGGCGCCAGCCACCGACAACCCGAGCGCGCCCAATAGCATCAGGCCGAGATGTCGGACCGTCGAAATTCGCCATGTCTTGTAAACCATCGCTGATCTCCTTGATATGGATGCTCTGGTGTGTTTCACGTATGTTACTGCCAGGCTTGACTTTACGCCATAATTGTGTAAAATAGTGTGTAGAGGGCCTTTGTTCTCGGCCCGACCCGCCGTGTCTTGTAAATCCTGGGGAGACTGGCTTATGCCCACGAACCTTGCCATTGACGACAAGCTGCTTGCCGAGGCCTTGCGGCTGGGAAAGCAGGGTACCAAGAAAGCCACCGTCAATGAAGCCCTGCGCGAGTTCATTCGGCGTCGCAAGCGGCTGAAGATGTTGGATGCCCTCGGGACGATCGACTTCGACGCCACGTATGATTATAAGGCCCAACGCAAGAACCGATGATCGTCCTGGACACCAGTGTGCTTTCGTTGGTCTTTCGCCGACGCCAAGCGACCGAAGTCGAACCGCCCGTGGCCGTCCTGCTGCGACGAATGATCGAAGACGACTGGCCGTTGACGGTGCCGGGGATCTGTCTGCAGGAGCTGCTTTCCGGCGTTCGCATCACCAAGCAGTTCCGTACCTTGCGGGCCCACCTCGAAGGGTTTCCGGTTCTATTGGCCGAAGAGAGCCATCACATCCTCGCGGCGCAGCTCGTCAACACATGCCGCGAGACGGGCATTTCGTGCTCCACCGTCGATGCACTAATTGCCGCTCAGACGATTGCCGCGCGCGGCCAACTCTTTACGACCGACCAGGACTTCGAGGCCATGGTCCCCTGCTGCGGACTAAAACTCTTCTCCGCCGACACCACGGCCCCATAGACCGAGGTCTACTTCCCCCGGGTCAACGCGCCGAACAGGTCGACGATCTTTTGCATCTGCTCCGGTTCGGGCAGCGGTAACTTCAGGTACGATTGGCCCGTTTGCTCATCGCGTGCGATCAGTTGGTTGGCTGGTCCTTGGGTGTCGCTCTGACCGGTGGCCAGGGCCTGGCCCAGCTTGTCCAACAACGACATGCCGGCGGTAATCACGTCGGTCCAGATCTGCTCTTGCGGCAAGGCGAGCGGCGGGGCGGCAGTTTCGGCCACTTCCGCCGGCGCTTCGGCCGCAGGCGTCTCCGGTTCTTGTGGCATCGGTTCTGAGATCGAGCCGGTCGCCTTTTCGACCGATTCCATGAACTTTGTGAGTCGGGTGCCGCCCATGAACACTTCGTCGCGGCCGTCGTCCAGCACGCCGGCGAACATGGCCTTCTTGAAGGCCAGCAGGCTGAGCATGCCTTCTTCGATCGTGCCCTGGGAGATGAAATGCACCACGCGAACGGGCCGATGTTGGCCCAGCCGGTGCACGCGGCCAATCCGCTGTTCGAGCACGGCCGGGTTCCAGGGCTGATCCAGGTTGATCACGGCCGAGGCATGTTGCAGGTTCAGGCCCACGCCGCCAGCATCGGTCGCCAGGAACAGCCGGCAGTTAGGGTCCTCCTTGAATTGCCGAATAAGGTTCTTGCGTTTCGGTCCCGGCACACGGCCATGGAACATGACGTGGTCCCAGTTGCGGCTTTCGAGCCGTCGGGCGACCAGCTCGTGCATCCGCAGCCACTGGCTGAAAATGACCACTTTGCCGTCGCGCTGTTCGAGGATTTCGTCGAGCAGTTGGGCCAACTCGTCGGCCTTCACGCCGTGGTCGGTCTCCTGATCCAGCAGATACGTGCTGTTGCAGGCCATCCGCATCCGTTGCAGGGCGATTTGCATCCGCCGCTGGTCGGCCTCGCGCAGAAAACCGTAGCGACGCCACTTCTGCACCACTCGGGCGACAATCTCGCGGTTCTCGTCGTGATACTCCATCTGCTGCGGCGTCATGGGCACGAAGAACCGCTTCTCCATTCGCTCGGGCAGCTCCTTCAGTACCTTGTCCTTGGTGCGACGAACGAGAATCGGCTCGAGCGTTTTGGAGATCGTCGACAGCTTGCGGTAGCCGACTACGCGGCCCGTCTCGTCGACGTGCTGGTGTTCGGAGAGAAAGCGAAACATCGGGCCCAAGCGGAACCGGTCGACGAACTCGACGATCGAGTGCAGTTCCTCCAAGCGGTTCTCCAGCGGTGTGCCGGTCAGCACCAGGGCATACTCCGAATCGAGTTGCTTGATGGTCTGGGCCGTACGGGTTTTCCAGTTCTTGATCCGCTGGGCCTCGTCCAGAATGATCAGGTCCGGCTCCCAGCCGCGGATCATCGGGAGGTCGCGGTGGATGACGTCGTAATTGACGATCTTGTAGAACGACTCCGTCTGGTAAAGCTCGCCGCGGCAGGGCGCCAACCCTTCCACGACCAGGGCCTGGCGGTCGGTGAACTTCTCGATCTCTTGTTTCCACTGATGTTTCAGCGACGTGGGGGCGACGACCAACACGCGTTCGATACCGGCCGTGCGGGCGAGGATCTCGGCGGCGGCGAGGGCTTCGATCGTTTTGCCCAGGCCCATGTCGTCGGCGATCAGGCACCGGCCCGCCTTGGCCGCAAACAGGGCCCCTTCACGCTGATAGGGATACAACGAAAAGTTCAACAGCTTCCGAAAGGCCGCGCTTCGCGTGCCGCTGGGAAAGGCCGCGGCGATCCGCCGCTGCTGGGCGTCCCGGTCGCGAACCTGCGCGATGAACTGCAACGCGTCGTCGTAGCACCGCAACTCGTGCTTGCCTTGGCTGGCCTTCTTCAGGAACGTGTGGAATCGCGAAAAGGCCTCGCCGTTGAGCCGGCCGCTGGGATCGAAGTAGCGTCGGGCATAGCTCTTCAAGTCGGCCGGACACTTCGTGCCGGGCTGAAACACGATCTCGCGCCGGGCACCGTACTGCAAATAGACCTGGCTATACTCGGGCTGAAATCCCAGGGCCAACGCCGTCTTGCCCCCGCGCTTGCGACCCAGCTTGGCCAGCGTGAACTCGACGTGTTTGCAGGTACCCAGCGTGTTGGCCGCAAAATCGGGGCAGGAGCAATAGTTTTCACCCAAGGCCGCCCCGCGGATGGCCACTCGATAGGTCCGCCGGGTCTCGGGGTTGGTGACCTCGAATTCCGAGAAGATCGGCTCCGTGCCCAGGTTCTTCAGCTTGAAGTCCTGTTCCCGGCCGTACTGCTTCCGCAGCGCCGCCTGCCAGGTTTCCAGCGACATGTGGTCCGGCTTGCGGAGCCGGGAAAGCTTCTTGGCGGCCTTTTTCGTCCTACGCTTGGTATCCTTTCGAGGCGACATGGGATTCCTCCTGTGTGTCGGGGGCGATTCAACGTTGCCCACAATGTACCTCTGGGGAGAAAAAGCGCCTAGAGGAAAACGACGATCTTGGCCCCTGCCCCTGGCTCCGTGGGCGGCAAGCAGTACAATGACCGAGGATTCACCCACCCCAGATTCCTCTGCGGAGAAGGACCGATGAGACTGCTGCTTGCCGCGGTTGCCCTTTGCTTGATGTTTCCGTTGGCCATGGCCCGTCCGGCCCACGGAGCCGAGCCGACACCGGACTGGGAAAACCCGAAACTCTTCGATGTGGGCAAGGAGCCGTCGCATGCCACGCTGATGCCGTATCCGGACGTCAAAACGGCCTTGCCGTTGGACCGCTCGCGATCGCCCTATTTTCGTTCTTTGAACGGCGATTGGAAATTCCACTGGGCACCCAAGCCGGCCGATCGACCGGTGGATTTCTATCGGACCGATTTCGATGATCGCCGCTGGGCCGAGATTCCCGTGCCGTCGAACTGGCAGATGCACGGCTACGGGATCCCGATCTATGTCAACATGCGCTATCCCTTCAGCCCGACCGATCCGCCGAAAATCCCGCACGAGAACAACCCGGTCGGTTCCTATCGCCGTACGTTCCGCGTGCCGGACGACTGGGACTCTCGGCAAGTATTCCTCCATTTCAAAGGTGTCGAGTCAGCCTTCTATCTGTGGATCAACGGCCGGAAGGTCGGTTACAGCCAAGGCAGCCGCACGCCGGCCGAGTTCAACATCACGACGTATCTCAAACCGGGCGAGAACCTATTGGCTGCGGAGGTCTATCGCTGGTGCGACGGGTCGTATCTCGAGGACCAAGACTTCTGGCGCCTCAGCGGGATCTTTCGTGACGTCATTCTGTTCAGCACGGCCGACCTGCACGTGCGCGACTTTTGGGCCATCACCGATCTGGACGAAGAATACCAAGACGCCACGTTGAAGCTTAACGTCAAGATTCGCAACTACGGCCGGAAGGCTCAGCAGACGCAAATCGAGGCCATCGTCCTCGACAAGAAGATACGCGCCGTTCACAAGGAGACATGGGGACAATGGGTCTCGGTCACGACCGAAACGCTATTCGAGCCGCTTCGGCAAACCGTCTCGGTCGGTCCGGGCGAGGAGGCCTTGTTGAACTTCACCCAAACAATCGACAACCCGAGGAAATGGACGGCCGAAACGCCCAATCTCTATACGCTCCTTGTGGTGCTGAAGAACCCGGCCGGAAAGATCATCGAAGTGATCCCCTGCCAGATCGGGTTCCGCGAGGTCGAGCTGGTCGACGGCGAACTGCTGGTCAACGGCAAGGCCGTGCTGCTTAAAGGGACCAATCGACACGAGCACGACCCGGACACCGGGCATACGATTTCCGAGGAGTCGATGCTGCAAGACATCCGGCTGATGAAGCAGCACAACATCAATGCCGTGCGGACCTCGCACTACCCCAGCTCGTCGCGGTGGTACGAGCTTTGCGATCAGTACGGGATCTACCTGATCGACGAGGCCAACATCGAGTCGCACGGGATGGGCTATGGCGAGAAGTCGCTGGCCAAGGACCCGACCTGGAAAGAGGCCCATCTCGATCGCACCATCCGCATGGTCGGGCGCGACAAGAACCACCCGTCGGTCATCATCTGGTCCTTGGGGAACGAGGGGGGCGATGGCGTGAATTTCACGGCCACCAGCACCTGGATCCGGGAGAACGATCCCACGCGACCCGTCCATTACGAACGGGCCGGCACCGGGCCGAATACCGACATCGTGTGCCCCATGTATCCGCCACCGAGCCATCTGATCCATTATGCCAGCCAACCGCAACAGCGGCCGATGATCCTCTGCGAATACGCCCATGCCATGGGCAACAGCACGGGCGACCTGTGGAGCTATTGGCGGCCGATTTACAAGTCGAAACACCTCCAGGGAGCCTTCGTCTGGGATTGGGTCGACCAGGGACTGCGTAAGAAAGTGCCCACGAAAAAGAGCGTCAAGGACCAGAGTCGCCATGGCCTGACCGGCATCGCGGCGGGCCATCTCATCGGTCAAGGCGAACACTCGGGCTTGCAAGGCTACGTCACGCTTCCCGACGCGACGCACTTGGATATCACCGGCAACCAGCTCACCCTCGAGGCATGGTTCAAACCCTCGCCGACCGACACGAACAGCCCGATGATAATGAAAGGCGATCATCAGTACGGCCTGAAGCAGAAGGGCGACTCGCTGGAGTTCTTCGTCTTTCAGCCCGGCGGCGGATGGAAGACGGTCCACACGCCCGTGCCCGACGATTGGTACGACCGAGGGCACCACATGGCCGGCGTGTTTGACGGGAAGCAATTGAAGCTCTACGTCGACGGTCGGGAAGCCGCGTCGACCGATTATCAGGGCACCATCGCCCACGATGCCCAACCGGTCAACATCGGCCGCAACGCCAGCTACCCGGATCGGCAGTTCCATGGGGCGATTGCCGCGGTGCGGATCCACAATCGAGCCCTGCCGGCCGATCAACTCGGCGATATGCAGCGCCGCCCGGACGAGAGCACCGTATTGTGGCTCGATCTGCGTCAGGTAAGAGAAGAAGCCGGTTCCGGGGAAACGTTCTTTGCCTACGGCGGCGATTTCGGTCCGCCGGGTACGCCCAGCGACAACAATTTCTGCATGAACGGGCTGGTGACCGCCGATCGGGTGCCGCATCCCGGTCTGGCTCAGGTCAAGAAGGTCTATCAATACATCCAAGTCAAACCGGTCGATCTGGCCGCCGGCAAAGTCGAGATCGCCAACCTGCACGACTTCATCGACTTAGGCTACGTCGAAGCCACTTGGCAGCTAAGTGCCGACGATCAGGTAATCGATCAAGGCGCCCTGACAGTCGCCGACATCGACGCCGGGCAGAAAAAGGTCGTTACGATCCCGCTACAGAAACCGGCACTCGAACCGGGCGTGGAGTATTGGCTGAACCTTAACTTCCGCTTGGCCAAGAACACATCTTGGGCCAAGGCAGGACACGAGGTGGCCTTCGAGCAGTTCAAAATGCCATGGCAACGGCCGGCCAAACCGATCGATCCACGCAAGTTGGCCGAATTGAAATTGCAACAAGACGACGAACAGGCCACGATCACAGGAACCGATTTCACTTTGGTCTTCGACAAAACCCAAGGCACGATCGGCTCGCTGAAGTATGGGGGCGTGGAGCTGATCGAAGCGGGTCCCCGGCCGCATTTCTGGCGGGCGCCGACCGACAACGACCGCGGCAACGGCATGCCCAGCCGTTGCGGCGTCTGGCAAAATGCCGGACGTGACTGGCAGATCGAGCAGGTCGAGGTCAAGCAAACCGCGCCGTCGGTCGTCAAGATCGACATAGTCGGCCGACTGCCCGGCACGGTTCGTCCAGATTTCGGGGCCGCCTATGGCGTTTCTTACCACATTTTCGGCAGCGGTGACGTGGTGATCGATTGTATCTATCAGGCGGGCGACAAGCCGTTGCCCGAGCTGCCGCGGTTCGGCATGCAAATGACCCTGCCCGGCGGATTCGAGAAGTTCTCCTGGTACGGCCGCGGCCCGATCGAGACCTACTCGGATCGCAAAGATGCCGCCCGGGTCGGCGTCTACGAAGGGACGGTCGACGAGCAGTTCGTCGATTACTCCCGCCCGCAGGAGAACGGCAACAAGACCGACGTCCGCTGGGTCGCGCTAACCAACAACGACGGCGTCGGACTATTGGCCGTGGGCATGCCGCTGTTGAGTGTCAGTGCGCACCACTACACCACGGAAGATCTGGACATCGCCCAACACACCTACGAAATGACCCGCCGCGACGCGATTACGCTAGACCTCGACCACAAGCAAATGGGCGTCGGCGGCGACGACAGTTGGGGCGCAAGGCCCCATCCGCAGTTCCAGTTGACCGAGAAGAAGTACGGTTATCAGTTCCGACTACGGCCGTTTAACAAGACAAAGAATCCACCCATGCGACTGGCCCGAGAGGAAGTCAAACAATGAACTGATGGGCGGAGGTCCACGGAAGCGACATCTTACCAACAACATCACCTTCACAGGCGCACGCCTGCGCCCAACTGTTCACTATCCACTAATCACTATCCACTACCCACTGATTCCCCCATGCAAGCGACCGAACTTGATACCTGGCACATGCGGCGGGCCTTGGAACTGGCGGTTCAGGGGCAGGGCTGCGTCGAGCCGAACCCGATGGTCGGGTGTGTGATCGTTCGGGGGGCCGAGATTATTGGCGAAGGATGGCATCGGCGGTTCGGTGGGCCGCATGCGGAGGTCGAGGCCGTGAAAATGGCCGGCGATCGGGCCGAGGGGGCCACGATGTTTGTGACGCTCGAGCCGTGCTGTCACCAGGGTAAGACGCCGCCTTGCACCCGGGCCGTTATCGAGGCCAAGATCGACCGCATCGTGATTGCCCAGCGCGATCCGTTCCCGCAGGTCGACGGGGGCGGGGTGACCCAACTGCAAACGGCTGGCGTGGAAGTCGAAATCGGTCTGCTGGAGAACGAGGCCCGGGCGCTGAATGCGCCGTATCTGAAGCTCGTCGAGACGGGCCGGCCTTGGGTGATCGCCAAATGGGCCATGACGCTCGACGGCAAGATCGCCACGCACTCGGGCAGCAGCCGCTGGATCTCCGGTGAGCCCTCCCGCGAGATCGTCCACCAGCTACGGGGTCGGGTCGATGCGATCCTCGTCGGCAAGGAGACGGCCCGACGCGACGATCCGCTGTTGACCGCTCGACCGCCCGGACCGCGCACCGCGTTGCGTGTGGTCGTCGACACGCGGGGCTCGTTGGCCTCAGGGAGCCAGTTGGTCGGCACCGCACGGGAGACGCCCGTCCTGGTGGCTGTGGGCCAAGAGGCGACCGACGCCGACCGCCAGCGGCTGACCGAGGCCGGTTGCGAAGTGTTTGTCTGCAAAGGCGACACGCATGCCACCCGATTGGAGGCACTGCTCGAGGAGCTCGGTCGGCGTCGCTTGACCAACGTGTTGGTCGAAGGCGGCGGTCGGTTGCTGGGTAGTCTCTTGGACGCCGGCCAAATCGACGAGGTCCACGCCTTCATCGCCCCGAAACTCATCGGCGGCGCGAAAGCCCCCAGCCCCATCGCCGGCGAAGGATTGCAGGAGGTGGCGGAGGCCTTGTCCCTCGATTCGCTTGAAGTGCGGAGTGTCGGGGGGGATGTGTACCTTCGTGGGAGGGTCATCTAGCCGCTGCTGCCTTTCCGCGGGGATTATAAAATCAGTCGGTTGACTCTATTAGGAAAGACGCTATAATGTCAGTAGGCTGATCTTATACGGCACACCGTATGTAACTTCCTACTGGGGAAGGAATTGAGTTGTCTCGGTTAGCGGGTTCTTGTTGGGATTCACTTGGGTTCTCGTTGGGATTCACGCGGAATCTCATAAGATCAGTCGGATGATTCTAGTGGGGCTTGTATGCGTAACATCGATAAATCGCAGGTACTTAGGCGAATTCGGAGCGAGAATCCCTGGTGGGACCCGCCGCACCGGATCGAGGATTTCTATCGGGAAATGACTCCCCGCGCCTACTTCGAGATGTTCTTTCCACTGGCAAAAGATACCTCGGTTCGCCGGGCCGTGCTATTGATGGGTCCAAGGCGGGTGGGCAAGACCGTGTTGATTCACCAGGCCATTGGGCGTCTGATAGCCGAGGGAGTTTCCCCCACAGCGATCGGTTACGTTTCCGTAGATCATCCGCTGTACAACGGACTGGGTCTGGAAGAATTGCTCGATCACGCCCGGGAAGCAAATGGCGTGGACCCCGCCGAGCCGTTTTTCATCTTCTTCGACGAGATTCAGTACCTTCGCGAGTGGGAAGTTCATCTCAAGACGCTCGTCGACTCCCACCGGAACGTCAAAGCTATCGCGTCCGGTTCCGTAGCGGCGGCCTTGCGCAGGAAGAGCCGCGAGTCGGGGGCCGGTCGATTCACAGATTTCCTGCTTCCGCCGTTGACTTTCTACGAATATCTAGAGTTACTCGGGCAAGGATCGGTCGTGAGCCTTAAAGGTGGGAAGCTCGAGGTCGGCGACCTCAAAGCATTCAACCAGCAGTTCATTGACTATGTGAACTTCGGTGGATATCCGGAGGTCATCTTCTCCGAGCAAATCAAATCGGACCCAGGCCGATTCATTCGTAGCGATGTGATTGACAAAGTGTTGCTACGGGATCTACCCAGTCTGTATGGAATTCAGGACATTCAGGAGCTCAACTCCTTGTTTACGATGCTCGCGTACAACACGGGCAACGAGGTCTCCCTGGACGGCCTGTCCCAAAACGCCGGCATTGCGAAGAACACGATCAAGCGCTACATCGAATACTTGGAAGCCGCGTTTCTGATCAAGACGATTCATCGCGTCGACTATTCCGCCAAGAAGTTCAAGCGGGCCAATTTCTTCAAGGTCTACTTAGCCAATCCCTGTATGCGAAGCGCTCTGTTTTCGCAGGTGGACAGTAACGATGAGTCCATGGGGCATTTGGTTGAAACGGCGATTTTCTCGCAATTGTTCCACCAAGACGTTTCGCGATTACATTACGCCCGATGGAAAGACGGAGAAGTCGACCTAGTGCATTTGTCGGAAAAGGACCTGACACCAGATGGGGTCGCCGAAATCAAGTGGTCGGATGCCTACGAAGCCAATCCCCGGAAACTTTCAAGCCTCTTACGATTCTGCAAACGTAACGGAATCCCGCAAGCCATAGTAACCACTCTTAGTACAGACAGTACCAAAGTCATAGACGGAATCAAGCTTAGGTTTGCGCCTGCGAGCATGATTTGCTACATAAACGGCTACGGCATTCTGCGATCCAAGCAGATGAGCAACTGGCCGTTCTCCGATTCCGAGACCTAACGCTACCGCGGGGCGCCCAGCAGCACGGCCATGGCTTGGCCGTAGGGGGTGTGGTTGAGGATTAGGGCCGTGGGCTTGGTCGTGGCCTGGGGTTGACCGTGGACGACGTTCACCGGGCAGTTGGGGTCGGGCTGTTCGTAGTTGAGCGTCGGCGGGATCAGGCCTTCTTGCAGGGACAATACGCCGGCTACCATCTCCACGGCGCCGCTGCCGGCGCCCGAGTTGCCGAAGAAGCTCTTAGGGGCCGTTACGGGTACGTCGCCCAGGACGTCGTGGATGGCCTGGGCTTCAAGTTGGTCGTTCGGGATGCTGCCCGAGGCGTTCGCGTTGACGTGGCCGATGTCGTCCGGCGTCAGATTCGCATCGCGCAGGGCCTCCGTAATAGCGCGGCGAATGGCGCGGCCCGTAAGCGGTGCTCCGTTGCGAGACGGCTCGAAGGCGCCGGCGAACCCGAGCACCCGGGCTTGAATGTCGGCGCCGCGGGCTTCGGCATGGGCGCGGCTCTCCAACACGAACGCGCCGGCCCCTTCACCGTTGACAGTCCCGTCGCGACGGGCGTCGAAGGGCCGCGTTGCCGAGGCCGGGTCGCCATGGCCATGGGATAACTCGAAAAGCTCGTTGCGGATCCACGAGGCCACATGAATTCGGGAGCTGCTGCCGCCGGCGATCATCGCGTCGGCATGGCCGCGCCCGATCACGCGAATGGCCTCGGCCAGGGCCGAAAGGCTGGACACCTCACCCAGCGTGAGCGAATTGTTCGGCCCGCGGGCGTCCTGGGCGATGCCGATATGGCAGGCCGGCATGTTGGGTAGATACTTCAGCATCCACAGCGGATACATTTCGACCATCGCCACCTTACCCCAGAGGTCGAAGTCGAATTTCCCGTTGACGATGCACCGGAAGAAGGCGTCGGTCAGTTCGGACAGCTCGCAGGGGATCATCTCGGCGCCGAAGGTGATCCCCAACCGATCGGGATCGACCGGCCGCTCGTCGAACCGGGCCTCGGCGGTGGCGAGATCGGCAGCGACAAAGGCCAACTGGATGTCCCGACTCATCACTTTCAGGCTCTTGCGTGGCCGGACATACTGCTTGGGGTCGAAATCGAGCACGTTGGCACCGAACGTGGGGGGGAAATCGTCGGGCAAGGCATCGCTTTGCTCGAAGAGATCCAGTCGCCGCACGCCGCTTCTCCCGGCGCACAGCGAGTCCCAAAAGGCCTCGCTGCCGATGCCGATGGAGCTGACCACTCCCACGCCCGTGATTACGATCTCTTGCTTTTCCACCATGCTCGGTGCATTATTAAGAAGAACCCAATACCATACAGACTATCCAGTCTACCTGCCGGAAAATCGCTCGACAAGAGGCCACCCAAAGGGGGCGTGTCCCGTTTAGCAGCCGCCGGCACGGCGGCTTGTTCACGGGATATCCCCAAATCAAGCCGCCGTGCCGGCGGATGCTAAACGGGACAAGCTTAACGTACCCTTAACAGGGCGAACCACTTCTGCCAAAGTATCTCTATAAGTGGCACAATCCTTCCAACATTTCTCAGGAGCCAACGCCATGGTCAAACCAGGATATGCCGGGCCGCTGGAGCGAATCGACGAGTGCTGTTGGCGGATTCCCAAGAGCTATAAGTTGGGCATGAACGTCGAGGGGCGGATCTTCGCCGACGACCGCCTGATCGAGCAGATCCGAAAGGACCAGGCGCCCGAGCAAGTGGCCAATGTGGCCTTTCTGCCGGGCATCCAATTGGCCAGCCTGGCCATGCCGGATATCCACTGGGGTTACGGCTTCTGCATCGGCGGCGTTTGTGCGACCGCGGCCGACGAGGGCGGCGTCGTTTCGCCCGGCGGCGTCGGCTACGACATCAACTGCGGCGTGCGGTTGGTCCGGACCAATATGATGTTCGAGGAGATCAAACCCCGCTTGAGGCAATTGATCGAAGCCCTCTATCGGCAAGTACCCGCCGGCGTAGGGCAAGGTGGCTCGTATCTGTTCGACCCCAAGGAACTCCGCCGCCTGATGACCGACGGAGTCGGCTATCTGAAATCCCGAGGCCTGGCCACCGACAGCGATATCGAACACACCGAGGCCGGCGGTCGGATCAAAGAGGCTCAGCCCGAGCATGTCAGCCAACGGGCGATCCAACGCGGTGGTAACCAGTGTGGCACGCTCGGCTCGGGAAACCATTTCCTGGAAGTCCAGGTGGTCGACGAAGTGGTCGACAAGAAGGCGGCCCGGGTGATGGGACTCGAAGAGGGCCAGGTGTGTGTGATGATCCATTCCGGGTCCCGCGGTTTGGGGTACCAGGTCTGCGACGATTCGCTGAAGACGCTCCGCAACGTGCCGGCCAAGTACGGCATCTCCCTGCCCGATCGGCAACTGGCCTGTGCGCCGATCGACAGCCCCGAGGGCCAGGCGTATCTCGGGGCCATGCGTTGTGCGGCCAACTACGCCTGGGCCAATCGTCAATTGCTGATGTGGCAAACTCGGGAAGTCTTTGCCGAGTTTTTCGGTAAGAGTTGGGAGTCGCTGCAGATGAGCCTGATTTACGATGTGGCCCATAACATCGCCAAAATCGAGCGACATACGGTCGACGGCCGCGAGAAAACCCTGTGTGTCCACCGCAAGGGCGCCACCCGAGCCTTTCCTCCGGGTCACCCTGAAGTACCCCAGAAGTATCAGGCGATCGGCCAACCGGTGATCATCCCGGGCGACATGGGTCGGGCAAGTTGGGTTTTGACCGGAAGTGTCGGGAGTATGGAACGGGCGTTCGGCAGCACGTGCCATGGGGCGGGCCGGCTGATGAGTCGCAAGGCGGCCGTCCAGCTCGCCCAGGGCCGGCGAATCGACCGCGAACTGGCCGAAAAGGGGATCATCGTCCGATGCCGCCACTGGAAAGGACTGGCCGAAGAGCAACCCGCTGCGTATAAAGATGTGAATACGGTAGTCGACGTAGTTCATCGGGCCGGCCTGGCCAAGAAGGTCGCCCGGTTGAGGCCTGTCGGCGTCGTCAAAGGATGAGCCGCTTGCGGCTTTGCAAAGCTGATGGAACCGAGTCGGACCATTTTGCGTCTGATCCATATCGCAACGGCGTTGTCCGTTTTGGCGTGGGTCGGTATAACCGGCTGTCGGTCGGAAGAAGAGGCCTCGCGGCCGGCTACGGCGCTGGCCGATTCCCCAACCCAGAACAAAACAACCAGATCTAGTGGAGGGAAGCGCATGACCATCAAAGTGACCAGTTCGGCCTTCAAGAACGGCCAGCCGATTCCCGCAAAGTACACCGGCGAGGGCCAAGACATTTCTCCACCCATCGCCTGGTCCGACCTGCCCGAGGGGACCAAGGAATTGGTCCTGATCTGCGACGACCCGGACGCACCGACCGAAGAGCCTTGGGTCCATTGGGTAATCTACAAGATCCCGCCCGAGGCGACCGGTCTGCCGGAAGGCGTGTCTGTAAAGGCTCGGCTGAAGACACCGCCCGGCACGCTGCAGGGCAAGAATTCCTGGCCCAGCGGTCAGACGATCGGCTACCGAGGCCCCATGCCGCCACCGGGCCTCGGAACCCACCGCTACTTCTTCCACCTCTATGCGTTGGAGGCCAAGATGGTAGTCGAGCCGGGCATCGACAAACAGACCGTGCTCGATGAGATCGAGGACCACATCCTGGCCGAAGGCGAACTGCTCGGTACCTACGAGAGGCGGTAGCCGGTGCCCGACCGAAGAAAGCACCGGGGACCTCATCCCGAAGACGACCGGCTCTTCTCGGCGGACGTCCACCCGTTGTTGCGCGAAGCGGCGGCCGATCTCTGTTGGATGCTCAACCGGGGCTATGCCCAAAAATCGGCCCTGAAGCTGGTCGGCGATAGTTTCGATCTGGTCGCCCGACAGCGTACGGCCGTGGCCCGTTGCGTCTGTAGTCAGGAAGAGGCCCAGCGGCGCCAAAGCCATCTGGTGGGGCTGCGGCAGCTAAGCGGCCGACCGTTGTGGATGGACGGCTACAACGTGCTGACCACGGTCGAGGCCGCCTTGGCCGGCGGCGTGGTGCTGGGCTGTCGCGACGGGACCTACCGCGACATGGCCAGCATGCACGGCAGCTTTCGCAAGGTCGAAGAGACCCCCCCGGCGATCGAACTGATCGGCCAGGTGATCGAGTCGCTCGATGTTGCGTCGTGTTGCTGGTACCTGGACCGACCGGTCTCCAACAGTGGACGGCTCAAGGCGGTGATCGAACAGACGGCCGAGGGGCACGGTTGGCCATGGCAGGTCGAGCTGGTCGCCGATCCCGACGCGATCCTGGTCGGATGCGAGGAGATTATCGCCACGGCCGACAGCGCGATCCTCGATCGGTGCAACGCATGGTACAATCTGGCCCGCGAGGTAGTCGACCGTCACATCCCACGACTCAACTTGGTGGACATCGCCTGCGGAGAACCACACGTTTAGCGGTCGGGCTTGCCCGACGTTTTTTTGGCCGAAGTACGCGGCAACTTCTAAGAAAAACGTCGGGCAAGCCCGACCGCTAAACGACTCGAAGCGCATAGAAACAGGATTGCCGGCTGCGTCGATGCCCTGATAAGCAGCCACCCAGAGGCCACGGGGAAGCGGAGCCCGTGTTTCTCGGCAGGGCACGCAGCCAATCAATCCTGTTTCCGATCGGCTAATCGGCACTCACCCGTTGAAGATGTCACCCCTGACATCAATTCCAACGTCAAAACTGTGCCTGCGGGCGGTAATTTCCCTATTTCCCGTCCGCACCCTAGTTATCGTAAAACCCGCCCAACGATCTTAACGTGAACGCCACTGCAACTGGAAACGCTTCTTCAGACACCGCAGATTGTCACGACTGTAGCGGTTGCGCCGGCATTACACCCATAACGAGGCGGCTTAGGATGAAAAAACGGGACACGACACCCAAACAAAACGGGGAAACAGCAGAAGCCAGCGAGACTTTACCACCCCCCTAAACGTTTAGCGGTCGGGCTTGCCCGACGTTTTTTGAAACACGGGAACCCCTACCAACACAAAACGGCCGAGCGTGCCAGACACACTCGGCCGTCTTGTTGTTCGCGGTGGATCGTGGAATTGCCCTTAGTTCCACCACCACCGAGTATTCTCTTCGGGAGCCGCTTCGGCGCGGAGCGACACGGCCGCGTCGCTCGTTTGCACCTTGTCGGCCAGGCCCCAGGAGTTGATCTGCACGCCGCCGGAGGGACTGAAGATCCAGTTGCGGCCCTTTTTAATCATCGCGACCTTCGAGTCGACCTGCTTAGGAGCCGTTAGCTCGACAACGGCTACCTCGGCCGGGTCCATCAGCAGCGGCATGCTGTAGCCGGCCTTGCCGGTCAAGTCTTCCTTGACGATCAGCGCGGCTACGACGGCCAACTCCATGCAATTGCGAAGCTGCCCGAAGATCGGATCGGCAACGGACAGATCCTCATACTTCTCGGTCATGTTGTCGGCCCAACGCTGGGCTGCTCGACTGGCCTTGCCCGTGTGTTCTCGCTGACCGCTGGCCGTAAGGAAGTCCTCTTCGGTCATGGCCTTGACCGACGCCCCTTGCAACTCCCAGGCCAAGCGGTCGGGGCTTGCCAGCAGCGGTTCGTAGTTCGGCTCGAGCCACCAGCGCGGCAGCATGTTTTTCATGCCGCGCCCGGTCGGGCGGATCATCGACAGATAGTTGGGCAAACCTTTGACCGGCGACTTCTCGAAACCCATCGCCAGCCGTTTCATCCGATAGTCGGCCGCGACCAGCACTCGGGCAAAATGGCTCGTCGGAGGAACACCGTGGACGGAGATCGGTTGTGGGCCCAGCGCCTCTTCGATTCCGCGGGCCGTTCGTTGGGGATTGCCGACCGTGTTCAACGTGCGGGCGTGCTGCCTTAGCCGAACAAGGCCTTCGGGGGTCGGGTCGATCGAACAACTGATGCCGCCTTGGGCCGCCTGCCGGGCCGTTCGCAAGGCCACCAGCAGATCGTCCAGGAGCATCACCGGGCGGCCCGTCGTCGCGCCCACGATATGGCCTCGCTGGTCGACTCGCCAGCCTTCGCCCGGTCCGACCAACACGATGTCGCGCTGTTGGGGATAGACGAAGATGTATTGAATCTGCTGCAGGCCGGCCAGTAACTCGATTTCCTCGGGCAACGACTGACCGCTACTGAGTGCCTTTTCGATGGCCGCTTCCAATCGCCGAAGCGAGATCTTGCGTAACTCCGCCATGCCGGCCAGTTGCTCGGGCAGTTCGCCGCCAAGCTGGAGCCTTGCCTGGCGGAGCCGGTCTTGGTCGTCGATTTGCGCATTGTCCAGCAAGCCTTCGGCATTGATGGAAACGCCGCCCACGGCCCGAGTGCTGCTGAAGACCTGGGCCTGAAGCGTGGAACAAGTGGCGACGGTAGCCGTCAGGATCAAGGCGATCAGCGCTACCCGGCGCGCAGCGGGCAAGGCTCTGTGGCTGCGAGCTGGCATAAGAATTCTCCTAGTCGTGGTTTTTCGGCGGAACACGCGGCACAGGTGCGCACGAAGAGTCCGCCATGGATGCTCTGTCTCTGTCCGTTAGGGCTCTGTTCGTTGGAGGCGGGCGACCGCGCAATCGGGGCGCGACGTCACGGTATATCCCAAACTATTCTACTTTACCCTTATAGTTTAGACTAACTCCGTGTTCAGATAATTGCAAGGAAGAATCGGACAAGTGTAACCAATCATGGTGGTACAGTAGTACCTCTGGGTGTGGAATTCCGTGAGAAGCTGGCCATGGCACGCCCTTGCGATACCCGGGCTGGCGAGGGTAGGTTAGAATTCCAGTAGGTCTTCTTTTCCATGTTAACTGGGTTTTCTCGGGCTGGGATTTCCCCGGCTGGGCTTCAGTCCGGCCGAAAAGCCCGGGGCTGATCTTTCGAGGTGAATCGGGCGTGGCTGAACTCGCATATCTGGTGATCCGTGAAGGCTCCAAATGGAGCGACGTTTTCCGGCTGGTTCCCGGCCAGTCGGTCACGGTCGGCCGTGCGCCGACCAGCCAGATCGTGTTGACCGACGAGCGATGCAGCCGCAGCCACCTGGAAGTTTTTGTTTCCGCCGGGCAGTGGACTCTACGGGATTTGGACAGCCGCAACGGGACCATGGTCGGAGACCAATTGGTCAAAGGCGATTGGACCTTGCGGCCGGGCGACACCATCCACGTGGGCCGATCCCAACTGGTGTTCGTCTATCAGTTGGCAGAGGCCTTTTCCGATTCCAGCCGGATTGTCGGCCGTCCGCCTACCGACGGATGGGGGCACATCTCGCCGGAATCGATCGAGGATTCGAGCGTCTTGGAGCCCCGCGAGCCGACCACGATCACGCATCGCCGCGGGCAGACCAAGTTCCTCTTGCCCGGCGAGGAAGAGGCCAGCGGTGTCTCGAAGATGGGTCGAGCGTCGGCCAAGCTCTGCCGGATGGCGTTCGAGTTGGCCAAGGCACCCGACGCCGTGGCGATGGCCGGCGTGGCCCTGGAGGGCCTGGCCGACGGAACGCAGACCGATGCCGCTGCGTTGCTGCTATTGCCTCGGAGTTTTCGAGGCCAACCCGGCGGCGAGGATCTCGAGGTGATCGCCTCGCACAGCAGTTCGGAGAAACGCTACCATCGCATTTCCAACGCCTTGGCCGAGACCGTGCTGCGCGAGGGTGAGGCCGTGTTGGCCCGCAACGTGGCGGGTGACAGCACGCTGGGTAGCCGCGACAGCAAGGGGGAGATCCATACCACGAGCGTGATTTGCGCGCCGGTTCGCCGCGGGCGCCACGTGTTCGGCGTGATCCACCTCTATTCGATCGACCCTGCCTTGGTTCCCGATCCGGACGACTTGGAATTCACCTTGGCCGTGGCCGACACGGTGGCCGTGGCGCTGGTCAATTTGAATCGGCGTCAGGAGTTGGCCGAGAACCTCACGCAAGTTCGCACCGAGAACGTGCAGTTGCGCGAGCGGCTGGGTGTGCAGAGCGAAATCATCGGGCAAAGCAAGGTCATCCAGGAGGTGGCCGAGGAGATGGCCCGCGCGGCGGCCAGCACCGCAACCGTGTTGGTCCGCGGCGAGAGCGGTGTGGGCAAGGAGTTGGTGGCCCGGGGCATCCATTACTCCAGCCCCCGGCAGGAGAACGTCTTTGTGTGTCTGAACTGCGCAGCACTCTCCGAAGACCTGCTGGCCAGCGAGTTGTTCGGTCACGAGCGGGGTGCGTTTACCGGGGCCACCGATCGGAAAGTCGGTAAATTCGAAGCCGCCGACAAGGGGACCTTGATGCTGGATGAGATCGGCGAGATGAGTCCCAGCATTCAGGCCAAGTTTCTACGCGTGCTGGAAGGCCATCCGTTCGAGCGCGTCGGGGGAAACAAGCCGGTGAACGTCGAAGTCCGCGTGATCGCCGCTACCAACCGCGACCTGGAAAAGGACGTGGCCGAGGGGCGTTTTCGCCGCGATCTGTATTTCCGCCTGCGAGTGCTGGAGATCGTGGTTCCCGCCCTGCGCAAACGGGCCGAGGATATCTCGCTGTTGGCCGACTACTTCCTGAAGAAATTCAACGACGAAACGGGCCGCAAAATCCGCGGCTTCACTCCCGAGGCCGCCGAGCAATTGCGCAACTATCTTTGGCCGGGAAACGTCCGCGAGTTGAAAAACGTGATCGAGCGCGCCGTGGTGCTCTGTCGCAGCCAGGTGATCGGCCAGGAAGACCTCCTGCTGACCAAGTTGGCCACGTCCGGCGACACGGGCAATCCCCAGTTACAAAGCGAGTCGTTCGCTGCGGTCTCTCTGGCCGATATCGAACGCGACCATATCCTGGCCACGCTGGAGCATACCGGCTGGCACAAGAGCAAGACGGCCGGCATCCTGGGTATCGAACGGGCTACCTTGGATCGGAAGATCCGCCGCTACGGCTTGGCTGAAGAGGTCGGCCGCAAGCCGTAACACACGCCGTTGATGGCTCGGATCCGCTTGGGCCGAGTTTGACGGTAGTTGTGAACGTAGCGAACGTGACGACTTGCCTCCCGATTATTGTGGCGAGATACCCTCTTTTCCCGGGTCTGATGGCTCCCCGCCCCCGTTTCGTATCCCATTATTGATAGAGCGGCTTTGCGCCGCTTTTTGACCGCCGGCAAGCACAGGGTCTTCCCCGCGATGCCTGCCGCAGCAAGGAAAATACATCTACCTAATCTCAGGAGCACACCATGGCCACGGCTAGCCTAGAAGGAATCGAGGCACTGGACACCGATTCCGTTCTGCTGAATTCGATCGTCACTGCCGTGCAGAGTAGCCTTACCATGTGCGACACGAAAGCGAAGTGTGTCGGCATGTCCACGATTCCCACCCGGGACCCCGGTTCGGTCACCGGCATGATCGGCGTACACGGCGAGGTGTCGGGATTCATCACGGTCAACCTGGCCGAGGCAGTGGCCTTGGCGACCGTGGGTGGCCTGCTGCAAGACAAGTTCGAGAAGCTCTCGCCCCAGGTCATCGACGGGGCCGGTGAAATAACCAACATCATCGCCGGGGGAATCAAGAAGGGGCTTTCCGGGTCCCCATGGGGGTTCAGCCACGTAACCGTCCCGTCGGTAATCATCGGCCAGAACTACCAGATCGCCTATGCAGCCGGCTTGCAGTACCTGTGTGTCTCGTTCGAGCACGACAACGAAGAAGCCATGGTGCTCGACGATCGGCTGATCAAGGTGGCCGTCTCCTTGATCCGCCTGTAGTATCCCGCGGTACTGGTCGATTCACGAAGGATCCGCCCTATTGATCCTTCTTGGAGAGCGAAATCCCTTGTTGGATGAACTGCTCTACTTGCTCGATGCTCTGTCGGCCGATCAATCTTTTGCGCCTCCAACCGTCGCGAGTCTTGCGATACATGATCAACTGGGGAACCGCACTCTCGCCGCGGGTTAGTTTCCGGGCCAGTTGTTTATTGTCGTCCGGGTTGACGATGGTGAAGGCCACCTTCTTCAGCGTGCCGCGTTTCTCGACTGCCGGAAGAACCGTCTTCTTCATGGTCTGACACGGCGCGCACCAATCGGTACTTACCAGAATCACCAGTGGTTTACCCGCTTCGGCCTGACGGTGTGCTTCCGCGTAACTGTCCGTTGAGACAACGGCCAGAGAAACGTGCGAAAAGGTAGCGATCAACAAATGGGACAAGGGAATCCTCCTTCTCGACCAAGGATGGACAAACCAAGCTTGGTCCAATTAAGCGCCGAGTGTTGGCAAAAAACCGATTGCCGATGCCGGATGTTCCGATTCCAGGCTGGGGTGTGAATGGGCCAATCCGTGGCCGCTTTCCATGGCAGGAAACCGTTAGTATACTTGGGAAATCTAGATTTGCAAGGGGGGATGCGCCACCTATGACGCCTGGGGGGCATGTAGGGATCATGATCTCGTTGCGTTTCGGGCAATATGGGGTAGCACCGGCAACCAAAAGAGCGGAAGTCGCCATTTCGCGGGAACTTCGGCCGTCGGGAGATTGAGTTCCCACAGACTTCTTCGGTATAATCTCCGAATTCGTTTAGCCGCCGCCGGTACGGCGGTGTGAGTGCGTTTAGCGCCGACGGCACGTCGGTGTGAGATCGGAACCGCCTGATGAAGCTTCGCGTCGGCCTGATTGGATTGGGTGAGGCCTGGCAACAGCGACACGCGCCCGCGCTGCGCGCCCTGGCCGACCGGTTCGAGGTGCGTGCCGTATGCGAGCAAGTCGCCCACCGGGCCACCCAGGCGGCGACCGAGTTCTCCGCCGCACCGGTTGATGGATTTCGGGCCCTCACGCGACGCGAAGACGTCGATGCCGTGCTGATTCTCTCGCCGCAATGGTACGGGGCCCTGCCGATCCTCGCGGCCTGCGAGGCGGGCAAAGCCGTCTATTGTGCGGCCGGATTGGACCTGAACCTCGAAGATGCCCAACGGGTCAAACAACGGGTCGAAGAGTCGGGCGTGGCCTTCATGGCCGAGTTTCCCCGACGCCACGTCTCGGCCACCGTGCGGTTGAAGGAACTCTTGGCCACCCGGTTGGGCGCTCCCCGACTGTTGTTTTGCCATCTGCGTGCCGGGAGCGTAACTCCCCAGAGCCAAAAGAATCACACGGCGGAGCACCACCCGTCGCACGAGTTGATCGAACTGGTCGACTGGTGTTGCTACGTGGTCGGCCGACCGGCGGCCGGGGTCACCGGATTGATGCACGCCGTCGAAGGGCAGCCGGGTCGGGAAGACTACCAGATGATGAGCCTCGATTTCTCCCCAACGGCCCTACCCGGCGAAGGGACCGTCGCCCAGATCAGCTACGGTCGCTATATCCCGGCCGATTGGGAAGAGGCCATCAGCTATCGCCCGCTGGCGGCGTTGCAGGTCTCGTGTGAACGGGGCGTCGCTTTTGTCGACTTGCCTTCGACGGTCGTGTGGTTCGACGAAGCGGGCCGGCATCAAGAATCGCTGGATAGCGAACGCCCGGTCGGCGAGCAACTCTTGCGGCAGTTCCATCGATCGGTGGTCAGCCTGGTCCGAAAGACGACCGACCTGGAAGAAGCCTACCGCGCGTTGTACATCGTCGAACAGGCCCGGCAAAGCCATCGCGAAGGACGCCGAATCACCCTTTAGCCCGCTTGCGGCTTTGCAGGGCACTCAGTCCAACCCGTCCAACTCTTCCAGCCAGAGCCGGATTTCGTTGTCGTATTCGCTGGCCAGATCGCCTTTGATCAGTTGGCGATGGAAGTTGGCGGCCCCTTCCTTAAGCAGATTGGCCGCTTCCGCGCTAGGAAAGCGACGCATCGGGTCCGGGGCGATCAGCCCACGGCAGAACGTCATCAGCAGCTCGTTGCAAACGACCTTCTCGGGCAGAATCCGGGGCAAACGTTGCGTCAAGAACCGCTTCGCCTCCAGCAGGTCGCGGTAACTGGTCAGCCCGGCAAAGGGCGAGGTGCCGGCCAACATCTCGATCAACACGTATCCCAAGCTGGCCAGATCGCTTCGCGGCGAGCATTCACCCCCTTCGAGCACTTCCGGCGCAGCGTAAGTCGGTGTGCATGTGCGGCGGGCCGGCGGGTCGTCCATGTCAAACGCCGAACCGATGTCGACGATCTTCGCGTTGCCCGTCCGCTTGAGCATGATGTTCGACGGTTTCACGTCGCCGTGGACGATGCCGTCGCGATGCAGGGCCGCCAACGCCGCCAGGCAATCTCGCATGATCGCAATCGCAATACCCGGCTTCACACGCGGTCGCATCGGACCGGGCGTGACGATCACTTGGTTGATGTACTTCCAACGTTTCGTGCTCACCCGAGCGTAGACCCGGTCGAGCATCTTTTGGGTCAGCAGCCGGTTCAGATCGAACCCGTCGACCCATTCCATCTCCATCAGCCGGATTCGGTTCCGGTCGACCCAGTTGTGAACGTCCAGGAGGTTGTCCTGCTGAATTTGGGCCACGCGAGCCGCGATCTGAGCCATCCGCCCCATGGCCTCGTCGTAGGAGCGTTCGTCTTGATAGCGTTCGGGTGAGAAGATTTTCAACGCCACCGGCAAGGTGAAGGCGTCGGTGCCGCGCCGCTCGGTAAGATAGACGACGCCCTGCCCGCCGGAGCCTAGAAGCTGAATCAACCGATGGTGCTCGGTCCAGCTAAGACGTTGCTCGTTGACGATCGTCCGATAACGCCCCAGCAACTCGTCGGAACACCTGGTCGCCGAGTGGCCGCCCCAAGTTCGGGTGGCACTTCCTTCGAGAAATGTCGTGGTCGACATGAATCGGTCTCATTCCGAGAATGATGGTATGGTATGATGCCACCGCCATCTTAACACCCGACCGGCCCGACCGTAAACCCCGATCTCGATTTCTCGCGAAATCACTGCTAGCAGCCGTCTCAACAAGTGATGTGCCACGGCTGTGTCAGCCGTGCCTAAATCGGAGCAACTTCCCCAATTCCACACGGCCGATACGGCCGTGGCACACGTGTAAATAATCCCTGTTAGGCGATGTGGTGGGCGAAGCCCACCCTACGAAATCCTCGCTGACGGCTGATCACCCCAAATCGGCACCCCGCCGCCGCGGATCGGGAAGCCCAGCCGCTTGTCGGTCAGATAGTTGATCATCGGCTCGCCTTGCCGGCGGCGTCGCAGATTCTCGCAAAACAGCCGCGTCATGTTGTCGATCCGCCAGGCACTCTGACCCGCCACGTGCGGCGTGATGATCACGTGGGGCATCTCCCAAAGCGGGCTCCCCGGCGGCAACGGCTCGGGGTCGGTCACGTCCATCACCGCACCAGCCAGATGCTTTTCACGGAGTGAGGCCACCAGATCGTCCATCACGACCAACGGTCCCCGGGCCACGTTGACCAACACGGCCCCCGGCCTCAGCTTGGCCATCAACGACGCGTCGACCATCCCGCGAGTCATCTCGTTCAGCGGCAAGGCCAGCACCAGGAAATCGACCAGCGGCAGCAACTCGTCCAGGTTGTCGGCCGGCCAAAGGGCCTCGACATGCTCGGGCTTCTCGACCGGGAACATGTCGCTGGCCAGAATTCGCACGTGAAAGGGCGTCAGCAATTCGGCCAAGCGGCGTCCCACCCCGCCGAAACCGACAATTCCGACCGTGCTGCGAGTCAAATCTCGGGTGGGCCGACGAATGAACTCTTTCTTCTGTTGTGCCCCAAAAAACACCGGCAGACTGCGACACCAGCCGGTCATCAGGGCCACGGCATGTTCGGCCACTTGATCGGCCAACACGCCCGAGGCACTGGTCACGTCGATCTCCGACTCGATCACCGACGGCACCAGGCAATGGTCCATGCCGGCGGCCGACGACTGGATCCACCGCAACCGCCCCTGCTGCACAATCCGGTCCCAATCGACCGGCACCTTGGCATGCCCGCAATAGACGTCTGCCGCCAAAAGCTCGTCCGCCACGCGTTCCTGCCCAGCATCAATCACCTCGGCCCCCGCCGAAGCCTCGGCAATCTGTCGGCAATGACGCTCCTGAACGGGATAGCAAAGGACAATACGCATCGGCCCATTGTGAACGATCAACCGGCGGAGGGCCAGTGGTACAGCCCACGACAACCGTCACCTCGACCGTTTAGCGGCCCCGCTAAACATCGCTCGCAAACCCGGACGACAAAACCGATCCCCCCAGCCTACGGGGGTGGCTTCGAGCCCGGGACTCTGGCGAGAAAACCGGAAAACGGCTACAATAGACGGTAGCAGTGGAGCGTGGTTTCCTGCCTGGTGTGTGGTCCGATGCCCTTGCGGCAGCCTGCCCGCCTTGGGCCGCACTTGCCTTGGTTTGTCCGTCGCGCCGCCGGTTCGCCCGAGCGCGGTAATTCTGTGAGGTAATTCTGGGATACGACAATATGGGTAAGAACGGATTTCAGTTCGGCGTGTTGACCGTGGTGCTGTTGGTGGCCTTGCGGCTGTCGATCGGGTGCCACTTCCTGTATGAGGGTGCTTGGAAGATCAAGCACGCCGACGAGTTCTCGGCCAGGCCCTTTCTGACGCAGGCCAAGGGGCCCTTTGCACCGCTGTTCTACGCCATGGTGCCCGACCTGGACGGTCGAGAGCGGTTGGAGATCGAAACGGACGACAAGGGCCAGGAATCGATCACCGGGCAATGCTTCTTGGATGTCTGGGACAAGCTGCGAGCGGACGTCGAGCAGAAATTCAACCTGACGGACGAGCAGAAGGAGCAGGCTCAAAAGGCCTATGACCGATTTGCCGAATCGCTGAAAAGCTACCTGGCGGAGAACCAGGAGGACATTGCCGTCTACTTCGGCAGCCTGGATCGGTTCGAAGCGGAGAAGGCGGCCGGCACCGACCGGGCAGCCTATCGGAAGAAACGCTTCTGGGACCGGCAGCAGGAGCTGCGCAGAGAGGTCAAGGTCTGGCTCGGCGAGATCGATGCCATGGGCGAGAGCTATCAGTATACGCTTTGGAACAACGTGCTCGACGAAGACCAACGCAAGCAGGGATCGTTGCCGGTGGCCACGACCTTCTCCGACATCCTCGACTTCTCGATCACCTACGGGCTGACGGCCATCGGGTTGTGTCTGATGCTGGGGCTCTGCACGCGGTTGGCCTGCCTGGGCGGGGTCGCTTTCTTGGTCTCGGTGCTGATGACACAGCCGCCTTGGCCGACGATTTATCCACCCGCCCCGCCGATGGTTGGACATGCTTTGCTGGTCGACAAGAACTTCGTCGAGATGATGGCCCTACTGGTCTTGGCCAGTACGGCCGTGGGTCGTTGGGCCGGGCTCGACCTGTTTTTGTTTCGATATATCGGGCAACCGTTACTCAAGAAACTCCACTTCACGAAATAAGAGGATAGGCAAATGAACCTCACTCCGGAAGAAAAGGCCGTCGGTCGAGAGAATTTCCATGCCGCGATCGGCAGCCAGGAGACCCGACGCGATTTCCTCAAGCAGGGCATCATGGCCGGCGTGGTCTCCGGCGGCGGGCTCGGCGCGTTCTACTTCGGCTACCAGGCCTCGGTCCCCAGCCCGGTTCGTGTGGGTGTGATCGGCACCGGCGACGAAGGCAGCGTGCTGATCGGGGCCATCAATCCGGCATTCATCGAAGTCAAATCGATCGCCGACATTCGACCTTATAATCAATACCGAGCCTTCCACGGCGACGTCTACAGTCCGCTGGCCAAGAAAGTCCGTTGCGGGCTGATGGCCAAGTACGGCTGGAGTACTCGGGAGGAAGCCGAGAAGCACGTGAAGGTTTACGGAGCGTACGAGGAGCTAATTGCCAACGCGAAGGCGGACGGGCTGGAGGCGGTGATCATTGCCTTGCCGCTGCACCTGCACGCCCCGGCGGCCGTGGCCGCCATGAAGGCCGGCTTGCACGTGTTGACCGAGAAGTTGATGGGCCATAGCGTGCACGAATGCAAGGAGATGGCCCGGGTGGCCGAACAGACCGGCTTGCACTTGGCGACCGGTCACCAGCGTCACTACAACATCCTGTACGATAACGCGGTCGACACGCTCAAGCGGGGCCTGTTGGGTGACTTGCACTACATCCGGGCTCAATGGCACCGCGGCAACATGCCCGGCAGCGACAGTTGGCAACAGCCGATGCCCAAGGATCTCAAACCGAGCGACAAGCAGGCCGATCGGCTGGCGAAGGACCTGAAGAGCTGGCAACGGAAGCTGGCGTCGGTTACCAGCGGGACGGAGATCGAGGAGTGGACCAAGAAGGTCAATCAGAAAAAGGCCCAGATCGCCGACGCCCAGTTGCAGGGCAAGGTAGAAGGTTTTGGCTACGAGGCCAAGCAATACAAGGATGCCGACGGCAAGGTAATTTACGACCGACCGGCGGCTGAGGAATTGATTCGCTGGCGACTGTGGGATCGGACCGGCGGCGGATTGATGGCCGAATTGGGGAGCCATCAACTCGACGCGGCCAGCATCTTCATCTCGGCCATGCACGGGGGCGAGAAGCAGTATCCATTGAACGTGGCCGCGGCGGCCAATCGGCCGATTTTCCCGGTGGATCGCGACGTGGACGACCATGTCTATTGCCTGTTCGAGTTCCCGGCCCCGGGCTACGACGCGGACGACCCGGTCCTAAGCCGCAAGAAGATCGGCGTGCAATATGCGTCGATCAACGGCAACGGGTTCGGTGGCTACGGCGAGATGGTCTTCGGCACCAAGGGGACGTTGATCCTGGAGAAGGAAAAGGAAGTGATGCTGTTCCAGTCGGCCTCGAAGAGCAAGATCAAGGTGGCCAAGGGTCCGACGATGGACACGCAGGCCAGCGGCGACGATCAATCGGCGGCCGTGGGTAAGGCGGCCACGCAGGAAGTCAGCCGCGGTTACACCGAGGAAGAGGAACACTGGGCCTGGTGCATCCGCAATCCGGCCCCGGAGAACAAGCCCCGCTGCCACCCCAAGGTGGCGTTGGGCGACGCGGTGATCGCCCTGACGACCAACCTGGCGGCCCGGGAAGGCCGCCGGATCGAGTTCAAGCCCGAGTGGTTCGACCCCCACAGCGACGAGACGCCCGAGGACGTGAAGCCGGATATCAGCCGCTATGACGGTTGAATTGTCGGGCCGGATGGGGTATCCTCCTCCATGTAAAGCCGCCGCCAGTGGCGGCGGGGTTCCGCGACCGATGGTCGCGGCTTTACAGGACTTAGACGAAGGAGAATCAGATGGGAAAGTGGCCCCTAGGGGTGTTTGCCAGTATTGATGCCGGTTTGGGAGTGAATCTGGACGTGGCCCATGAGTTGGGCGTGCCGACGATCCAGTTGCACGCCCCGCAACAAGCGACCCGAACGCAAGAGAACGCCCAGAAGTTCCTTGCCCGGCTCGACGAGTTGGGGATCGAGATCAGTGTGGTTTTCGGCGGATTCGAGGGCGAGAGCTACGCCGACATCCCGACCTGCCAGCAGACGGTCGGGCTGGTACCGCCGGCGACCCGGGCTGCACGGACCCAGGAGATGAAAGAGATCGCCGATTTCGCCAAGCTGCTGGGTGTGGATGCGGTTGGACTGCACCTGGGCTTCATCCCCCACGACCCGGCCGACCCGATGTATGACGAGGTGCTGGGCGTCACGCAAGAGGTGTGCGACCACTGCCAGGACAACGGGCAACGGGTCCATTTGGAGACGGGCCAGGAATCGGCCGACGGGCTGTTGCAGTTCCTTGCCGATGTCGAGCGCGACAATCTGTTCGTGAACTTCGATCCGGCCAACATGATCCTTTACGGGTCGGGCAATCCGATCGAGGCGCTGAAGAAAGTCGGCGCGTATGTCCGTAGCGTGCACTGCAAGGACGCCACCTGGGCGGCCAATCCGGGCCAGGAGTGGGGCGCGGAAGTTGCGCTCGGTGACGGTGAAGTCGGCATGGAAGAATTCCTGCGCACGCTCGACGAGTTGGGTTACGACGGCCCGTTGACCATCGAGCGAGAAATCCCGCAAGATGCGGCGCGTCAGAAGGAAGAGATCGGCGGCGGTATTACCTTGCTGAACGAACTGAAGGCGAAGATCGGCTAAGACCGCCAATGTAAAGCCGCGACCATTGGTCGCGCATCAAGAAGAAGGACCAGACCATGCCTCGACTGACCATGGACCAGCCCCATTCACTGGGCCAAGAGGAAGCGACTCGGCGACTGAAAGAGTCGTTTCATGTCGTGAAGACGACTTACGAGTCGCAGGTGAGCGAGTTGCACGAGGAGTGGAACGACCATGCATTGTCGTTCGGTTTCAAGGTGATGGGCATGAAGATCGCCGGCACCGTGGCGGTGGAAGAGTCGGCGGTGAAGGTGGGCGCCGAGTTGCCGCTGGCGGCCGCCATGTTCCGCGGCAAGATCGAGCAACGTATTCGGGAAGAGTTGGATCAGTTGCTGGCGGGAGACGGTTAGTCGGTCTCGCTGGGCTGGCAGACCAGTTTGTCCAGCGTATCGATCAGGGCGAAGCGGTCGAACGGTTTGACGACGAAATCGGCGGCGCCCAGTTTGAAGGCTTCCTTGAGCACGTCCTTTTGTTCCAGCGCGCTGACGACCACGATTTGGGCATCGGGGTTGACCATGCGGATTTCGCGCAGGGCGTACAGGCCGTCGTACTCGGGCATAACCAGATCGAGAGTGCAGACATCGGGCTTGAACTGCTTGTATTGTTCGAGGGCCTGTTGTCCGTCGGCCGCCTCGCCGACGATTTCCCACCCTGCCTCGATGGCAGCGTCTTTGATCTTTTCGCGAATGATCAAGGCGTCGTCGACAACCAGTAAAGTCTTGGCCATGGCAGTGGAATCCTTGTTTCGTGAAATCAGAGGGTTTTGGGTGGGTTTCCGACGGTTTCAACGGTCAATTGACCGGTCCGGCAATCGAAGGTAACGCGTCGTCCGCAGGTTCCGCCGATGTCTCTTGCGAGAACCTTGATGCGTGCCTCGTCGAGGAGTTGGAGAATGGTTTCGGCGTTGGATTCACCGATTTTCAGGGGACCGTCGGCACCGAACATGCAGGCGCCTCCGGCCATTTTCGCCACCAGCGCACTCGGTCGGACACCCCGGTTCTCGAACAGTCGCAACATGTGGGGGACGGCCGTGTCGGCAAACTTACCGGGCATGGCCGGTTGTCCGTTGGTGTTCGGCAAGACGACGTGGCTGAAGGCACCCAGTTTGTGCCTTTCGCAGTAAAGCGCGATGCCGACGCAAGATCCCAGCACGGCGGACAAGTGGGCCGGTGCCTCGGCAATGGCCACTTGCCCCATGCCGAGGACCTTGATGGCGACGATCGGTTCAGTCGTACTAACGGGCATTCTCTTAATTCCGTCTATGGAGTGTTTGGCTCGGTTAGTTGGTGGTGTGCAAGGCGGCTTCCATTGCCTGACGCATGGAGAGCGTAGGCACGAACAGCACACGCCAGTTGAGTTCCCGACCTTCGCGGTGGAACCCGGTTCGGCAAACGACCACCTTATCGCAACTCATGGCCTGGGCCATCAGTGCCTGCTGCAGCACGCTGGCGCCGTAGTCCTGGATGAAGTAGGGGGCCGACGGAACGAGTTGGTGATCGATCAGCCGGGTGATGGCGTTCATGTAGGCACAGCCGAGGATATTACCCGTTTCGGTCAAGGCCGATTTCTCCAGGTCGGTCCATTCGGAATCGGCATCTTCGGTTCGTCCCAACAACGAGGCGGCGAGGTGCCGGCCGTTTTCTTCGTCGAAGGTCAGGATCATTTCCCCGCCAATCTCGCCTTCGAGGCTCAAAACGACCATCGTCAACAGCTCGTCGCCGAGGTCTAGTTCGGTGCAGACGTCCTCCAGGGGGATTTCTCGCACTTCGTCCAAAGTGAGAGTAATCAAGCCGTCGGTCCAGCGGCACATAGCCGTCGAGGCATCGTGTGTGGCAGAGGTAAAGAGTTGGTGTAAGACTTCCAACTCGGGTGTTTCGGGTTGACGCAACTCGTTCATGATAAACTCTCCTAGGAGACGGCAACGGTTTGGTTTTTATGGGACGCCATGTCGATCAGAGCGGCCAAATCCAAGATGAGTGAAACGCGACCGTCGCCGAGAATACTGGCGCCGGCGATGCCGGGTACGTTCCGATAGTTTTCGGCCATCGACTTGATCACAATGTCTTCTTCCCCGAGGACACAGTCGACAATCAGGCCGAGTTCGCGGCCTTCGTCACCGACGATCACCAGCGTGGCTTCCTCGGGATCAGCCTCTTTGGCTTGGGTACTCCCGCCGTGGAAGTTGAAGACTTCCGAAAGTTTCACGGTCGAGATCACCCGACCTCGTACTCGCGCCGTGTACTGACCGTGGACGGTGAACACGTCTTTTTGGCCGATGGTGACGATCTCGACGACCGATTCCAGCGGCATGGCGATGATATCACCGTCGATGTCGACCATCAGACTGGGAAGAATGGCCAAGGTCAGCGGCAGCTTGATGGTCAGCGTGGTACTTTGCCCCGGTTCACTATCCAAGTCGACCGCGCCGTTGAGGTCCTCGATTTTCGACTTCACGATGTCCATACCCATCCCACGCCCGGATATTTGCGTGACCTTCTTGGCCGTACTCAGGCCGGGTTCCCAGATCAACTGGAAGATCTGGTGGCGAGACATCGCGTCGAGTTCGGCTTCGTTACAGAGGTTCTTTTCGAGGGCTTTGGCTCGGATTAACTCCGGGTCGAGCCCCTGCCCGTCGTCGGTTACCTGGATGATGATGCTATTTCCGCGATGGAACGCATCCAAGGTGACCGTCCCTTCGGGCGGTTTCCCGGCGGCGATGCGGTCCTGGGGTAATTCGATTCCATGATCGGCCGAGTTGCGGACCATATGGATCAACGGATCACCCAATTCGTCGATCATCCGCTTGTCCAATTCGGTCTTCTCACCCTTGATGACCAGCTTGATGTTCTTTCCGTTGGCCCGCGTGATGTCGCGAATCACGCGTTTGAATCGAGCAAACAGTGGCCCGATGGGTAGCATCCGCGTGTCCATGACACTTTGCTGGATACCGTCCGTTACCCGATCGAGTTGGTGAATGGTTTCTACCAGATCGTTGACCGAGCCGCGCACTTGGGAGAGCATTTGGACGTCGCGGGCAACTCCCTCGAGGTCGGACTGAATCTTTCGGGCATGGCTGCGAAGGTCATCGATCTCGGTCTGCAGGTTGTTTGAGCCATCGCTCACTTGGCCGTCGGCCATTTTCTCCAGCATGGTTCCCATGATATTCAGCGTTCGCTGCGACGAGTGTCTGCTGGCCAAGGTGTCTTTGAGCTTGTCGCCGATTTGCGAGAAGCGGGCTTTGTTGATTACGAGTTGGCCGGCCAGACTCATCAACTGGTCCAAGCGTTCGATATCCACGCGCAAGGTTTCGGTCGGCTTGGCCGAGGTGCCGGCCGGGCGGCTCTTCGAGGCTGCTGCCAGGGCCGATCGCTTGCCCGTTGCCTGGGACTCAGCCGCGCGCAGTTGGGAAGTTGGCGCCGGTTCTGTCTTCTTCAACACCAGTGGCTCGACGACCGATTGCCGGACTCCGGCAATTCGCAGGCAACTGACGACCGCTTTTTGCGGTTCCTCCGTGAGGACGCCGAAACGGACGCCGTCGAGGTTCTCCAACTCGTCGAGACCTTCCGCCGGCGGATCGAAGAAGGTGACCTCACCCAGGTTGGAAAGCTTCTCGTAGATCAGCCGAGCTTTCAGACCGACCAGCGGCAACAGTGGATCGAAAACCACGGCTCCGAGAAATGTCTTGTCGTAATCGGCGGCCGTCGCTTCGACTTGCTTGCGAAGCTCGGGCGTAATCTCGGCGGAAATCTGGGTCTTGGCAGAGTCGGTCGCGGTTGGCGAGGAGTTGGGTGTTTGATTGGCAACGGAACCGGAGAGATCGGGTTGGGGGGCGGCCGTTTGGGGGAGTTCGGCGACTTGGGACTCGATCAACTCGTGCGCCATTTCGTTGAATTGATCGGAATCGCAACCACCTCGTTTCAACTCCTCGACGTACTGTCGCAGCGCGTCGGTGCACTTGAGCATCGCGTCGGTCATTTCGGCCGAGAGCACGCGGCCCGTGCTGACCAGGTTCTGCAACAAGTCTTCCATCAGGTGGGCCAGTTTGGCCGGTCGGTTCAATCCGACGGAAGCGGCCGATCCCTTGATTCGGTGGGAAGTAACCAGAAGCGTGTCGAGTGCCGCCCGGTTGCCGCCTCCTTCCAGGGCCAGGAGCGTCTCGGTCAACTGGTCCAAAGAGAGCTCGGTTTCGTCGATGAAAATCGACAGATACTTCGATTGCGAGTCGGCTTCGTCTTCGAGGCCCTGGAAATAGTCGACGACCGGCTCCCCGTTCGATTCGGATTGTTCATTTGCTTCGCCGGGTTGGGAAGAGTCATCCGAAGCCGTCGGGGTCGTGTCTTCACTGTCCGATTCCGGCTGCGGCGCCGTCGTTTTATCCTCTTCCACCAGATCGGCCAGGGCCCGCTCGGCGTCTTCCTGAGAGGTCTGTTCTCGGGCGACCCCGGCGGCTTCGAGCACCTGGGCGATGCCCTGGATGACCGATTCGGAATCCACCGACTCGGCGTCGGGGTCTTTGAGCAGGTCGACCTGCCCGACGAGCCGATCGACGGCCTGGAACATCAATTCCACGATATCGCCGTTGATGATCAGTTCGTCTTTGCGCGCGGCATCGAAAACGTTTTCGACCTTATGGGTCAGCGAGTTGATGTCGGTCAACCCGAGCATCCCCGAGAGGCCTTTGAGGCTGTGGGCGGAGCGGAACATGTCGTTCATCAGCTCGTCGTCACAGCGCTCGGAATGCGTTTCGTCGAGGCTGCGCACCCATTCGTCGAGTTGGAGGAGGTTCTCGTTGAGCCGATCGAGCAATTGGCCCGATTCGTCGAGAAAATCTCCCAACAGGCTATCGAAGAATTCGTCACGTGGTACGACGTTCGAGTCGCTCATCGCAGGCTCCGGCTATTTGTATGGTTTGCGGAAGAGCCACGGCTGAATCCGCGTGAAGTCCTTGACCATATCGGCCACCCCTTCGGCCGCTCCCGCAATCAGGAGCCCTCCGGGACGAATGGCCGAACGCAGGTTATCTACAACTGCTTGCTTCGAGGTCGCATCGAAGTAGATCAGCACATTCTTCAGAAACACCAGGTCGAACATCCTCTCGGGCGGCGGTTTCATCAAGTTGTGCTGGCGAAAGCTGAGCATGTTCGTGAGCAACGGATTGGCTTGCCAGATCTGAGCATCCTTAGCCTGCGTGAAGAACCGGCGAAGGTAACCCTCCGGCACCAGCCGCATGGCACGCTCACCGAACACCATGCTTCTTGCTTGCTCGACCGCTCCGATGCCGATATCGGTCCCCAGGATCTTGACTGTCCATGCCGAAAGATTGGGAATTCCCGCCGCAATACAGCAGGCCGCGGTCATGGCCTCGTCCCCGGTGCTGCACGCTGCCGACCAAATCGATAGCGATCGAGACCGTTTTCCCTCACGCGCCTCTTTGGCAAGTTCTGCGAGAAAACTGTTTCGGAACCACTCCCACTGAGACTCATCCCGGAAAAGGTACGTCTCGTGGGTGGTAATCTCTTGCAGGAACAAGTCCCATTCGCGATCATCCGGCTTCACACGTTTCAAGTGCAGGTAGTACTCCGTGAAGTCTTCGATGCCCGTTTCTCGCAAGCGTCGCCGTAAACGATTCGACAGCAACATCTTCTTCTGCGGGGAAACGCGAATTCCCGTACGCTGGTAAATCAAAGCGCCAAACTTCTCCAATTCCGAGTCGCTGACCTGATCCAACTCACCCGGCGAAACGATCGAGGTGATGAACTCGGGCATCGGCGGCGGCGGTTGTTGTTGGGATTGAGTCATGGTTGATTCTACAAGGAAAGTATTCCGGCAAGGGTAGCTACGCTTGGAGTGTTACCGCGTCCGGCGCGGCGGTCTGTTCTTCACCTAGTATATTGTCGATGTCCAGCAAAATCAGCAGTCGGTCGTCCAGTTTGACCAAACCGGTCAAGTACTCGCGACCCAACCCGGCCACGGTCGGCGGCGGCGGGACTATCTGGTCTTGCGAAATCCGCAACACCTCGCTGACCGCGTCCACAATGAGTCCGATCGTCTTCCCCGCCACGTTGACCACCATTATCCGAGTCTGGTCGGTCGGCTCTTGTTGCGACAGGCCAAACCGAAGACGCAAATCCACGATCGGAATCACCGTACTCCGCAGGTTGATCAATCCCTTAACATAGTCGGGTGTTTGCGGAATGCGTGTGATCTCACCCATCAGGATGATCTCTTGGATCTTCGTGATCTCGATGCCGTACTCTTCCTGAGCCAAGTGAAAGCTCACCAATTGTTCGATTGCGGTTCCTTCCACTCGCTGGATGTCGGCCTGTTGGATTTCCGTGGCCGGCAACTCCTGTGCGATGGTCGACACGGGCTGGTTCCTTTTCTGAGACGGTTGAGGCTCAGTGTTTTCGTTTTCCGTTTGCTTGGGTTTTCCGGCGGTTTGGACGGAAAGCGTGGTTCGCCGCGCCGGTCTTCGCCTGAGCGAACCCCGCGCGCCGTCACGTGCAGCTTACGCGACAACTATAGGTTACGATTTCGTACATCCCCCAAACTTCCGTGGAACCCACGCCCCGATTGTCCGCATGGTCATCATCACCCCCACATCCTGGTCAAAACCGGCGCCGCCGACAAAACCGGCCGATCCGGTTCGATCGCACGGCTTGCCGGCATTCTCCGTTGAAGGCAGACCTTCGCCGTTTGACGCGCCGCGTAGCCAACCTATGCTTCCATACAACCATCGCGATGCGCGATCCGATTCTTTTGAACTTGGCGAAGAAAGTGAGGAAATCCCATGGGTACGCGAGTTCTCGTGGCCGACGATTCCAGTACGATGCGGAAAATTGTTCTGCGATCACTGCAGGCTGTCGGGGTCACCGAGACCACCGAAGCCGCCGACGGGACCGAAGCCGTCGATCTGTTCAATCCGGGTGATTTCGACCTCGTGCTGACCGATTGGAACATGCCCGGAAAAACCGGCCTGGAAGTCGTCCAGGAAATCCGAGCAAAAGACGCAGAGGTCCCCATCATCATGGTGACCACCGAAGCGGAAAAGGGCCGCGTCATGCAGGCCATCGAAGCCGGCGTATCCGACTACCTGGTCAAGCCCTTCACGGCAGATACGCTACGCGAAAAACTCGAAAAGCACGGCTGCTAAACAGGATCTCGTGATCGGGGAGTGTTCCCTAAATCACGAAAAGCAGCCGACCAATTCATTGCCGTCATACGGCAAACAAGCGAACCAAGCCCGTGGCCCTAAGCCGCGGGCTTTTTTCTTAGGATTAGTAAGGAATTATTTCCGGAATTCGTTTAGCGGCCGGGCCCCGTCCATTGGAGAGCAGGGCCCGGCGTGTTTCTCTTAAACCCTATTGGCCGGCTAACTGGAACGTATACAACCCCGAGCCCACGTCGAAGATGATACACTGATCACTCTCACGAGCCGCCGTGATGCCGTTGCCGGGGTGCTCGACATACTGACCGCCCTGCCAAACGGGCATTCGACGTTCTTTGACCGAGATGTCTTCCAGACCCAATTTCGGCACGTAGACTTGGGCCGTCGTGTTGGGCGGAATAATCGCGCGCAAGTGAAACTCGCCTTCGCCCTTCTTCCAATTGACTTCCACCGGACCATGCACCGTATCGAGCTTCGCCTCGGCATACGTCAAATCGCCGACCGGGCGGGGGCGGATCACGATCTTCTTGAAACCGGGTGCGGCCATCCCGATGCCGCCGAGGTCCTTGTAGAAGAACTTCTCCGTGCTGCAAAACATCTTCATGTTGCGGCTATGCGTGGGGTTATCGTCCCACGTTTCCCAAACGGTGGTGGCCCCTTTCATGACTTCGTAGCCCCAACTGGGAGCCGTCGTCTGCGTGGCGATCGTATACATCACGTCCGCCCGGCCGAACTCGGGCAAAACCTGCTCCAGGGCGTTGGTGCCGATGATACCCGTGGAAAGATGCCCCTGGTGATTGACCAGGATCTCGTCGACCAGATTCTTCAGCACGGCCGGTTGCCTTCCCTCGGGGACCAATCGCAAGTACAGGGCCATTGCATTGGACGTCTGGCTGCCGGTGGCGTACTGGTTCGTCGCCGGGTCGAAGAACTCCCGGTTGAACGCGGCCTTGATCTTCTCGGCCAGTTCGTTGTAACGCTTGGCATCCTCGGTCTTGCCCAGGATTTCGGCCGCTCGGGCCAGGATCCAGGTGTCGAAGTAGTAATAGGCGGTCGAGGTCAACGCGGCCGGCGTATGTTGCGGGCTGTAGCTGCTGATGCCGCCGGCCTGCGGTTCCATGTGATCGCCCAGCCCGTCGTGAAGGACAAAGTCCTGCGCGTGGCTGCCGAAGAAACCGATCAGCTTCGCCAGGCCCTCGTAGTGCTCGGCCAGGATTCGCTCGTCCCAGTAGTATTGATACACGTACCACACGAACAGCGGATAGCTGCTGTGCCAGCCCGGCATCATCATATACATGCCGCTGGGGCAAACAACCGGGACCTCGCCCTCAGCGGTCTGCTCGTCTTGGATGTCCTGCAGCCATTTCGTCCAGAAGGCGGCCGTACCGAAGTTGACCATATAATCTTCCGCCACAAAGCCCGGGTCACCCATCCAACCCACGCGTTCGCTGCGCTCCGCCGCATCTTGCGGGATGCCTTGGAAACTGGTGGCCAGCGTCCAACGGGAGTTGCTGTGGATCCGATTCAGCAGCGGATTGGAGCAGGAGAAACTGCCATCGCTGGTCACGGCCGATCGGACGAAACGCCCCTGTAGCGTCTCGAGCGTCGGTTTGCCGGGAAATCCGGTCAACTCCACGTAGCGAAACCCGTGCAGCGTGAATCGCGGCTCCCAAACTTCATTACCGTTGCCCCCGAGGATATAGGTATCGGTCTGGGCGGCGCCCATGTTGTTTCCTCGATACAGTCGTCCGTCGTCGTGAATCGTGCCCGCATATTTGAGCGTGACTTCGGTGCCGCGCGGTCCGTGTACGTTCAGTCGCGTCCAGCCGCTGAAGTGCTGTCCGAAATCGTAGACGTAGACGTCGGGCTTAGGTTGCAGGATTCTGACGGGCCGGATCGACTTGACCACCTGGATCGGCGGCAGCTTCTGCGAGACCAACCGGCCCCCCGGCGGCGATGCCAAGGCGACTCTTTCCCACTGCGAATCATCGAAACCGGCCATGCCGAAGCCGGGTCTTTCCAAGCGCGCGTCGTACGCCTCGCCGCCGCCTAAAGTGCAGGCCGTGATCGGGCTCTTGAAAGCCATCCACGACCGGTCGGTGACCAGGCTCATCCGCGAGCCGTCGACCATCTCGACGTTCATCTGCATGATGACCTTGGGCCGTTCGCCGTAAGGCATGCCGTCCCACTCGCCGTGTACGTACCAGCCGCCGGCCAGCATGACGCCCAGCGCGTTGCGACCTTGGCGCAATTGGTCCGTTACGTCGTAGGTCGAGTAGAGAACACGTTTGTGGTAGTCGGTCGCGGCCGGTTCGAGCACGCGCTTGCCGACCTTTCGGCCGTTGAGGAACAACTCGTACCATCCCAAGCCCGAGACATAGACCCGGGCCCGCTTGATCTTCTTGGCAATCTCGAAATTCTTACGCAGCAGCGGAGCGAAGGCCGGGGCCTCACCCGAGGCGCTGCCCGTCTTTTCGCCTGCACTGTCGGCCAGATTGCCGTCGAGCTTCCACCAGCCGACCAGCCCGGCCGTGACTTGGTCCGGATCCGCCTTGGCCAGTGTTTCCAACTCCCCGTCCGAGATGGCCCGATCGTAGATCCGAACGTCGTCAAGGCCGCCAGTAAAGAACTCGGTCAAGCCGCCCGACGAGCCGAGGTAGGCCGGACTGGAACCGGCAGTGTCCAACGATCCGGCGACCTCTTCGCTGCCGATCGACTTGCCGTCAAGGTGGAACCGGATGGCCGAGCCGTTGTAGGTTGCGGCGACCAGATGCCACCGCCCATCGGTCAGTTGGCCCGACTCCAACGGTGCGCCGCGTTCGACATACTTGCCGTCGATTCCCAGACCGCACCAAAGCCCGAAGAATTGTCCCGGCTCCTGACCGATGGCCAGCAATTGCCGGGCCTCGGGATCCTCTTTTCGGTACACCTCCTGCCAGCCGCGGTGAAACTC
>SDBV01000125.1_pt1 | contig 91867 bp, 165 predicted proteins | sample 2277081 | NCBI WGS metagenome assembly SDBV01 (sample SAMN10402039, study PRJNA504765) | marine sediment metagenome | isolation source: marine sediment core GS10_PC15, 223 cmbsf | place: Arctic Ocean: Southern Knipovich Ridge | collected 2010
AGCTTCTGTGGCCGCTTTGGTGGCCTTGTCGATCCCCCGTTTGACCATCATGGGATTGGCACCCGCCACGATCACCCGATGGGCTTCTCGGGCAATGGCCCACGCCAGCACTGCGGTGGTTGCGCTGCCATCGCCAACTTCTTCACGCACGCGCCGTGATAGCAAAGCTGCTGGTCCCAACTCATCATTGATAACAGTCCAAATCCCGATCTTAGATACATTGTATGCCTCTCCTATCTCAGAGTACGACATATCAGTGGTTTGGTACATCTGTACAATTTCTTCTTTAGTCTCCTGCTTTAGAGCAGAGATAGCAACCAACTCAACCGCCTCGTGTGGTTCTTCACCTTCTGGAGTTTCATCGGCAGCGGCAGTGCTATCATCAGGAAGATCAGCCAACGAATTTCTGTAGTCCAGATCAATACGATTGATAAGGCTAGCAGATACTTCATACTCTGCTGCTATGACCTTTGGATCAATACCTTCTTCAATTTGCCTATTGATCTCAGGCCACTTCTCAACAGGAATCTTTAAGGTGCGCTTCTTCTTGCGTTTCGCGATCTTTTGTTCTTTCTGCTTAGCTTTGGCTTTATCCTTATGGTTTGGATGAACAACATACCAGATAGCGTTAGCCGAGACCTTATACCTGTCTGCTAAATCCTGATAGGTAGGTCTCCCTTCTGGTCCGGGATTATTCCATAATTGATGGATCTCGGCCCGTTCCTCATGAGTAAGCTTCGGCTGAAATGGTTTGGTATTATCCGGCAAAGCTCATCGTGCCTAACGTGAGAGGAACCTCACCGATGATCTTGCCCTTAGCGTCTCGCTGCACTGGAGTCTCGCCTGAGTCCTTGATGTAGATAGGATTTCCGCACTTGCACAGAACTACAGCACCCACAGAAAAATTTGCTGAGTGCAAAAAATTGAAACCAGTGCGCGTAAATTCAATATTGTCTCTGACATACTCCCTGGTGATACGAGCACCACTAGTCACCGGTAATTTGGCAATCGAGATACCTTCAGCTTTGCAATACACGTCCAGATACGGCCTTTCAAGTGCTGCTGTAACCATAGTTGATCTCCTTAGAAGAATTCATCACCGGAGTGATAAAATCTCGGGTTTTTACCTGAGCGGTAAATCCGCCCATTCCATTCAGAGTTATAGAACTCACTACCATTATATGTTTCTAGCCTAGCAATCGCTTTGTCCATGCCTGTAGGCTCTGTCAAAATCATAACACACCTCCAAATTGAGTCTACGCGGCAATTGAACTCAGCGGCCATCTCTCGAAGCGTAGCGCCAGCCTCCCATTGCTTCCTGACATCATTGAAGTGCATGTTTTCAAGCTCATAGAATGGCAGAAGGCGCTTGCTGAGATATCTTCTCCGTGTGTACAAAGCATTGCAGACGTACCAGACCTGCATCTGAGATAGCTCAAACCTTTCAGCCAGCTCTTTATACGTAGGAGTCTTTCCGTTCTCGCCCTTTTCTTTCCTTGCAGCGTATATCCTATCTTTCATTCGAGACGGCATTTGAAGCCTATCAGGATGGCGCAGACGTATGAGTCTTTGGATGCGCCGCTCTTCATGAATATTTTTCACCATATAAAAGTTCCTTCCTATACGGACCGCGCTACTAACTAAAAAGTGACAAATTTTACACATGTCTAAAAATGAAGCAGTTTAAAAATAAAAGTTGCGTTTTTCAAAAGAGACCAAAAACACACTTTTCAAAAATAACTTCTGTCCCATTGTACCACGCAAGGCTAATTCTTACAACTCTCATATGGTCAGATGGAGCGCTTACTTCTGAGTTATCGCTCGCACCTAAAAAATACTATAAATTTTGGTTATAGTAGAAATTTCTATTATCAAAATCTCTGATACTAGATGTTAAGATAAACGGAGTTTCTATATCAGTTAGAGTCTTGGTTAAAAGGTTTAAGGTACTAAGGTTTAGATTACTTTCTCTAGAGAAAAAGCCTCGTCTAAGCGTGTGAAAGTTGTAAGAGTATGGAAAGGTTTGCAGTCTAGAGATCTTTGTGTATTTTGATAGCTCTCAGAATATGCTGCGTGCTCCAGAGGCCCTTACCCTCATAGTAAAGGACCCTCGTCCAGCCATCTAGCTCAGCCACTGTCAAATCCTGCAGATCCGTAGAACCATCCTCATTGTAGGTGAATATTGGGCACAGCACCCTGTCATCATTGCGTCTCCTACCCTGTCTCATGACTCCATACAACACTAGAGACAAGCCACCAGCCACTGCCCACTTCTTCAGATTGTCCTGCTGCAAACCCGTAACGACGCTCTTCTTTATAGCGACTGACTCAGGACGCTTGGGCAGTTGTCTGATGATCTTGAGCTCAATCATCACTGGTACTCCACTGATGCAGGCAATCAGATCAGGCACACCTGTCTGGAATTGATTCCCATGCATCTTCTGCACGTAGATGGGTCCATGGACCATGCCTCGTAAGCTCTCAACGATTTCCTTCTTGAACTGGCTCTCTAATCCCATGGTTGTTCCCTGCCTTCGGCTTTTCTCACCGCTTTGTTCCATGCCCGGGATCTATCACGCCTTTCGCTCGAATAGGTGTAAGCTCCGTATGGCGCTAGGTCACTGATGTATTTCAGCATTTCAGAAACATGAGATAAATTCTTTATAGTCCAGCCTTGCCATCGGGTTTTTGGAACTGTTCTAATTCCCATGGTGTCTAAATCAAGCATGGCAATATTTGGTGCTGACCAAGTAGGCGATCCTTCATTAGTTAGATCTGCTACCCACTTTATCCAGCCAATGTCATGGCGATCAAATCTTGCACTAACAGTCATAATTGCGCCGTCCACTTCGATTATGTAAGACAACCTGTCCCTTAGTTTTTCTCTGCTCATCAGTCCTCTTTCTGTTCAGGGACCAGGGTCTCTGATCCAATAATTCGAAATCCACCGCTGTGTCCTTTGTCTAAGCCTTTCGCAAGCCAATCAGGTGCGAGTACTTCAACAGTTGTGTAGGTTGTCCCATCTTTCCAGTGGTCTTCTGATACTTGGATCGTTTTGAAGCATTCCACAACCAGTTTTATTGTTGTCATAATTATCCTTTCTTTTGGTTGTACATGATGAACCATATCGTAAGCCCAAACAGTACGGTTGGAAAGACTACTTCTCTGTAGAATAGCGGGTCCTTCAATATTTCCATTATGCCCACGTCGCGTCCTCCTCAATCCAAAGGTTATCTACCTCAGCATCAGTGCTCATTATTCAGGCTTCCTCGACCGTAGACTTATCTTTATTCGCCCTCGGCATGGTTTGTTCTTACCATCTGCTCTTTTGACAATAGTGCAAAGCGTGCAACAGATCATTCCATCAAACTTTGTCCATTGGTGCTCTTTACTGTGTTGGCGTTGATGCTTTGACTTTTCATATTTAGGGTCCATAGTTCAGGCTTCCTCGACCGGCAAATATTCCTTCTCAAACTGTTCCCTGTGTACTGGGTACGATGGATCATCCTTTGGAAATATGATCCAGTCCCCGACGTTGATGCGCAGATCGAAAATCTCACCAGTTGTACTAGCTGTCATTACTGGATACGATTCAGGTCCACCATGCCGCCAGATTACGCCTAGTTCTTTTCCACCTGATGCTTGCCACATCTTCATAGTGAACTGCTTTGCTTCAATGATCACTGGTTTCCTCAGGAATTTTGCCATCCTTATGATTCCATCGTTTCAAGTATTCCAGCACCAATTCCACCGATGCACGCGCAGACTAAAACAGCAATCATGTTTACAGCATAATCAAGTTGGGCCGTTCCGACCACCCAACCAAGTATGTAGCCTACAAATGCTCCTAAAGTGATCATGATCCATACAATTGTTCTTAGTTTCATCATTTCTCCTCGACTTTGGTTATGGCTTCCTTTGCAATTCCTGCCGCTTGGTTGAACGCTGCATTGGAACCACCTTGGTATCCCTCATTATGCTCGCTTCTATTATCACCAATAGCTCCACCTCGATCGGGATCGCCGAGCAGACATTGGTTCTCGCACTCTGCTATTTCCTTCAAAGCTTTCATCATTACGTCAACCTTCTCCTGGCTCTCTAATCCCATCCTCAGTCTCCCTCCACAGGTATGTATGCTTCTTTGAACTCATAATCATTGCAGACGGTGCGATCTCCATTAGGATGCGTGATGATCCAGTCGCCATCTTGAATCCAGACCTTGGTTCCGCGGCCCGTCTTGAGGAGGTATTCTTCATGATGCCTCATAGCCTGCACCCCCTCCGGCAGTGGTTCTGTCCTGCTGAATTGTGTTGCTTCGACGAGTGCCGGTGTTCTTTTGTATTTTGGTGCAGTTGATCCTTCCTTTCTTGGCTGTGGGACTGCTGGCTTATTCTCTTTTTCGTGGTTTTCTAGCCATTTCCACATCTGTGCGACCTTTTTCATTTTTACTGCTCTTTCGAAATACGCATCATTCAACGTTCCGTCGTCCAAGTCCTCATCGTGTTTTCTAGTGAGAGCTAATTCTTTGAACATGTTTAGCCGGATATGATAAGGCAATGAGTATATTTTCATAACCAGTTGCATTTCATTTCCTTGAGTTATGTCAGTCATTTGGTTTTGCCTCCAAGAACTCTTTAGTTTTGTTCCTCTCTTCTTCTGCTTCGATATAAAATTGCTCATCCCAGCCTGGTGGAAGAAACCCAATCCAGTCAGTGTCGCGCTTGCGAATTTCTTCACGCGCCGGGTCGTTCGGGTCATTGTTCATCAGCCTTGGCAGGCTAGTTAGTTTTCCATCTACCGTCACGTCTGAAGCCTTAGCGATAGCGTTAGCCTCTGTCCAGTTGCGTGCCCAGAGGTAATGGCTCTTCACGCAGGGACGGCCATAATGATTGAGTACGGTCTGGCACGTTCCATACACTTCCCACGTGGCCATTATTCGTAATCCTTTCCAAATGAAATAAGATCCTGCACCCAAAATCTTCCTTCACTGTCTTTGACAACCCAGCACCCAAGATCCACGATTTGTTGTCCAACATCAGAATCGAGAACCAGCACATCTCCAAAGGCGCGGCCTGGCTGTATTGCAGAACAAAAATTGCGTACGTCCATCTCGTTTTTGCCTTGGTACTGCATCGCTTCGACCTCTGATGGTTTATGCGTGAACTTCTTAGGTTTGTTGACTTTCAACATTCTCGCCACACTCCCTTCTCTAAGTAGCCGTGCCACTTCAAATCTGCTTGAATGCCAGGCCAACTGATGAGAATGCTAGGACTCACAGTGATCGTTCCGTCGTCATGTTCCGTGACTGTGTGCTGCTTCAAATTCCCTACGAGTGAATTTTCACCAGGAGGGCGGCAATACCAGATCCCATCCCTTGGATCCTTTCCATAATCACCAGGTTCGTAATCGTGATGAAAAAATACAGGTGAAACTATGCGCCGTCCCTTTATTTTCTCCATTACGCCTCCTCACGCAGGCCGCATAAGCTAACCAATACAATCACTAGTGTCCAACCAATGCCAGCCAAGACTGGCCACCATGGAAACGGCTTGCTGGGCACGCGACCGCCGTAGTACCAACCACCTGACACTCGAACGTAACGGGCCATAAGTCTGCTGCCTAAGTAAAATCTAGCAGAGAGCACGTGCTCATCTTTTCGCACTTCTTTTATTCGATCTCTGGCAGCGTCTATGTTTTTGCACTTCTCAATCTTTTCGATAGTGCGATCATCACTCATCCTCACCTTGTACGTCAGTGTCATAGCGAAGCCGCCAGCGCTCTCCGCATAAGCTCGACTAAAATTGCTGTGACAACAAAGAGTGCCCACCCAACACCGCACCAGATATCCAGCTTGGAAATCTTGGTGTTCATCTCCTCGAGCTTCTTTATGTAAAACTCCCTTTGCCTGTAGAGCAGCGTGCTCTCACCAAAGGGTGCCATGTTGATGTCTTTGGTATACGCGTTGCATCCCTCATTCGTGCAGACGAGAGCTTCTTCGCAATCGAGCCATTCCCACTTGTGCTTGCACTCCTTCTTTACTGCTTTACCTTTTACAGGCATTTCGTTCTCCTTTATATGCATGATTGTCTAAGCATTTATCTACTGCTTCAGAAAGTGTGAGTCCTGCGTATTTATACTCCATGTGATACTGCCACACTGTTCGAATCTTCCACACATCAGGAGAGTCCCACGGGCAAAACTGCACTTGATATTTGATGAGCACCTCCTTATTTAGTCCCTCTTCTAAGCGATCAAGTGCTTGGCCTGGAGTCTCGTTCATGTTTGAGCCTTCAAGTACACGAACCCAAGTATTGATAGGACAAACCAGATTGCTCCTACAATCTTCATGACAAGAGGCATGGGTGATGGAGACGTAGGCGGGAAATGCTTGCGTTCCTCTTCATCCACATGCGTTACGACCGCGAAAATAAAAAGTGGACCCGCGATGAACGTCACAATCCCAAGGTTGAGCCACTTCTGTAGTGGGTACGTGCCTATGTTTGGATCTTGCATGATTAGCCAGACAAAGAAGCCAATGATGACTGCTGTGGACCCAAAGGACATAAGGTACAGCAAGGGCATGTTGTATCCTCTGAGGCCTAATCTTGAATTGCGCTGCTCTTCACTTTCCACGTTTCTTCCCCTTTCGTTTCTTAGCTTTGGCTGCATGAAAATCCTCTGCTTTAAGAAGCAGTGGAGCCCATTCCAAATAGTCTTGTCTAGTACGATGGTCATCATAAAATTTGTGGTAGTCTCCTGGGACGTATGCATCCACGTTCATTAGGCTTTTGCTGTAGCATGAAAACCTGGTTGTGATCGGGCCCTCACCAGAAGCTCTCCAGCTGTAGCCTTGGCGTTCTCTCTCCCATTGGTAGTTGCACTTGCTCTTGTCCCTGCTGGTATACCAGACATTGGCAATGAAGCCAGGGCCAGGATTTCCGTAAGGTTGGTAGTGTTCAAGCGTGTATCCAGGATCTCTGTAACCACGACTGCGTCTATCGTTCTCCTTCCTAGCTTCCCGGCGTTCCCACAGATCTTCCTGGCCTATCGTATGTGTACCCTTAGTGATGGACTTATTCAGTCTGGCTCTATATGCTTCGAAGTCTGGGCGCTTGCCTGACACCAGGCCTTGATTATCGAAGATCAGCTTGATGCCTGTCTTGAATCCTTCTTCAGTCCAGAGCTGCCAAGGTGGATGAGGGTGCAGGGACTCGGATCGATCTAATATCCCTTGCAGCACAATCGCAATTCTGTTATGATCCTTGGCAATGCTAGCCAGGTATTCCATCGCGTCATCGTAGTAGACGGTGTCATGGTCCAGGAGTTCATACTTGTCCCACCGATGGTTACGGTAAGGTTCAAATCCCTTTTTCTCCTTTTGTTTTTCCGAAAGCTTTTTCCAGGCCTTCATGTCCCTTTTGTATTCAGCTTCTTCTTTATCCTCTTCTGCTTTGAGTTCCTTGTACTCATCTTCAGCGATAACACTAATTTGACTACTTCGTGCTTTGATGTACAAGTTTCCACTTGAGAGAAGAGGCACCCCATCTTTAGGAAATAGGTTTTCTCCAAAGTCAATATCAGTTTGTAACCGGTAGTAGCTCTCACCATTTCTAATGTAGAGAAAGGTTTTCTTGTCCCATTTGCTCATATTAGAAAAGGAGATAATTTGAGCTAAGCTTGTTGGAGTACCGTAATCTTTATCATGACGGCGAATCCTGAAGGCCACAATGCATTTTGGAAAAGGGAGGACGCGTTCGCGGTTATTCTTCTTGAGCAGCCACTGATCGAACTCCTCGATCTTTTTGAAGTTCATGCCGCCTGCTGTGTAGTCGACCAAACATTCTTCGTCCATGTAGTGGCGTCTCTGGAACAGGCATACTTGCTCATCATTGCCGGCAGGTTTCCCTTCTCTTATTTTCGTCAGTTCTTCACACAACCCAGCATACAGCTCAACAGTAAAGATTCTGTCCTCAATGGTTTCGGTTTGCTTCTTGAGCACCTCTGATTCTGCTCTCATAGGGGCAAGTGGTGCCTTCATCCATCTAGCGACCTGTGCATGTTCTTCTTCGACTTTTTTGAAGAGCTCAGGTAGTGTCTTATCTTTTGCTTTGATGAGTGCCTTTTTATGGGCTTTGATGTCTGGCGTATTATGCGCCACGACCAAGGCAGTGCTAGGTTCACTCTCTCCTGATGAGAGACCTTTTGGAATCAGTCCCAGGTTCTGGCTGAGCAGCTTGATCTTGCCAAGCAGCGCCATGACCCTCTTCTGATGGTAGGCAACTTTGTCCTTGATGATCTGTTCAGCGTCAAGCTCTCTGATCGTTCGCTTCTCAAAGTTGTCGAAGTGGATTCTCCAGTCTGTCCAATACCTAGAATCATGAGGCGTTTCCAATTCGATGTAGTTCGAGCCGATGTGCACCACGCAGGCTAGCTGTTTGCTGTCGTCCTCTTCGTCTTTGACCCAGTACCACTGACCACGCTCTATCTTGCCATCTGATGGCAGAACAGATGAGTCATGGTCTAGGGTCTCTAGATCTTGTTTGCGATTCTTGAGCTGCTTCTTCATTTCACCAACTCCGCTTGGTCATCACTCATGATGAAACATTCTTGATTGAGAATGTTTAGAAGACGCACTACAGGTCGAATTTTATTGAGTACATGTATTTTTTCAATTCGGACAACAGTACCTAGCTCGCCTTTCCAAGGACCCTTTTTCATTATAATTGTTTGTCCCACTTCAAGTCTCATTCCGATTCAGGGACCATAAGTCCTGCCTTCTTCATCCAAGGTTTATAAACTTCAGCCATCGCCTCAATCGCAAACAGAAGGCCTCCAATACCTGCGCCAGAAATAACTACTGCCATGCTGTCGCGCTTGTCGATGGCATGGAACTGTTCCTTTTGTTTGTCTAACTTCTTCAGCACCGCCTTGACTTCTTCTGCAATAGCTCTCAGCCAAAATGGCGTAGCGATCCGGTCACAGCCGCAGGTGGAGCATGTTCCGTCGCTGTCCATCATGTTTTGTAGGTCCTCACAGACGTTGCACCAGTACGCTTTCGGATTCTCAGCCTGCTCAACTAGAGCTTTTAGAATATTTATGGGGTGGTCTGTAGCTATTTTCCAACCAAGCGGCGGCTCGTTCATCAGCCCTTTTTCTTTTGGTCAGGGGTGATGGCGTCTAAATCCTCAGACGCGCCTATTAGAATTTTCCACAGGGCTGATTTGTGAATGTCCTCTTTGGCAATCATTCCGTCCCGAATAGCGTCACGAAGCCAGCCAACATTTTTGTTTACCAGTTCCAGCGCCGCCCTCCGCTTTTCGTCTAGCTCTAGGGCTTTCCTCAGAGACAAGACATATTTTGCTATTGCGGGGCCGCATGAATCCTCCCTCCAAATAGAAGTCCCGCATTCATCGTCTATACGGTCCATTTCTGTTTCTAATTCTTCCGGCGTAGGCGGTCCTTCCTGTCTTTTGTCTGCTTGAATCTCGCCACTTTCCAAAATATGAATGGGTGAATTTGGATTTGTTCGCTCACCGCTTTTTTCCATATCTGAAATTGATTTCTTTTTCATGTTCCGTCCTTCCTTCGACTGGCTCATGGTTTGTCAAAACACGGAAAGCACATCCCGTATCTAGTCTCTGCGTTTTTGTCACCGCAATGTTTGCACCCTTGCCCAATCCGCTTGGCGGCTTCCTTGATTCCGTCCGCTAATTCATCCGCGCCTATTGGATCGCCCGTCTGCCTACGCATTTCTCCAAGAACCTTTAGACCCTCTTCGCTCAACGGACCGCTTTTTAGTTCGCTCATTTGTCCCCCTTCCCTGGATGGGTCATAATTCAATTCCATACCATTTTTTAGCCCAAGGCAAGTAGCAATCCCAATGAACTGTTTCGCCCCGAATCAAAACAAATTTCTGCGATCCAATCATTTCTTTGCACTCTCTGCACAAATTTGTCCGCAATAACTTTTCCTCGTTCCGTTGGGCTGTGTCTGTCATGGCTTTGAGTCTTTTATGTGGTTGTCAATTACAGCCAACATCCTTTTTCGCATATCCTCTAATTTCTCATCAAGATTTGGGTCATCTCTTTTGGCATCTTCATATAATTCTCTTGCATCCGTGTTAGCAACGTCATCAGCCATTGCCTCCCAAAATTGTATAATTTGGGCATTGGTCCATTTACCCTGGGCTGTAACCATGGTTTTCTGTCGCTGTTCTCCAATAATTTCTTCATAGTCTTTTAGGGATTCGCGCAAATCTCTTAGATCATTCCCTCTGCCAAACAGGTATTGGACATTGAATACAACGTCCTCAGCCAACTTTAGCCGTTCTTCAAGTTGCCTGATCTTTATTTCTGCTGCTGTTCTTTCGTTGAAGCATGCTTTGCATGGTGCAGAAGATTCAGACGGTAAGTGGCCGTGTCTATTTTTGAACTCTTCGACTCTACTCCAGCTGTTCATTCTTCTGTCCTTTCTTTAGGATCAGGGACCAGGAAGCCGGCTTCAACCATCCTCGGCTCATAACTCCTCGCCACGTCCAAGATCACTCTCCTCAGCACTCTGGTCGCAATGTGATCTAGGCCGAATTCCTTGGCAGTGAGCCTGTACTTTTTAAGCAGCATCTTCATACCGTCGATCAGGCCAGGGACCAGGGATCTGGATGCAGCAATCAGAGCACCGTTCCCTTGGAGTTTTCCACGCACCACATCAGCAATCATTACGTTCATATGCCTATTAATCCATACACTGTCTTGACCATACTCAGTAGATTTCTTTTTAAGTTCAGCCGTCCATGGTCCACTGCTGGATTCCTCTATCAGCTTCTCACCTTGCTCTATCCAACTCTTGAGACATATCAGCGCGTGGAACGGATTGTTTTCAATCATGGTTTCTTCTTGTTTAGCTTCGTCAGCGCTTTCCCAAGCGCGGACTCAGCTCTTTCCAATTGAGCCAAAGTATGACTCGGCCCAAATTTTATGTCGAATAAATTTTGAGATGCCTTAGCAACTTTTTCTAGATCTGTCATCCTCTTTTTATCATGTGCTGACTTAGTGCGAAACATAAGGCCACTGTTTATTTTTCCAAATCCGATTTGTCCTTTACTAGGATTACGCCAGCATGGAAGTTCAGGGATCATGGTCCCGTCATCAATCTCTGGCATTTCAGGGCCTTGGATCACAAACTTTGCTGTAGGCCTGTTGTTGTATTCGTTGCTTGGACAGATTGTCCTTTGTATTTGATACCCCTCTGGCAGGTCTATTAGTTTTGCAAGGACCTCTAAGTCTATACCTATGATTCCAAGATTTTGTTTCATTCGTACCACCTTTCAAATGCCATGGTTTCGACATCAATTGCTAGCTCTGCCATCTCCTTAATGTTCTTCGCTCTGCCACTCGCGATGGCTTTGAGAATTCCAAGGCAGAGCTCATCCGACCTCTTATGGGCTCCAGCATCATCGCCTAAGCGAACACGTATATCTTCAAGAGCTGCTTTGACTCCAGATACAGATCTGACTTCTGCTACCCAGTCGCTCACGTGCAGATCGCCACAATGCACATGCCGTAGACGATGGCAAAAAGTAAGCTGCCAATCCTTGTTTCAAAATCTTTGTCTGTCACACTTTGGATTAAACACGCAACGCCAAATATTCCAGCAGTAATCACTGTGACCCACTCGAACCAGCTCATACCTCAACCTCTGGATGCGTGCAGCAGTTCGAAACAAACTCTGCCTCAGCGTAGCCTTTATCGCTGGGCTTCAGCTCTTCACCTTGGTTATCTAACTTGATGAAGTCTGCATGGTCTCTGCAGCGGGTGCAGATGCCGGTTCTCATTCTGTAAACGGCTCTTCATCTTGGAATCTGTAGGTGTGGTTTGGGTGATCGTAAATGGCACCGTTCTTCACCATAAAATTGTTGACTGCTGTTATTAGGTGTTCTCCATTTCCAGGCTTGCGAGATGGATGAGTGACTATGTATCCGTCTCCGTGGAAAGTGATTGCTGTACCCTCTCCTAGTGCTAAGAGGAGCGCTGTTGGTTCGACCATGTCAAACTCGCATGGATTCCTGCGTAGACCTTTTCCTTTTATAATCATGCGTTCAACCTCCTTGTTGGTTCTACGACTGGCTCTGCCTGTACATCTATCGTCTTCACGTAATGCGGTTTGTACCCTTTCAAGTGCTGAGCCAGATGCTCTGTCGCAGGGTCTAGCTTTGTCAGGACGGTGATATGCTTGCCATCGTCCTCAAAGATAAGCCTGTTGGCAGCGATGCCTAGCGTCTTGAATTCGTTGATGACCCTTGTGATGTCCTCGCTTTTCCAGATCATGGGCACTGTCCTCCTGGCTCGTCACGGTGCATTAGTAGGCTCATGCCGCACTTGCTGCACGCTTCATCATAATATTCGTCCTTGATTTGTTCTGGCGTGATCTTCATGGCCTTGCACACATCAGCTAAGACCTCGGCTCTCATGTGGACATCCTCAAGAGACAGAATCATGATTATCATCTGGCCTGTTGTGAAGTAGGTTCCGACAGTCCTTGCGTGTAAGTTGACCTGCGGTTGTGGATCTTCCTGCTCGCCAATTTCCTTTCCAGCTTTGCTCATCGAAGAACCCACCACATAACCAGAGCTATAGCCATACCAGCCAGGATGCATAGTCTCCTGATCATCCGAAGACGCTTGAACTCTCTGTACGAGGGGATAAGAGCGTCTACGTAGTCACCTTGAAACCCACAATAATCCTTAGTATTCATTAGGTCTATATTATACTTCACTTATTAGGAGATGTACACTGCCGCTTCTTACGTACGAACCAGACCATGACGTCTCCATTGGCAGTCGGGCTTATAGAAGAAGGCTCAAAACCTAGCTCAGCCATCCACCTGAGTCCTTCTTTATAAGGGACCGTGGACTCTAGCTCAAAGTATGTTGTTTCAGGTTTCTTTCGCTTCCTGCGTTTCATATTTGGTTTATATCCACCAGACTAGTTGATAGTATTGAAGTTAGCTAACCTTGCCAATGTTTCATATTCGGCTCATATCTCGCGATTCGTGAGCCAAGATCAGGTTCTTGGCCCACTGGTGAGCCAAGACGCATCAGACGTGGTATAATATCTGTACAGCGTCAGGATACCGGTTTATTGGCGCGAGGCTCTTTCGGTAGTTGGATGTGGAGTATGGCATTGACCGATCTGAGCCTTTATCTTTTAAGCGACATGAATCAACCACATCAGCCATGCCAGCACTCCCGCAAGAAAGATCCATCCAAGATCCATCCAAAAGTAGAATGTGTCAGGCAGCGGCGGTTCTTTTTGTCCTGGCCGAGGTGGTGGTAGTGCGCCCATGGTTCAGGATTCATCTTCTTCGTCATCATCGAGACTGGTACCATTCACCGTTTTGAATCCATTCTTGACGGCCCATTTTATAATTCCATCTTCATCACCGGCTGTTAGCTTTGGAAGCCCAACTTTATCTGCAGCATGATCTAGACTACTCCACATGTCTCCCATATGGTCGCATAGTGTAGAAGAAGCAATGAGTTCTCCTACGATCTTCTGAGCTTCATTGAAGCCTGGTGCCGCCTTCTCTCGCATCTCCTTCGGATCTTCAGTGTAGCAGTCCGTGCAGATGTGGAACTTCTTACACTTGTCGTCCTTGTTTGGTGGTCCATAGAGGACTGCGCCTGGTTTGGCCATATCCTTTTTACAGATGTTGCATGCGATTTCCATCAGTCCTCCTTGTTGAAAAGCTTCTTTGCTCTCTCCATCACACGCTTAGCCTCTGCTTCACTTGAGCACTTCAGTACGACTCGTTTTCCCTTCAGAGTTTGAAGGAACAGCATCAGCATGATTAGCTTGTCGGTCTTACCACCAGCCATGTCTCCGAAGAAGAGGCGTTTCATTTGTCCTCCAGTAGTCTGAACATCTGTCTGAACGCCGTCTGCTGGCAGATGGTGAAGTATCCGTTCTCGTGTCTGATGACCCAGTATCCTCTGGGGCAGGGTACCGACCTCTTGCCGTCTAAGATCGGCACCTGCAGCTCTTTCATACCATTCAGCTTCGCCTGACAGAATTCCTCTAACTCAGCTGGGTTGTAGCCTGTCCACTGCACAGCTTCGACAGGTGCCTTGACACCTCTTGTAAATTTCTGGATCATGGTTCAGAGTGTCTTCTTCGTCTGTTGAAGCTTCTTGTCGAACTTTGCCTGGCTGACTGTCGTGGCTGCTAGCATCACGGTTTGAATCTCAGCAGACCATTGATTGTGCATGAGATGGTATCCGTATGTCTTGATGCCACCCTCTGCAGCAGTAGGCACCTCTGCGCGATGGACGTACCACTTAGACTTGCCAGTGGCGCGCTCGATCATGACAGCACTTGCTGGATCTGCGGCTTGCTTCAGGATGGCCAGAAAGTCCTCAGGGTGGATCGCTCCGCAGAAGCTACAGCAGACGTCAGGGCCACGCTTCTCCCATGAGTCGAGACATTCCTTATGTTCCCAAGGACCGACCTGCTGGACTCTAGCTGGGCATGTCACGCCAGACTGCACCACCTCTGCTTTGACGATAGGCTTCTCAACCTCGATTTCGTCGATGGAGTTGAACACCTTCAGCCGAAGCCTATTCGCTTCTTCTAGTTCGACCTTCACTCCTGGTGATTCGGCCAGGACCAGGATGGCGTCGCACTCTCTGAGCCAGACGTTGTCCCAGTTCATATAGTCTTGGTACTCCATAGGCACACCTGTCACCTCAGCGTACTTGTCTACGTAGTGCATCAGGTGTGGGATGAAGGGCGTGTGTCCCTTTTTGAACACCTTCAAGCCGGCGTCCATCGCCTTCCTGACGTTCTCGAGCTTGCCTAAGTCTGTTGATGCGGTGTATGGTCCTGCGATGTAGATTTTCACAACGTCTTTCTCCTATCGTAGTGGGTCCTAAATAATCGTTTCAAACGTCTAGTAGTGTCAGCGTATTTCTTAGTGTCTATGTCCTGTTCAGCCAAGTAGTCTACACTGTGACCTAGGTAGGCGTGGATCTCATCTTGGAAAACATGCTCAGCATACCCACCGTCTCGAACGAGTAAGGCTCGGACGTCCAGGAATTTTCTACGACCTAAAATATTATCCACGGCTTTCCGGTATTTAGGCCTGATGCTGTACAGCCCGTGGGCAATTTCGTGGTCTAATGTTTTTTCGGTGCTGTCGCCTGCGGTACCGATGATGTAAAACTGTTCACCTGATTTCCAGTGCACTCTAAATACTTCTAGCAAGGCTTTTTCTAGTTTGGTGAGCCTCTTGAAGTGGCCACGGTAGAATGGGATCAGAACCCACGATGGAATATTGAAGCCATCCCAGTCTGTCAGATACGAGAAGGTACCATGCTTTTCCCTGTACCAGTCCGCGTACTCTTTACGTGTGAAGATCTTTCCTCCAAACTGAGGGGACTCATAGTGCTCTTGGAATCTTAGAAAGGTTGAGGTCAGTTCCATCCCTGTAGAAAAATGGACAAGGTAGATGTGCGGGATGATGACGGTCTTTTTCATGGGAACAACACTGGATGCCACGAGTTGACGAACCTGGTAAATTTGCAGCTGTACTTGTAGTCTGAGTAATACTTTGTTCTTTGGGCAATGGCTGAGCCGTACGACCTCCACGACTTGCCAGTATGAAAGGTGGATTTCCCTATGTCAACACAGATGGTAATAATCCTCAGTTCATCGAACTGATAGGACGGCTCGACTCCGACGCTGACCCGCTGCTCGCTAACCTGAAAGTCGCACCCCTCCCATTCCTGGAAGTACTCTAGAACTGCTGCTTCGTAGAAGTCGTCTCTCAGTTTACCTGTGTTGTTCAGGAGTACGGGACTGGGATTTCCCATGCCGGTTGATATGTTTCCTAGTATTATGGGTCTCATGGACGGTAGTTGAGTTCTTTCTATTGTTAGTTGAGGGCTAGCTTTATTTCAGTATGATCATTTTTGTAATGCTGGTCGTTGAGATCACAAGAGATGCCATGTGGTTCACATCATCATCGTCGTCTAATGAATATGTATGAGCGATTCTGATGCACTCTTCATCCTTGCTAATCAACCACCCCTTTGTAAAGGCACGGTGAGGCCTTGCCTCTCTCGTTTCTTTTTCAGGGTGCCAGGCATCGTGCGTAGCAGCGTCAACCCATTCTATGTAAACTTCAGGATACTTATGCTTTTTAGACTTTGCCACTGTTCAGCCCGTTCATAATTTTGACGGCATCATCGAGCGACTGAATGCCGATCATGCGCTTCTCACCTCTGGTTTTGAAGATGATGCACGGTGGATTTCTGAATTGTGTCTGGCTACGGTAGCCGATGTTGTTGGCAAAGGTGTCCACGTCTTTGTAAGAACCTGCTCTTATTAAGACTCTGGGTTTGCCCTGCCATTCTTCCATACCGACAGCGTTCACGTGGTTGTGTGCGACGATCACGAAGTCGCAATCTGCGTCCTGCTTCATAAGATAATTCTTGCAGGGTGCAGTGAGGTTGTTGCCACCGCCTGCGTACTTGTGCCTGGCGTGTCCTCTATATTCTAGGCCATTCAGTTTCAGAGTTATGGTGCCGCCAGGTCCAAGGTAGGGGATATGCAGTTGCTTTGCGAATTCTTCATATGGGTTGTAGTCCGTGGCGGCGATGGTCCATTTGACATGGCAGCCGGTGTTGATCCAAAGAAGTTTGCTTGCTGACTTGCGGAATAAACCTCTGATGGCAGCACGGGCCAGCTTGATGCTGCTGGCTCTGTCGTTCAGCAGGTCTCGGTGAGGGCCTGCGGGTATGGCGTTGTCCATGGCATCACCGCAGAATCCCATGAAAACTCCAGGAGTTTCTCTTACAATGTCAAGGTCTCTCATCAAAGCTCTTTGATCGGTGTACATGCTTTCGACATGCCAGTCTCCGGAGCACAGCAGACAGATGTATTCCAGGTCCGTTGAGAGCGGAATGGTCACCGCCCTCTTTTCTTTATCTAAGGCTCTCATGGAGTCGGCTGAGGCGATGATGGCTGCGAATGCGTTTTCCTCTTCTTCAGGAGTCCAGATCGGTGCATCAGGCAGTTCTGCGTCGATGGCTTCGATCTCAAGTTTAGGAGCCAGTTCTCTGAAGTAGGTGAGTCCCTTATGATCGAGGTCGAACTCCGCCATGATGTCGTAGGCTGGGACTTTCGTAAGAATCTTAATCATGAGATTTTGTCTGCGCACCTTGTGATTCTGTATCAAGGCGTGAGCTGCGTAAGGCGTCATCAGGTATTTCTGTGCAAGCTCAGCTGGTTTTACACCATGCAGCCATTGCTGGAAAATTTCTTCTTTTTCCATCATCGGCCTCTTTTTGTCGATGGGTACTCTGCTGGTTCTACCTTTGATGGTGATAATCCACTGTCTGAATTTTACGATTGGGATATTCGGATCTGCCCTGTACAGCTCTATGATTTGTTCTTTGGTCATGCCGGCAAGAAGGTGTTTTCGTACTTCTGTCTCAAGCAGCTTTGTGGCAGTCCAGTTCGACTTGGTACCTCTTCGCTGATAGCTAAATTTTATTTTTAGTATGTCGACCTTGTTTTGGACTGCTGCGCGTGTGCGTTTTTTTGTGCTGTTCTTGTGAAATTTATTATTGAGATTTTCGTGCGCTAAATTGACAGAGTGACCTTTGGCTGCTTCGCTTTGTAGAAATTGTTCTTGTGCGCTTGTCCATGGAAAACCGGGCGTAGTTTTTCTCATTGCGCCATTATGGCACGAAAGTACTGCTAAAGTACAAAATACCAATAGTATTGGTTTCACAGCGTAGCCTCAAAAATCATGCCAAGGCCACTGCAATTGTACAGGCATGCTCATTATAAGCCGATGGATTTCGTCGTCTGATTTTTTCCTAAGGCGTTTGTATAGATCATCGACCTGATGGTTTCTAAATAAACGTGTAGCCCACCATTTTCCTTTTATCCAAAGGCAGTATTTCATGAGGCCTATTTCCATGTCTTCTACCAGAGCTGGATGCATCAGAACTTATTCCATCCTCTAAGCCGTTGTACTGGAATTTCCATAGCGCCGTTAGAATCTGATATTTCGTTTTGAATCTGCAAGTAATAGCGACATTGTTGTTTGAATAACTCTGTGATTTGTTCTACACCGTCAGATGAGACGAATCTACCAATAGAACAGTCTGAAACATCTTGGTCATACCAAAAATACCAGTACGTGATTGGATGCTTTTTGTAATTGTAGTCCCTGCCAAGACCTTCTCTTCCTAAAAGGTGGATGTCATCACGGAACCATTTGCCAAGGTCAGTGTGTTGAAGATCGTCATCCGATGCTTTTTGAAACTTAGCAAGAGCAGTAAGGTTTTCGTCAGGCTTTCGATATCGCGACACCAGCATCCCAGATATAATAGTAGGGTAATTCAAAAACCCATTCAGAAAATCACCAGAGATGTAGGACCAAAGAGTGCCCAGTTCTAATATAGGAGCGCTCCCAGAGACTTGGGGGTATTCAGTTTCATTTGGGAAGTATCGGTTCATAAATTCATCTTGTGCCATGTGTTCTCTCCTTGTTGGTAGTTATACTAACGTCTATATTATACCACGTAAATTAGAACATGTACACTATTTGTTATGGAACGGATCATCGCACCAGTTCAGGCTTCCCTTGTTGTCTTGCACCATATGCCAGATGAAGCAGGTTGGGCAGACCTCTCCTTTTTCTCCTACTAGCTTTCGAACTAAAGCATCTTCAAACTGCTGCTCGAATTTTTCAAGTGTGATCATTGGTCCTGCCCACACCGAGGTCGGTGTGTTCTGCAGGGTAAATGGAATCTGCTTCCCAGTGGTAGACTTCACTTCGGTACAATCACCCTGCCCAACTTATCAGTCAGGATGACGGTTGAATAAGTATCTTTGTCTTCAGCAGCTGTGCCTAACCAAAGAGGCTCGTGCAGGTCTGGCGGCATAAAACCCTCAGGGATAGTTTCAGGGCTGGTGATGACCCGACCTTCAGAGTCGGTAGCGATGGTGACCCAGTCCCCAGTCTTCCAGTCTCTTGCAGCAAGGCATTGCAGACGTCCAACGCTATCGTCAACAAGTGTCACTACGAGAGTGTCTTTTTTTATAGCAGGGTGGTCTGCAGGAAGAGTTGTTGAGGGATAAGGGGTGCCAGCTAGTATCGCCACAAGCAGATACAGATGCTTCACAGCACTCCTTCCTTATCTACCCTTTCAAGCGCGGCTGAGATCTTTGCAACAGCACGATCATGCAAGTCGTTCAGGCGATCCTGGCGATGGATGCTGCCATGGATCAGGCAGGTGTGACACGCGCAGTAGTCTGAACGATTCTCCTGGCTGCGGTTGTCGATGATGGCATTGAGCACATTCAGCAATACCGAACCGGCATTCCTGCTTTGCCACTCTGTCACCTTTCCAAACTGCCTGGGACTATGTATAAACGTCCTCTGCAAGACCTTTTCCTTCTTTAGCAGGCGGTCTCGCACACGGACGATCCTGCGAAGAGCGGTTGTGGCGTACGTTACTCGGGCCATAAATCTCCTTGGTTTCTAAGTGTACATATTATACTTCATAAATTAGCGTTTGTAAACGCTTCATCGTGTCGGGTTTCTCGAGTGTATCGGCTCGCTTCAATTCAACGGGTTTCTAAGTTTCATCGGCTCGCTATCTTCACTCGGATTTCTTATTACGTCTGGCTCACTTATGACATTCGGGTTTCTCCATTTCATCGGTTCACTAATGAATCAAGGGCTTCTTCTTTTATTTGGTTCGCTCCTGTTTAGCGGGTTTCTTAACCAACCTGGCTCACTCATGTTATACGGGTTTCTGTACGCGATCGGTTCGCTAACCTTTGACGGTTTTCTTAGTGTGATTGGCTCACTTAGCTTAATCGGTTTTCTAATTATATCCGGTTCACTTATTTCCTCAGGGTTTCTCTAATGTCACGGTTCACTATTCTCGTACGGTTTTCTCTTGTAGCACGGTTCACTATCAGCCCACGGGTTTCTCCTAGATTTCGGTTCACTGAGTGCTTATGGGTTTCTCCTCTAACACGGTTCACTTTCTTATGTCAGGTTTCTAAACCAATTCGGTTCGCTGTTATCCATCGGGTTTCTTTCTGATGTCGGCTCACTAATGAAGACTGGGTTTCTTTTGGTGACCGGTTCACTTTGTATATGCGGGTTTCTATCATAGCTTGGCTCGCTTTCCTTCCCTGGGTTTCTATTTGTCTACGGCTATGCTGCAAGCTGGCCTGTAAAGACTCCTTTGTCTCTCATAGGAGGGATGTAGTCGTTCATACTGTGTCCCTTGTGGGCCATGGGATAGGGATCCTCAACCGGCAGCCCTTCCATCCTGCGCCACACCTCCCACACATGAGCTAAGAAGATCTTTACAGTAAGTCGCTTTGCCTTTGCATACTTGTGGGCATCGAAGCATTCCACCTTTTTCCCATCAATGATATGCTCCCTACTGCAGGTCTGGTTGTTGACCTTGATGCGGAACCTCTCATACAGCCGGCGGTACTCGCTGGGATGAGGTTTAGTCTGCTTGATGAAGCTTTCACCGATCTTCCAGCTGAGGGTCTTCAGCTTCGGCACGTACTGGATCTTCTGGCCACGCTTGCGCTTTTCCTGCTCACCATCTTGGACAGACAGCCCAGCGTATTTCCAGAAGCTGGAGCGGTGCGGCGCCTTGGCAGGGTCTAGCCAGGCCATAATGCCACCAGCCAGGCAGGGCCCGATGCCACGTACGTCGACCAACCAGTCTCTCCATAAAGGTTCATCATCCAGCAGCTTCTGTACGCGACGCTGCAAGTATCCCTCAGAGGAGGACATACGTTTGTCAATCTCGTCGTGCCAGCCTTCAAGCATTCTTTCCGGTGTGTCTGTGATTTCTGTGTACTGACGAATTCTGTGGGCACCACGAATCCGCTGGTCCTGTACGTCGTAGTAGGTTTCCACGAGCACGCGAAGTGCTCCCATCTTTGCTTGTTCCATGCTATCCTCCTAGTTGATTAGTTTTTTCGTAACTCCATCTGAATCTCTAAAAAGTTGTTGATGTCCTCCATGCAGCCTTTGTTGAAGATGGTACTGGCCGAAGGCACGAAGCAATATTGCCTCCAAGGACCGTACCATTTGATCTGGCCTAGATCAGCGCCACTGCTTTTAGCGAGCACATCCCAGATATGCGTTTTTCTAGCTGGACTTTGGTAGGCAACCACCATCTCGATGTACTTGTACTTCTGAACCACCAGCCCCAGCGAGTCATTGTCAGGCATCAGTCCTCCTTTTGCGGGCAAGGATCCATGATTTTTCGAACTTCAGTCGTGGCCATGCCTGCGATTGTAATTTCTCCACCATCACAAGTCCTCATAAATACGATGGACTCTCCGTCAGCAAAGAATCCTGCATTGTAAACATTGACGTACATTGCCTTGAAGATCCGACCATCTGAGAGTGTAACTTCCTGGTGCCATTGCGCGCGTCTCTTTTCTCGATCGGCTCCGTTTCTCTGGAGGAAAGCCGCAAAAATTATAATGATAACAAGCATGCCGCCGATCCCAATGATAGGCTTCATCCAGTCAGGTATCTTCTGATCCCAGAAGGAATCACTCTTTGGTTGGTTGACAGATCCCATCAGAATCCTCCTCCGTAAACTTGCCGATGTTCTTTGCACTCTACTCGAAGCATACCTGGAATTCCATAAGCCCACAGCTCATTTTTCTGTTGTTTTCCTGTAAGAATTGTTCCACGCTTCAGGAACAGTACACGCATGGCTCTGTCTCTTCCCCAGGAGTGGCTTCCTTCTCCGGCGACGCACACCCAAATGTCATCTGTTACAGTGCCCTTGAGTGTCAGGTTCGCATAGATCCTCGAAGCTCCCTGTGGCACCGTGTTCTCTGGATCCGGGTATACCTTGCCTTCTGCAATGGTCCCATCCTCAGACACGGACTTCCACTCCAGTGCCACGCACGAAAATTCAATAGGATCTTTCGCGCACCCAGTCAGCAAGAAGAAAATTATTAGTAGTTTTTTCACTTGCCGCCTGAGGCTACAGCAAGTATTGCAAGTCCGATCAAGCACGCGACGGCAAGAGCGATGCCTCCCCAAAATGGGGCTGTAACCCAGAGCCATGACCAGTGGATGACTCCGCATAACTTGAGAGTTACAAATAAAATTCCCAAACTCCCTAGTACAATTATAAACGGCGTATCATTTATCTTCGCTGCCATTACTTAGCCTTTACTATCCTGGCATTCCTGGGAATGCGCCTCTTGAAGTAGATGGTAGTGGTCTCATTCTTATCCTTGTCCACACCTTTGACGAGCTGGAACGGTTCCCAATCGCCACGGTAGAGCATGCTGCTGGGCTCGTCTGCTTTGATTGTTTGCTCCATCACAACCCACTTCATCGGAACTTCTTTTTTATACTTGGTGAGGGCGAACGCGCCTCCACCTAGGATTGCTATTACGATTGATATGATTACAGCATTTTTCATGGTGCCTCCTTTTAGTACCTATATTATACGTCGTAAATCATAAGTCGTACACTACTTCTTTTCTAGTTTATTGATTGCTTCGTCAGTCATGGTGGCGAGTGCTTCTTTGATGTGCTTTATCTCTTTGCAATCCTGACATGCATTTGCATCTCTGAAATCGACGTGCCCATAAGCATGGTGCTGTATTCTTTTGGTGGCCTGAGTCAGGGCCCAGCGAATATGCTTGAGGTTCATGGTCCCGGGATCAGGCAAAATGGACCACCTTCACAGCTGATGGAAAATGTTTGGTCCGGCCTGTCTTAGTAAGACAGTAGGCTTCGTCAAAGTTGTGGTGCAGGATCCGAAAGTATTCGTCCGCATCAAAATGGCAGATGTGGTCTCGTATGACTTGGCATGGCACGAGGATTTCAACGTTGTCGGGATGCTGGAGCATGTTGTAGAGGTTCGCTCTGTTGTGCCATAAAACACTTCTTGCCAGCCATGCCGACTCGTCTGTCTCGTGGATTCTGATGCCGTCCTCAAAGGTGGGCTCGATGTGATGGACCTCTAGATGTTTGTTGATCTGGGTGCGTCCACCGCAGATGACAGTGACATTAGGGTTGTCCTTGTGGTTTGCCTTAGACAAGATGAAATCGCCTGCGCCTTTGTTCTGGATGAGATCTCCGCTGATCTTGATCAGGACGTCTATGTCGTGCTCAGGCATCTGGATCCTCACCTAAGTCTTTCAGTAGCTGGTCAATGACCTCAAGCTGCTCTTGCTTAGTACGCTTGCCTCTGAGTGTGATCATGTTCTTCCACCTAGGCCAGTTGTCTCGTTCCCAACGCCGCCGCTCTGGCCTGGACATTACTTCCTCAGGCACTGGGCCAGTTCCAGTTCGTCATCCAGTACCACAAAGCTTTCCAGTACGAGCCTTTGTAGACATGCAGCTTGCCGTCAAAGCCAAACCACTGAGGAATGAAGGACCAGAAGCCCCAAAGCAAACTGCAGTCTTCATTTGCGCAGAACTTCATAGGAAGTCCTGTGTAAATGACCTTTGCAGCTTTTTCTTTGCAGTACGGGCAGAGCAGCTTAGCCATTTAGTGGACCTAAAATTTTCATCTCTCCAGTCTCGACGTCGATCATGCGAATCTCCACGCCATCTAAATCTCTTGCTCTGACGACAACCAAGTCATCCTCCTCAGTTCCCATTTCAGCTTCAAGGAACCAGTAATGTTCTGCTGGATTCCATCTCCATGCAAAGCTTCTGAACTCTGCACGATGAGGGTACGTGTCACCGCGTGCCTCGAAGCGAAGTGTTGGCTTGTTGAGTATCTCTTCGTAATCCATAGCTTATGCCTTTTGGAAATACCCGTACACGCAACGACGTTCTCCTCTTGAAGGGTCGTCTGTGTCGTGGATCTCTCCGTCAATCACTGTGGTGTAGTGCTTTGAGACACTGCAAATAAGGATTCCTTTAGGTAGTTCTTCTGCCTTGAGATGGACCTTGCAGCCTGAGCCTATAAACATAGTAGGAGTCCACTTCCAGCCGAGGGCCAGCATGTACTTTCTGATCGTATGTCCGTGCATCCCAGTCCTTGGGTGCGAGACACCTCTCCTTCTTTTAGAAGGGCGTTCATCCTTACTCCATTCGATCAGATTGTCGTAGACAATCTTATAGTTGGTGCCTGTGGCAATAGCGATTGCACGGCATGCGCAGTCTCTTGTATCACCTCTGAAGCCAGCATTAGCTCGGCCACCGTCATTATAGACGACTATCATCCGTACTCTCCTTTGTTGGTACTCAAACTAATGTATATATTATACCACGGAAATTAGGAGACGTACACTAGCTCTTGTATTGGATGTAGGGTTTCCATTCAGTACCGAAGACGATGAAGACTCCCCATTGCCAGAGAAGGCCAGGAATATTTTCAAGGACCCTATGCATTTCCCAGCTGATGATCGTGCCATGCCCTCTCTTGGCTGTGGTCATAACATTGATGAGAGTGTCCAGTAGAAAGGTTCGGCCGCAGTGGTCGCAGTCTGCCTCGACCTCGCCTTCCTCGTTCTTGGTGACCTCCCAGAGGTCCGTGATTGCGACATTGCCGCACCATGGACAGTTGATCTGGTCGCCATCGTTCATGGGCTCGTGATCAACTCTGCTCAATGAAATCCCGGTCCAGATCTTCTTTAGTCGTGTAGACCATCGACTCTCCTGTTTCTCTAGAGATCACCACCCAATTGCCTGGTGACATATGGTGGAAGCTGCTCCCTTTGAAGTCATGCATCAGAATAGGATCTGTACTTTGATCTTCATCTGTGGGTATAACGATAGGCTTGTGCAAAACAATCCTAAATTCAGGGATCGGTTCGTTCTTGCCTAGCATAGCTTTAGTAAATTCAAGTACATCGCACTCAGCTAGCTTATGTCGAACTTTCATTTGAGCACCTCGTTCTTTAGATATTCCTTGAAAAATGGCAGCAGGTCATGGTACAGGAAGTCGTGTGTCTGGCTCGGCTTGTACCGAAATAATTCGTAGATTTCATAGCGATAGAACACGACAGATAAAGGGTCATAGTCTTTGAAATCTTCGCAAGCTTTGTTCCGTCCGATCTCAGTCTCAAAGTCGAAGTCGGTCAACCAGTCATCTAGTTGATTCCAAGCAGCTCTGGCAGCGTCCTTAGTGACTTCATCGCCTCGCCTGATTTCAAGTATTTTGTCGCGAAGATCTTTCTTTGTAGCTGCTGCATCAAATTCCATGTCCAGATCTCTGGTCCTGGCGTAGCCAAGTTTGTCCAGGACGTAGCCAGCATCGCACTTACCAAGGAACTGGGCCAGGGGTTTGGAACTCTGTTGTTCTTCTTTAGTAAAGCCTGAGCTATTCCACCTGTGAGACCACGAACCTGCATCTGACTGGATTGAGAACTCACCAGTGGAATTGTTGACAGTGAAGATTGCCCACTGGCATCGGAAGTCGTCAAACGTGAACCTATAGCTGTCTGCTGTTTGAACTTTAGTCGACGTTGCGACGAGAGGTTTCATGGTTTCTTGAGTATTTCCTGTCTGAACTCATAGAAACCAGCCAGCTCCTTGACCATATGCCACCCTGCGTTGTCCATAAATTCTGCAATAGCGCAGAGCTGCTTCTCTGTACCTTGCCTCCCCTTGCAAGCCATGTACAGAAGTTCTCCTGCCTTGTTCAGCATGGCAGCTTGGTCCTCAGCATCTGCCATGGCAAACGCTCTGCCTAAACCCTCAGGGTCGACAGGAGCTACGATTGAGGATTCTCCGCGGTACACCGTCAGACCTGTGCTTTCAGAAGATACTCGCGGAGCTGGACTAAGGCTTTGTGTTTTGCTTCTTCAAACTTCTTTTTGTCCTTAGCCTTCAGACCATGGTACCTTCTTAGAATGTCTTGTCCTTCAGGGGTCGCGACGCCGTCTAAAACTCGATTGACGTACTCCAAAATTGTGCGGCCAATGTAGGCTTGGCTCCTGATGGCTTCACTTTCTTGTAGAACGCGAGCTACCACCTTATTCTTCTGCTTCAACTCTCCAGACAGCAGATGGATGGTGTCAACTGCGATTTCCATGTTGTTTGGTGCCATAGGTTTCATACCCATTTCATCTTGTCTTGGACTGGGAGGACCCATCAAGGCGTCTGCAATTTCTCTTTCACGTTTCGGATTCATCTTGTTTCCTTTCTAGTTGGGCCAAACTGTATTGACAGCGATTCTTGTGCGTTCAGGGGCGTTGGGCCATGTGATGGTATCCCACCACACTGAAAACCACCGAACGCTCTCGTCAGAAACTCCTTTGACATTGAACTGAGATGCGCAAGAGGGTAAAGCAGTCTCTGAATTTTTATGTAAACCCATCGGACAGCATTCAAGCTCTCCCATGTCGCCGATCTGCTTGTGGATCTTCTTGATCCGCCCAGCATAAAATAGTTTGTAGTCCGGCTTCGGCACATCCTTACGGAGTGCTTCAACCACAGGCATTGCTAGGTCTGGAATATCATCAGCCACGAACCTTTTTGTATCCATCTTCTTATTCACGTCAGCGTCAATATCCATCTGTTGATTGCACCTCCTCTAGCATCTCGTTGTATTCGTCGATCTTTTTACCAATCATCTCCATGATCTCGGCGCGTATCTTTGGGGTAATGATGCGGTTGACAAACCTCTTATTCATTTCCGCCATGAGCTCTGATTCGAGCCCTTGCTTGATTTGTTCAGCGTTCATGGTGCCGGTTTCAGAAGTTCAGGATCCCGCTTTGCACTTTTCATCGTGCAACCTTGTGTAGCGCACGGATAATCGACGCCATGCTTCCTGCACATTTGAGGTCGCTTATCGTAGACGGTGCAGATGCGATTCTCCTTATCGAAGTGGCGGCATGTCCAGTCCCAGAATTGCTGGCCGCTGTCTGTGTTCTCCAAATTTTCAATTAGCGATTCTTCCGTAGGCCCAATGAAGATCACCATGTCGTGGACGAACTCCATGTCCTGCCACACCATTGTGCCGTGCAGGGTATCCTCTAGAGCTTTATCAAGACCTTTTTGGTTCCACGGAAGCTGGAACTTCTCACAGCAGTGTCCGGTGCAACGATCTTTAGGGAGTTGTTGGATCATGGTGCTCTCTGACGTACATTTCCCATTGAGCGCAATCTTTATTCCACTCACTATAGACAAAACGTTTTCCGCCATCGAAGGCGGTGCGCTCCATGCCTTTGATTGAGCCTCTTGGATTCTCCCTTAAGGCGTAAACCACCTGGTCTTCAATTTTATCTAAGGTGTTGACCTTGAAAAAGTCAAGCATAGCGCAGACAAGATCAGCACCGTGCAGCATGCCTCTGGGTCTTGTTTGTCCTTGAGGTGTCCATGAGCACGGGTAATGGCCTGTGCCTTGGTGACTGTCACCGAAATCAAAGCCAATGCTGAACGATAGGATGCCGTGATCTTCTATACCAAAGAAGACTCTGGTGACCTTGCCTAGTTCTTTGTGGTATTCGTCATTCATTACGAGTCACTGAGTAATGTACAGAAACATGTCAGGTTTCTTCACATACTTTCCATCAGACGATTGGTACATATACCGAACCTTCATACCTAGAGATTCAGCGTAGGCAATCTCTCTTTCGGTGGATTCACCGATGTAACCATCCTCATTGACCACCAGGATTTCATCAGCCACGTCGATCTTATGGAGGTGCAGCACGTCTAGCTTTGCCTTCTGCTTGCGTGAATGCTCCACTCCATCGGAGTGTCCAAACTGGCCTACAGTCACGACGATGATGCTTGCCATCGTGAGCTTCGCGTTCGCCTCAAGGAACCCTTCCTTGAACTTGGTTGAACCACAGATGCAGACAATCTTTGGGAATGTGCGTTTTTCAGGTTCCATAGTTGATCCTTTCTATAGATCGTATGTGAACAGATACCAGGCAACACAAGCCATAAAGCCTAACACAAGAATGATTCCTACGGCAGGATGGATTATTCCAGTTTCGATGGCGACTGTACCTGCCACCAGAGATCCTCCTGCTGCAGCGTACGCTATTGCTCCTCTCCACCAGCGTTTCGTCATAGTTCCTCCGGTGTGACGGTTTTGAGCTCGATAGGTTCTTCTCCAGAACCTCTTACACTGTCCTTGTCTAAGGCCAAAGGAATTAGCCACCTCAGGTTTGGAATCAGCTGAATCTCATTCATGCCATTGAAGTACATGCGGGCACCGATGATGCTGACAGCATGCGCGCTGATCTTTTCCATGGTCATAGACTCAGTCAGCTCGTCGCTCCTTGCTTCAAAGAAGTAGATCTTGCTGCCTAGCTTGTCGCGCAGGACAAAGAATTGCCTCCAGGTATCAATGTCTAGGCCAGCCTCTTCCTCAAACTCACGCCTCATCGCTTCAGCTGGAGTCTCGCCTTTTTCGATCTTGCCGCCGATGCCGTTGTATTTTCCCTTCTGCCAGGCTGGTTTGAGCTTATGGATCAAGCTCATCTGGTTCAGGTTCGTGGTGAACAGGAAGCCGACGACGTACTCTCGTTTTATGTCAGGGACCTTGGCCATTAGTCTAGAACTCCAGCATGTCTTGCGACTTCTTCAGCGTTCACCCAATCCTCTTTCAGTTCTAGGAGTCGCTGGGCAACTTTCCCTTTGTCGAGGCGATTCATATCGGTGTTTGTGAATAGGATAAAGACGCCTTTATCTGAACCGTTAGGTCTGACTGCGATGGTGGCGCCGTCTAGAATTTCTACGTTGCAGTATTGGAGATGGAAACAAATGACTGGATCATAATTATGCGGCTTGTCAACCGTAAGCCTGCAATCGCCGCTACCTCTACCGTACAGCTCAAGGTTTTGTTCATTTCCGTTTTCATCAACGATGCCCCAATGGCCGCAGCCTCTGTTGACCAAGTTCCAATCAATAATTTGAAGGGCTTGATAGAGCTGCCTACCTTCTTTAGCCAGCCCAATGTCTTTGTTCAGGAGCGTCAAACTCCAGTCCCGCTTTTTATCTTCGCTCATAAATCCTCCACGTGTATAGGTTTGCCGCAGTGCGGATGCAGATCGCAGGCTGCGCGAATTGCTTCTCTAACGATCTCGCTACTGTTTAAGTCTGTGTCGTACAGAGCGTGCATTGCTCCTTCGACGATCTGATTGCCAGCGCCGGTTGAATCCCATTTGCGAGGTTCTAAGACAGAGTATTCGGTTTGAATGCGAAAGATCCTGCTCTTTGTAGCCATGACCACCCAGATAGGATGCTTCAGTGGTTCTCTATATTCAGCTTCTTTTTTAGAACCATACTTGATCATCACCTTGCGAAACCATTCAGCAAATCTCCGTGCTTCTTTGAGGGTCCAAACTTCTGGACTTTTGAATTTGTCTACATTATCTCTGAGGATGTCGGTGATCCTGTAGGAGCCTGAGACGCCAAGTATAAAGTTAGAACCCTTGATCAGCTTCGTGCCGTAGTTCTGTTTTAGATGTTCGGTTGAGCCTAAAGAATCGCAGGCAATGCTAACCTTACCTTTCTTTTTCACTGCGGCAATCGCCGTCATTTTGGTGGCATCACAGACGAGCTACCTGTTGGAGGAAGCCCCTGAGATTCACCCTCTTTGAGAGGTTTTGGTTGATAACCATATCCTCTGATAGGTTTGGGATTTCTTGAAAGTAGAATCAAAATTACGATTACCAAAAGCAGTACGCTCATGGTTGATAGTCCTTAGGAGCTGGCGCAAACCCGCTGAACTCGCCGTCCTCAACCAGGATTTCGTCCAGCTGTCCGTCGGAGTCATAATATAGAAGGCGTTTGTCGTCGGTCAGCAGCTCTAACTTGACCAGCTTCTTGACAACCCCTTCTGCATCATTCGTGACCGTTAAGTACCCGTCACCACCAATGTCTCTGATCACAAGGTAACCGCCAGGCTGGTTGCAGACTACTTCAAAGCTAGATTCTTGCCACATTACTTGATTGAGTCCTTCCAGATCTCGTTTTCCCAAAATCTCAGCTCGCCCTTCTCCTTGGCATAAGCCTCGATCTCATAGGGATGCTTGTCCGTGGGGTCCGCCAATGCGCCGAAGAGGTATCGAACCTGGACCCAGGCCAGCAGCAGGAGATAGGACAGGTAGAACCAATAGTGTCCCTTCCTCAGTACTTGTTCTGCGTGCACAAACTCGTGCTTGACGTCGGTCCTGGAGACCCTGTGCGGCTCGGACTCGAACAGGATCCAGGGATACAGCGTAATACCAGCGACGCTCAGCCACCTTGGGATCTTCTGCTTGTACTTGATCCTGACGTCCTTCGATTCCAAGATGTGGCCGATTAAGAATAGAAGAGCATTCACCGAGACGAAGATGCTGATAACCCAGCTGAGGGTTGTCATTGAGTCTTCTCAAATTGAATTTCTGGCTTGATTACCATTTGGTCAACGATGATTCCTTCATCTAAATTGCGTAGCTCGACGTTGCTTGGGTACGCACCTTCGTAAAGAACCTTCTCTTTATCACCGTCTTTGAATTCGATGTGGAGGCCATCTGTACCCATCCAAAATGTTGCTGGTCGCTCGTTGATGGTGGCATCTACGATTTCGTAGCCGTGGATGTTGAGGTCAATTGTTTCATTGAACTTGCAAGATGGAGGAGTTCCACTTTTAGAAAAGGTGGGTATCGGAGTTCCATCGAGCGACCTAAGAACGATTTTTCCTAACATATGCTGTATTGGAGCATCTCCGTAGAGTTGCTCTGTAGTGATCTTTCCCCAAACCTTACAATTTGGGCACATAAATTCGTACTGGATGACGTCAGGAATCTTGTCCTCGAACTTTACTAAAGAAGAACTCATCTTACGCCTATAAAAGTAGTTATCCATTTTTCTTCTCCACTGGTTTACATCCTCTTGGGCAACGTCCAAATACGTAAGCAAAGCGCTTATGACTCCACTTCCTCCAACCCACTCGAAAATATCCACCTGGGCAGAGACCCTGTGTACACCCATTCTCACCTCCACCGCAAGTGGCATTTCTGCACATTTTTACCACCACAGTATTTACATGATCAATTACTTTCACTAATATTATACCATATTATTAGTCAAAAAGTACACTACGCTTTGTATTCTGTATCTGGAATAACCTGATGAGCCCTGGTCAGCGAAATTTCCAAAATCATGCCGCCTAGATTTCCTGGGATATTCCGTACTGCTGCCATTCGAGTGGTTGTGTCCTCTGGCCAATCTCGAACGTCGTCAGGAATGGTCTTTAGAGCTTCTTCAAAACAATAAAGCATCAGCTCTTTATAATTCTTGAACTGCCTGTCCCCAGGATCTAGGGGTATGGCTTCAAGCGGTGTATCCACTAGGGTTTTTGCTGAGGGTCTACTAATTCCAGGGCTTGATAGAGTCCAAAGTACCCGAACAGATCCTTCATAACATCTTCAGGAATCTTGTCGGTATGCTTACCACGCATCAGTCTCGATAGCTTATCATCAATGCGAACGAGAATCTGTTCTCTGGGACTCGCCTTACTCAGGATTCGAACAGGGTCCAGGGCTGAGTTGCCATAGGCGTCGTTCTTCTCTAGCAGCATCGTCTTTAGATTGTCACACGCTTGACTAATTGCTGCTCTGTAATCTATACCTGTTTCTCCAGCCATGTTGCCTCCTTAGTTGAGAGTTTATTTTCCGTGCAAGTGATGAAGTATGTAGCAGCGAATTGCTTTCATGGCCTGAGGATGCCCAGGGTTCATGGGTTTGGCCTGCTTAGGTGTAAAACTTTTGCCACCGTTCGACGTCGTGGGACGCTTCTTCTTGCCTTTGTTTGCTTCCTTCTCCTTTTTCTTGCGCTTGATGTAGGCCTTACTTCTCATTGTTTGGCTTCCTCTACAAGTTGTTGGTTCATGGGTGTGATTTCATTCATAAAGGCTTCGAGGCACGCGATACGGATGCCCGACATCGAGCCACCCTGCTTCCTGTACCAGACCAGCTTAGCAGTGATCAGCTCACGAAACGCTGCAGTAGCCACAGTAATTCCTTCGATCTTGGAATCTCTCTTCATACTGTCTATGCCATCTTCAACAACTTTAAAGTCCATCAGTCGATGATTCCTGCAGCTCTGAGCTCATTCAGCGCGTGAACAATCCCGCCCTCTTTTGATTGGTACTCTAGCATTTCTGTATCGAGCTTTACGATGCCCTGAATAAATTTGTCAGCCTGTGCTAAAACCTGTAGGATGTGGCCTAAGTCCTCGTTCTTACTGATCCTCATGAGGCGGCGAAGGTTTGTCAGCAGCATCATCTCACGCTGCATGTTATTCCAGTAATACTCTTGGGTTGGCGTCATGTTGTCCATGTCTGTGTTCGCTGCTACTTGTGCCATGACTTCTTTATTTTTAGTCATAGCTTTGCGAACCCATTCAAGGTCAAGGATACGTTCAGGCATCAGTCGGCTCCGATCATTTCCATCTCTTCGATGGCAGCGTCTTGAAGTTTATCTCTGTCGTAGAGTGCTTGCCGGCCTTTTTGATACCATCTATAGAACGTCTCCCATGGGACGTACTGCCTTAAGTCAAATACGCTGTGCACCAGGATATCAGAATCTTTCTGGCGACTGAAGCAATCTCTGATGAAGTATGTCGGAGGAAATATGGCCCCTGCTCCACCCATGTGAGTTTCTGGAAACCAAACCGTTGGGACTTCTACTACGTCAGGAGGAAGGACTTCTCGGGTCGTAGGATTACTGGGCCGAGGTTTGTCAGGCTCGACTTCAAAAGTAAAGTGGTAATTCTCTGCAGTGTCCCGCGTATTTCTGCTGTGCCAAAAGCTCTTTGGCCGCAGCACAATTCCTTGCTCTGTGAGCTCACTCATCTTTTTTCTCAGCTTCTTCCATAGTCTTTTGCATAATAATTTTCATGTCTGGCTGAGCACCGCCCGCCTCAGCAAGATCCTTCAGGTGCGCTATCACCTTATCCCTGTCAGCAGGAGACAGGGTTTTGAGCCACCTGGTCCACTTCTTATCGACCTTGCGTTCAAATTTGCGGCGCTCACCTCGATCCACCTAGATAAACTTGAGATTTTCGATCTTCTTGAGAATTGTCTTAGCTGCTTTTTGAAGGCACTCATTATCCATCTTCAGGTAACTTTTACAGACCGCCAAGTTCCTGCGACGTTCTTCTTCCAAAGCTTCTCTAATATGACCCTCTACCGTGCTTCGGAAAAGTTCCACAGAGCCTCCATCAGCAGACACCTTCTTAGCCTCCTGGACAATATACGCCGCGCGTTCTCTGAGATTCACGGGCGAATAAGATTTCGAAGCCGTTTGACTGTGTTGTAGCTGTAACTTCTTGGTTTATCAATAATTGTAAATTTATGTAGGAGTCCCCAATTTTCGACGGTCACAAGTGCTGCTAGAGCTTCTTGAAGACATTCCTTCAAAATCTTAGGATCCACTGGTTTTCCATTCAAGCGATCTTCGATAATCTTTAGATCAGGATTCATCAAAACTAAATTGGCAGCTGGTAATTCTTTATTGACGTCGCCAAACATAAATCGAATTTTGTCCGTAAATTTCATGATAATATTATACCTCTCTATTTATAATGAGTACACCTATCCCTGATTTTCTCCAACTAAGTCGTGGTACTTATGCCCGCAAGTTTCACACACCCAAAGATCATAGAATTCCGGATCATCGCTGGATCGGTCATCCCTGGTAAAATCCTCCAGTTCATCTAACGTTGCCTTCGACATGTAATGACCACATTCAGTACAAATCCGAGCTTCATCTTTGTGTGCGCTAGAGATCATGGTTCAGCCGACAGCGTCGCGAACTTCGCCGTCAATCTTCATGAGGAGCTCCCACTGTTTGTCTGTGCATTTACCGTGGGAATTGGCGCCGTCCCTGATGGAGTTGACGATGTCCTCCTTTTGCTGCCTCCAGTTGTTCTGGTACCTGTCTGGTAGTTGCTCGAACAATTCTTCTAAGTCCTCACAAACCCCAATTACTTCATCAGCTTCAACTGACAAAGAGGTCGTCCCTCCACTCGGCATTTTTCGAGCCATTGAAGACTCTGAGAGGTAGCTTCATATCCTTGGCACGCCTGATCGTGTAGCCCGCACCCTTGGATTGTTCATCCCAAAAGGCGACGACTGCGTCAGAATTTTCTAGGAGCAGCTCGTTTCTGAAGACTCCTGCCTTTTTACCGTATTTTTTCCATTCAGCTTGGTAGATTTTATGCTGAAGACCAATTTCAATAGCTGTATTTTCAGCCATTCGGTCAACACCCCATGACCCACCAGAAACGAGGACCAGGTCCTTGGGTATTGTCTTGACAAAGTCAGAAACAAGATGTAGGTATCTAAACTTCCTGGAACCTATAACTGCAATCCTTGACCCGGCCTTCATATTTCTCTCCTTCTTTTTGAATGCCTCACACGGGCACCAGTGTACGAGGCACCTGCCTCGTGGTGATCCCACATTGTGAATGCCTTCTCTATGAAGGCACTCGCAGTAGGGACCAACAATTTTCTCGATTTGTTCTTTAGTTACTAGTTGCTTCAGACTTGGTTTCTTTTTCAATCATGGCTTGCTCTGCAGATTCCTTGACTTCTTCAGCTTCACCAATAGGGATCTTGAATTCTGCAACAATCCGCTCGTAGATGATCTCGTCAATGGTCCTGTAGGTCTTACAAAAGAAGCTATACGCCATGGCTTTATTGTTTTTAGCTAGCTCTAAATATTCCTTGAAGCGGAGGAGCTGAAGTTTTATGATTTCTTCTAATTGAAGATGATCCTCCCATGTGCCTCGAATATCATCAACCCACCCTTGCTTTGCATTACGAGCCAAACTAAATTCCTTCAGTTTAGCCGTGTACTCAGCTTCGAGTTTAGTGCGCTCTGCAAGCTTATCCTTGATCGATGCGTAGTTTTCTTGGCTGAAGTAGGGAGTCCGCTTGACTGGAAAATCAGTATGGAAAGGTGCGGTCAGTGTTTGATATTTATCGCTTATTTTGTAGTCGTACTCCAACCGAAAGGTCTCACCTTTATGAGTCTCCAAAAGCATTGCTAGTTTGTTGGCAAATTCTTCATTCGTTGTGACAACGTGGTCAACCTGATAGCAAACAAGGTCAGGCTTAGGAGCTTCCCAAGTTTCTAAAGGAGTAGGCTCCTTCAAGAGTGGGATTCCATCCTGCGCGCAGGCCAGCATAATTCTGTGATTGATGTCTTCTTCAGTTAGAGCAATGATGTCTTCGTGGCTCATGTTATCCAGATTCTGTGGAAATCCTGTCTCCATTATATATCTCCTAGTTGACGGCACTTGCTACAATAGAGAAGCTTCGTATTCATCCCATGGACACAGAAGTCCTTGAAATCCAGACGCCTCTCACGTTTGTTGATGTAGGGCTCTAGTAATCTGACCCAAACGACAGCGACAACGAGTCCAGCCACCATGCCCCAATTCATAACGATATTATTCTACAGTTATTATTGAGCTGCGTAAACCTATTCACCCTCAGCATAGTTTCCGATCTTAGCGTTTCGTTCGAGCCTAAACATGTCATCAATCGAAATCCAGAACTCGACCCAGATGTGCTCACTCAGAGTTTGAGGGACCATGGTCTCGGCTTGAATCCAGCCCGTCTCAGGATCGGTCTTGACGATCCTGATGATGTTGCCTCCTCTGAACTGGTGCCTGTCTATCACGATCGGAGAATTGACGCTGAACGCGCTTCCAGGCGGCAACTCCCACAGAGAAAAGTGAGAGTTGTGGATCACCCAGAAACCCTCTCCACAGATCATCTTGTTGTCTTGTTCGTCAGCCACGGGTTAGCACCCCTTCTGGTTTGGAGTTCATCACTTCCTTGGTCAAGATCTTGGCGACACTGCTTGCGATGTCCTCGTCCATCCCTTCAAACTCATCTCCGAAATACTCCTGTACGTCAGAAGGTTTCAGCTCTTGCTTAGGAAACAAGTGCGCCTGACCAGTCAAGCAGTTGATGATGATAAAACCTTCATCGTCAGTAGAACCGAACTGCGACGTTTCGATGGCACCCCTTACTTTGGTAATCAAAAACTCAAAGCTTAGCTTACCAATGTCACTGTCAACTTTGAATTTCAGATGCTTGGTACCAAAACTTGGGAGGAATCTAGCTTTCATTAGTAGGCACCTCCTGTCGTCTGCCTGGCGATCTGGCGAATCTTTACCATTGGATCTTCAGGGACAAATATAGAGGTCACGATCTCCAGTTCCTCGTTCCACGGCTTGCTGTACATCTGCCCAAGACGGGCTATGGTTCCGGATTCATCTTCCTTCTTTTTAGTTGGCTGCTTCTTAGTTGCCTTTTCCATTTTGTTCTCCTTGTTGGTTAGTTCTCACTACGACTGCACATCCATGACATGCTCTTTTGTAACCTTTTTCTAAGACTGCTCTTCCAAGAGCTGCAACTTGCTCAGCTTTCGACCTGCGGTAATAATGAGGATACAAGTCTGGATTTTCGATCACGTGTCCGCAGGACAGTTCCTCGAACTCGTGCTCATGGTCTACGACGCCTTCGCCGTAGTCATAAGTGTCTTGAAACCTTCGTACAACAGTTGAGTACCTCCTACCTTTTGCTGACATCAGTCTTTTGGTACCGTGATGACCATTCCGTCAGCTGGATTCCTGTAGTAGAAGGCTCCAGATGTTTCCTTGTACAACTCCCACTTTTCATTTCCTGTAAATTTGTATTTCATTTTTATCGAGTCCTCAGCCAGCGGGTGAAAAGTGCCCGAGAACCGTATATGAGCCTTGTGGTTCCAGTTTTGTAGATGTAAACCTGCGCAGATTCTATTCCGCTGCCTAATTTGATTACTTCAACAATTCCTTTTTTCGCAAGTTCTTCTGCCAGATGGGGAGTGGTTCTTCTCACCATGGCTATCGAAGTAGTGAATATCTGGATTGGTGTGCTCTGGGTCACCTGGCTCTCCTTGGTTTGTTCGTTCATTGTGCTCATTTATGATAATAATATACCTCATAAATTAGATCATGTACATTACTTTATCTATGAGAATTATCATAGGTAGGTGTACTTTAGATACAAATGCCATAGAACCATAGGAGAGTCATCTAGGCTATGTTCTATTTATACATACGTTTAGAACATTATTATGCATTGTATTGGTGCCTAGAGTACTCTAGCTATGAAAACACTACTTTTAGATCATTGGTATTGGTTTTGTTATTACATGAGCTCTATCAGACGGTCAAATCCAATGCCAGAGACATCATCTAGACATGGTTCCTAGATGACTCAGAATGACACCTCTAACTATAGAAGGAACGGTGTACATTTCTTGATTTTCGAGGTATATTAGTATCATAAATGAAACACACGAACGAACACAGCAAGGAGAGTAACATGGAAAAAGCAGATCAGATCGTCAACGATCTAAAGGTTTTGAGAATCAAAGCCAAAAAAGATGTTGAAAAAAGTCGAAATGCCGACATTGGAAAATATGACAACATCGATAAATTAGAAGGTGTTGTCAGTGGTTTGAATATCGCCATCATATCTGCGGAGCAAACTGCTAAACGAAAGGAGTAAACGAACCAACAAACTATGAATAAAAAACCCCCGGTCTTTTGGCCGGGGGTTTTTGTTTTACAATGAGGTAGAAAGGTTCTTCAGTTAGTCGTTATACTTACCTAATCCTAATCTTGCCTTAGTGAACGTCGCGTACGAAGCAATCGCAGACGCACAACTTTCAAGTTGCTTTTCTATTGCCTCTTTAGTGTAGTTCTTCGTTGGCACGATTCGATGTTCGCCAGATTCCACCAATTGGAATGCACTGTCAAACTTACCCAAGGCTAGCTCTAGTTTTGCTTTGTCTCCGTCAGAAAGATTCTTATCCGTGACGTCCTCAAGCGAAATTACTAGATCTTTTCCCCAGTTGAACTGCGCCCAAGCTTCCGTCCAATCGTACAGGGCATACTTCACCATGCCTGGATAGTCGCTCTCCTTGCCGTTGTTCTTGGCCTGCTTGTACTTCTCGAACTGGGCATCAATCCCTTTTCCAGCAACCCTGGCACCTTCATGGGAACCGTATTCCACAACCAAGTTGTCCCAATCTGCCCAGACATTCTTGTAGATAACTTCTTCAGCATTTGCTGATGCAGGTGCGATCGCAAAGATCAACAGCGCGCATACGCTTAGTAAGAACCGCTTCATATGTTACTCTCCTTTGTATGATCTGAGATAAACTGTCCAACAGCACGATCAGGGTGGCAGAAGCATTCGCCACCATACTCGTGCGCCAACAACACGAACGACAAAAGATGTTCTGAATTCGTACCAGTGACCTGATAGTCCTCTTGTTCCCAGAGCTTCACGTGGCAGAGCTCATGCGTTATGACTCGATCAAATACTGGTAGATTATAATACAGATCATTCCAGTATCGAAGCTTCATTGGTAGATCTGGATACCCAGGACTGACACTCGCAACAGAATGGCCGTACGGAGGGGCATCCGCTACCAGGATAATGCTGTATTGGCTGAGATCCATCTCAGCCTGGATCCTCTTTGCACGGACTAAGGCTTGAGGAGCCGTGTTTACTAGTTCCAGAATCGCCATGTGAAGTTCTTGAAGATGGACCGTGGTTTCCGCTGAGCTCGTTCTTGCCTGGTTCGTAGATCCTTCAGGTATCCAATCGTAGGGTAGTACTGGCTTGAGGTCACGTGCCTGCTTTTAGGATGAACCTGCAGATGCTTGATAAGCTCGTACCATACCTTCGCGTCCATGTTCCTGTCTGTCCTCCTGGGATCAGGTATGGCTGAGGCAATATGTCCACAGTAAGGCCAAGCTCGGTCGTCAACGTAAAGGTCGGCAAAGGGTTTAGGAGACTTCTGGCCTGGTGGATTCCAGCCAGCCGGCGGTGTATTGACTGCCAGCTTTGGAAACGCGTGCTGTGAGAGCCACTTTTGAGTGACCTTTTTATCTCGGCAGGTGAACACCATAATCTTCCAACCAAGCATCAGCATCAGTTGAATTGCTGGCTTTGCACCCGACGTCGGGCTTCCTATGCTATTCCAGTCCCTCCACTTGGTGTAATGGGCCAGGGTGCCATCGAGATCAATGACAGCTTTAGGTCTATCATTTAGGAACTTGTCTAGCTTGCTCATAAGATAAAACAGCCGGCTGGAGCTGCACTTTCTTTAGCCAACACGAACCAACTTTCGCAGCCAGAGGTACTTGGAGAGAAACCCCTGGTCCATCGTGGCCACCCAGCCGACTGAGTACACTTCATAAGTCGTCCATTGAGAGAGGCATGTAAGGCACATCCTCTACGTGGGTCAATTCTTTATTCGACACATCCAATTCAAAGAGAGCTAGCTTGTCTGACAGGCTTACCATCAGCCACCACGGCTTGTCAGTTGCTCTAATGACCCTCACTCGAAACCAAGGGTCGCGTTCCTTCAGCTTACTCAACCGCACGTCGAAGACGTGACCCCTCAAAGGGGCCACGTCTCCAGTTGCGATCAAATGTTTGATGTTAGACTGTGAGAGCAGCAATGCCTTGTTCCACAATCCTGCCACCAAGATCTTCCAGCATCAAGGACTTGTCAGGGTGGTCAGAGAAGCTTTGGGCCGATTTTGTAATGGCCCTCTGAGCATCCAGCAAAGTCTGTCGATCTGCCTGCAAAGGCTTGTAGGAGTTGAGAATCTCATCTCTAATCTCATCAGTCAAACCTGGAAGCTTCACCAGGTGATCTTGCACATCACTCAATGGCATGATCACGTCAGCGAGCCCCTTCATCCTCTTGGCATTCAGCATCAGGTTTTCAGGGCTAAACACCGCCTTGATGATGTCGCGTACCTTACTGAAGATGACTGAATTCATCTTCTTGTAGGTGTCGCTGCTGAAGACCTCCTCACCTTCTTCAAGCTGAGAGCCGAGGTGAGTCTTTGCCAGGTTGGTGCCGATCCAGCAGGTGTTGTCGCACACTGCCTCGTACAAACCAGACATGGCCTTCAGACTGCCGAACCCTGTCTCGCTGTTCCTGATCCTGGCAGCAGGGAAGACGTAGTGACCACCGTCATCTCCGTCAGTTTTCCTGAACCAGCCACCTTGGCTTTGGTTGCCCGACTCCTGGATACTTCCAGCGTAGACGAACTGGGTGCCGCCGCCTTTTCCTTCTTTATGGTGCTTCAGGCCAACCTGAATTCCTTTGTCAAGGTTGTTCAAGTCGATGACAATACCAGGGTTGACGAAGCACACATCCAGATGAGTTGGAGACAAAGACCAGTTGAAGCATCTTGCATCTCCAGCATAGTTTTCTGGATCCTTGGTATCAGTGACAGCTTGCACCGCTGTCGTCACGACATCCAGATTGTCAATCGGACGGAAGCGATCTGACAGAACTGCTCTGATCGAATCACGGCTGATTCGTACCAGGCGATTCTTGTTGTCCTCGCCTTCCTTGGACAACCAGTAATTGACGTTCTGACATAGAAGAGACTGCGCATCGTCTTGCATCCGCCGGTAGTATTTTCCAGGGATACCAAGCCTCGGAGACAACAGCGTGTGCACCTGCTTCTCGATGGTGTACGCTGTTTCCACGTCCTTCGTTCTGAGCTGGAGGCACAATCCTTCAGCTTGGTCCCTGAACATCGAGATTCCTTTCGAAGGAACCACAATGTCCTTGTGGTGCTTTCGCTCCTCTTGGAGCTTTTCGACTAGTTGAGGTATATCTTGCATCGGTCTTGCCATATCTGTTCTCCTTTAGTTGATTGGTTCATTATAACTAATGACTATATTATACGTCAAAAATTAGAGCTTGTACACCCCTAGTTCTGGCTGAGGTCGTCAGGGGCCAGCCTGATGGTTCCTGTGATTTCCTTCTTGTCAGATAAGATCGCTACGAACTTATAAGGAGCTGGAAAGTCCTTGTATGGTTCTGCTAAGACAGATTTCTCGTATTCTGAGGTGGCCATACGGATCACCATGCCAGCTAACCTGGCATGGCACAGTTCCGTCTCGCATCCCCAAAGAGGTTCACGACCATCTCTTGTGATAATCGGCCGCATGTCCATAAACGACTCTTCTGGTTTTTCCCTACTATATAGTTGAATAATTTCCAAGGAGCGTTCTGTCTCTGCTTTGCAGAAGAAGCAGTTCCCCTTGATGACAAACGTCGGCACTAGGCAGCGCGTTTGAGCAGAAGATCCAAAGCTTCTCGGCAGACTGATGAGAGGCTTCGTTCTTGGCTCTTGGCTCTTTTCCTTAGTGCCTTATCTTGGTCCTGTCTAAGGTAGATCATAATGACCGCAGCACCGTCTTTGAAAATTTTAGGGCGCCCAGCCTTACCTTTTGTCTTTTTCTTCACATTATTCCTTTCCGTTGACTGATAATATTATACCATATTAGTCGTCGTCTTGTTCTTTCCGCGTGACGAGGATTTGGCTGATGTTGTCCTTTGGAACGATGATTGATTCTTCAGCGGTAGAGATTGCAAGATACTTTTTCTCTCTCGAATCCATAATGAAATTGGGATCTTTTTCAGGACCAGACAGAGTAACGTCTATGGCCGTGTTCTCTAAATTTCCCAAAGCTTTCATAAGCCTGTCCCGGATCTCCGGGAAATCCACGTTCCTGGCTTGGTGAGTGATGGTGAGCGACTGCCCAGTCTTTGTCAAGATTGAAATTACGCACTTTTGCGGCACCGTAAACCTCCTTCATTAGTTGAAGTTGCTTCGCTGTTTCCTTTTTGTAAGCCAACACCTGATCCAACTTGGATCTGTTCCTCTCATCCTTCCTGCTTAACATCTCAAACTTCTTATGAACCTGGGCCATGGTTCCGGGGCCAGCAATCACGGCAGTGAACGTATATTTCGGATCACCGTAGTCGTCTCTATATTTATTGGACATGGAGGCACCCAATTCAATGTGCATCACGATGTTCAAGATCAAATGCCTCTTCCACCATGCCTCTGGATTCTTTACCAGGTGCTTGTAGGCCGGCGTGTAGCCTGCCACTCCTTTCCCTGTCCTGGCTTGGAACTCAAAGATGCCGTGGGACTTGTGCTTCTTGTCCAGGTCAAACCTGCGATTGATCCAGCCAGAACCATTCCTGGTCTGAGGCAGGATGTGCAGGTAGAGCAGCTCTCTAGGATTTTCGTACTGCGCTACCGACTTCAGCAAGATCTTGGCGTAGCGCTCTGCCCTGGACCTTCTAAGGTCTGGTGGGCGTTTCTTTCCGATCGCCTCTAGGAAGTCGGCTGTGCTCCTGTGGCTGGTCTGGATATAATCCACCACGTACAGAAACTCAGTCTGTTCCATCGTCATAAGAGGACTCATGCCAAGGTTAGGGAACATGAAAAGTAAACCAAGCAGAACACCCTTCAAAAACTGCTTCACCGAGAAATGTTTTGGCTGTAGATATATACGCATCTTTGCCTCCTATTCAGTATCCTCGTAAAGACTCTCCCCTTGAACACAGGCACAAGGTGAGGCTCGAGGTCTGGCATCACTGCCATCAAAGGTTTGCTATCAGTTCTCCTGACAACAAGCACGTCGTACCCTAAGTCATTCATCACTGCTAACCGGACCTTGAACGGACCCACCTTTATCAGGTCGAGCGCCTCTGGATCTGGGACTGTGGTTCCTCTGTACTTGAACCTTAGATTTTTTAGTTCTGAAATGGGCCCTGAAGTTAGGGTTTTAGTTTCTTTCTCTTTGCTGGAGATAGTGTTTTCCCTGGTCGGGCTTTTGGCGCCACCTCTTTAGGTGGCTGAGTGGTATAGACGATGACTTCATTGTCAGGTCCATGGTGTATGGATCTTACATGAAATTTCTTTTTGGCCGCGATCTCTTTGGCTTTCGCAGTGGCAGCAGGGACGGTCTCGCAGGCCACCGTCTCTGAATGCAAAACCTCAGAGGCTTCCTGGACCATGCCGCCGTGTTCCTTTTTCACAAGCCTGATTTCACGGAACGTAAATTTGAATTTATTGACCATTATCTTCCTCCATAGAGTGAGATGTAATCCGGACACTCTGGTTGGTTATTCGGAAACTCACATTTGCCAAGCCCAAGGGTAGTTCTCCTACTCTGGACCTTACATAAGCCTTGGCGCAGATGTTGGCAGACCTGGACCACGTCCAGCTGCTCGTAGACCTTGTGGACGAAGTCAAGCTCCTGCCGAGACGGTATGGTGCCTGCGTCCCAACGCATCTTGATCCGTCTAGCCCGGAGGCGCTCTGCCTCCTTGGACTTAGGGTGCTCAATGATCTTGCTCAGCGTCTCGTCTAGTTCCATCAGGTACTATTTTAGCCTGGTCTGCCAAATCCAGGAGCCACTTGTATTGGGCCGAGCTGACGTACACGTAGCTCGGATCTATGTCTTGCCATCGATCTATGAGACTCTGGAGAAACTCACGGCTCTTGGCATTGAACTTGTTCTTGTGCGGCTCAAGGTCATGGACCAGGTTCAATGCAAGATTGGCCTGCTCCTGCTTGCCGTCCTCAGCTAGCTGGAGATGTGGATCCTGGTCCATCCCAGTCCTTTGCCTCTGCCCAATTGGTTTCTGTTATTTTCATATCCACATAGATAGGCACCTTGAATTGGTGGAAATTCTCCATAATCTCTTTGATCTTCATCGCGATCTTCTCCCTATGAGGGCAATCCTTCTTGATCTCGATTTCCAATTCATCATGAATGCAGTTGAGCAGGTTGGCCACGTCATCACCCCAGGACTTCTTAGCCTGATTCTCGAGGTAGTCGTAGACGTTCACCATCGCTGTCTTCAACAAACTTGCTGCGCATCCCTGGATCAGTCGGTTGACCGCCATGTAGCTTCTTTCAATCTCAACGTAGTGGCGTCTGCCGAATGCATCCTTGATCCATCCTAACTCTACCACCTTTCGGTCGCTGCCTCTGCCTTCGTACCGGGTCCTATCTTTGATTGCCATCTTGACAGAGTCTTGCAGGCTTGCAATACCAGGAAACCTAGAATAATACTTTGACAAGAACGTCCTGGCCTCAGAGATAGACCGGCCTAGTTGAGCAGCAATCTTCTTGTTGCCCGCTCCATAGATGACGGCGAAGTTGACGGTCTTACCGTCCACACGATCGATGCCTAATTCATCTGCAGTCAGCTGATGGATGTCGAACTTGGGATCATCCTTATAACCATTGACGATGGTTTTGTCTCTACAGTAGTGAGCAAACAGGCGGTACTCAATCTGAGAATAGTCATACCTGTAGCTGACATACCCTGGCCTGACGGCGAAAACTTGTCGGACAGAAGATCCTCTTGGGATGTTCTGCAGGTTCGGCTTTTCCTCTGAGAACCTGCCTGTCCTGGCTCCGACCTGGTTGAACTGGCAATGTATGGTTGAGTCCTTAGTCAGGAAGTCTCCCATACCGACATAGTAGGTGCTGTAAAGCTTGTGGCTCTTCTTGTACTTACGAAGCTTCTGGACAAGTGGGTGGTCAAACCTAGCCAAGACTTCATCACCCATAGAAACCCTGCCGGTCTTCTTGGTGACGCTGTCGGTCGGCTTTTCAAGCCCGAGGATCTCAAAAAGAAGGTTCTCAAGCTGCGTAGGACTCATTGGGTTGAACTTCGGAAGGCCAGACTCTGTGCGGATCTGAACGATGAGCTCATCCAGGATGACCCTGGTTTCATCTCTCAGCTTCTCAAGCAGCTTGCGGTCGACCAGGACACCCCTCAGCTCAGTATGAACCAGGTACTTCATCAGCTGGGTTTCAAGCTGGTAGAGGTCCTCTGACAAACCCTTGACCTTGTCGCGTAGCGCAAAGTAGAGGTTTCTCGTAAACCTGGTATCGGACTGAGCGTATTGGCCAACGATGGTGGGATTTCCTTCAGCGATGTGGCCCATCGGACTCTTATTGTCGTCAGTGACGAACTGCTTGAGATGTTTCAAAAGCATGGTTTGATCCTCAGGTTCTTCACCTAAGACGGTACTGCAAAGCTTCTTCAAGCCGAGGTTGGCTCTAAAGTTGTCCTGCAAAACCATGTGCGCCATCAAGATCGTGTCATCTACATGGAACGGGAAATCCACACCATCCATCTTGAACATCTTCAAGTCGAACTTGGCATTGTGATAGACGATCGGCTTCTGATACTGAGCTAGGAATTCATCAACCAACTTGAACGTCTCAGGGATGTTCTTCCCAGTGGTATGTCGGACAGGAGAGTAATAATGAAGGTTTGCGCCAGACATGCTGACTCCACAAATCCTGGCGCCCTTCTCGATGTACAGCCCTGTGGTTTCTGTATCACATGCCACCACGTTCTCGTTCAGAAGCCTGTGGAGGTAGTCCTCTAATTGCTTTGCAGATTCGACTAGGTTGTAGTTGTGCTCAGTCATGGATTTTTATTGGTCCTTCCTCCCATTTTGTGATTTGGTGTGGCGCCTTAAGTTCGACGCCTATGTCTCTTATAGTGACTACAGTCTTTTTAGCAGCAACCAAAATATTCTTGCTTGATTCAAAATCTCCATACTGCTCCCCTACAACCACCCTTTGTATTGAGCTATTGCAAATCAACTTGGCGCAGCTCACGCAAGGACTCACTGTGAGATAGATGGAATAAAGATCGTTATTGTCGGTCACCTGGAGCAAGGCGTTCATTTCAGCGTGGGTCGCATAACACAGATCTAAACCTTTGCCACTTTCCATATGGGCTCCAGGACAAAAATGACCGTCAGAACAATGAGGCCTGCCAGCAGGGACTCCATTATAACCGGTGGCTCTGACGTGGTTTCGCTTGTCTGTGATTACAGAGCCTACCATTCGACGAACACATGTACCTCTCTGGGCCACGAGGTATGCCATGGCCAAAAAATAGACATCTCGGTCTTGACGAATTCTAGCTTTTCGTTCCAAGATTCTTTTTTCTAGCTGAAGTGGCCAGCTGCTGGAGCCGTTCAAACGTCATGCCTGCAATCACGGGTTCTTTATGGCGTCTGGCGTAAGGCAAGTGCAATACTGTCGACCAGAATGGAGTAAGCTTCAGCTCTGAAATACGTCGCTCACACCTATCAGGATTCTTTTCTTTAGATAGTTCCATCTCTTGTTTCAGTGTGTCACTGAACCAACGCCGGCCCTCAGTGTCAAAGATGGACAACTTATCATTTATCATATGGTCAACATTGAATGCCACAGGCCTGGGGAAATCTTTAAGAGCTGAGATACTCGCTACAGTCTCAATCTTGTCAAAATCCTTTTTGTACAGGTGGAGACTTCCTGCCACATGCGTGTACACCCCAACCTTCAGGTTGAGCCTGCTGGCAAGCAGCTTTTGAATGGTAGTGAAATTGAACACGTCGTACGGTGTGCCCAACCAAAGATCGTTCGACCTCATGTAGATGATCATATTCAAGCATCCATCACGGACTAAGAAGTGGAACATGATAGTGCACGGAATATCCTTGCTAGGTCCTGGATTCTCCCGCCAAATGGTCATCAGAGCTTGCCTGCTGTCTGGATCCTTTTCTAAAGTGTTGATCACGTATTCAATCTGACCAACAATCTTAGGACCATACGCCCCAGACATGGTGATCCCATCATCTGAAAATTGTGAGATGTTCTTGTTGAAGAACCCAATAATGTGGGTATCATCTGAGCCAAGCAGCATCCAGACGCACTCCATCAGCATGAAGTAGTAGTTGGCGCCGCGCTCTGGGATGGTGAGCATCCCGTACTCTGGGTTCACCAATTGAAATACAGTAGGAGAGACTTCAACCGTTTCAATACCTCTAGGCTTGACTGTCATTCCGTTGTCTCGAATGTATCGAAGAAGCTTTGGATAAACCTCGTCAAATGTAAAACCGACTATGTCTGCCATGTGTATACATGCTCCTTTAGTTGTTCTAAATAGAATGCTCTTTGCTTTGACCTAAATCTCTTAAGGTACTGAGGGTGCGGCATGGTTCTCACTTCCATCCGTTTAGGAAACTTGTGGCGGATGTCTAACAGCCGATCCAAGGCGCTGTCACCAAGCGCCAAGACTCTGATTCTCAAGTTTTTGTCTGGCATCAGCTTATCTAAGGTTTGAAACTCCTGGGCTGTGATCTTTGAGCCATTATCCTTTATAGAATTTGTGTAGTAGATACGATTCCACCAACCAGCACTGTACTCAAACACCTCGTGGATGGCTTGGAACAACCATTCACTGCTTCCAGAATCTCCAAAGAATGGCCACGGCAAACCTTTGCTCGCCTTCTTATTTCGCCTGTCTCCTACAATGATAAGGAATGGCCAAGGACTACCTACACCGCCGAACGTATTTAGCTTCTTCAAAAGCGCGTGCTTTTTGTCAGTTCTAAACCAGTACGCTGATCTCAAATAAGTGTCTACTGATTTTGTGTAATCCAGCTGATAGCCAGGCAGACCTGAAAAGGGATGAAGAACATTATATCGACGCCTAATCTTCTTTAGAAGCTTTAGTCCTTCAGGATTTGGTTTGATAAGTTCATCAGGAGGATCTTGTTTGATGAATCTCTTCTCCATGATGTCCCAATCCGCAGTGACGAAAAATTGATAGGCAGCGTATTTCATAAGCAACAATTCCAGACGCCTTGCTTCCCAAGTGCTCAGTAGCGATTTGTCTCTAAGGTACGGCCCGTAGACAAGTTCACCAAAGTATAAGCGGTCAGCAACCACCGACCTACCGCTCAAAAATATCTTCCCGAGCTTTTCAATCGTCTGAACATAATGCCTGAAGAGGTTCTTGCCCTTCGGAGGAGGTCCCTCGTGGTGGTAGTGAGCGTCAAGTTTTTTGACGAGCTTTCTAGCTATGGTCGACTTACCGACCTTGTCAGGACCCTCTAGAATAATGAAGACCGGTTTCTTTTTCAAGGCTTCTTGGTGCACTCCCAGATGCAATTCCTGCTGAACTCAGGATACAGCGGAGCCATGATCACCGACATGACGTCACCTTCATAATATTGAAGTAGCTCGTTGTAGACCTGCTGATGCCGCTCAGTCATGTTTTTGAGAATTTCATTCTTGCTAGCGAATGTGCCGAAGCACTTGTCGATGACAAACCTCTTCTCCAACTCCTCCCTCAGCTCTTCACGCTTCCATTCATAGATATGGTTCTTGGCAGCTTGGCCGTTGAAACACGGCGTCGAGATGAGGAACCGAGTCTGATCCTTCATACGCTTCTGGATGTTATCTAGGAAAATCAAGCCTTCAGGTTTCGGCATATGCTCAATGGATTCAAAGCTACAGATGAAATCCCATTCATCGTCAGGCACCAGATCTGGCTGCTCAACAAAATTGACCTGGTAAAACTTGGCTTGGAAGTGGGCATTACCCACATCCTTCAGCTTGTTGAGATCCACACCTACATATAATGAAGGAAGATTTCCTCCTCCAATACCTGACCGCAATACCTGAAGAAGCGGAGCCCCACGGCCGCATCCGAGATCGAGGACCTTTGCTCCCTTCTTCATAATTTTTTTGGTGTAGCTCCACCTCATGCAATGTGCCAGGTAATCTCGATGGATCGCTCTACCAATCATGTTTGTCACGTTCAACTGAGTTTGGTCGTATTTCCGAGGTGTTTCTGCAGACTTACTTCGTTTGGCCTGGGTCGGTACAAAGCTTTCGTCCTTATTTGTCTTCTTGAAATTGAGCTCAAGAAGATCCTGAAGTATCAGATAGATAGCTTTAGCGGTGCCATCGGAAATATCGTTAGAGTCTGATTCATGTTGTACTGCTTGCACTCCATTTGGGTCGAACGCCCCGACGCACCCGTTGATATGCTTCTTCATAGCTTCTTCTAATGCCATAGGTCTAACGGTGGGGCTGTCCCACTTGCCCTTCTCAAATTCTTCACGATTTGGCAGATAAAATAGAAAGACTTTTCCAAAAAGTCCAAAGGTGACTGATGCAGGTCCTGCTTCTGTCTGCACCTGGTATCTCGTATATGCCTTTCGTTCTACGACGTGATGCGCCCAGGCTTTCAAAAGAATCAAGGCGGGTTCAATCAAACTAGAATCAATTTTTGATTTCATCAGTATCCTTTCTTCTGACGTTCCATGTTTTGTTGGTTCTTGTCCATGTAGATTGCCAAGACATCCTCAGGTTTGACACCCCATAGGCAGCAGAGGTTGACCCAAAAATGCAGCATGTCTATCAGCTCGTATGCCAACTCATTAGGATTTGGCTTCGTTTTCTTCTTCCAATGCTTCCAAGGAATCCATTCCAAAACTTCAACAGCCTCTGCTATCAGGCAAAGCAGCATCTCCTTAGTCCAGTGGACGAGCCGGGGCAGGCTCATTTTGTCAGGCCGTGTAAAGTCCGGGGTCTTGGGCTTATGTTTTCGGATCACCTTTTGCAGGCGAGCCTGGGCCGCAAATATCTGTTTGAGGGAATCACCTTTGAGGAGCTTCGGACGACGCAGCTTGCCCGAATAGCAGAGATTATTTTTCAACTTACTTGAGTTCTCCCTTCCGGAATTTGTTCTTGTACCAAGCCACGTGGCTGGTACTGAACTTGCTGTCAGGGAATTTCTCCTTCACCTTACTGATCATTTGATCTGTAACAATTTCAGGCGAGTCAGTAAGAATCTGGATGACCAACGTCTTGATGGTCTCCCGAGGTTCTCTAGGTTTCTTCGCAGCCTTTGGCGACGTCTTCTGCTCCGGAGTCTTATCAGAACCCATCAACTCTTTGACTTTTGTCTCGATTGCCTCTAGGAGACCTGGACGGTCCAATTCCCCAGGTTCGGAGCCAATGAGATTTTTGTATGTGACTTGAAGTTCTTTCTGGGAACGCTTCTTGAGCCTTTCAATAAGCTTCTCCAAGTCTTGCTGCGTAGTCGGTATAGCCAATGCCATACGATCCTCCTTGTTGAGTGGTCAAAACATCATCCAAACACACGCTAAACTAATACCAATATTATACCTCAATAATCCAGGCTTGTAAACACCTATATGCCGCGTGACTCGTAATCGGCCCTCTTGACCTCCTTCTTATCGATAGGCTTCTTCTCTGGGTCTGGTTTGTAACCCTTCAAGAACTTTATGAAGGACGGTGTTTTGACAAGCAGACTGCCTCTAGACCGCTTCAAGCAGCGTTTGCGAAGCAGGAATGACGCCAGCTCTCTGGCCTCGATTCTGTCTAGGTTAGCAATCAATTCAAAATCCTGAAGGCTAAAATACTGGCCATCTAAGAAGATTGTGGATAGGTCAGCATCGAGCTCGTCAAACTTCTCTTTGATTTTATCTTCATCTTTAAGGGTCTCTTCAGCGTACTTCTGTCTGCTGTACAAGTCATACGCCAGGCTGTCCTTACTATAGATCTGATCTAGGAATTCCTTGACAAATTGGACATGCGCCTCTGTCACTAAGACCTGCTTGTCATCGGGGCTAGAATGAAGTCTGGTTGCCAAAGCCACAGCCAGTTTGGCGAGCTTGACCCGCATCTCTGCGGATTCCACCAGAGGGACTGACGGGTGGTATGTCTCACCCATGATCTGAGCGTGTTTCAAGCATAACGTCGTGGCTTCCTCAGTGAACACAATGTCTTCAGGCTTCCTTGACCAAGCCCACATGATCAGCTCGTGGCACCTCTCTGAGGTGTAGACGTGCTCAATCTTTTTCCGCTTGTCAGTTTTCATATTGATTATTTCAGGCGGCACCTCATTCGAAGCCACAGTGATAGCAAAGTCAAACCTGGCAATATCCTCAGGCCTGCCAATCAGCTCTATCACGGCTTCGACACCAGCGTTGTAGCTTCGTAGGGGTCTTGGTTTCCTAGGGTTGCTCATCCAGATCAACCTGGTTCTAGCGATAGTTTGCTCTCGCTGGATCTTAGTTATGGTCGCTACACCCTCAGATCTAACCCCGGACATGTCTGCGATGGCCTGTGGATGAAGTCCAGAGACCTCATCAATACCTACAAGCCTTCTATTATTCAACGGAATCAATCCCCAGGTAATGCTCCAGGTCTTGCCCATGATCTGCTGCATACCACCAATAAGCCCAGCAAATGACGCATTTTCACCTGTGCAGAGTTTCCCAGCTCGGTAGTGACGCATCAAATGAGTCAAGGTCTGAGTCTTGCCACACCTAGCGTCTCCAATGACAAGCAACTCAGTCCAACCTTTTTGCAGTTTGATCTCATTGAAACTAAACTTAATAACGGAATGGAAGCATAGATCTATCGCGAGAAGTAGATCTTGCCTTCCGTACGTGTGCGTGACATTGTATTCGAGATCATCGTAAATTTCCTTCAACTTACGACGTATCTCAAGTACCTCAGCCTCTAATTGAATCTGAGTCATCTAACCACCTTGAGAATCCAAAACTTAAGAGAGGATTCTGGTTATGTTTTTTTCGTTTCGAAAACCGACCTATTTGGAAGCGTGTCCTCAGTGGGCTGATACCGGTCGATGTTATCCTGCCTAGATTCTGCTTTATAGATCAACACCGTGGCCGATTGGTTCCTAGGATCTGGCAGACACAAACCTGTCACCTTGTATGAAGAATTCAAGTTCAGCCCGTGCCCTAAAAAGAACAAAGGCTTCATCGTGTACTGCTCTTCATCTTCGTCAAAGGTCGAGTCCAGATCTGGAATCGCTCTAATCGCTTCTATATTATGATGGGTTTCCACTTCCATATGCGGCTTGGGGCACTTCACCACAACCCCAGCAGCTCGCTTCACAATTCCCTCTACAATAGCTCTGTTTGCTCCAATCGTCTCTAAAATCTCCACTGAGGTCTCGGTAAACTCAGACTGAAGCACACCGCCAGATGCTGCGATAGAACAGAACTTGCATTCAGGGCGACCCATGTCGCAGCTAAAACTTACCTTCTTAGGAGCAAAATACGGCACAAGATCTTTTCCAGCCACATGCAACAGCATAGATATTCTGCGGTAGACATACTTTTCGTGGCCTGAGTCAGCCAACTGGATGGTATGAATCTTGTCATCAATAATTTTTCCAGTCGGCCCCTTAGCTATAAAGAATGCCGTTTCCTGGATAAGACGGTCAAAGTCCTCCTTCTTGTTTTTGTGGAACAAGAAGAAATCTGAGAAGTCTGCTCCCTTCGGCTCATCATAAGGCAGCTGGATCACTTTGATCGACTTGGCCACAGCCAAAAGCATGCTTGCTGCCTTGGCAGCGCCTGTCAAACCTGACTTGTCGTTGTCATAGCAGATGATGACATTCTTATTCTTGAAGTATTCGTTGAATTCTCGCTTCCAGGTACCAGCTCCTCCGGTCTGCGTGACGGCCGGGTATCCCATCTGCAAAGCCAAGAAGCAGTCCCATTCACCCTCAAGCAGGAGAAGCCAGTCGTCCTCTGCGTGTTGCATCTCTGGATAAAGGCGGACGTTGCCTTTGCCTCCTACCGAGATCATCTTCCTGGCACCTTTAGAATTCTTATCGTACTGACGGACATTGACTAAGTTTTTATCTGCATCGTAGATCGGAATCCAGACTCGCTCTGAGTCGTAGCCGAGCTGGAACTTCTCGACCGTCGCCCTACTGATGCCCTTCTTTTCTTCTAGCCACTGCAGGATCGCCTTAGACCGAAGCAGGATCTGATGGTACGAGTCTACAAGGGTCTGATCCAAATCCGATGAATCCACCACTCCTACTTTGACTGACGACTCAAAGGACTCACGATTGCCCTGTCTGCCACAATGAGCTGCAAAACACTTCCACAGGCCGGTCTGAACATTGACCGACATGCTTTCAGCATTGTCATTGTGAAAAGGACACTTCACAGCGACTTCGCCCTGGTCATTTGCCTTACCAGGGTCGAAGCCGAAGTGTGAAGCGTAAAAAGAAAGGTGGTCTTGCTTAGACGCCATTCTTCCTAGATGTCGTCGCGTTTCTCAGGTTTAGGAGAACCATCGCCTTCTTCAACCTCAACCTGGACACGGCGGTCCTTGAAGGTTGCAGCCAACTTCTTGCAGACGCCGTATTCTTCTTCATTGACGTATCCGGCAGACTCTATTGAAAAGTTGAAATAGTTCTGTCCGGCATTGTTCTTGTCCTGCTTAACTTTCAACTTGTACTTACCAGCATAGATGGCGTGCCCACCGCCGCCCAAAAGCTGAGCCAGGGTCAACAGCTTACGACCCGCTTCAAGCTTTGTCCTTTCAAAGGACAGGGCAATGGGAACACCGTTGACAAGCGCCGGGAAGTTCATGTACGACGTGCACTTCGGCTTCTTGTCGTCGTCATTCTCGGCTTCGTTGTTCCAGTCTTTGAAGGTACACTCAGCACAATTCTGAGTAGGCTTTCCTTCGGCGTCCTGACCTTTCGGAGACCGGGCGGTTCTACCGTCGAGAGCCACACACTCCTGACCGCCACCTTCTTTTTGGTCCTTCCACCACATCCTGCTTTTGAAGAAGCCTAGAGGAATAAACTCCACCTCTTTGCCAAATGAAATGCTGGGATCGGCTGAGTGCACCATTGTCCCGGCCTTCAACTCGCTACCTTCTTCTTGAACCTCAGGACTTAAGGCCTGAAGCAGTTTGATCCGCGGCATCTGAACATCGCCTTTTTCCATGTTCTCGAAACCATCGGGCTTTTCACCTTTTAGAAACGCAGGAGCATTATTCACCCCAAGCGCCGCTAAACTTTTGCTTTGACTTTCATCTGACACTGTTTCCTCCTTTAGCTAGCTAGCTTGACTTCCGTATCCTAGGCTCTCGATGTACCCACTCTCGAACGAGTGGCGGCAGCGGTTGACCTTCCTCGCGCAGACCTCTTACAAATGCTTTCAATGTGTTTGTGTTTACGTCCTCTTTTACGATGTCTCCGTGGCCGTGATCTTTCAGCCACTGCATCAGCTCTTCTTTGTCCGCCTTCAAAACAGAAGCTTTCGGAGAATTATGGATATAAACCAAGCCGACGTCTTTCATTCTGAATTGCGTCATACCGATTGAATCCATCACGTCAAGCAACAGTGCTCTGAACCGCATAGTTTTAGCAGCGACGTTTTTTGCTTCCTCCTCAAGCTTATCGTGCAATTTTTCAGATGCAGTAATAAGCTCGACCAATTCTCGAATTTTATCTTGAGACTCACCGTCAGCAGACTCTAGATTTGTTGGCTTTTCTTTAGGCGGCACAAACGGTTTTATTTCAGGTTCTTCAGTCATCGAATACTACTCCTAACTCTGAGGTGGTTATAGTTCTCTTGGTGTACTCACGTTTCCTAGCATCAAAAATAAGAAGATTCAACCGGTCGTGCTTGAGGGTCATAATGCAAGCAGCGATGACGTTGAGCGTCACGTAGCCAGAGAGCAAGAGGTAATCCTGCTCGGTGCTGTTTTCTAAAATCCTTCTGAATTTTTCTGCGATTCTTGTGGTGCTGAACGCATTGACCTTGCCTTCGGAAAGCTTAGTGAGGTTCTTTATGTTACGGATGCCGTGCATATGCTGCTCTTGGCAGTTGACCATATAGATTTTCGGTCCTTCGCTAGGTTTCATATCATGTCCTCGATGTTTGAGTTTTTGAGCATCTGACCTAAGTCCTTTTTCATCTTCAGCGCTGCTTGGATTGACCTGTCGATGGTAGATCTGACGACAATGTCGATGTACTGAACTTGGTGGGTTAGGCCAATTCGATGGGCGCGGTCTTCAGACTGAATTCTGTCTCCATAGCTATAGCTGTTGGAGAAATAAATAACGTAGCAAGCTTCTGTCAAAGTGTGGCCATATCCTCCAGTTTCCACCTGGCCGACAATAGCTCGCAGGCCCGAGCCAGTATCCTGAAACTCCTTGATGATGTCTCTTCTCTTTTCCTCTGAGGTGTCTCCGTAGAAAAGCTCTGACTTGATGTTGAATTGTGACAAAAGTTCTTGGACAGCTTTGAGCTCAGGGATAAATCTGGCCCAGATGATAAATTTCTTCTTTTCAGGCAGACCTTCGACAATGTCTCGCAGAGCGTCTAGTTTACAATTTGGAGCAAACGAAAGAAGCCTTCCCTCTTCATCTTTGATGAAACCGCCTGTGATCTGGCTGAGCCTAGTTAGCTTTGCCAAGACCACAGGAGCAGCTAGCCTATGCTCTTTGATTTCCATCAAAGCTTCATCCCTCATCTGGTTGTACGCCTTCTTCTGGTCTCCTTGAAGATCAACCTCGACAGACTGGTACAACTTGTCTGGGAGGTCTGGCAAAACCTGCTTCTTTTCAACCATATAGCTTGCTGCGTGAATTCTATCTGAGAGCTCCTCTAAGTTCTTATAGCTGATGATCTCTTTGCCCTTCCACCCACCAAGCACAGCGTATCGGTGCTTGAACGTTATAAAATTGTAGAACCCTAGAATATCGTGAGACATAACCGCAAACTGGCTGTAAACATCTAGCGGACTGTTTGGGCTTACGTTTCCAGTAAGGATGTGGGATCTTTCAGATTTTTTCGAGAACTTCTTACACTGCTTGCTTCGCTTCGATCTGTAGTTCTTGATCTTAGTCGACTCGTCAAATATAGTGCAGCCAAGATCCAACTCTAAAAGGGGCTTCAAGATATTATTGAGTCCTTCGTAATTCGTAATCAAAGCTGAGGGCACATCTGAATCGGCAGACTTCTGAAGCATTGCTTCCTTTTTCGTCTGACTCCCCAGTAAAGGAAAGAGCTCAATCTTTGACCAGGCGTGGGCTGCGTACTCTTTTTCCCAGTTGTAGATCAAACTTTTCGGGCACACAATCAAAAATGGTTTTGTGTTCTGAAATTCTGTGTTGAGAATACAGTGGAGATCCACAATGACCTTGGTCTTGCCGAGGCCCATCTCCATAAGGAGTGCATATCTAGGATTTTCAAGCAGGAGTTCTATCGCGCGCAACTGATACGGATATGGCTTGGTCTTGAAAGCATACTGCAGACCACCTGAATTTTTTGGCGCAAGAATCGTTGAAGTCATCTAACCTCAGTAGTTGAAAGCAAAAAGAAAACCGAACACGCTAATAATAGCGCATTCGGCTCTCTTGTGTAAATCAATTTAGAAGCTAAATTTACCGCCCACCCCAAAGTATGGATTCACCTGCCCAGTGGTTTTATCATAAACTCCACCAGCACGGATTCCAAGATCAATCGGGATATTTTTTATCTTGGCCTCTCGATACCAACCCAATAAACCAAGCGGGTTTCCTTTGTTTGTGACACCGGCTGACAATACAAAGTCACCTTTTTTGACGAGTCCGATTGTCACATCCCGGCGGATTCCACCACCTGCTCCAGTTTTGTACCCTAAACCGTAGTAGATAGGGAGTCCAAGTAGTCGAGCGACCTTACTTATTTTCCCCCGGTCTCGCCTCCGGCAGCTTTGGCCAACTTTCCTTCAATCTTCAAGTCATGGACAGCAGCTTCAATCACGCTGCTGGCAAGAGAATTGACCCTGCTCTCATCGGCACCTATACCAAGGACGGCATCCAGCAACCTTTTTGGCGTAATGCTTTTGAATTGAGCAGCTGCTGCTGCTTTTGCTTTGGCACCATACTCTCGATACTCTTCTTTCGAAATCTTACCATCAGCTAAAGCCTTTTTAGCATGCTCCCTGGCAAGTCTATATTGAGAGACGAAGGTATCTTTCGCGACCATCCTCCCAAAAGATGAGATACGGATCAAGGCACCCTCTAAAAATTCATTCTCGATCTTATTCTCAAGCCAGCGGTCAATTGCGTTGAACAACTTATCCAGCAGCTCTTTTCCCTTGTTGACAATGTAAACTCCAAGACCACCCAAGGCAGCAAGAGCACTTGCAATAATCGTAGGCCAAATGCTGCTTGACCCAGATTCAGATGCAGCAGCAACTGCTTGCGCCCAAACAGGCACCGCAAAAATAGCAAGAAGCGCCATGGTGATAAATCCTGCGACATACGATGACATCCACTGCGAGCGTTTCAACAACGACCTTACCATCGGTATCATAACCGATCCTTTCCGTTAGAATCCAAAAAAACTACGTCCAATCAAGTAAGATATTTTACCAGCATGAGTGTGCGGTGTATATCTATAGTACGCCCAGGTTGGTGCGTTATAGGGTACCAGTTGCTTCTTACCATAATTCAACGTGAGGTATTCTCCTTCTTTATATCCCTCTGCCAGGTCAATGTAACCTCTGGCAGCGTTTGAAATCTGGTTGGTGAAGCCGTAGTATTTCTCGATGTCTGTCCCTCTGTCACCGGCCTTTTTGCCATCTAAGGCGCCGTAGCCTAGGATCCTCATCATCTTGCGGTTTGATAAAGGCGCCTTAGCAGCGACAGCAGACTGTTCGCGCTGCAAAGAAATAAGAATGACGCGCTGGTCAAGCCCGTAGCTCTTGCAAATTCCCTCTATAATCTCTGAGGCAAGGGCTCCTTCAAATGACCAAGTTGCCAAGAAGCTCCTTCTTTTATTGAAGAAGCCCTGGACAGAGAACTCATCCTTGTAACCAAAAAATTCGTTATCATCAAACAGAAGCTCTGGCCTGTACTTGTTGCTGATCAGCTTTAGTTCTGCTTCAGCAACCTGCTGAGCTTCGGCGTCCGTCTTTACGAAAGCCTGGCGTCTGGCTAGAGCTCGCCTTTCATGGACAATCCGCCGCTCTTCTTCTGTAAGCCTGGATTCGAAATTGTCGCCAGTTACTTTGACAAACGCTCTATTTTGAGCAGTTGTCTCAATCCAGTCCTCAAACCTTGCTAGGAGATTCATTGGGTTACGCGCCAACTGTCGAAAAGTGGAATGGTAGGTCTGCGAGAACGCCTGCATCATCGAAGATTCTCACCGTAACGATCGACGCCGAAGTGACAACTGCCGCCGTCATTCCTGCAGTTGTTCCATCAATTGTGGCTTGGGCAATATAATTGATGCTATCGTGCGCTTGGTCTAGCGTAATGTTGTACAACCCGGTTGAAGGGTGCCCAATGGATGCAACATTGACGTCGTTTGAACCTACAATCGCACCGGCTGCACTAATAACTGCCGCTGAAAAAGTCAGTTGTCCTTTGTTCAACCTCGATGATTGGGCTACAGATAGCGTCACGCCTCTCACATCATCAGTGGGCTCGAATACCGAAGCAGTAATGGCGAGCTCTTGGCGCCGTGAAAAATCAAGGTCTGCGTTAAGAATCTGAGTTTGAGCAAAGATTCTTGTAATATCTACAAATAGAATGCCATCGGGTTCTAATGGCGGAGGAACCGCCGTACCTACAGGAGCTTCAGCACTTTGTTTGACTACAAACTTGAAAGATTCATCCTGCTGGAATTTGATTGGGTTTCCGCCACCATCAATTCTATCGTCTGACAAGAGCCGATCAAATTTCAAAAATACTGAAATGATCTTTTCATTTCCACCGGCTCCGACCGCTGTACTGACGGCAAGGTCGTCCACAGAAACATCCACATTTTGCAAAGGTGAAAAGAAAAGACGTTCTCCTTGAGGACTGTGGGCTGACAATGGACCGGCGATGTCAACCGTAAGATCAGGGACTCCAGCGTGCTCTGTAACCAAACCGCCGCTAGCAATCCCAGTGAACCCAAGGTCAGTGATAATATTTCTATCGGCGAGTTCAAGACCATCAAAAGCAAAGTCTAGCTCACCTTCAGTAACGACCTGCTTGAAAAAGAAATCAACTCGATTTGCCATTAGACTAGGACTCCAATGGTTGTAAGATGAAATGCACGGTCAGCGGCCGCATCTGATGTATCAAAAGTTAGAACTTGAACATTCCCTGCGGCTGTGGTTCCCACGGTTATCCTTCCAGCCCCGCCGCCATCCAAACTTACCTGAACGATATAATTTGCATCACTATGGGACCGGTCAAAGTTTACAGTATGATCACCTGTTCCATTATCAGTAATTGAAGCTACATTGACATCATTCGTGCCGACCAGTGCCCCAGCCGCATCCACACGGGCGACTGCCCCAGTTAATTGACCTTTATTTAAACGGAGTGCTTCAAGGGCATCTAAAGTTGAATTTCTTACGTCATTTGCTGGTACAAAACCAGAACCCTGTACAAGCCCCAAAGCAGTAATTTTTCCAGCTGTAGAAATTAAATCACCTGCTGTAGCTACAATATTTCCAAGTAACGCCTTGATACCACCCGACAACTGGGTTTCAAGTTCTCCAACCTTAATTTTAGTGTCAAATACTTTGGCACCAACAGGTCCACTGAAAAAATCAATTAATCTAGGTGCTGAAGTTGTGGCAAGTAGATGCATTTTTGGTGTCGTTTGAGCAACAGCTGCATGGCCTGAATACATATCTGCTCTAATATGCCCCTTACCTTGGGTGGGTGGGGCAATAGCACCTGATAAATCTAATGAAAGACTATCTAAATCAACAATATCCGCGATAAGCAGATGGCTTGCGCCTGCGGTAAAGTCCAAATGCAAGCCAGTCCCTTTTCCTGGAACTAATTCGGTAGAAGGATCATGTAAGTGAATAAACTCAGGAGAGACGGCGTCAACTTCTAAAGCAAATCCAGTTGTAGGTATGGCAGTGCGGCCGACTAAAAGTTTGCCTATAATGGTTTGATCTGAAGCTGCTAAGGCTTCAAGAGTTTCTTGAACGTTTACCACTGCACTTTGCAAATTTGGAAAATTATCAACGACAGAAATTTGATCGGCTCTGCCGAAGTTTACTTCTTGCCTTCTTGCGGTATCAAGGTCTGCGTTGAAAATTTGAGTCTGGCCAAATATCAAAGTCGCATCAACCATCAGAAGCCCATCAGCTTCTAAGGCTGGAGGTACCTCTGATCCAGAGGTGTCTTCAGCACCTTGGACTACAAAGAACTTGAAACTCTCAGCCTGGTCGAAGAAGACAGTTTGGCTGGCTCCATCTAATCTTGGATCAGTAAGCGTCCTGTCAAACTTCATAAACAAAGAAACAATTTTTGCGTTTCCAGGTGTACCTACTGCTGTACTAGCTGAAAGATTATCGACTGAAAGATCTACAGTTTGGTTTGGAACATACTGCATTCTTTCACCTTGAGGGCTGTGGCTTAGAAAAGGACCTGTTGCATCAACCGTCAGATCAGCGGTTGGGGCGTGCTGAGTAACAATACCGCCAGAAATAATTCCAGTGAGACCAAGGTCAGCGACAATGTCTCGGTCGGCTTGTTCAGAGTTTGCAAACCCAAGGTCAAGCTCTGCTTCAGTGACTGCCTGCTTGAAAAAGTAATCTAATCTATCCATTTAGTGGAGCTCCGATTCCGTGCCTAATTCAGAAACACCAATTTCCCAGTGGTCGACAAATCCGACATCTCCCGGCTCGATCAAATTCACAAAGTGAGTATGCGCCGGCTTCATATAATCAACAATTGTTCTGATCGAATCCCTCTCAAACTGAGTCAATACTCGTGCAACTATTATATCAAATGAAAACCTGTCGAATGAGTCTCCAGGGCATAAAACCCAGCTTACACCGAGCTCTGAGACGCCCAGGATGATACAGTCATTCAAGTGCTCAACAATATCCACAACCTCAATATTCAGGAAGAATCTGATGGCATTCTGGACACCAGGCTCTGTTCCCTTTTGGCTGTAGAGGTCAACGAGGATCAGAATCAATCTCCGCTTATCCAATACCGATAGATCAAACAGGAATGGGTTTCCTAGATCAAACAGTATCGCGTCCAAGTACTGCTCATCCGCCTTATCCACATCGTAGATGTCACTGAAGTCATCTATATCTGATAAAATCACATCGGTACAATCTTGGAAAACACTGATGAGTTTTCTCAAATCCCCTGTCAGATCGGCCTCAACCAAAACCGCAGGCATAAAATCAATGAGACTAAATGCCCGACCCATTAGAACAGCTCCGGGGTAAACGCTGTAAATATTGCCGAAAAATTAGCCTGGTCCATTAAGCCTCCGCTAATACTCTCAACGTTGCGGACATCTATCTTATAATCACGCCCAAAAGAAAGATCATCATTCACTTCAATCTCAACGAGCGTCGGAGTGATGGCTATAATGCTGACTATTGATGCTGGCAGATAAACTGCAGTAAATTCAGGCTGATTTTCAATGAAGAAAAAATAATTCCCAGGATTCAACGCGTCATTAGAATTCGCAGCATCTACTTGTTTGACATCTCGATCAAACTCAACCCGTAGTTTTCTTTTTTCTATAGCATCTGTACCTATTACTTTCACGGGAGTCTCAGGCACAGTAAAGAAATTTGACTCTGTAAAAATAACGTCGGCTAAAACATTCGTAATCGACAAATCGTGCACGCCAGGTGAAAGAGCAGGTACATCAAACGTCACCTGGCCTTCATCAACACGGACTTGAGAGTCGACAGGAACTCCATCAATCTTAAAAACTACATCTAAACCGTAACCTCCACCTAAAGCAATAACGGGAGTTCCAGGAAAACCATTAGAAACACTAAGACTCGTTAAGGTAGGGCGAAATCCAAAAGATCGTGTGGAATAGTACTGAGCCACCAATAAAGCCACAAGGGCATCCGTAAGAGAATCATCTTGAATAATCGTATAGTGGTCTACAAACTGCCCCGGATCAAGTCCATTAATATGATTTCCAAGTCTAATTTGATTATGATTCCCAGCAAGAGCTCCAAAAATTCCAGAAGCAACAGCAGAGGCAGTTCTATCAGTACCATCAATAAATATTTTTCCTTGACCTATTGATCCACTGTCCAAAAACCCAACAAGTGCATGGGAAGTATCTACACTAATATGCCCAGGCGCACTAGAAACTCGAATATGTTGAGTAGAGGGTCCTCCTAAATCCGATTGGCGAGTCCAATCAACACGGATTCGAGAGACATCAAAAAATATTCTAGTTCGATTTATACCAAATCCTGCGTTAGTTATACCGCCGAATGTTTTGACCCCTGTAAGATTTGGTAGTTGCACAAAAGTGTGGTACAAAATTTTCTTTCCATCATTGTCGTCAAATCCTGCAACGCCACTGTCTCCATCTAATCTTTCTCCAGCAGCATCGGCTCTAAGGTTCAGACCAAATCGAGCATTTGTAGCTTCAATAGTAGCTCCTGTAAGAGTGTAAGCTCCTGGACCTACTAAATCGCCATCCTCTGAGTCTAAAGGATGAATAAATTTTGCAAAACCAACACCGGTTCCAGTGTAAACACCCATTATGGAATTTTCACACTTGTGTAATTAATTCCATTATGGCCACCATTCCATACTTCATTTGGAAGACCTACAGCAAAATAAAATAAAACGCCTTTAATTTTAATTGATGGTAATTCAGAAGTTAAATTGGTTATACCATAGTCTATCTCTCCAACTTTCCGACCATGGAGTCTTACAAGAATACCTGGAGAAGAATCTAATCCTTCTTGATCTAGACCTACTTGGAACTTATCCGCAACACTTTGTGTTATCTGGAGTATGAACATTTATAAATGCCTTAGAGCGGCGCTGATGTATCGCCGTTGGTCAAAGTAATGACGCCTAAGGTCGGAAATTCAACTGGCAGCAAAGGAACATCGTCTGGAGTGCCGTCAAGATCGAAGGTATCATCATCAACTTTACGGACCCCAGCAACGTCTCGCACAACGTTAAAAACATCTGACCAAGCGAGTTCCAAAGCCGGAGCTCCTGTAGCATCTTTAACGTTGACGCCAAAATCTACATTGGTATTTGGGGTTCCATCAGGATTAGATATTGCAAAGAACGCAGCAAGCGCATCCTCAATTGCTGTTTTTACAGTGGCGGCGTTTGCGCCTTCTTTTAAGAATACAGTAGCATCGACAGAAACCACCTTGAACGACGGATCTGTCATGATGGTAAGAAATGTCAGCGTATTAGGTAACTCTACTGTGACCTTCTGCAAAACTTGGTCTTTCAAGGTCGAACTAGGCACCCCTCCGCCAGTAGGAATAATTATAAGGTTTCCTGTGTTTTCTGAGACTCCGGGGTCTTCGTTGGAGGTAACCATCAAAGCCCGAGCAACGCCTGAGACTAACCTTGCATTGATTTCATAATCCTCTTTTGCAACAGTTCTGTTTAGCACACGGATTGATTCAGGCCCAAGAATCCTGGCCTGCTCAACTGTCTGGCGATCAACTCCGCCAGACGCTTTTGCTACGTTTGTTGCTGTCACTGAGACAGGATTACTTAGGGCGTCTGTGAAGGAACCTTCTATATCCTCAATGGTGTTCGCTTCAGCATTTCCAATAGCGCCTCCGCCTGTCTTGTAGTCGATGGTGATGGTACCTGTTGGAATCAAGCCAGTAGATCCGTCTCCAAATCGCACCGTCGCTCTATCGTTTTGATCGACACCAACTACAAAGTGCGGGTCTGAGGACAATGAGCTTACAAAGCTATCAACTCTTATGAAGGCGCCGTTTCCAGCATTAATTACAAGAGACCCATCAAGAAACGGAATAAAACCTAACTCAAAGGCTTGGCTCGGAAGGTTCGTGCTAGAAAAAACCTCTTGCTGGTTTTCAGAGTTTTCCACGTCCACAAAACCAGACGTAAGTGGTGTGGCAATAACAAGGTCAGTAAGAGTCTGAAAGGTAAGAGGTTCTACTGACCTTGTCTTTATGATTGTCCCTGCAGGGATAGTCACATTGGCAGCAGCCGACTGGTCAAGTGTAATTGTTTCTTGGGTCGTGGCTGCAGAAGCTCCAGAAAGTTGAAAGCCAATGAGCTTCGCCAAAGCAATCATATTCTTACGCAGTGTAACTGTCGCAAATCTTGATTCTCTGCCTTGGGCATCAAGATAGAAACCAAGCACATCTCCAACGAACGCTTTCATCTCTAGAAGAATATTCCCAAAGTTGGCAACGTTGAAGTCTGTCCAATCAGGGAACACAGATCGAATCAAGATGGTAAGACGTTCTTTTATAGAGTCAAAGTCTCTATCGGTGTAGTCTGTGGATGGTGGAAGTAGAGCCATGGTTACCTCACGAAATTATAATTGGGACACCGGTAAAGATCTGATTAGCTTCAACATTGAAGCCAATAATACGAGTTTTTACTTTCACCGTCAACTGGTTTTCTTCTGAAACTATGTCGGTGCTTGTAACCGCAATCCTGGGTTCTTGCTCTTTCAGCGCTTGAATGGATAAAGCATCAGCAAACTCGCGCTGAATGGCATCATTATTTCTGTGCCGGAGCTGAGTCAATAGGGACCCAAACTCAGTTCTCCAGGGGAGTTCTCCCAGAGTAAAGTCCGACTGAGCTATTGTACCAAGGATCGTGAAGACAGAAGATCCAATCAATTCAAGCCCAGAGGCGCTTTTGAAGTCTCCTTTGCCATCTCTGCGAAGAGGTGCTACAAGACCTTTTCCTAGAAAATCTGGAGCTGCCATTTATTCCACCTTTGCCTTGGTTGACAGATTACTCGCCGGCATCGGGGTCGACAGTGGAAGAGGAGTTGCCGTAGTTCCAGGAGCAGTTGTTACTATGTGCGTATGGGCGTTGAAAGTCGATGAAAGAAATGCATTCAAAAAGGTTCTGAACACATCTCCTTTTATAATGGCCTCCGCTGCCGAGGCGCCGAGCTTTATCTCTCCCGCCTCTAACGTGATCTTACTTGCCGCACCGTCCACTATTATAGACTTCCCGCTGGCATCTATCGTGACCTTGTCAGCGGCGCCGTCGATCTCCACAAACTTACCGTTTGCACTAGTTATAGCTTTACGAGCCACTGCGTCTAACTCAAATTTATCACCTGTCGTTTTATGCGCAGCACGCAGCACTGAATTCTTATCATCAATTTCAATGAGCCATTCTTTAGTCTCAAGAGGATAGACTCCAGAATCATCTCCATCAATCTCAGAATTTGTTGGGGTCTCTGGCACTCCTCCAGGACGGCCCCAAATTCCAGTCAAATAAAACGGTGACTCAAGACTTCCTTGGTTGAACAAAACACCAACAGTCGCTCCAACAATGGGAGGACTAAAAAATCCTCGCTGAGCAACTCCACCAAGAGGCACACCCAAAGGAAACGCCCAATCTGTCGCGGGGTCAACCAGACCAGGAATATTTATACGGACCCGGCCAACCTTGTCAGGGTCATTTCTGTCGGTCACAGTTCCTATATAGAGGAAACCATACCTAGGAAACTCAGCTTCTGATGCTTCCTCCTCTATAGCCATATTTAGGTCTTCCCTGCCACAGGCCGGTATGTTGTCTCAAGCTTCCCTGTTTCTCGGCCAATCTGCGCAACTTGCTCAAGCTTCTTAGGGTCGCGTGGTGTCTCGGTCTCATTTTTATCTCCGGATACCTCTCCTTCGTCCTGCTTCTTAGAGATGCTTCCAGTAACAGCGTTTCTAAGCGCCTTGAACACCGACCTGCCGCTGTTCTCCTTGATGGTGTGGGTTCCCTTTTTTATATAGTAGTTTCCTGAATAGATGCTTCCTATTCCCTCCACGCGCACTACTGTCTTTGCAGGCAAATCTCCTGTCAGATGCATTGTAAATTCCAAACCAATCTGGGATTCTAGGCTTTTCTTAAACTTACCGTCTACTTCTTCTTTTGCCTCCGTCTCAGTTCTGGCAGCGGTTGGCCTGACTACTTTAGTAATAAGATGAAGTTCACTTGTCTCTTTATCGTAGACACCTACTATTGAACCCAAAGAAGTACGTATAGTCTCTTTATTGTTGGCTGTTACTGCAATAGCTTTCTTTTCTAAAATATTAATTCCTTTTTCTTCGATCTCACCTGGCTTCGAAGCCGTATCGTCCTCAAACTTGAAACCGATAATGTCACCGTCCAACGAGGTGAAGTATTTCAAGACTCTTATAGGCTGCTGCTTGAAATCTCTCTCGTGCCAATGGAAGACGCCTTCGTTGATGAAAAATTGAAAGCCATTCTTCTCAGCAATCCGCTTCAAAAATCTGGCATCCGGCTCGTGGGCTTGAGTCACTTGAGTATGCACTGCCGCAGTTTCCTGAATCACTTGGCTGACGGTTTCAAACCCAGCCTCTATCGCGAGAGTCTGAGCTACATCAGAGAGCTTGACATTGGTAAACGCGCGGCATTTATCTATAGCGTTCAGCTCTATCGTGGTCTCAAACGCCGTTACCTTTAGGTTAGGAAATCCCTTTGCAGTCTTGATAATAAATTTTTTGGCGGTAGACCTGGCATTTCCGACACCGAACGAACCTTCAAGAGTATTTCCTTTGGCCCAAGCTGGATTTTCAGTCTGCGTCATATCTTTGTTGTCGATTACCAACACAAGCGTATCTAAATCCTCATCAGAATCTTCAATCTTAAACGACTTTACTCGGCTCGTGTCGATTGGAAACATCGGAGTCTGTTCTTTTGGGCTGAAAGATTCCAACGTAAAACTAGGCCCGAGAGTCATTAGGTCCGTCTCCTCTGCTGCTCACCTAAAATAATATTGAGCACGGTCGGAACCGAAGGAATCACCAACTGCTGGCCAAGTATCAACTCGATAGTAGGATCTACAATCGGAGCCGGCTGAAAATCAGCAATTATCCACCACAAACCAGCTGATCTTGCTAATGGACGAAAAAATCTTCCGGCTAGATTGAAGAGCTTATCTCCCTCTTTTACAGTATGAATTCTAGTGTCAGAGAACTGCTGAAATCGAAACGGCTCTCGCTCCGAGAGCAGCTTGATACTATCAGCATCGTCGAACCCAGTAGTAAATATAAATCTAGAACGTATTTGTGGAGGCATTACGTTAGGCGTGGTCCAAACTGCGGAACTCGGTTCATACCACCTTGGCGGACTTCCTCAGAGCTGAGCCTGACATCACGCACCTCTTCTAGGGTCAGCGTCGCAGTATAGATTAGAACCTCTGCTGTTTCTTGGCTAAAGGTGCGATTCTGAAATACAAGACTTCTAGCAACTGCTGTAAAATGGACAACGTTTGGCCACGCAAAGATGACCCTAGGAGGAGCGGACCCAACAGTAAGGCCATCTCCTTCTACAGGAAGCATCAAGGCTTGCAGATACTTTTTGAAGTCAACCACATCGATTGACCTCTGGTTGGCCTGGTCTAAGAAGATCTTATCGACGTAAATTTCCAAAGCCACTGTCGGGTTTGTATTTCCCTGGTACGCAAGCCTCTGGTGAGGCAATCCAGGATAAGAAACCCGATCATAATTCGCCGTGCCCATATTTTGTTCAAGAGTCGTTGGGTTGAAGAAAAAATCTTTGATCTCTCCAGACGACAGATTAAAGAAGGAAGCTTTTGGAGGACCTGACTCCAAAAACTCCAGGGCGCGGTCTTTTTGACCTGCAAATAAAGCTCTAATCGCTCCAAAAGGCATAGCTTATCCTCCGTTAGGGAGTGGAGTTCCCATCTTCTTGACCCGTCCCACTGCAGCTTGCTCTGCAACAACATTTGCCACCTGTTCCCCGTCGAGATCAAGCGTTATATTGGACTGGACAACGATTGGTGCACCCGACCCTTGCTGCATCGCAGCGCTCATGTTACTGAAGCCTTGTCGCTGTACGTCTGCTGCTCCCGACGCGGCGGCGGCAGCTGGGCTAGCTTGTTCTACAAGACCAGGTCCAGGCGCTGAAGACGCTGGCACTGCAAATGATGCTGGGACAAGTGAAGCACCGATTCCAGGAATGTTGAAAAGGAAACCCCCAACCTTTCGCGCCGCACTTCCAGCAGTATCAACAAACGACTCAAATTTGCCAGCCACAAACGAAATGGCTTTTGCAACCAGGCTGATGATCACCAGCATCGGTTGAAACACAACTGAAATGAGGAAGCCGACAATCTTACCGAACTTCTCAAAGCCACTTAGACTACCTCCGACGCTGGTGGGAATGTCAACTCCAAACACGCCTAGCAAGGTAGTACCAATCTTTATGAGGCTTCCAACGACAGACCCGATCGCCTTGAAGATTGGGACAAAACCGCTGAACGCTGATTTTATTCCAGAGATCATGCCTTTGAAAAAGGCCTGAACTCTAGCAACTGTCGAAACGACAAGCCCAACAAACTTCACGATTCCCTTATTTTCGATCAATAAAAGTTCATCTAAAACAGCTCCAGAAATTTCACCTTTAGTAAACACTTGCGCCAAAGTTTTGAAGACTAAGCTTACCTTCTGAAAAATCTTTCCGAAGAAATCTCCTAAACCTCCAAAATTCTTTTTCACTAAGAAAATAAATCCACCAAAAGCTAGTCCAGCAAGAGCAATGCCCGCAATAACCGGAAGTATAGGCAAAAGCACAGCACTCCAAAATGTACCTGCTGCTCCAGCTGCGAGACCAAAACCTGCTGTAATTGCTGGTAAAAATCCTAAAAGAATTAATAAAGCACCACCAGCAATAAGGGCGACACTTCCAGCAAGAAGCATTACACTTATAAACTTCTGTATTGGTTTAGGTAGGATTGTGAACGCTTGAAAAACTTTCTGCGCGATCTCTACTAAGACAGCAACAAAAGGAGCGAGGGCTTCTCCAACCAGAGTAAAGACATTCTTTTTTAAAGCATCTAATTTCTTAAGACTAAAGTCTAACGTTTGAGTCATAAGCTCAAACCCTTTTCTAGTCGTTCCAGCTTTATTTCCCATTGCAGCCAAATTATCAGTGAATGCTTGAGCTCTGGCCCCTATCAAAGGTAAAAGTACTCTTAAAGCTTCCTTTCTACCAAGGAGTTTAGCTAAGGCACCTTCATCTTTTTCTGCAACATTGGCCAAAAGATCTAACGTCCCAGCAAGTCCTTTTGCTCTGACAGTTGCAGCACTCAACTCGAAACCAAACTTTTTAGCGATTTTTTCACCTTCGCTGGTAGGCTTTATAAATGCACCCAACACCGCTGTCATACCAGTCACTACTTCTGAGGTAGTACCAGACACTCCAGCCAACGCTGAAACAGCAGCACCCACTTCATCAAAACTAACTCCAAGCTGAGCGGCAAATGGAACAACCTGGCCCATCGATGCTCCCAATTCACCGATGGTAGTTTTACCAAGTTTCATTGTCGTGAACAATGTATCTGAAATGCCTTCTGCATCTGCTGCAGACAAACCATAAGCACCCATGACAGACGTCAAAACATCTACAGCAGTGGTTGAGGTGGTCACACCAGCAATCGCTAACCTATTTGCGACCTCAAATAACTTAGTCGCTTCAGTGGCATCGGTTGTACCTGCTGAAATAATCTGATAAAAGGTCTTTGCTGCTTCTTGGTTATCAAGACCAAATTCCGAAGAAAGGCGCAGAGTTTCAGCGCTGAGCCTTTCAATTTCTTCGGTGGTGGCGTTGGTCAGCGTGCCCACCTCGAACATGGCTTTTTGAAAGCCAACGAAACTATCAACAGCAGTGTCAAGAACAGCAAGTCCGATGGCACCTGCTGCCATAGCAGCAAGACCAGCACCAATCAATTTGAAGTTTGGCGCAATACTCTTTGTACCGTTCGCGACATTGCCTTCAAAAGACTTAAAGGCTTTATCAACTTTTCCTATATTTTGTGAGGCTAGATCTTTGGCGGTAAAGATGAGACCTAGCCCAAGCCTATTTAGGGCCATCTGACTCCTTACATTGGTTTCTTACTTCTATAGGCACTCTGAATATTCTTGGCCTCGTCTCTTCGCCGGTCTGTCAATTTTTCGTACAAATATTCTAGCCTGTTCAGTGGAAGCGCAATGATCTCAAACAAACTCATATTAAGTCCTGATCCTCCATGAGCCGTATACATCAGTTCAAAGGCTTTGCTCCAGGTTAGCTCTTTTTCTTCCTCCGCGATATTGAGAAAAAATCCGTATCCATAGGAAGTTCTCCTTCCTGGAGAAGCCCACAATTCGGACATTCCACTTCGACGGAAGTATCAACTCCACCTTCAACTTCCTCCCAAGCATCTTGCATATGCTGCATATCGGCATATTCCATCTCTTCGAGAAACTTTGGAAGATCTGCCGGGCCCACTTCATGGATTTCTTTTATTCGGAGCCGAAGCAGCTTCGACATGATATGTGTAATTTCTTTTTCACGGATCTTTGAAATATTTCGCTCATCTGATCCATCAAAAAGTTTGAAAACCACAATCTTCCCACTGTTAGGAAGAGTGGTAGTAAAGCCTTCTTGCTTCTTCCACTTTTCAAGAGATTCTTCAGGGTAAGGTTTCACTGGAAATTCATCAAGAGGAACTTCCAGCTCAAACTTTTTGCCTCCGCATTCTTTGCTTCCGCAAGGTATAGTCAACAAAAAATCATTGCCATACGTTGCCTTGCGAATCTGCATGGCAAGATACAGACGATCACCCTGAAGGACCTTCAAAAAATCAGGATTTCCTTCAAAGTCATACGGACCTTTTTGAGTTGTTTCAAGCCAGCACGAGGCAAAGAGCTCATCAATAACTCCGCCTTTACGGACTCTGATACGATTAGCTAATAGATCCTGATCCTTTACCCGCAAACCGCGGATATTACCAGACAACCCTGACGGGCAGGTTATCTCCATGTCTAACCTCCATTGTTTTTCTAGACAAAGGGCTTATAGCCCTACCTTTACCTGTATTACAGCGACGGTGTGTCGAAAAGATCGTAAACGACCGTAACCATTTCGATCACGTTTTCATCTACTTCATTGTCCCATTCACCGGCCACAAATTTATTAGGCCACGCAAATAGCAATGTCCACCTTCTGAGAGTCGAACCATCCCGATCCTGCTGGACAATGTCCAAAGTCCTTCTGAACAGAGGATCAGGCAAACCAACGCCAGCAGCGGCAATGGCCACAGTTCTGAACCAGTTATAAAGGTCCAGCTCTGAGGTAGCGCCTCTTTCGAGGGTCACGTCAGAGAATGTCAAGCGTCCCGGAGACTTATTGGGAATAATGGCTCCACCTTCAAAGTGGACAATATTTGCTGCTTCGACAGAGAGTTCGGAACACTTTTGAAAGCTGGCCGATATTACTCCATCGATTTCAACGATGAACTTGAACTTCTTATGAAAAACTCTTGGAATCCCGACTACTGGCATATCCGACCCCTTTCAGTTAGCTCCTAAACTTAGACCGCCCCGCTGGCCGCAAGCTCTTCTTCAATTGCTCTCGTGTCCTGGCTAAACTTCAAGATAATGAACTCAGTAGCCTTTTGAGTCGCCAGAGCAATCTTACCAATCATCTGGCCTGCAAACACAACAGACGGTGGGTTCAACTGTTCGCTGAAGTCCACAGAGAACGCTTTCGCTGGATCCTTAGACCGGAATGCATTGTTATTGGTCTGGATCAACAAAAACGCAACTGCTGTTCTCCTGACAGATTCACGCAGGCACTCGTTGTTGTTCTGGTTCTTCGCGAACAACAGTCCAAGCTTGAGCGACTGCTCAATAAAGATGACACCTCTGCGCTCCGCAACTCCAGGAAAATTCCCATTTCCCTTTAGAGTCCTGGCGCCATCGATGTGGCGCGGAACGCCTGGGAAGACTGTAAGCGGATTGATCCTCTGCGGAAATACAAGGTCTCGAACGGCAACCTTTTTGACGTCCTCTGTCTCAAATCCGAGGACACCAAGCAGTCTGCCGCGCTCGATACCAGCTGGAGGATTGTACACCCCTCCTACTGTTTCGCCATCTGTCCTGGCATATGCCCCAACGATGTGTCCTGACGGAGGTACAACAATCTGATTGGCTGTGCCAAAGATTGCCGTGCTAGGATTAAGCACCTTGACCCGAGGCCAGTAAATTGCAGCAAATTCTGAAAGATTCAGAAGTGCTGCTGTGGTGACAACATAGGTCACGATCCCTGGGCCATCTAAGCCAGCAGGTGGGTCAAACACGCAGAAGCACGAGAGCTCCCGTGTGATTTCACAGTACGTGATCATGGCGTTGTGGATGGCCGACGTGGCTTGGCCAGGAATGATCAAGAGGTTTACGGTCAGGACAGAGTCCAAAGCGTTGATTCCTGTCTCGCCGGCAGCAGACCCTATAAAGTCTACATCTACCAAACCTGACAGTCCGTCATTTCCAGAGGTGTCTGCACCGAGAGTAAACGTGCCCAAAGCAGGAATATCATTCGGTGTGGCAGTTACCGAATCTAGGTCAGTAACACTGATAAGATTTGAACCTGTGTCCGGATCGTTGATGACAGTTTCTGCGAAGTTGTCATCAGCATCTGTCATACTCAGGTTTGGAAACACTTCAAGCACCACAGTGCCGTCAAGCACCGAAAGATTGAACTCATCGGCATCACCGGATGTAGCGTCGGCAATAACAATGCTCAATGCGTTCGCGTAGGTACCTTCAGTCTTACCAAACACGTCCAGCGTATCCAAAGGAGTACCCGCCTTATCAACTAAGGTAGTCTGAGCCTTGACACCTGTCTGAGTGGCTTTGTCTGTGACATCAGTGAAATGAAGCGTTCTGACGATCCACATCTGAGATCCACCATTCAAGAAGAAACCATCAACAGCAACGGTCAAATCGCTGTCTGTAGTGAATCCGCCAAAGATGTTGATAAACTCTTCAAAGCTGGTAATGAATGTCGGTTCTGCAACAGGCCCTCGAACAGTTACACCGATGGCACCGACAACAGCAGTAGGAACAGACGGAATTGCGCGAAGTCTCGGCTCTTCCTCAATGATAACAATTTTTGATGCAAGCAGGGCTCTTGACATTTATTCCTCCTTCAAAAGTTTATTATTCGCCGGTCGCGTCGTCGTCGACCTTGGCTTCGCTACTTTTTGAGGAGCCCTTACCTGGTTTACTTCTTTTGGCTCTCTGACCTAGGGACTTATTTTCCACCTTTGTTTCCGACGTCTGTTCCACTACTTGAAGATTTCCTATCTTAAGTGCGCCTTTTATTTCTGCACACTTCAAAACTGTGTTGGGAAGATCTGACTTAACTTCCCGATCTGACAACCTAAGAACGTCATTTATGCTCTTTTCCTTCCGAACATAATTATGGTCGCCGGTTTTGTAGTTCGGAATGACATTATCAAACGTCATGGGAGTGCAGTAGCATTTCCCTTCCGAACAATAATTAGCATGCTCAAGGTTGAAAACCCTTGATTGACGTATCTTATTTTTCAGAGTAACCATGTTTCCCTCCAGTTGGTATTATACCTAGATTTTGTCACTTGTAACCGATACTTCAGACGTAAGTTCATGGGTTTTGTCTACCACGAGTTGATCCAATTCATCAATATCAACGCCCCGAATCACAAATTGGCTAGCGAAGAACCGGATATTGGAATTCCCTAGGGACTGTCTGAGCTTTGGATCTTCTCCTTCAATGATATCCATCTCGTATCTAACCTCACCCTTAGATGCATCCTTAGGGTCCCTCTGGACAAATAGGTACTTGTTTCTGTGGAAGAACATCACTACGTGGTGCTGCATATTCAAGATCTGTAGTAGGCTATTGGAAACACCATTTAGAGTAAAAACCACGTCCACGGTCTTAGGAACCCTGATCTGATCAAACTTCAGTGGGTCTCCACTATCAACGGGCTCTGGCCGCTTATTGATAGAATAAAACCTATTCTCGGTCAGTTCTGGACCAATAAGGAATATCGACGGAAGCTTGGATACTTCGATAATGCTCTCCCCATCCGTCACATCCACGTCAAAGTCTGTATGGGTGGCAATCCGGATGTTCTCCATAATTTGATTTCTCATCTCTCGTATCAGTGTTCGGATAAGATTGGTATACGACTGCTCTGTGACAAGGCTCGGTCTTTCGTACGTAAACCCGTCAACCTCAGTCACTGAGCCAGATGTCACCAAGTTCGTCAAGACGACGTCTACACTTACCGAATTATCACCTTTAGCAATACGCGGTGCCCTAGGCAAAATACACGTCAGCAGCACATCAGGAAGTGTAGGATTCGGTCTGGTTCTTACCTTCGTAGCTTTCCTAGTCCCAAATTTGACTTCAACCGCGTCTAGCTCGTTTTCATCAGAAATATCGAAATCAGTTCCGATGATAGTGACAAGCTCACCACCGGAAGGTTGACGTTTGCTAGGCGTAATGGAAGTAATCGCAAGAGCCATTAGACTTGCAACCCCATATTCCGAAAAATATTATCCATGATTCTTTTATCCTGCCCGGGTTTATGCTTCTCTTGAACTGGGCGAATAAAAGGTCTCTGAGGAATTCTTCTAATAACTAAAATCGTGGTAGACGCTTTCAATGGGGCTTTAGTCAATCCTTTTAGAAACAACGCCATAAAGTAATCTCGAGGAGATTTTCCATTTTTACCTTTTTGGTCCACGTTAATGATAATGGGCTTCTTGTGGCCAAACTCGTTTATAAGTGCAACATCCACCAACTTCGTGCCGTCACTACTTGTCGCAGTCTTTTTAATCCCGACAAACCAATCAGTTGCTCCGATCGGACCTGTAGTTTTCACAGCTGCCCTTAGATCACCGCGCACAATGAGCGCTTTCGTCCCAGAAAATTTTTGAGCTTTTCGTGCCGTTCTAGTAAAGAACGAAATTCTACGGAACCTTTTTCCTCCAGGATTTTGAAAAGTGATGCCGAGCTTTATATCTTTCTCGTGCATCAAAGCTTCAGTCCCAAGAGCTCCAGAAATAGCAACAGTCTTCGCAGCCATTAACGCCATCCTCTTAGCTGCTTCAGTCCACTGACCTACTAGCTTAACGCTCATCGCGTGGGTCCCACTTCTCTATCTTGTAAGACTGCTAGAAATAAGTTCTGAGTCTGTCCTATGCCATACGACGTAGGTCTTACCTCTGTGATGAAGTAGCCGCCCCGGGGAAACACAGTAGAGACGTTGTCACACTTGTCTAAAATCCGAGCCACTCGGTCATTCTTATGTATCTTAGGCAAGCCCGTAGCTAGGTCAAGCAAGCCCAACTCCTTCAGTCCGTTGATATGGAATACCAAGCGTGTAAAGGTGTTCGGCACGTCACCGGTAGCAGTCTGCTGTTGGCTCTCAAATTCTTGGTCCTCGACCTGGCAAGGCACCAGGATCGCCGTCTTTTCCTTACGCTGGACCGTGCCTATCTTATCCCCTTCGTCCTTAAGAGTTGGTTCATCGAACTCTTCATCGAACCCACCATCTGAATGGACGTCAGCGTCAGGCACAACTGCTGCTATGGCAACAGTATCCAGCCGAAAGATCTCGGCCTTGAACGAAAAAATAAGCCTGCCGTTCATTAGGCAGTGGCCATTTGAGCCGGGCGCTTGAAGCTCATAAGGATATTGTCAATCTCAGAATCACCTGTGATTGTTCCTTGGATTGGGCTTCTGTCCAACTTATAACTCTGGTCCCTTGTCTTTTCTGAGATGAGCCTATGCCTCTTTTGATGGTCCTCTCTGGCGTCAATATCTTTCATCTGAGGAGCATCACGTACCACAAGCTTGACACAAACTTCCCTGATTAGGTCAGGTATGGTTCCAACTTGGTCTCCTGGAAAAAGCGGGTTTGCATCTGTGAAGCCTAGAAGCCCATCAACTTCAAGATTCAAAGCGCCGATAGGAAAATTTAGGTTGTTTCTAAAGATCAAATTCTGAGACGTTGGCCCTGCTCCAAACTGATCTGTGTGCTTTAGAAAGCTAATTCTGGGATTATCTCGGTCATCCGGAGTGATCAACTGTTGCCTGATGTGCCTGTTATAAATCTCAAATGATCCAGGATCCACAATATCAGCAACCGTCTGAATAAAGCCTGTATTCAAGACGGTAAGTTTATCCACCGTAATGATAGGCACATCAAACATCAATTCCTTGCTCCAAAATCCATCGAACCTCAGCACTTGGGCTCTTGGACCGAAGAACCGCTCCGTATTCATCTCAATAAACCGCGTAGCCTGCATGATCTTTTTCCTGAGTTTTCCATCTTTTAAAGAAGCGGTATCGAAACCCTCTTCTCTAAGGTCGTTTGGAAAACAATATCCAAGGAATGAAGAACTCTGATCACCTACAACTAATTCAAAGAGACGATGGACCTCAAGCTCAGGATCAGATGCTCCAGTGGCTTTGAAGAAGTACCGAATCTCATGCATACCATTAGTCCCAGACAAAGTAAACTTAGGGACAAAATGGCCAGTACTAATCCTAGATCCAGTAGGAGTATCAGTCAGATCCATAGTCTCCTTGGTTCCAACTGCAACTGGAAAGACTTGGACTGGAGTAATAAATTCAGCATCCGTCTGGATGCGAAAGACTTGAAACTCTACAGAGAACGGATTGAAGAGTAGTGAATCTTTTGCGAAATAGATTTGGACAGCAGGATTGCTTCCATCGTTAGCTTTTCCGGTCGCCAGAATCGCTGCCATTCTATCCTCCTGATAAGCTAGCCTTTTCAAGCTGAACGAGACTCAAAGAACCGCTCAGCATCTTGGCCTGCTTCCCTAAATCACCTGACGCGTCACTCAAGTACAACACAATCTTCTGTAAAACAAAGATGCCTACCGCTTCAATTACTGCGTTTTCTCCACCAATCGCCTCTGCTGATTTTACAACAGTTTTGATGCTCTGCAAAACCACTTTATCCCTAAACAGCTTCGGCACTCTGTCTGTGAGATGTGCGATAGCGGCATCGAGCCCATCAGAGGCGCCCTCAGCTTTTATCTTGTTGCTTATGATACTCGCTTCTTTCTGAGTAAGCTGCAGAATCTTCTGTTCCCTTGCAGCCTGCTCAGCTTTTTGCTTAGACTTATTTTCTAAAGCAACCTTCTTATTTTTCTTCTTCACGGCCTTCTCCCATTGTTGTTAGTTGGTCCACCGGAGGTAAGGATTTTCAGCGTCCTCATCTCATAGTCGAATTTTTGACAATCGCTATTCGCGAATAAATACCTAAGTTTCTCAGCCGTTCCATCCGGATCGGCAAAAAGAAACTCATAGTCGCGACCTTGGCGAGTTGCCTTCGTCACCTTCAGCCCATGCATCTTTACAAATGTAGCAAGGGCCAGGTCTTTAGTTCTAAACAGACCTTTTTCCACCGGCTAATACTTTAGCGGGTAGATCTCAGATCAACTGCTTGTGCAGCAGTGTCTGGAGCACTTTCCCTTATGCGCTTGTCTTCTACATCAATCGCTATTGCTTCTTCTTTTGTTGCAATGTCAAACATCAAGGCAGAAGAATCTCTGTCATTAGTTTTCTGCTTGCGTTCTTCTAGCCCATATTTTTCGATGTCTTTGACGTCAACAAGATGCCATCGGCCAGCAAAAAACCGAAGCTTATCAATCATAATTCGACGCGTTGTGTGGCCTTTACCCTTGTCGTAGGGTTTGAGACGGACGTACCTTATTTCTTTAGGGTCGGACGATCTATTCCTTCTTGGTGACATGGTTCACATCTCCTTTAGTAAATCAACCTGTAACGTACCTAGACAAAAAGACCCAGCCCCCTGCCAATCAGGCAGGGGCTGGGCTGAAGCTTTTTACTGGGACTGGATATTGAGAACGACGCTGCGGCCTGTAAGATCCGTGGCGTTCGCAATTTCTGTTGCAGGACCTTTTGCATCAGGATATTCAAAAACCTGAAGCTTGGCATTTGCTGCATCCCACACGACCAAATTCCCGTCATCCATAAGGGCATGACCAATACCGACGATGGTCTTATCACCAATCACCGATTTTGGGTCGTACGCGATCCCACCTGTTTCATACGTGCTGTCAAAAGCCACTGAAACTCTGTCGTCGTACGACGGAGCCGATGGCGAATTTCCAGCAACTGCCTGACTTGTGGTAATCGTTGTCACTGCCATATTTCTGTTCTCCTTCTACAGTTTGAGGCTAAAACTAACCGCTAACAATAATGCCGTTTTAGTCGACCTTGACTTTTTCGGCTTTGACGGTTGCCAATTCTTCGATCAATTTTGTATCGAAGCGGACTGTCACGACGATGATCATTTCACCGGCTGAGATGTCCTTGTCTGTCTCCATCATCACCTGACGCCAGATACCAACGTTGATGTTCTTCGGATCTGTCAGAAGAACATTCGTCTCGTTGTTACCGACACCCAAGGTCTCTGGAAACAGAGGAACTGGGTTGACTGCTACGCCAGAATAACCTGCAGGCGCATCTCGCTCTACGTGCTTGTCACCAAGCGCCGTATCACGCGTTGTCAAACTGTCCCTGTAATCAATGTCCGCATCGATTGAGGTTAAGAACCTCATGGCCTTTTTATTCCTCAAGAATTCTGAGGGCATGGTCTTCAACATGTTCTTCAGTGTTGTGGTTGTCAGCGGAGCGACTAGGTTATCCACCAAGTTGCTTGTGGCCTGTTTGAGGATACCGTCGAATTTCTTGAGGAACAAGTCTGCAGAAGCAGTGTCCCCATTGACGATAATCTCATCCATGTCACGGCTGACAGCTTCACCCATGAGCTCCATGACTGTGGCCTGCAGTGTTTTTCTCTCAAGGTTATCCTCAAGAGTTTCGTTGTTTAGGCGTACTTCAGCCTTGAACAACTCCACATCAAGAGTCACCTGAGACAGGTCTGGCTTGGCTCTCTCAGCTAAAGAAAGAGCTGTTGCTTCGCTACCCGGTCGGAGGATCCGGTTTTTGAACCGAATCTTGTCAACCAGCTGCTTGTGCGACTTCATTGGGGTCACGGTAGCTTGTTTCAGCACCACGGCCTCATTGATCAAAATCCTGATAAACTTCGCTGCCTGCGCTTCCACAAGGAAGCCACCGTCGGCAATAAGGTCCGCGAGCTTCAGGTCTGCTTTTTCGAGTAACGTGCGTCCATCAGTCATGATACTTCCTCCTAGTGTTAGCGGTTATCAGCAATAAAAATTTAGTACAACAACGTACCTGTAACGGACCTAGTAAATCTTAGTCTTTATCTGGGCCGATGAAAATTTCACCGCGCTTTTCGACAGATTCTCTGTCGCCAGGCTTGGCCATATCAGTATCCCAAACGCTGGTTGTCTCGGTGTCATCCTCGCCTTTTTCAATCTCGACTTCTTCGCCGGCGTTTCCACTCGGCACTTCTTTAAGCTTTTGCGCTTGCTTCTCGATGGTTGTCTCCTGAGACTTCACAGTTTCCTGCGTTGTCTTCAGATCGCTTTGAGCTTTTTCCAACATCTTTTTCAGCTCAGAGCTTTCTTTACCGCCACCCGAAGCAATCTTCTCCTTGACAAGCTTCATCACCGCAGCCATGCCAGGCACGTCCTTGAAGGCTTCAAGCGCCGTCATAGTATCTGCCGCTGAAGGCTGAAGTCCAGACCCTGCATTAGGCTGGTTTGGATCTGTGTTACTGATCAGATCCTGGGTCTGTCCCAAAGGTAAGGACTTTTTGCTGTCTCCAGTGACTGCCTGAAGAAGCTTGTCCAGCATGGCCGCGGCTGCGGCCAACGTCTTGACCTTGTCCTGAGACAGCGGACGCCCTGCTTTGTCCACCTTCTCGTCTTCTTTTTTCTTTTCAGCTGGCTTGGAGTGCTTGTCGTGCATCTCTTTCAAGCCGGTGGCAAGCTCCTGGATCGTCTTGGCCACGTCGTCAGGCAAAGGCGTTTCCATCTTGTCGTCGGTCTCTTCTGCTTCCTGGAACTTTGTCAGCAAGCCAGCCACTGTTTCTTGATGTTTTCCAAGGCCTTCACCCAGTTCCTTCTGGACGTCAGCCGACAACTCAAATTCTTTCTTTTCTATGTCGTCAAACTTGACCTCATCGCCAAGCTCAAGCTTCACTTCTTTGATGGCTTTGCTGGGGTACTTCTCAACTGCACCAGTTAGGCCTTGAGTTGCACCGCGAACCCAGGCACCAAGCTCAGGAGATAGAGGCGCATCCTTGACAACCTTAGCGGCTTTGACCCGTTCTTGCACCACGGTAAGACGCTGAGCAATTCCTTCAAAAATCTTGATAACCTCAGCTTTGACGGCTTTCGGAAGTTTGAACTTCATCGTGATCTCCTCCAATGCTTGTTTGACTAGTAAGTACCTACGTCCATTTGCGCCTCGATCCACGATCGAATTTTCTTTCACCAACATATCAATAAGACGATGTACACCCTTCGACCCTGCGAGTTCTTTCAGACGCTGCTCTCGCTCCTTCGCCGTCCCAAACATCTTAGGCCGGAACCCTGATCGCTGAACCGCCGATAGACAATCCGGTCAATTCGCCTGACTTGATTTGTTTCCAAATTTCATGGTCAAGCACAAGTAATCCCACGATCCAAGTTCCTTTCTTTACCTTCTGATTACCGATCACCATGTCTGACCTGGTGACGTAGCTCTCAACGAGTTTGACCTTGTCGTTGATAAGCTCTTTATGCATGTACCCAACATTCCGGTGAACCTCGAGGTAGTGGTGCGCTGCCGCCTCAATTTCCTCTGCAGAATAAATTTCCTTCTGCGAATCCACCGTCTCGGGTTCCAGCATAATGCCCAGAATAAAATGCTGATCTCCGTCTGGGAAAATCTTGATTTTCTTTTCAAGGCTTTCCCGGTACATCTTCTCAAACGGCGTTGCAAGCGTAACCACCTTGGCGATCGGGTCTGGACTCTTGAGGTCGCTGGTCTTTACAACACTTCCTTCAGACCAACTGAGCTCGTGCTTCTTGTTTTGCCGATCAAGCTCCAGCTTAGTGGCTTTGACCTCAATGATGTCACCTGGTTCTGCCTTGACATCTGTTCCAGAGGTCTTTCCGATGACAACATAATTCTTGCCATCAACAACCGCCGTCTGCTTATAAGTTTTTAGTTCTTTTTTCGAGACTGGCCCGACCGCAACCAGATAGTTGAAGGATCCTTCATCACAAGACTCGCACGGTGTTTTTTCTACCACGATCGCCTTGACAACCCGGTCTACTTGAAACACATCCGGGGAATCCGTATTACGTTCAGAATTATAGGGTAAATCCAACCACTTGTACATGGCTTTACCTATGCTCTCGGAAAGTTCCCCAAGCATCCCCTTCACATTGGCGATAAGTTCTTCTTTATTGGCTTTACCAAAGCCACCTGGCGGCAGGTCTGAGCTCTTTGGTACACAGATCACGGCCAACACCCCATCTGTGATTCTTTTGTTCCTAAAGGTACCTTCTCTACACAATCCTGGATCAAACTGGCGGAACCTAAATGTATTGGTCGTCTCATCAACCTTTGTGGTCTTGAAATCATGGTCCTTGACCCACTGACTGGCGTCTGCCACAGTCTTGAACCGGCTCTTGGCAAGCACCACAGACTGGACGTCTGTCTGCTTCTGTATAAAGACCTTCATAACCCATTGGTCAGCTTCGTCCCAAGATTTTTGGAAGTCCTTCTCGATGGGTTCCAAATGTTTGAGAAGTTCTGCCTCTCCATCATAATCATCGGAGTCTGAAGGTTGCAGCGCCTTCATAATTTCAGTTGCGCTGCCGACCTCAACGGGGGCTTGCTCTTCTACTTCAGGATGGGCTTCAACAAATTGCGCTGGAGAAATTGTCGTAAGAGTTTTTCCACTGATCTTGATCTTATGCTCATGCGTCCCATCAAACCCTGTCGTAAAGACAAGCAGGTCGTGGTCGTGTTCACCATCTTCTTGTGTAAAGACAGACTGGCCATTCGGAAGTTTGAACTCGTGGACATGCGGCCCACCTTTTTGAGACCTACGTTTTCCTCTAGGAATGACGTGCTCGTGAGGGCCATCTTCTTCACTAATAACGGCTGTGCCATCTTCAAGCACCAGAAGGTGGACATGAGGACCATCCCAAAGAGTTTTATTCTCACGTCGGATCAAGCCGTGTCCATGAACACCGCCCTCTGGATCTGAGATAGGTAGTCCTCTCTTCTGTGTATCCTCTGCAGCGAGGTCCTTACCAATTTCCACGAGATCTTTGACATCATCAACAGTCATGATTGCACCATTAACGTCAACGAGATGTTTAGTGAGGTTTTCTTCAGCTTGCTTTTGATTATCTGCAGCTGAGCGTGTAAAGCAACGACTACCTACGCGTACAGGCCAAGCAGCAGGGCAACTTCCAGAAGCAGGAAGCGCAATAGAACCTGTGTGCTGTCGCTTTATAAGATCAAGTTTTTCAGCGGCTTCTCGGACAGCAGGACTCGCTGACTTCATAAATGAAGCCACTTCTTCGTCTGTTACAGGGCGGGTAAGTTTTAGCTCCTTCAAGATGTCCATTGAAGTTCCTTTCAAATTTGCTATTTAAGGCTTGCCGCTAGCCGATCCCGCCCAGGACCGGGCTAGCGGACGCACCCATTTGACTTTTCCCTCGACCCCTCTTAAGTACTAGGGTTATTCCTTTTTCTCGTCTGCTTCTTTTTTGGCTTTGGTTTTTTCCTCATCAGCAGACTTCTGAATCTCAATCTTCTTATCGTCAGCTGCCTTTTGGATTTCTTCCTCAGTCTTCAAGGATCGTTCTTTCTTTTCGACCTTTTTCTTTTCAGGCTTTTTGTCGTCCTTCTTTTTGACCTCGGTCTTACTGTCCTCGTTTTTCAACTCCAAGGCCATATCCTGCGCCCAGCTGTAAGGCTCATCGTTCTTTTTGATCTCGTCGTCCTTCTTTGTTTCTTTCTTCTTTTCTTCTTTTTTCTTGTCGCCGTTACCGTGGAGCGCCTTACCCAACTCTCCTAAACCTTCCAGAAGCTTCTGGAAGACGTCACGGTCTTTTTCAGACAGAGACAGTTCAGCAGGTTTTCCGTCTGCGACGATGGCTTTGTCGACCTGAGCTTCCGCAAAGATCGGCAACTGAGGAACATTCATCTCAGCACCTTCAGCAGCTTCGCCCGCCAGCTTCATAATGGTGGCAGCACGTACGATGTAAGACTCGGCCCTCTTACTGATCTTCGCCTTTTCTTCACCTGAGGAAAGGTTAGCCTTTAGAATTTCGTTTTGAATCCCAATGCCAAACTCCTGCATGGAAACCATCTTTTCCTCTTGCTGAAGTTCAGGCAACGTAATTCCGTATTCTTTTTTCAGAAGTGCATCTAAATCTTTCTTGTCAAGCGCCATGGCTGGTCTCCTTCATCTCTGTTTGAATTTTATCTGCCCCTTCTCTCACGGATCGAACTTCCACCTTTTTATTTGGCGAATACGTCGCCCTCTTGCTGGGTTCCCAGCTTTCACCTCGTAAATTTTTATCAAGAGCAACGCCTGCTTCTTCAGCGGCCCTATCAATCGAAAACTTTAGGTCTCCTCTACAGACCTTGAAGGCTTTGTGCATAATGTAGAACCGCCGGCTGATCTCTGCCTTTGTCAAGATCAGCACCTTATGCACTGCAAACGACCTGCGCAGATGTGCTTCAAAAATGCGCTTGATTTTTCCTAGTTGTTGTGGTTCTAACGAAAGCTTGGCGAAGTTTCCTTCGTCGTCATCCATCATATCCCGGTTCTGATCCTTTTGGCCTTGAGTCCCGGAAGAACGTCCTGCAGACAGGCCGGTAAAAACAGCAAATTCTCCTCGAACTTTGAACCCCTAAATTTACTACCAGGTGAGACCATCTTATCAACAATCCCACGAATCCTACCGTCAAGTGCACTAATTGTATACTGATTGTCAGCCGTTCTGACAACTTTAGCAACGACCTCTCCGTCTATCAATAAGCTGACGCCTTCCATTAGATTGGCACCGTGATCGTTCTGCATCTTCCGTGGTAAGGAGGACCACCGATACCAGCACCCTGCAAGCTACCGGCAGACATAGAATTTTTGAAGGTGCCTCTGACATTCTTCTTCCCAAATCCAGACTTGTCAATGGTAGCAACCCTCTTCTTGAAGATCCTGCCACCCTCAGATCTGTTCCGAACCACTAGGTCCCTAGAACCATCCTTCTGGCGGTTGATTCTAATGAAGGGATTAGTCAGCTTGACCTCTTCAGGGTCGGTAAGCCCCTCGACCTCTTGGAAATTCTCTAGCGCACGCGGTACAGACAAGATCTGGTCGTGCATAAACCGGCAGACGTCCGTTGTAGCTTGGTCTAGGGTGGCGACAACTCGGAACTGGTCCACTCCAGCCTGTCCATATGTCTTGAGGCTGGCAGCAGTCCTGGCTCTATTCTGGAAAACGTTTGCGATGGTGTCCCAGTAACTTTGCTGCTTGAAGGCACCCTCTGCACGGAGACCATCTCTAAGTACTGCTCCAATCTTCCTGGACCCTAGGCCAATTTCATTTCCGCGGGCCACAATATCTCTGGCCAATTCGGAAATATCGTCGGACCTTCTGAAGAACTCGTCTCTGGCAAATAGGGCTTGGTCACGAATAATGCTCTCCTTCAAACGCGTGTCCTGCAGGTCAATGTCTCTTGGAATATCGAACTTGTTGACGGTGATTTCTTTATTTCTCACCTTTTTATAAAACGGCTCGATGTCCCGGCGGAAGATCTCTGAGGTAATTTGCTGAATGTCCTCAGGGATCCCTACCCAGGCCTGCTTTGCCGTGGTTACCAGGATGTCGAGCTGCGTGGCTGTCAAACCAGCCAGCTCAACTCCCATGATATTGATCATGTCCTCAATTGCCTTGCTCTGTACAGGATTGGTGCGACCTCGTAGCTGCTTTGCCAATTCTCTATTGAGTTGGTCGAAGTCTGCTCGTTTGGTCGGATCTAATTTTCGTTTGTGGAGCTCCACAAAAAATTCTTCGTCAGGCCTGACTTCTACAATCATCTGAAGCAGAGGTCTGTCTTGAATCATGGCCATAGCGCGGCCTAAAATAACCTTGGCATGGAATTCCACAGAAAGTCTTCTGGTAAGCATTTCTAAAGAGTCGCGATTTGCCCTCTGGTCGAACCTGCGGATCTCTTCAGCACCATCCTTATGAAATATTATAATGGCATGGCCCGCAAGACGGACCGAGTCATGGTTCGTGCGATGGCCCATGGTATGAGCCGCGAATTGAATCTGGGTGCCTAGCTCTACGAAAGGAAACACGGTAAAAAATATACCGGGCCTTTCTGAGACACAGATTTTGTCTAGGACAGACCTAGAGCGTAATAGCCGATTTTCTAGAAGCTTTAATCTTATAACCCGCACTGACCCTCTCCATAACTATGACCGATGATCCCATGCAATCTTCACAGATCGCAAACACGATATGCCCATCCTTCCAGCACGTCAGGAACTTTCCTAGTGGCCCGATCTTTTTGCAGACCCGGCACTTCCCTTGGCCTTTATCGGCCAGCTCCAAAACCTCAGCAACACTTCGTTGCGCCTCAGCTGGTGTAACAATCTCATTACTTTCGTTCGACAAGGTCACTCATTTCTGAAGCAGAAATCTGGATGACGAGGGTTTCTTCCTGTTCCTCTTTCCCGTCATCTTTTTTCTTAGGCTTTTTGTCACCGTTGTACTTGCCTTTGTTCTGAGCGATTCTCGCAAAGACACCTTTGAGATCATCTATCGTGGCATCTTTTCCGACAATGCCAAGGCGCTTCAATTCATCGAGGACTTCTCTAACGCTAGACTGAATGCTAGGTGGAACCTTGATTCTTGCTTGGGAAGGCACCTTCTTACCGCCTTCATCAAGGTCTCCAGTGGTGAGGTCTGCCTTTTCAACGTCGTCATCTTCTGCGGCAAACAGCTCACTTTGCTCAAAACCTTGCGGCACGAAGCCAGCCTTTGTGACCTCGATCGGCTGCTTGACCCAAGGCTCGTCAATCTTGATAAACTCGACGTTGAATACGTCCTCAGCCAAGAACCGTCCTTCATCTGGTGTGAGTATCGAAGCTTTGACCATGTCCGTAATGTTCTTGGTCATCTTGGTTGGGTCTCTCGTGATAGGAGCGTTGCTCTTGAACGTAAAGAACCGCACCTTCAGAGCTGCCATAATTTGCCGATTCATGTCATCATCAAAGTCGTCACGCTCTGGCTGGAACACCTGCTCCTCAGCAAAGATCTTGGCAGCTTCAGCAGTGGCCCTGTTGAAGTCTTTAGTTTCACCTCTCAAGATCTTAGGAACCCTGAACGAGGCACTGACTTTGGCAATGTTGTTCTCGTCATACTGCTGGAAGAGCTGGTCCTGATGCTGGGCACCTGTCAAAGGCTCCAGCGAGATTTGCACTCGGCCATTATTATCACTCATACCTCTGGATCTTGAGGTTTCAGCCTCAATAATGAGGATCTTGTGGAAGTTCCTCCGTCCTTTCAGGTGGTTTTCTACTAGGTCCTGGATCTTGGCCACAACTCCCTTAGCGAGGCGCCCTCCAGAGACAAGCAGGGCGAGAGGCGGTACCGCCTTATTCTCAAAGTAGAAAAAGTTCACTTCTTCAGCCTGTCGGCTGCCCATCACACTGATTAGGTTACCAATCCACCTGGGAACTCCGTACGGGCTGATGGAACTGTGGATCTTGAAGTGCATCATTTGAGTCGCACTCCTGGCCCCTGGTTCCTTCGCCTCCATAGCTTCTAGAGACACAAACCGTTTACCTGTGTCAGCAGACATTAGCCTCTCATCGCCAAACTCTCTGAAGTAGGTGTGCCCAGCAGTATGAGAAGCAGACCCGGTGTTTGGCAGAATCTGAATGAATTTCCGAAACTTGACCTGTCGAAGTTCTGTTTGGAAAGTAATTGGCGTGAGCTTCGTGCGAAACTTTACGGTTGTCGGTTTTTTGTCTAACGGCAGCATCCTAACGTGGATAGCAGGCACATGGCTGACAGAGGCAAGTTCACCTTGGCCGTTCTCAAGTATTTCCCAGAAGGCATTGCCCATGAGCTCTTTGTCTTGCCGGCTTTTCCTTCTAATCTTGACGAAGCTGTCCTTGACATTGACGAAGTCGAAGAATTGTCTCAGCTTTGATTTTTCTCTTCTGGCTGCTGACCGAAGCTGCTTCATGCGTTCGACAACTTCGTCGTCTTTAGGCTCGAGGTCTTTATCGTTGATGGGGTCAACTGGTTGATCTGATGCGCCAGCAACAAGCTGTGCATTTTCGGCTGCTGTGAGGTTCTCGATGAAAATTGCATCACGAACCATGGTCTCAGCTTGTTTTCCATCAAGGCTAAAGACCGGCTCGAAGCGATGCCCAAAGCTGTCGATGTTTGTCACGTACGAGTCAATGTTTTGGCGTAAGCTGTTGCTGTTTTCAAGCAGGAATGCCAAACTCTCAAAAGCGTACGGTGGGACGATCGCACCTTTATTTCCAAAGACACGCTCTTGCAGGTGGAACGCTTCTCTAGCCTGTTCCTCTTCAACGTCATTCCTACCGATAGAATGGACCTTGAAGATAAACTCCCGGCTATCATTGAGCTTACTTAGCTCAGACGAACTTGCAGATTTTTTAGTTTGCTTTTTAGCCTTCTTCTGGGCCATAGCGTACCTTTAGTAGTCGATGCGCTCTGCCACTCTAACAGGAGTGGGTTCTGGTGTTGGCACTAAAGTCTCAGGGTCGGGCGGAGGCGGCATGCCAGCAAAATTACGGAGCAATGCCCACTGTCGATGACCCATCTCTCTTTGGATCAACATCTCACGCCTCATAAACACCATCTCAGTTCCTAAATCATGCTTGACCTGCTTCATCTCTGATGAAACAGCGGCAACTTCTTTTTTCATCTTCTTGATGTCTTTTTGCGCATCAAGGGTAACCACCTTCTCGGTCAAGGTCCTACCAGCTTGTGTCCAATCCCAAAGAATAGGGACTGCCCGGTGGATACCAATCACTGCAGCACATAGCATCGTAATGGTAACACCACCTCTGCGCTTGTTGCCAAAAAACAACTTTATTATACCCTTTACACTGAATACGGAAACTTCTTCAGGGGTGGCTTTCTTTCGTCTTTTAGGTTTCGCTGACATGTCGTATTGTTCTTTGCCTGCTATAGAAAATACTCAACATTAGTTCATCCTTCCGTACAGCGAGAAGGTGCCGGACTCAATGTTTCCAGTGCTGAACAAAAATTGTATCCCGTCAACCGCGCTTTCCGCCTGATCGTAATAACCAGTTGATTCCGTCAGCGTGGGAGAGCCCGTACTATCCACGCCCCAAGCTTTGGTTCTAATGGTTTTCCATAAAACAGTCCCGGCCGGGTGGGGAAGTACCAACTCAAAAGACATTGATTCTTCTACCCTACCGCCAACACTGTCCATTAGTTTTATACCAGTGTCCGAGAGATCCTCTGTAAGCACCCAAGCGCCGCTATCTAACTCCGCGGTTTGCCATTCATAATCCGTGGACCCCGCCTTGAAAGAAGAGGCTATGCTAATCCTGCAAAGAAGGTTGTCGGGATCTTCAACCGGGATGACAGCGCTCCCAATTACTTTGAAGTCTCTATATGTTCCACTCAATGTTGTGAAATCTATTGTCGCGCTTGAGCTTGCCGTTTTTGTTTCGATTTTGGTCCATTGACCACTACCTCCATTATCATCCACATACTTTTTGATGGATTGCTGGGACGCAGCGTCAGTGGCCGAATCTGAAACCATGTCATCTTCGTCTAACAGCTGATGGGGAAGCTGGTCGAATCCGACCGCCACAAACATCAGAGCGCCGAGCAACGTAGCCATCTTTAATTTTAAAGTCATTTTAGATAATCCCCCATTTGAATAGTGATTAGTTCATTCTCCCATATAAAGTAAACGTACCTGACGCAATATTTCCAGAACTAAATAAAAACCTAATCCCGTCAACCACCGCGACCCCTATAGTTCCAACTGCTCTGCCACCGGCCATGTATCTGGAAAAAATACCGTCGCTTCGTTCGGCGACGCCATCAACTATTATTTTTGCTCTGTTGGATGCATTTTCGGGGTCAAACAAAATCAGGACCGCAGTTATACCTTCGCCGGCTGCCGACCCTACACCAGGGCTAATTTGCCATTCGGAATCAGCCGCATCTCCGTCGTTAGTTTCCGCACTGCTGGTAAGAACTTGGCTCAAAGACCAACCATAATCACTCACCCCAGACTTGAACACCGCAGCCACACTGACCCTGGACCAAAGGACTGCCCCGTCTGTTGCAGGCACGACGTCACTGATAATAACCATGAAGTCTCTGTACCCCACCGGCAAAGCGGCAAAATCTATTGTGGCACTCGCGCTTGCGATTTCCGTTCCAAGAATTGACCAAGAACCAGGTGAAGGGGAATCATTATACGTTTGACCCATGCAAATAAAAGCGAGTGGGATGAGTAAAGCAGAAGAAATCAGTTTAGTTTTCATAAAAATGCTCCTTTACTTACTAGTTAGTATTTGAATCTAAGTCCAATAACTCGGATGTTAGAAAAATCACTTTGAAAATTGTAGGAAAAGAAATCCCCGGCTGCTATGCCAGTCCAAACGGCAGAAACGTCTAGGGCTTCAATCTCTGTATCCGTCACGGCTTGGGTTTCATCTAACGACGACGCATCATTTGCCGTACTCACTTCACCGGGCGCGGCAAATGATATCAAGGAATCCCATTGATAAGTGGCGGTGTCGGCGGCAAGCACAAAGACCTCGATGACCGTCGCCGTCACAAAATCAGCTGGCATGATCCCATTGAAAAAGACTTCAGAGTTTGAATTTAGGTTTACTGATCTAATACCGGCGCTATTTGTTTCGACGTTCGAGGATTGGGGCAAAAACCAAACCTCTTGGGTAGCTGTTTCGAGTCCCGCTAGTTTTGTCTGTTCGGCATCATCGAACTCATTCGTATCTGCGTTATTCTCATACGCAGTTTTTATCTCAGCATCTGATTGATCGGCTGTTGCCGCCGTTTCAATATTGTCTAACTTTGTAATTTGCGCGGCGGTAGCCACGCCTTTTTGTGCAGCTGTGGCTGGCTGTATATCATCCGTTCCATCGGTGTGATTCGATGCATGATTGGGCAAGGCTCCCAAAGCAATATCTCCCGAACCATCAAGACCTGCGTATCCGTTTGCACCGTCTTTTTCGGATTCTTTCTGATACTGGGTATGGTCATCACCCGTGGTCAGACCGTCTAAATCAGCGTGGTCCTTTATTACCGGAGAACTGAGTTTCAATCCAAACAGAGGACTGCACAGAAAAACAAACAGTAATGGTGAAGCTTTTAGAAAATATCTTTTAAAGTTACTCATTAGTCGGACACCACTTGAATACGAAGATTCTCAGTTCCAGTAACTACAATTCCATAAATATCATCTCCGTGACTGGCCACCGCAGTATCTCCCTTCGCATCGTTATCTACAGTGCCACCTTTTATTGCTACGCCCGTGGTGGCGGTCACCGCTGATTTTCCAAGAAATATTGTGGCCTCTCCCATGTTTTGCATCGTGACCGTTCGTGTCGTGGATGAGGCCGCAAAGATCAGGGTCGCCGTGTCTCCAACTACTATCACCGCTGGCTCCGACGCCGTCTGAGCGGTCTCTGTATTGTCTTTTACCAGGTCTAGCGTCGAATCGAGCGCTAAGGTTCCAGGTGTACCAATGTTGGCTGTCACAGTTCCACTGACTGTAACCGCAGGCTGGTCAGTGGCTAGGACAACTCTCAGGGTCCCTGCACCAAGGACACCACTTCCTGTTGTGACTGCCGTGCCTCCGACCTGAGTAAGGTTTGTGGCGAAGGTTCCTGTTCCTGCGTTCGCTGTGACAGTACCATCAATCGTCAAGCTGCCAGCGTTGTCATCAATCGAAATCACAGGTTGGTCAGTGGCCAAGACCACGCGTTGCGTGCCAGCGTCCAAAACACCTGAACCAGTGGACACGGCGGTGCCGCCGATCTGAGTGGTGTTTGTCGCAAAGTTTCCAGTCCCTGCATTTGCAGTCACTGTGCCATCAATTGTCAAAGAGCCGCCCGCATCTGAAACAGGTTGCGTGGTCGTGCCAGTAGGATCTGTTCTAAAGGGGTTTGTGGAAGTACCTCCAATTACGTGACCGCCTGAGGCAGGTAAGCCTATCGCAACTGTGTCATGTAGATCTGTGCCCACAGTGTCTAAGTCAGATGCGTCACCTAAAAGAGAAAAAGAACCGTCAACCGTAAGGGAACCTCCGCCATCGTCTATTGAGAGTGTAGCTCCATTGTCGTCAACTGATACGGCCGGCTGGTCCGTAGCAAGAACGACTCTTTGTGTGCCTGCGTCTAAAACTCCTGAACCTGTTGAAACGGCGGTGCCACCAATCTGAAGTACATTTGTATCGAAGGTCCCTGTTCCAGCATTTGCAGTTACCGTACCATCAATCGTAAGTGAACCACCCGCATCATCAATCGAAAGAACTCCACCATTATCACTCACTGGAATCACTGGTTGATCCGTTGCTAAGACAACTCTTAGGGTACCTGCATCAAAAGCGCCTGAGCTGGTCGAGACTGCTGTTCCACCGACTTGCGAAACATTCGTAGTAAATGTACCGGATCCTGCATTTGCAGTGACGGTTCCATCTATTGTAAGTGAGCCGGCATTGTCGTCAATTGAGAGCACAGGTTGGTCGGAAGCTATGACAACCCTCAGAGTCCCTGCGTCAGCGTTTCCGGCGTTGACCGCAACGGCGGTGCCTCCAATTTCTACAATGTTGGAATCAGACGTGCCAGAGCCGGACGATTGGACCAGTAATTCACCGGTGACGGGATCTAAGAGAAGAGGGAAGACCTCTCCATCCTGGTCGTCGGAATCAACACCGCCCAAAGCTGGAAAATTTCGGTTGTCCCTTGGTAGTAAGCCCCCGTCGCTGAAGGCAAGATCCGGCATAATGAAGAAGAGAGCTACTGCGAGTAACGATAATCGAAGTCTCATGGTCCCTGGCCCCTTTTATTTAGAATGTTTTGCATATCATACACTGTTTTCGTTTCGTTAGATTGCTTAAGCATTTTCCCTGCTACTACGATATGACGCTTTTAGGGCACCCTGCTCATAAGGCATGGCCGGGTAGTACGTAGAGATTCACGAGAATCGTACCCGGCAAAGTTTTCGGGGCCCCGCGCTCGGCCAGAAATTATTTGAGGCCAGTATTTTCTCTTGCGCATACTGATTTCATTACAGTTAGAGGGCGGCATGTCCTACAATGACTATTATATGACATGCGTGCTCCTAACTTCAACGGCGTAAGCGCGCGATCTCTTCCGCTGTTGCTGGCTTGCCCTCAAGGATGCGGTCGAGCTGATCTTTCTTTAGACCACCGTTGCGGGTCAAGCATTTGCATATCACAGGAATCTTCTCATCGGATCCAACCACAACTTGGTAGTGCTTGACACCAGTGCCATGGCACCTCTTGCATCC
>SDBV01000126.1_pt1 | contig 91792 bp, 84 predicted proteins | sample 2277081 | NCBI WGS metagenome assembly SDBV01 (sample SAMN10402039, study PRJNA504765) | marine sediment metagenome | isolation source: marine sediment core GS10_PC15, 223 cmbsf | place: Arctic Ocean: Southern Knipovich Ridge | collected 2010
CTTCAACGCCAGTGAACTCGGGATCAACGTATTTTGACTCAGATATTTCAGGAGAGCGACTTGTTTATCCGGACCGCTGTAATCGGCACACTTGTAGACGTACTCACGTTCATTGATTGCGTCGAGATATTGACGATTGACACGATCCACGTCGATGTTTCGCGAGAAGAGCTTCGTTATGCCACTATCGTCGGTACGAATATTTGACGTTTTCAAGCCGATCAACCAATTATTGATGGCGACGTCAGATTCGCCGCGGCGAATCTGATGAAGCTTGCGCAAAAAATCGCCGTCCTCCGCCTGACGATAATTGCTCTTCAACACGACGATTTGCTGCGATTTGTCGCCAAAGCACTGCGTCCAGGACTTCGCTTCGAAGCAAAACTTGGCGTTTTTGCCGATCGGCGCCAATTGCAGGAAGTCGCCGGCCACGACGAGTTGTATGCCACCGAAAGGTTGCCTATGTTCACGACGCAAATCGGCCGCGATGTCGGCCAGCGCATCGAAGAGTTCGGCCGAGATCATCGAGATTTCATCGATGATGAGCACACGCACTTGTCGCCACGCGTTGCTTTTATAGAGACGCGCGTTGGTTCCGTACTTCGTCGGATCAACGCCGATGCCAGCGAAGCGATGCAATGTGACGCCGCCAATGTTCACGGCGGCGATGCCAGTGCTCGCCGTCACGGCCAATTGATCTTTGGCTTTCATGCGTTCACGCAGACGATCGATCAGCGTGCTCAACAGAAACGACTTGCCAGTACCGGCAGCGCCCGTGATGAAAACATTCTTGCCTGCGAGAACGAGATCGAGAGCATGTTCTTGTTCCGAGGATAACGACTGATTCTCGTCGTCGTGATGATGATGTCGAGCTTTCTTGGAAGGAGATTCCAGTATTTCGTCTTCATCTTCTTCTTGTTTCATATTCATTTCGAACCAACTAACTAAATAAGAAAAAAGAGGGAGAATAAAGAGAGAGACAAGCATGAAAAAAAAAGTTTTTCACAGCATCAGCTGCAGCTGCTCTTTACTTATTTTCATTGTTAACTTAAAAAAATGAGTCAGGACACCAATGGCATCGAAACAACGCCCAGAAAACAAAGAAAGTCACCTCGTCTCGTCTGCGTACTGGAGCATCCGCACGACATGGATCTGGCAAAATACGTATGGCTCGCCGTTCGTTTCAATGTGGAGACCACAATTTTCGTGACGGATGATGATTTTCTTTCATTGTTACTGAAAAGTGACTCATCCCCCAAAACGGGGCCATGCTCAATTGAGGCATCTCCCAGCGCGGCCAACGTGCTCGCTCGGTTTTGCGAGGATAAGGCCTATCACATTGCCATAGTGTCGCCGGAGTCAGATGCGATTTCTCATATCAAACTTCAAGATCTTGAGGTGCCAAGTGACAGAGACATGATCGTCGTGTGGTTCAGCAATAACTGCGCCGGACTGAGCGACCGCGCGCAAGAAGGCACCGACGTCGCTGTACAAATCGAGCACGTCGCTATAGAATTCGAGGAGCGCACGCGGCCAGTCCCCTTCAATGTCAGCATGGCCAGCACGATTGCATTGTATACGATCGCCTGTAAGATAGGTCTGCTCTAATTTCTTTTTGATTCTATTTTGCAAATACAACAAAAAAAAAGAGGAAGCATTTTTCTCTCATGGACGTTTCTTAGAAGCTCGTGATTCTTTAAAGCGCGATAGTAAAGTCACTGTGAGACCCAGCATGATGGTTGCGATAATCAAGGTAAGCCCGGAAATAACGAGATTCGAAATGATGACTCCCTTTTCCCCAGATGACAATGAAGAATCCGAACACGGTTCCGAGGGAGGTTCCGAGGGAGGCTCTTCCGGCTCCGCCGCCGTCACGACCAATTCTGAGAAATCGTCCGTGTTGCATCCGAAAAAATGTGGCAAGCGACATGTGGCACTGGCGTTCGCAGTTGCGACGACGATGTCGGCGCCCGAATTCTGCGGCGAACTGTTCGGAAAGCACATTGAAAACAGCGTCGATGATGATGATGATGAGGTAGCATTGCATCGAATCGTGATGCCGTTGTTAATAGCCGGCGTCGGCAAGTAAACACAGTGCGACGACAACATGACATCTGACGGAATCGCATTGCACGTGAGTGGCGGGCATTGTGAGCCGCGACATTTCTGACCGCTGAGAAAAAATCGCGTCGTGTTCGCGCACGACTGCAGAAAAAGCGTGTCGCAGGTTTCTTGCGACGCGACGTTCATGCAATCACTGATGCTCGTATCGTTGGCGCACTGCAAACAACATGCGCTCATGCGGCCAGGACGTGCGCGTGGACATTGCGTTTCGCTGCGACATCGTTGGCCTGACGTAAAGCGCAATAGAAGTTGTTCGCCTTGCCCAGCAGAACATGTAAAAGTTGGTAAATCCGGCGGTGGACAGAGGTCTGACGTGCGCACATTGCGACATGCCGATTTGCCTGGTACAACCCTACCCTGCAAATTGATGCATTGTCGACAACAGGCGCCGGCTTCGAAGGATTCAGGACATTTTGTTGGGGAACGACATTGTTCATTCAACGCAAACTTGCGTACCACTACCTCGCCATCGGCGCAAAAAGGACTGGTGATGCAAAAAGGCTCAATATCTCCATCGATGCATTGTTGATTCGTGAGTTTGGGTGACGTACGGCTCATACAGGCAGAGCAACATGCGCCAGTGTCGTTACTCATGAGCGGCGGTGGCATTGCCGCTACAGTCGGTTGAGCCATTGTAAACGTGTCGATGCCGCATTCAGCAGTGACATGTACGCAACGTTGATGCGCATTCACCGCAACATTGAGACACGACGAATTACAAAGGTCTGTAGGCGTCGCCTCCGTATACAACAAACACCACGATATGAATAACAACAATAGCATTGTTCGTCGTCGTGTGTATACGAAAATTTTTAGTCTCGTTAATGATCGATATCCGTCGGAGAAGAAAAGTCCTAACGTCTATATGTGCATGTGAAACACAAAAAAAAAGATAGCACAACTTGATCATATTTTGGTCATGCGCAAAATCCATTGTCGAATGAATACCACCGCATCGCCAACATAGTCGGCAGCTACGCTACTGTAGGACGCGAGCATATGTGCCAGGGCGAGTAAACCGGTCATGAAGAAAAACGCCATCACCCAATAGCCCAGCAAGCGTGGCCAACCGAAATGCTGTCGTCTCACGGCCGTTTGCGTGATGCAAATCACCGTCGTCGTCCATAGGAGAAGGAGAATAGACGATATCGGGTACAAGAGCAGAGCGACCGCGGCGCCTGCCAAAGGATCGTTGGCAAGTGCAATGAATAAGTGACGTAATTGCTGACCGCGCGAGTACTGCGTCCTAATGGTCGTCGGGAATATGCGCGTTAAAAACAGCCAAAGCGACGGCTGCAACACGTCGAGCGCCACATCGAGCGCTCGTTCATGCTCGCGCACTTCACGTTTGGCGATGACCGTTATGAATTCGACGACGTCTATATCACGCTTGTGCAACAGGCCCTTAAGTAATTGTTGCGGACGCTCGTAATCGTGTTGCAAGCGTAGGCTGCACAAGACGTCCACAGCCAAACGTTGTGTGGCAGGTGAATACCATGGCAAGCGACGAGCGAACGTGATCCACGTGCTCTCGACGCAAACGTCGTCGTTCATCACCAGCTGGAGAATCTGCACACGTACGGTGACATTGTGTCTGGCCGAGTAGTCGGCCATCTCATCGACCCAATCGGAATAATCCTCGTCGTCGTCGTCGCCACCATTCTTTAATACTAGTGGCCAGTACTTGAGTGATATGGCTTCGTCGGTCGAAGTGATCAGGGAGCGCGCATTCTTCCAATGTTTTTTGCGTGCGAGCGATCCGACGCAATGCTCTATGTCGATCAGCCCGTCGTTGAGCCACGCGCGTAGAATGCTCAGTGACACGCTCGGCGTTGCCGGTGATTGAAGATAGTTCATGACCCACGCGCGCAACAGCGGTCTGCGGTCGTGCGGCATGCATGCAATCACATTGACCAGTGTATCGCGCTGCAGCAACGTCTGATCGTAGGTCTTAAAATCGAGCTTGTCAAGAATGCTCCTTATCAACTCGCAATTCTGCAGATTATGCAGCGTCGCCTCGATTGTTAGCGGATGCGGCAGTTTGCCGGCACCGAGCAAATATTGAAAAGCCGCCATCACACCGTCATTGTTCTTCTCGGCTATGCGATCCAATAGCAATTCATCCCAACGAATTTCGGCATGCTTGCTAAGCCACGTGACCACCTCTACACTGCTGTAAGCAAAGGCGTGATCAAGCAAGAGAGCGCCATCACGCCAGCCGAACCAAGCGTTGTTACTGCGTAGCCTTTCCAATGCATCGAGATCATCGGAGGCGATGGCGTTTTGAGCCGCTGCAATGTCTCGCGTATAATATTTGTAGACGACGTCTTCGGCACGCTCGAGCGGCAGTCGCAAGCGTGCGTATTCGCGCGGCACCGCTGAATTAGTAGCAGCAGCATCGAGGAGGAGTTGCAATCGCCAGGGCGAGGAGCTTTCGCACACTTTGCATATGATGCTCTGCATTTCGTAGAGTTCGGTGGCACTCTCGTCGAGCATCCATTTCTTGCGCAAGACAGCATTCGGCACGAGCGCCAGTGCTGTCATGTAGACGGCGCTCACCTCAAAGATGTCGTTCTCCAAGACAGCCGCTCGCCATTGCTGCAGCAAGTGAGTTTCGACGCGCTGTGGCGTTTGGCGCAGTACATTCGCGGCAACGGTGTTGGCGCGTGCGTTGAGAAGTGGCACCGAAACTTGTTGTTGTTGCATTTTTCGTAGTAATGTGTGTTGACTTTTTTTTTGTATGTACGAAGCGTGTCCTATGTACGTTTGTTTAGTCTAGTTTGGGTTTCGAAAATGCAGACATCAAGCGAGTAATCATGCATGTGACGCAGCCAGCAGTCAACATCATCATAACGACGACCGGGACCATAATTAACTTGGTGACGGCATCCGGCGTGAACATCGCCACGACATTATGCATGCCATTGATAATTTCATGATAGAGGAGTGATATCGCGCGTCGCGACGCGTGATAGTATGCCGTGTGCGACAGTAGTTCGCGTACCTCCTCGCACGCAGTACTCATCCCCGTATCCTGCGTGCGTTCGGCCGAGAAGCAAATGAGTGACTTGAGCTCGAGAGCGCGCTTGCGTTCGCCCCACTGATGATCTTTGTACTCCTCTCGCCACGCATTGATACACACAATCATGCCGGCGACTAGCATAAGCAGCAGTGCGACGAAACTACAGCAATGAAGAAAACGAAACAGCGGCGCGGTCATTACAAAAAAAAACGATCACGAGAGAGAGAAAACACAAAAGTCGAAAAATGACGTCATCTCTCGTGTGTGTTCGCCTCACTTTCTCTCTTTGTTGTGTATTTCAAAACTTGGTGCTTTTCTCGTTCGCAAATGCAATATCAAGATATTCCACGCGATCTCGTCGACGAGATTCTCGACTCAGCGCCCAACTTCTCGACAGTGCAACTCTGTGCGTTGGCTGCAAGAAGTCCGGCGAATGTTGATGACGTTTGGGCGAGCATGGCATTTTCGAGAATAATAAAGGGTCACAAGAGTTGGCCCACCGAAAAATTTTCCGTCAGTCGATTCATGCCATTGAATTTGTACGAGCATCTAAACGCGCAACTCTGCAAATTCTTAATCATCGAAGAAAACGCCCACGAGACGGCTCTTTTCAACGGCGAGTGGTTATACAAAAAGCCCAAGAAGTCGTGGAACTGGCCCGCTTTCTATAGAACGGAAAATGCAGGCACGGAAATACGTATTTCTCGGGACAGCACATATTCCGATACGCATCCTTTGTACAAAATACCCATCGCGCCGATTGTTCACTTCATGGCCGCAAGACACTTTCTTTCGAAAGCTAGCACCGCTACCGTGAAAATCTCTGTCAATGAAAAGAACGTTACGTTGCAGCTGTTAAATTACGAAATGCAACAACGTGGGACCAGCGCAAACGACTACGCGTCGAAACTCGTCAAGATCCTAGCAAAAGTGTGGAGAAATCGAGTGCGTTACAAACATCAGTTACGTATCGATGTTTCACAACTTTCGAAAATGTCCGTACAACATCGATCTCGTCTCAGTGCGTTGGTCGCGCGGTGGTGGTATGCTTGGGCCTATTTGTATGGCGTATACGACGAGGATCGTTTGTACGAAGATCTGACGACTGAGGCATATCGGCTTGACAACGAATTTTCGACGGAGTATCTCATCAGCATGTTCCCGCTTATTCGTTTCGATGAATGGTTGGAAGCCGTCGGTTGGCAGGTGGATTGGCGCTTTTTCGCGAGTATGCGTGACCATTCGCATAAATCTGGCCTGCTCCGGGCAATTCTGAATGCACTCACAAAATTCCTGGATCAATGCATCAATATAAATTCGTTGACCGAGCGCGGTCCATTGCAACCATTGCTACAACAATGGCAAGGCGAGGGCCCATCCACCAGCGATTGTGTTCATTTACTCGAGGCGATCGTTGAACTCGATCCCTCTCTCGCGCATGTTTCCAAACGCAGTGTGTTGCGCCTGTTGTTTCTCGTCAAACGCGACGGCACGGCCACGTTGGCTTTATGGAAAACTCTACAACACATGTGGTGCGAGCATAATTGGTGGCGCGAAATTCCGGATTTGTACAATGAGTTCACCGCGACGGCGGAAATAAAAGCGAGAGCTGGTGATGTCTCGTTTCTTGACTTTTGGAATCATGACGAGACTGACGACGATGCATGGACGCTAGCACGATGGTTCGCGCCATTTGATCAAGGTCTCACAATGGCGACGCTCTTCGTGACGCCACATCATCCTGATAATGCACAAGCGCTACTTCAGCCGTATGCATTGCATTATGTTAGGCACGTACGTGCCAATTCCATAGTAACTCGAACATTATCCAACTATGCGCAATCCGATGTTCTCACACATAATCTCGCTTTTCTCAACGTGGGAAATTTTAACCTGTGGCAACGCAACCTGCTCATTTTTTCCAGTTGGCACACGCCCAAGACTAACAGTCTTATGTATTGCGGCGCGTCGCGCGTCGATCATGCCAAATTCTTGCTGCATAATGGCGGCTCCTTGAGTTTTCTACTGGCGACCGACCCGGAGCTCACGAATATTGCGTTCGTAGTGGCGCGTCTGTTACGCAATAGACCGGAGTTATTCTCGGAGGGGACGTTGATTCGTACGCTCGATTGTACCGAGCTCTATCACTATGACAGCACTAGCGGCAAGTTGATTGCCATGGACACTCGCGATTTCATTTTGAAAGCTGGTTATCCGTTTGGATACTAATATAACAATAACAAAATAGAATATCATCATCGTCGCTACTCGCTCATTATGAAATCGGCCAAGTTGTGTGACGATGATGATGACGACGACGATGAGGAGGAAAGTATCACATTGGAGATTCGCGATGGCTGCACTTGCGAAGTGAATAACATGAGACGCTGGCGATGCGTATGCGCGAAGTCGATGACATCCAAAATGAATTTACGCGCGCGCAATGCATCTTCGGTTGACGTGTGTCCCGACGTGCATATCACTGTGCCGTAAATGTTGAAGAGTTGGTTGATGCACTTCCGATCCGAGTCGGGTGCACCACGCAATTTACGGAGTATTCTGTAGGCGGGGAAATCGCCGCGCCAATGTTCGATCGGCCACAACACTTCGTCGCGCGCGTCGCTGGCGAAAAGCGTATTGCGTAGTGGATGATCGTTGGTATGCAGAAAATTCAAAAATTCAATCACTTCGCCGATGAACGTGTGGTCGAGCGGACGATGCGGCCGAAAGCGCACCATGATATTGGTGACCTTCAAATTGCATGGACGCAGGCGACGTCGCGTGAGCAGCGACAGAATCCGCGCCATCAGATGCACCGACGCCCACAGAAGGTTGCGCGAAATCTTCGCCGTTTGCACGATTTTGCCGTTACGAACTTGCTGCAGTGTCGACACGGGCAACCCCAATTCGCTGCTTTGAATGTAGTATTTCCACGCCGGAAAGTTGGCGTGACCGAACGGAAAGAAGCGCAAAATGCGATCCATCGCGAGCGCCTCAACACTGAGAATCGTCCGTGCGTCCTCGTCGTAGAGCCACCACTTTGAAACGAGCAATTTTATGGCGCTGTCGCTGCAGCGATGTTGCTCGTCTTCCGACAGGCGCAACACTTCGTTCAAAATCGAGTGCAACTTAGTCGTCGTCATGGTCGGTATCCTCGAACGATTGTGCTATCTGACGACCCCCGCGAATTGCTTTGTAAATGTACAGCACACCGATTATAATGAAGAGGCAACTGAGCGTCAGAATGCCCGTGTAGATATAGTAGAAGACGTTGTCGTAGAGATTCTCGTAGAAACTGGTGTACTCGGCTTGCGGATCGAGCGCATTCAAGAGACAACGCGCGTGATGTGAAATGTCGTTGTTGTCGTCGTCGTCGTTTTCACTGTTTATCCACTGCCAAGTTTTAACGTTTGCCATTCTTTGTACACACTCCCCTCGATAGTGCGTATGTCGCGCGTAATTCGCTAGTCGGTACGCACGCACACTTTTGTCGACTGGCGCGTACATAGACGATGACTAACGAATAATTCCGACAAATGGCGGAGCTAACGTGTGCAAAGTGTCGATGTGTCATTGACGAGCGCGTCGACACTCGTGTGCTCTTACCATGCTCGTGTGCATATCACTTCCTATGTTATGAAATGGCGACGCAGCGTCGTGCGCCCTGTCCGCGGCATCAGCAAGCCATGCCTTTCGGCGAGGGCAACGAAGATTTTCACGCGCGCAAATTCTACGAGATGTTGCTAGGTACCTATCGCGCAGTCGATTATTCGGCGTCGACGACCTTCTGGAACGATTGCGTCGAGATGACGCTGGCAAATCCGATTCAGTTTAATGACGCAACGGCGTTCTCACGACAAGTGCGAAATAAGTTTGCGGAAATGTCGGCGCCGTTCACATGGCAGCAACGCACAGTGGCGTGGGACGCCGCCGTCATAGATCAACAGCATATGCGATTTCAACAAAACTTGTTGGCGTTGATGCAACAGTCACGGCGCGATCCAATGCGATTGATCAAGTCCAGCCCCAAGAAATTGCTGACGCCATTGGACTTTAGCACCGAGAACATTAGCGCGAACGACTTCATCGATTGCAGCTTCACGCTCATCGATTTGCAACTCTTTCACTATTCATGGCACGACTTCGTGAATCTGGGGCCGACGGTCGAGAATATCAAGGACTTCGGCATCGACAATGTGCTCGACATGTGGTTAAACACGTCGGTCACTAGCAATCACGACAGGTTGTGGCAGCGCGAATTCTACAAGCGCCTCTGCGGAGGTAGTCTGCGATTTTTTCTGCGGCTCGAGCTCAACTATCGTCAGTTGATGCGGCTGAAGATTCACGCGCCTCAATTGGAAAATCTAACGGGCTTCTCCGTGCGCTGGAACCTGCCGCTATTCCGAGATGTGACGATGAAGCAATGGTTCGAAAACTTACATCTGGATCGCGAAATGTTGCTGCGATCGAACTTGACGCAACACACATTGCGTGACAAGTTTAAATGGACGATTGACGAGGCGCACAGCGTATCCTTTCATGATTTATTCAATGTCACTGCAGAGGACTTCGTTGTTCGCGACAATCTCGATGATTAGTTGTTGTTGTTCGACAAATTAGGAATAAAAAAATTCAATGCGTTTTGCGGTGACGACGGTTTCTGGCGGTGTATGTCTCATTCATCGATACCTCGCCGTTGCCCTTAACCATTAGCGTTTCGCGAAAGACGGCGAGTTCAGGCAGATAGAGGAGCTCGCGTTTCTTGAGCAACGATGGTCCGCTTGACGGTCGAAGACAATGCTGCAACGCTGACGTATTCAACATGTGCCATATCAGTAGAATCATCCACTTATCACAATCCGGGCATCTAGCTATCATGAGTAATCGCAATGCGTCAGGCGGCGTCACAATCAAGTTGACATCCTCGAGTATGACTGTGAACACATCTGGCAGTCCCGTAACAGCGGCGCGTTGATAGTCTCCGTCGTAGTAAGTAAAGAAGTCACTCGCGCGTTCGTATAGTCGTAGCGGTGCCAACGTTTTCACTAATGGAATTTTAATGCCTCTGTCGGGGTGCTTCTTACGAAGCTTATTCCATAATTCCCACAGGGCGATCGTATCAGTTCCTTTGTGCATAAAATCATTCAGTCCGAAGTCGTCCCATGATTGCAGTGAAAATGGTTGTGTCGACAACGAGTTCGGTTCGTCATCAACATCCATTGATGACGACGACGAAGCAACTTTTTCTTTCTTCTTCTTTTTCGGTCGCGAAATCACGGATTCATCCACGTGTTCTGATGAATCGCCATTTTCCCAGCGTCGTTTCTTCGTCATTGCGTCTTCTTCGTCGTCTGCACGTCGACTAATGTATTGTTCCTTCGGAATATGCAATTCACTGTATATGCGATCTTTGGTGTCGGCGACGAATGCGTCCAATTTATCTTTCGTTTGCTGAGGTAAAGCGTCCATGTTCAGAAAGTGTTTGTCAGTCAATGGGCCATCGACGCCTTCCTGCATGATGTCGACGAGACTGGGCTTCCCATTGGATTCTTCTTTTTTGATTCCGCAGAACTTGGCAATATGATCGCCCATGATAGATGAGTAACACACGATGAGATGCAGGCGTCAAAAAACGACAAAAAAAAAGAACGAGAGAGAGAGAGAGAACGAAAAAAAAGAACGAAGACGCGCGGACATCGCGTCAACATTTTCGTTGTTTTATAAATACATGCATTCAAACATTTTCTGTCGCACGGCCAAACGTGATGGCATAATCGTTCTCGCGTAGCGTCAATTTAGTATACAACTCTGCGGTGAGAAATTGCGTATCGGAGACGTTATGATCGAGCTTCCAAATGATCTGATCATTTGGAAGTCGATCCATCGACGTGCTGATTGCCGTACATGTGTTAGAAACCAGAATGCTGGCCGTGCTATCAGGTAGTACGGTACAGGCGTCTCCCAACTCAGCGCGTGTCAGGTCGTTGTCGTTGACGAGCACGACGACATCACACGCACCGTTATAGCGGTCCGCCGGCGTCAAGTCAAGAGCTTCGGAGGCCACGATTAGTACGATGTCGTAGCGAATTTGATAGATGCTCGTTGACGCGTGTGCTTTCAAAGCGGAACTGACGCGCTCGGCCGCTTCCTTGTCTGTCTCTTTGACGGCGAGGAAAATCACGTGTGCTTTCTCTCTGAAAGTGGTGCCGTCATCGTTCCGCGCAGCTATGAACCATACACAGACTACGAGCACCGCCACACCGAGCGCGAATGCTAGGAATTGCAACAATAGTGATTCCATCGAGACTTTTTTCCCCTGTTTAATATATTTTAAATACTATATATATTAGTTTTAATTACGTCTCGTGTCGTTTGACAAAGAAGATGGATGAACTATTGCGACAAGGCGTGAAATTGGACGAGTTGCCGCAAGAGACGCTCGTAAAAATATTGAAAGACTTGCCATGGGATGATTTGATGCGCGTCGCGCAACTCAGTCGCACCACTTTTGAGGCGGCGTGGATCGTCATGATTGATCGTGGCGTGCCACCCACCAATAATTGGATATTGACTGCACCATGGGACGATGTAGTGGCGCGCTCAGCTCGTCTAATGCGCTCACTTGTCCAAGTTGAACCTCTCACCGTAAGTGATACTCTACCCTACAATACGGTGCGTTTGGGACCACCGCTATTATGGGAAGTTATGCCCGCCGAAGCATTCACTACACAGTCCCACATGATCTACAAACAGCTACATTTTATAACATCGAAAGACAGACGACGTTCAGACGACAGTTTACCGTTCACGCAGTATTGGAATATGAGCACCGGCTTTCGCTTGCCCGAAGGCGCTGCGCGTCGGCAATTATTGATTTTAGCGCGCCCCGAATTTTGGTTTTGGGCGATTAAATTGCTGCGAGCAATAAGATTGAAGTCAGATGGAATCGAAGCCATTAAAGACATTGCGCTCCTACCACTTTGGCTAAATTTTCTGCCGCGCTCGGACGATCATAGTTGGTCGCAAGGCACAATAATTTTGGTGCGTGATGCCATCATCGCGGGACGCCAAAAAGTGCTCCGTACGGGTGGCCTACAAATATTCGCACAGTATGCATTAGCCTATGTGTATTCAATTCACGACACGGTGGCAGAATTCCTTCCACCAATTGAGATTTCGCAAGTGCTTTGGTCGTTCATCTCCACAAGCGCACTTGAGTATCAACTAACTGATGTGGATCGGGAGCGAACCTATTTTGCATTGCATAGACGCATGCATCGGTATAGGGAGATGTGGCCTGATTTGTACAACAGAATGTTATCATTTGAAGACGATCAGGCCATCATACGCGCGCTACGCACTGCAATCATGTGGGTGCAAGATGTAGTCGTGACGGACATCAATGAAACAAATAATTTATTGGCGTTTCATACTCGACTTGACGCTGCGCTTCCAGATCTAGGATATATTGTGGACGATGAAATGTCAGCGCGTGTGTTTCGGGGATTTCTGCGCGACATCCGCTTGCGAGCCTGGGGCTTGTTCACGTTGAAGTTGAGTTTACTTTTTAATGAAGTGAGAACAATTTCCTGGATAGAAGCTAACCAAGACACTTATGATTTGGGCTATCCCGAAATGACGACAGCCTGGCTCGAAAGCAACACGCCGAACACATTCAGCGAGAAGCAGCGCGCTGTACTCACGTTTTTCTACTAATAATGGCAAAAATGCGAATCGCGGCAAATGCCGAAAGGACGCCAGGACGTGATGCCGTGAAGTCCAATACCTGCAAACGCATTTGCGCTCCGTCGCTGCGTCGCTTTAGCAGCAGCTCTTCACCTATGCTCGCGAATAGTGGTTGTAATGATGGCGAGACGGCACTGACAACTGCCGCCAAGTAAATGGACGAGGAAGATCCGTCCATGGGCAGTAGTAACGCGGCTTTATCTATATAGCGAGTGAGATCCGGCGGTATCAACACGAGCGAGCGCCGAGCATCGCTCCAGACATCGAGTTTTTTCGAGTAGTTGTGAAAAATGTCTCTCGCCGACATGGATGAGTGGTTGTGCGCGGCGGCTAAACATGACAATTGTAAGGCGTTATATGTGTGCGCGCGCGTCTACTCCGACATACCGCGCGAGCAACTCAGTGAGCGCGAGCGTCGCATCTACGATCTACTCAATGGCGTCACGAACATGCACTATACCGACAATGAGGTCATCGACGTCGAACTCGTGGGACGATCGATATATGTGATGCACGACACGAATACGCACGATGTCGCGACCATCGTGTCGCGACATCACGACGCCGATCGCAATATCTATGCGGTGGCGCGTGTGTGCGACGCGAACATAGCTCGGGCCATCGACGAGACAGGTGACTTACGATCGTTCAGTTTGCGCGAGGACACGCGCTATTCCCTCGACACTATGAAAAAGGAAATTCACCGCAGCAAGTTGGTGTTGGATGTGGCCATTTTACCGCCACACACGCAAGAGCGACCGAATTGTCACGCCTTACGCGTACTTTCGACTTTTGACGATGACGCTGACATAGGTGTGGCGCGCGCTCTTCGGTGTATGCCAACTTCGGACTACTATCGCGACATGAGTTCGGACGCGACCAACATTAACGAGCTGCGCGAGCGGTTCGTCAAGCTCATCGATGAAGCCGGGAAACTCCAGAACACGTCAGATGAACAACAAAAGGAATTGGAAAGATACAAGAGTGAATTAGGCAAGTTGAAAGAGCACGACCAGCAGCGTCTGCTCAAGAAGCAGCAAGACATTACGGGCATGGTTCTCGAGATAGCGAATGGCGATGAAAGCGTGGCGAAACCTGTCGTTGACGCCGTTAACATCCTAGTGTCGAATACCTCTCCGGGACAAACAAGTTCTGAAGGCAATTCTGAGGCGGCAGCTCCGCCATCCTCATCTGACGTAATGAGGGCGACTCACTCTATCTTGGCCTACGCTCGTCAGAACATGCGCGGCGTGCGCTCGCGAGAGGAAGCCTTTGGTCACGACGAAAACTTATTGAAAGAACTGCATGGCAAGGCCGCCAAAGTCAGCGTGCCGGCACCGAACGTGCAGACAACGTTGGCAAAGAGAGCAGCCGATCTCAAAGCGGCAGCTCACGATAGCATACGTCAACTGGAGGCGGTTTCTTCAAAGCTTGTTTGACAATGTGTGTTCTATTTCTTCTTTTTTTTTCTACTTGACAAAAATGAAAACACTTACGACTGATTCTGGGTGGCGTGGAAGCGTCTGCGCGGCAATTCACAATCGCTGATGCCAATGGCGGCGCACAGCGTGGGAAAGTTGTCGAGCAAACGCGCGAACAACGGCCACTGCGACTGCAAGGCGGCGAAGTTTTTGAACATGCACTCGTCGTAGAAGAGACGCCAGCCGATGTAGACGTGAATCTTGCCGAGCGTTCGCGGTCGCACGGTGTGAGCTCGCAGCAGAAAATTCACGAGGCCCCAGAAGATGTAGTTGACGCGTAGCTCTGACTGCAAACAATACTCGGCCATACGTTCGTCAAAACGCAGGTCCGGATCCATGTCATAGAGGCGTTGCCAGTCGACGAGCATCGATGGACGAGGAGGCTTTGTGAGTGGGATGATGTAGTCCACGTAGTTAACAAGCTCTTTATACATCGCATAGGGAGGTAAGTTGTGGGCTTCGAAAATCAGCTGCTGACCCGCTTCGGTGATGCACTGTTGCATCGCAAACATTTGTTCTTGCTTTACGTGATTGCTGACGTAGGGAAGAATCGTGAACGTTATGAGATGCAAGTCGCTTGAGACATCATCACCCTCTTCCTCTTCTTCTTCTTCCTTCTTCTTATTCGTTGGTGCGAAATCACGCCAGTTGTCAAAAAGTGACTTCTCTTCGTTGTGCAAACTCTCCGTCAGCATGGGAGATGACGATGTCTCGAGAAAAGAGGAAGGTTCATGCCAAGACTCGTTCTCATCGAAAACCTCATCGAAAGGACGACAGAGACTAACCAAGCTCATAGTGTAGCTTTAATAAAGCAAATGTATCAAGATAGGAACAGAAATTCAAGAAGAGAGAAGCACGAAAAAGCAAAAAGAGAAGTCGTCATGAAACGCGGCGCGCGCGTCATAAAACGCGACGCGCCGCGCGCGTGTCGCTCGGCTTCAAAAATGAAAAACCCATTATCCGCGATTTTCGATATGATTCGCTAGGAGAAGAGATCAAATTAACACGACGATGACGACAAGAAAATCTGTAATACGGCCTCAGGCAGCATGTCCACGCTGTCGACTGTCATTGGTTTTTGCCATTGAACAATGAACTTTTTGCAGGTAGTCTGCAATGCAGTGGACATTTTACATTGCTTCGCGACCGTAAAAATTTCGAAGATGTTTTTTTCCGTCAATCGGGCGATCAATACTTCCTCTGTCATAGAGCAGGCATTCTGACAGTCATAATAATCGGCAGCAAACAAGATCTCACAAATCTCCGACGTCTTATCGCCAAGTCCATCAAAGTCAATAGTGTTAGTGTAGCAATAATGGATAATAGCACGAAAAATGGCCGGTCTCACGTTCGACACTTTTATGGTCTTTTCAGCAGATTCACAAAAATTTTGAAACATGGCCTTAAAATATGGCGAACGCGCTCCTAAAATAAGTTTGTGAGCGAAGACACGTTCACCGTCTACATCAAATATGATATCTGCAGTCTGTTCATTGTCTTGGAGCAAATTATGAAAATCGAGAGCGAGAGGATCGTATAGACGATATTTTTCATCTTCATAGAAAAGCGTGATATGAACGAGTAGACGCTCCGTTTGCGTATCGCGAAGTCGATCTATCACTGTGTCTTGTTTGGGAAAACAACGATTGTCGCATCCAAATTCATACAAAAAAAAATCACGTGACGAACAAACTCCACAGTGAAATTCATCCCACGAATCATTGCATAACTCATATTTATAATGAGCTTTTATGGATTTGCTTTTCGGCATATCAGACTCTAGTACCAAGAAGATGCCCAAATAGATACGCTCTTCTGCCTTTGCCGTGTCAGGATCTTTGCCAGTGTTCACAGTACAAGGTGAAAAATTGATGCTCCATCCCACGCGTCGTTTTTCATCCATGAAATTATGCGTATATGATCCCGCTTGAAAAGTAGCGCCACGCAACCAACGGAAAAAAGAGCTGCCGAAAAGAAGCGTTGTGTGGAATCGATTCGACATTATTAGAGAAAGAAAATTTCAGAAAATGTAGTAAACATGCGAAAGCGAAAAAAACAGATATCGTCATAAAAACGCGACGCCGCGTGCGTCGTCATGTACATAATTTTCTTTCATGTTTATTTTGCACATATACGAGAGTGCACAAAGAGTTGTGCATAAACACATTGGAAGGACGAAAAAAAAGACCCCGCTCATAATGGACGAGGAGTGGCGCGAACTCGCTTTTCCCGACGTGATCTATTGGGTACGCGTCGAACAGAGTCACTTGTGCGACTGGAGATTTCGCATGTCCGTGTCAGTCGATCTAGAGTCTGCTCTAGGGATCTTGAGGAGTGAACCGTGGGCTCCCTTCGTGAAGATACTCATGTACCAACCGCGCACACCCTATCATTCATGGCGGCGACAGCGGCGGTTGAATCGTTACATTCAGCAGGAATGCATCGATCGCTGTGAACGCGGAAATACATTGTTAGTGGCACGCGTCGCGTGCGCCGCTACGTTGTGGCCGACGAGCGAATGGGCGGACGTGTGGACGGCGCTCATCGTCGAGTTGTACCAGCGCTTCCCGCGAAGAAAAGTTGGCCTCGCATCGGAGGCTTCATAGTTCTGGACGTGTTCACTATATTTATAATGTTGCATCGATAATACATTTTTTCTCGTTTACAAAAACAACAACAACCGGATGACCCCTGGTCAAGGAAATCTTATGACATTATTCCAATGCACCATGACATGGAATGTAACAGAGTCGAAGTTGTTTTTGAGTCGCGGCAATCCATCGTCGTAATATATTATGGGTACGTACACGTGAATGACCAACGGCTCCGATGGCTCGTTGTTACCGCTCATTGTTCCGATACACACGAGAAATTTCGAATGCCATCGACGCTTGCCTAGAAGTTCGTCTCTAACAAACACGGTCAACTCAGTGTGTGTTGTCATAAGTCGTTGTGCTGTGAGAGCCGGGGGAATGTAGAGTGACTCGCCCCACGCCAAATCAGTGAGGGACGGAGCCGCATTCTTCAGTGTATAGCGACGAAATGCGTTGCTGAGCAAAACTAGCAAGACGCACACGATTAGGCTCAACCATGACCAACCGGAATGACTGAGAAAAAAACCAACGAGAAGTGCCATTAACGTACTTTCATTGAAAGTATACATTATTAGAACTACGATAGTGAGGAGATAACGACGTTGGCGAACTCGAAACAGAGCAGGGATGACAACCGCTCATTTTTTTGGCAGCTTCGTCTCTCTCTTTCAAAAAAAAATGACGCTAGCCGAACGTCTAGTAAATGCAGTCGAGATGACGTGCACTGTTTTCGCAATTTTTCTCTTGGCGTTCATGATGATATTCGGCTATTTTAGTATTCAACATATGGCACACGAAATCTATTCTGACTATGTATTCGATACGGAAGCAATACGGACGCAATGTACGGTCGTCAAGAATCACTATGGCAAAGATTGCGAAACGTGGGTTGTACACTATCCGCTTCGCGACGAGCTTTTCGCTGAAGCCACTATTGAGGCCAACAAGCATTGGAATTCGCGAGATATGGGATACACCCGATACGTCGGCGAAACTTATCCGTGTTGGCGCGGCGTCTACGATCATATGAATGTACATTGGTCTATGCCTGGCATCGACTGCGATTACTATGTCGGTGGCGTAGTACTATTGCTGATAATGTTTGTGGCCTTTGAAATATTTCCATTGATGGCGATACTCTATGCGTTGATGGAATGTACTTTTCAAGTGGGACCGATTGTCGACTATCACATCGACTAGATCAACGAAAAAATTATTATTGTTTGGCGGAGGCAAGAATATGATCGTCCGGCGCCTCTTTCAAATGCCACTCTCGCAATTGCAACATTTCATCGGCGTCCATCACCAAATGCAGTATAACGAAAAAGATTGTGTTGCGTGCACCGATCAAAGGCACGACAAACATCTCGCGATCCTGCCAGCACATACGCGAGTCGGCGCCGCGTCTCGCGCACCAAGCAATCCATTGCTCGTGATTGCGAGCCTTCTGATTCACCTGCAGTTGTAGATCGATGCACATGTCCAGAATGAGCCCTTTGTCGTCATCGTCGCCAACTTTGGATGTTTTGAGCACACGTAAAATATATTCCATTCCTGAAAAAAAAGTCGCGCATGTGCTCGTCAGCCAGTCGGTCATATATACACGAAAGAAAAAACAAGTTTGTAGAATTTAGTAAAGAGAGAGAGACATGCATCGCACGCGTACCAAATACACACAACGCGCCGAGCGTTGGCGCGACTACTTTCGGAGTTTCAAAAAACCGACTGCGGCGCGTGCACTCAATGTATTGCGACGTCGCGCAAGCGACGCTGGCGTCTATCTGCGTTGGCAACGCGACGGCAAACCAGTTTATGTGGTGAATGGGCGACGACGACCGGGCGTCTCCGTCATGCACGTGGAACACGATTCTACACATGGCAATGCAGCCTGGCCATGCCGTCTGCGCGGTCGAGTGCACGGCGCCTACGTTCAGCGACAAGTGCAACGCTGGCTTGCCGGCGTGGCGTTGTCGGATCGCAAGGAAGATTTGCGTAGCAAACAGCCGTGTCGCTGCCTCGTCGATCGCGTATTGCCGACGTTGCGCGCACACAAATTGCGTCCGCTCGCGAGTGAAGTACCCGTGTGGGATGCTACGCACTGCACGGCAATCGACTTGCTGGCGACCGACGACGACGGAACTCTCGTGCTCATCGAAGTGAAAACGAGCAGACGTGTACTCGGCAAACGCACACGCGCCGCCTACTTCAAACAGCTTCGACGCACCTTCTCTCTTTTTTTACACACGTACGCACGCGCGCTTCCCGTAAAATGTCTGCTGCTGGAAATAAACGCACAAACGAAGCTGGGCCGCCTCCATCGGCTGCCGACAACACCGAACAGTTGTTAACGCATCTGAAACAGCTGGAGCGTTGGCACACCGTGACGCAAATGACGTCGATTAGTCAGAATGCCGAAGACGACGACGCACCGCGCCCTGTGCGTGCGGAGAGCGCACGCGGCGGCGGCATTCTCTCGCAACTTTTTGCCGAGTAACGCGCGCATATGTAATTCTTGTCTTTTTTTTTTTTTTGACACATGTTACTTTTACAAAAATACGATATCGCGTCTACATAAGGTTTGCGTGTGCGAAGAGGACGAGATACGTCGCCCCACCCCCTCCCTCTTGTCCAATGTCATCAGTCATGGATTCATTCGTTCCGGGCGGTGCTGGCCCCGATGCCAGCACCGCCGCAGGTGCGCTTATGACGACTACGAGCACTCAGCTCGGCTCGTCGGCTCGTGAAGTTTTCGCGAGTATGTGGCGCAATCACGATCCTGAAGGCTATGAATCCTGGATCACGAGGCGCGCGTTACCCATCGCGAGTAAGGCCTTCATGGAAAGTTTCGTCGAGCGCTTGCCGACGATACAATTCCGCATTGAAATAAACTTGATAAACTACGACAAGCTACCGATATCATTGATCTTACCGCAACAAACAACCGAAAGCGAAGCCGTGAAGAAGATCCGTTGGATTTTTCCGGTCATGACGGCGCAATTCGCGCCCGAAGGCACCAAAACGATGCTCGACAAGGACATTCGTACCGTCGTGATGGTCACCATGAATCGCACGCGATACGATTTGGAGCATTGGTCGGCGCAAGATCAACATCACGATCAAGAAAACGCAGCGCGTTTGTCAATGCGCATTCGTCAGAACGCCTCAAAACACGAAAATCAACTCTACCTGGACGCCGTCGCGGCGATACTCGTGAATCCAGTCTACGCGCTGCAATGGCAGGAGGCACGACAACTAACCTTCTCACAGACGCTGTCGGGTGCTGCTGAACTTGAAGTGAAGTCATTCGGCATTCTGAATCGACCCGGTCGTCATCGCGTCGAACAACTTTATTACACGTTCCTGGCGCGCTTCGAAGCGCTGCAATTGATGAGCGGTGTTTCGCCGACTTTCAACATCGTAATCACGCCCGAGTACTATCACGTGGATGCCCTCTACAGCGAGCCCGATCGCAGCGAGTACTTCAACGTCGGTGTGAGTGGTGTGACGCGCTCACACGCACTCGCACGCGGCGGGCCCGAGGAATTGAAACACATGACGCTGACGCGCGACATGGTCTACGAATTCAAGACGCCGAAGGGCGTTGTCGACTCGACGTGGGACGACAGACATCCGATCGACGCCGTGGCCGTGATCGCCAAATATTTCATGATCGACATGAATTCACTGCGCGGTACTCATGTATCGTCAAAGGAATGCGCGCGTCGCGTCGGCATCACTGAAGTCTACACGCACGATAATCACGGCTACACGCCATTTACCTACAAACAGTTGGTAGATGGTGCCGGCGTGCTCACCGAAACCGGCATAAACTCGCTATTCAAGCGCTGGCTCAAAAGCGGCGATTGGAGCATCAAATTGGATCTCACGCCGCAAAAGAATCTTCATCCGATGGCCATGCGCATCAATCGCGCCACTGTCACGGGCACCGCCGGTGATTATACGCACACGACTTATTGGGGCGACACGGAGGCCGAATATCGCGACTTCAACTACGACTTGGAATTCGGCGTGCAAGCGAAGGAACGACTGCAAGAGGCCATGACTGTCATTGGAATTACATTCACGACACTCTACGAGTCGCTAAACTTGATCAAGGATTTGTCGCAGGTGTCGATCGATGACGCTCGAGTGATCACTTTTTTCAACGCCGTCGTAGATCTCAATGGACTGAGTGCTGGCGATTTGACAATTCGAGCCGGCAATAAAGAGTTCAACGTACCGGATTTGCCCCAACGCACGATCGAAATGCCATTCATACCTCCTGGATATTGCGCATGGCCGCATATTCTCTATTTGCGTAATCTGATAAAAAGTGACGACATGCGTGGATGGCCTTCACAGCTATTTCAACGCGTTGAAATAGCGGTTGAGGTGCTTCCGCGCCTGGCGCATGAAATCTATCGCATCACACCATGCAGCGAATTGCTCTCCACAGACATGTTGCCGTGGTTCCTTGTCTCGGGTCAACCGGAAAACGATCGCATTACGGCGTTGCTTTTCCATGTATTGAATCCGTATTTCACGGCAGCGTGGTTTCAGCCAACGGCCGCCGCTTTGGGACCGGTTGTCGCTGTTGATGCTGCTAATGATAGAAACCTCAAACACAGACTGCTTCGCAACTGGAAAATCATGCACCCTCTTCGTGATGAACTTGAGGAAGACTTCAAGAATTTGCCTGTAAGTGGTGGTGGTACCCACGAAATGAGTCTACAAGGCTACGAAGATGCACTCGATATAGTGTTGAAAGTGTATGATGCACAAAAAATCGAACGCTCGCGTGCAATCGAAGAATTGATAGCTTATGGTCGCGGCGCCAGTGACGTTCGTTCTCGTTTCGAAGACTATTTCAAGCGCTATAAGCAAACGACGGCGCTGGGTCCTGCGTTTGCCGAGAAGGCGGAAGGTCCGGAGACGACCTTCGGATGGTGGTTCGCACGATTTTTCGCGATCAATTGGCATCGTGCGCAACATCGTCAAGAAGAAGTCGAAGCAACATTGAAGGCCGCGATGGAGCGTTCACTGCAAACAATCTTCTACACACTCATCGACATACTCAAGAACGAAGAACTAATTACTACGCAACACAACATGGAACTATGGACTAATATGCTCACACAAATCTTCGAGTTCGAAAAGTCGCGTCCGTTACCGCCGCCTGCACCTGCGCCTACGACGGAGCGTGGCGCTCATTCATATCGACACATGCGACTCGTGATCGATCGTCAGTACTTAGCTCAGCAGTACGCGCGTCAAGAAGCTCGAAAGCTCACTCGCATCTTACCGAACAGCATAACCATCATGCAAGAGCCCGAGATGGACTTTCACACAAATCCGCAAAGCAGCCTCTTTGCCGGTGCCAGATTCACGAAAAGTGCCAGCGCCGCGCGATTTTCGTCGTCGTCGTCGTCTGAAGTAGTTAACCTGGGTGGTGCACTCGACAGTGGACGTTTGACGATGCGCGAGCGACTCAATCACATGCAAAAATATTTGACGACGATCGGTGACGATGTTTTTGCACGCGCCTTCATTGCACTCTTCTTGACGTCGGTCCAGTCCACGCGCTCCCTATATGCCATTGTCGAAGCTGGCATTATGCCGCCGGAATCCGCGCCCATAGGCATTTTCATGGCCATCAATTGTCACACATCGGGCACAATCATCGCCGAAAAGAAATCGGGCGCCGTCTACGAATACTTCGAAATGGAGAGAGGCTCCTGGAGGAATGAAGAGACCGAGCGCGCCGGCAGTTCTCTTGCGATCTACAGTACAGGCGACGTCTACGCTCCGTACACTGTCAACGTCATGCAGAACTCGCTCGTACGAAAAATACTCGGCGGCTGGAGTGCGATGATCGTCAATCCGAAAGGCCGCAAGAGCTATCGCCTCGGGGAATGGGGCATCTATCCACCGGCCGAAGCTAAAAGTGCTAGCGTGGTGACGATGCTGAACGGCGGTATGTTCTCGCGAAAATTCGCCGACGAATTTGCCAATCCACTACATCTCACGAGGAACGAACCGTTCGCCGACATCGCACCGGGACTTCGTCAGATCTTCAGGTTCGCGCGCAGTGATGGTACACCGGGCCCAGCCGCTCCAGGCATTGCGTACGTGCGTTGGCGATTCAATTTGGACAATCTTGCGAAGGGAGCCGACGTAGTTCCTCCGAGTTATGCCAGCTGGAAGGAACAATCGCGTTCGCTCTATCGACCGGCGTCGCGCATGACGCAGCGTGTTTATAATGCCGTGACAGGACAATCTGACGTCATCACGGGCACAGGACATTTGGACGACGTGCCCGTCGAAACTCTGCACGAAATTCTCACATCGCACATCGGCAGCGCCGACGCCTAAAAAAAACTGTAGCTAATTTGGTTTTTTCTGTTCTTTACACAATAATAATAAAAAAAGTCCAGACAATAACAGCGCCGACAGATAGGCTGTTGAACGATGCACAGTTCCGCATTGGCGGCAACGCGTGAAGTGCGCGAAAGCAATTCGTGTCATCGACGGAGAGACCGCGTTTCTCGATCTCACCGGCGTGCACCGTTGGATGCATGGTGGAACGTTTGCAACGTACAGCTGCGTGGCCGACGCCTCCCGCATGACCGAATTCGTGCGTCAGGACACTCTCGAGATCCATGAAGGCCGTGTTAACGGCGGCATCGCCAAAGCGAAAGTGCCGCGTATTCATCAGTATGTCCCACTCCTTGATGAAAAATTTTTCGCATTCCGCCATCGGTGAAACCTCGGCGCAGTCGACGTAGAGGAAGGCGACGGCCACGATTGAGTTCGCCGCCGCTGTATTCGGGAAGAAATTGCGCGCGGCCTCGATATCGCCGAATGCAATCATGTGCATGTTGTCGGGCGCTATGGTGGGTGCCAACGGCGTACAGGGCGATTTCACGTAACGCAATTCCTTCGCGATCACGGTTTTGCCATCGATAGCTGCGTGCCAGTTGTTGAGCGAGCGCGCGAGCGCTTCGAACGTGACTGCATCGGCGTTGACGCTGCAATCCTCGAATGTGACGAAGCCCATGCGCTCCGTATTAATTTCGGTAATGGGCGGCGGCACTATAAACGAACAGCAATCACCGAGTTCTGCGTTACGACTCTCATTCTGCAAGCTGCGAAAGCGCGCTAGAACCGCGGCGTCGGGTTGATGACTACCGATCACATGTATGGAATTATTATTATTATTATTAGTAGTAGTAACAACAGTGGCGTCATTTCTCGTGTTGACAACGACGAAAGCCAGTTGATGATCGTTCGGCGTTTTGTCGAAACACGTAGCGTAGACGTTTTCGGCGAGCGGGACCAACTCCGACGTTCGTAGGAGATGGCGAGTGGTCCATGCTGTCGATAGTAGCGACAGCCACACGAAAAATAATATGACGCGCATTTTTTTTTTCGCTCTTGTCATATTCACAACAGATTGAGCGTAATGTTCACATATATTTTCGTTGGCGACCATACCTTTACGAACGCATTGTGCGCTTTTTCCCTCCTCCCTTCTTCGTTCCGAAAAAAAATTCAATCATGAGCCAACAAAAGCACGGCGGAAAATACGTATTTGATCACAGCGAAAATCCGCCCGTTTGGAAGTTCAGCAGTTCCAACAGAAACCTGCCATCGGTGGTCGTCAGTGACGAGCAAGCGATTCGCGCGCATATCGAGGCTTCGCCGGTGCTGTACGGAATGACGCGCGAAGAAATGCGCGCCAATCCGAAACTATTGAGTGGCATCTTTGAGATCACAAAAACTGGTGATGCACCGGCGAGGCGAGCCGATATGGTCTCGCGTGCCCAAGCCATGTTTGACACACTACAGAGGCACCACGGTCAATTCGCCATGAAGAATTTCGATAATCTGACGTCACTTTCCAACGACGACGATGACAATGACGACGACGATGATGATGATGATGATGTGCCTGCGAACCGCCGCTACCTGGATGACAATGACGACTATAATTCGGATGATAGCGACGGCTCTATTGTTGACGACGAAGCGGAGGCTGTGGCAGAGGCCAAAAGTAGTTTGGCGAGCATGATCAAGCGCAACACCCGCGCGAAACGCACTAATTGATTTGGAACATCGGTACTTTTGTCTAGTTGTTAAATTTTACACGAACGAAAATAGTACACACACGTTCATCATGACGGCAAGAGTTCCGAAGGTGCTGCCAAATATACGGTGGACGCTTCGCTCGTGATGTGTGATGTTTGCGGCGGTGATGGAACTGCTGGTGCAATTTCACTCTTTGTAAGAGCGTTAGTAATGGCTCTGAATTGCATCCGAACATTTTCGACTTTCTGTTGTACATCGGCTACGTCATTCCAGACGTCGGACTTTTTCGATGCATTCATGTCGCGTACAGCCTGTGCGCACTTTTCCAATTCTTGCGCGGTGACGAGCGTCAAACCAGTGTTAATCACGTCCAAGCTCATGTGTTCGATTTTGAATTTTATCAGCTTCACGTTGGCGTCGAACGTTTGCCATGCTGCATTTTTCTCGAGTTGCTCCGCCGGTATTTCGTACTCGTCGAGCATGAGTTGGCGCGCCGCTGCTTCTATCTTCTGAATTTCTTTGTATTGAGCCAGCAGTCCTTTCTGAGGATCAAAGAGAGTTTTAGTCATTGTCTCTTTTTTGCTTTCGTTATTTCCCATTCTGAAACGAAAAGTAAATGACGACGACGATCGTAGTAGATAGCGATGAAAAGAACCAGAGTCTTATACGTGCTTTCGAGCAAAAAGTCGCCACATTGCCGAATTGCACATTGAAACGCGCCAGTCTCAAACACGATAGTGGCGGTGATTTCAAAGTGTACGTCGACGATGACAAGACGATTGCGCTCTACGAGCGCAAAACATTCAAAGATTTGGTGAACACCATCTCCGAGAAGCGCTGGGACATGCAAATGAACAAATTGGTGAAGTTTCGAGAGCAACACCCCGAATGCAAGCACATCGGCGTTGTAATCGAGTACGACGTGGGTCTCTACGAGGCGTTGGCCTACAGCGGTGGCATGAAACCGTGTCGACCGCTCGAGGCGGTCGAGGACGCGAAGAAGCGGTACGCACTCGACGTCATCTGGACGCTCGACGTTCGTCACACCACCGAGTTGATGTGCGCCTTCGTCGCACTTGTTGAAGAAGACGACACTGCCGAACCGACAGTTAGCACGGCCACAGCTACGCAGCTCGCCATGCCGTCTCGCCGCATTCATAAGCACGCGCAATTTCAACAGGAGGCCACTGATCATTGGGCGCACATGTTGAGCAGTTTTCAGGGCGGCGGTATCACGTCGAATCTGGCGCACAGTTTGTCACGTCGTTATGCGTGCATGCAGACGCTGGTACAGGCGTGCGAGCGCGACGGACTCAAAGCGCTCGTCGGCATTGAGTACGTGCGCGGCAAAAAAACCGTGAAACTGGGCAGAGACGTCGCCGCTCGACTCTTGAAGATTGTCCTGGGCGAAAGCGCCGACTTGCCAGTGAAGAGTCGACAAAGGAAAAGTAGCGGCAAGGATGAAGTCGACAACAAATAGATATCTGCCCATTGAAAGATTGGCATTGTGATTAATGAAGGAGTTACAATATATTTTTTGAGATAATGGCTACACATATTACAGAGTATTCTGTTGCAAGCGACGATGAAGATGATGCTTAATTTGTTCAATCGTTTCCTGAAATAAGATGTACGGTACATCTATGAAAACGTAGATTGGTTGCGCAGACTTCGAAAACTTCGGGGCGGTGAAGGTCTGAGGCTTGAGGTGACTTTTCAAATTCTTGATGACAGCACTGTGTACTAGACCACGCAGGTCGCGTGGTCCAAGAGTGCGTGACGAAGGATGATAGTTTAGTGAATCTCCATTGTACTGTTTTCTGATACGCATGGCGGCGTCGCTGTTGTCATATGTGAGCACATAACTCCAATCATTTTCAGCTTTAATCTCTACACTGATAATATCGTGGCTTTTCATTTGATCTGCCGTACTCTCATTTGTCGACAGTTTGGTGTCTGTGAGGACAAAGCGCCACTCTTCTTTCTCCATATTATCATCGCTTTCGTTCTTCTGATCTGTCATGCTTCGTCGACGAAAGCGCAACAAAAAAATTTTAAGATAACACGTTCAATGCAAACATTCAGGATTAGAATTTCGGATTAGTGCGAGAGACAATCGACAAAAAAAATCATTTTAGCTGCTTGTCGTAGATCTCGCTTATATTTTTTTACTTGAAAGTGCACAATCACAATATATTTAAACTTGTAAATCGAAGTAAAGTATCTGACTTTTTACAGAAAAAATGTCTTGTCATATCTGCAAGAAGTTTGATAAGAATTGTAAGGCGAATATGAAATGTACATGCTGTGGCAAGGACATTTGCCACAGACATACGACTCCCAATGTATTCCCCCATAAGATCTGCAAGGCGTGCTGGCATGGGTGGGATTATCTGGCTAACGAAAACAGGAAGATGCGCATCGTCATTGTGTAAACGATGTGTGAGACAATCGACAAAAAAAATGTAAATTAAGAGCGAAAGTACAGCGAACATTCACATAGACATCTAAGCGACGAGTTTTATCAGTCAATCTGTTTTTAAAAAAGCTTGGGAATCGGAACTTTTCTTGCTAAACTGGCTGCTCCATTGGAAGTTGTCTGATTTTATAAAAAGAGGCATGTTGATATCATTGTTCATAGCGTAAAGTAATGCCATCTTCACAAATAGTAACGTGCGGCAGGCTTGTCGTTGTCGCGATGCAATTCGCCATGTTGATACCAACGTTCACAGGTTAACGTGCCATCTTGATAATACAGATGGAAGGCAGGCTTATCGTCGTCGCGATGTCGTTTGCCATGTTGACACCACTCTTCAAAAAGTAATAAGCCATTTTGAAAATACTGACGTGCGGCAGGCTTATCGTCGTCGCGATGCAGTTCGCCATGTCGATACCACATTTCATGATATAACGTGCCATCTTTATAATAATTATGTATGGCAGGCTTATCGTCGTCGCGATGCCGTTTGCCATGTTGATACCACTCTTCACAATGTAACGTGCCATCTTGATTATACACACGTATGGCAAGCTTATCGTCATCGCGATGCCATTTGCCATGTTGATACCATTCTTCACGATATAATGTGCCATTTCGATAATACTCACGTATGGCAGGCTTGTCGTCATCACGATGCCATTTGTCATCCTCATTCAGCCATTTGTGACGCACATCTCCCCATGGAAGACGTTCTATCACATGAGGAATGTCGAAATGACTGTGCATGCGACATTGTATACGTTTTTCGTGCGAGTACAATCCCAGAGGTTTGACGACTAGACAGAGAGGCCACCATGCATGGCGAGATTGCTTAGCGATTAGCTGCCATATCTCGAGAGGGAGTAAATCGAGAGCATCCATCATATACAGGTGTGAAAAGTACAGCGAACATCTAAGCGACGAGTTTTTTCAGTCAATCTGTTTTTTTTGCTACATCTTCTTTCTCGAAAATGATGCAGTCGCGTATTTTGCAATATGCATGCATGTTTATGCTCGTGTTTGTGATGACGACGAGATGCCTCGCCGAAGAGCACGAGATCGACGGGGCGACGCAAGACTTGGTCGAAAAGCTCAACACGAGAGCCGACGACGACTCACTAGATAGAACGCAGCACGAGGCAATACATCAGGCGTACGAGACCGACCCGGCGCCACAAGACTTGGTCAAAAACCTCAACACGAGAGACGACGAAAACAACAACGACGACTCACTAGATAGAACACAGTACGAGACGAGACGCTGAAGGCGAAAATCAAGGATGGCAACATATTGTAAACTGTCACATTTTTTTTTCCACAAAATACATCATCACTAGTAGATATCGAATTGAGTGAGGAGCGTCCATACCGCTTGCGTCCACATCATAACATCGGCCGCGTGTTGTGACATGCCCAAATCGTTCGCAGCTTGCACCGTAGCAAGCACGGCGCTCGCCAAAAGAAAACGACGCGCCGTGCGTCCCGTGTTGGGATCGATTTTGAAGATGGTGCGTTGATAGTGCGCGTGCGCCAGAAATCCCAAACTACTGATTCCGATGACGCCGGCGAGTGGCGACACATAAAAGGAGCCGACGTGCGCGTACGGCTTCAGTATATTGTCAATCATGCTGAAGCCGCCCATGAGAGTCCACAAGGCGCCGAAGCGCATCGACAACGAAAACTTCGAACCGAACCCCTTCCTGCGCAATACGTCGCTCATGACGCCACGTATCCCGCGATTCACGACGACGCGCGCAAAATCGATCGGCACCCACAGACGATCGTACGCCGACGGCACGTTTGTGCCAATTTGATCCATGAGCCCGAGCGCACGCCCGCGATCCTCAGTGAGAGGTTCCGAGCGCGACCACGTCAGAGCGTCGATGAGCCAGTTCACGGCGGGTACTTTTTTTACCAGCTTCATTGTCTGCTGCGTGAGCACGCCCGTCGTCTTTCTCAGTGTCCATAGCAAGAAATACATGAAGCTGAGTGTCATCGCTCTCATCAGTATTTCACCGAAGAAATGCAGTGCCTCAAAGGGTGACCAAACTGCTCCGAAATTTTCGAGTCGCAACTGCCCCAGCGTGTACGCCTCTACTATCTGTGAAACGACGCCGAAGAATCCGTGCGTTGCCAATATTGATCCCAATTGACTAATCGACAGGGATTCCCAAATGGTGACGTCGCGACTCAAATCAGCCGTCGTCATCGCCGTCTCTATCGCCGAGCCTTTCTCGAAAATAGTTCCGGTAGACGTGAGGAGCTGTCGGTAGTGCATGACAGAATCGCGACCGACGGTTCGTGCAATATCTATTCGCATAGTATCAATACCGGAGGCGCCCTTTTTTGCGCCTTCGATTATTTTTTTTAGCGCTTCCGCGTTATCCGTTTTGAATTGTTTCAACGCCGAGTCGATGAGTTCCGGAGTGTCCAATCCCAGTTTCTGAGTTTCTTTGAATTCACCAAAGCGCTTGAAAATTGATGGGACCTCCATCAACCGCTCGTCCGCGGTTAACTTGGCCGACAGGCGCGTGCGTATCACTTCGAGGCTTTGTGGCACGCGCGCGCGCTCCTGAATCTCACTGACCTTCTTGTCATAGCGTCCCGTGAAAATTTTCATGTCGCTGCTCGTATGTCCGAGGGCTATGGTGCCGAAGCTCCACGCGATCGGACCAAGAAAATGTCCGAACAATATCATGTTCACCGTCATGCTCCAGAGTACGAAGAGTTGGTGCTCGAGCGTCGAGTCGTTCTCGGCATCCACAATCAGACGTGTGGCGTTGTCAATCAACCCGTATAGGACGGCTTGAAAACGCGACGCTGGCACAGGCACCGTACCTGTGGGCCGTGGTTGTCCTCGTCGCGGCGCTTGTGTGGCAAATAGATGTTCAGCGCTCGCCGTCCATTGCTCGCTCTGCGTGAAGTTCTCGAGCCGCTGCCAAAGTTCTCCGAGTTCCAGTTGTGGCGACGTCTGCGTGACGTCATGCCATCGTCCCGGCGGTGACGCTCGTATTATGGCGAGCAAATCTTCGCTGGTGGCTATGCCGCTGGCATAGCCCGCCTCGTTTGGCGTCATCACATCTGGTGGCGACGGCGGTGGCGATTCCGTTTCGGCGCGTACTATGCGTCGCAGAGCACGATCCATAACGGTGGCGATGCTAATGTGATGAGCAGCCTTCGGATTTCGTATCATGAGTTGTACCGTTCGTCGCAGGTCTCCCGTCACAATGTCGAGTTCGCCGAGTACCGTTTTGAATAGCGGTCGCATTTCGCCGTGAATCTCCTGTAGAAGATTGGCGAGCACGTCCAAATTCTCGTGCGCATCATTAGGCAGTTTGTCGAGCGGGCCGCGCGACGTTGCATGCGTTTGACTCTCGTGTGTCGTAAACATATCACACTTGTTCTCTCTCTGTGAATTTTGTTTTTCTTCGCGTCTTATATATTTGGAATGATTCCAAAATTAAGATATTGTCATTGACGTTTTTGAAAAACAAAAAATGTCTCGACCTCGGCGCTTGAAACCTCTGCAAGTACTATCGCTACAAATGTGGCAGCTTATCTTTGACGAATTGCGCGACATTCCAGACATTTTGAATTTCTGGTATGCTACGAATCGTCAGATATCACGTGAGACGCTAAGTACGAAGTGTACGCATTCCTTGCTGACGCGCATCTCTTCCGAAGTTGTACTTTATGATCACTATGCACGCGTTAAGGAATTCGTGAGTCTCGACACGCTAGCCCAAGTAAATACGCGACTACAGCGAAATAGCAAGCGTAAGCAAGAGCGACGCGCGCGATTTTTCAAACAGAATCCGTCGCTTCGTCACTACATTACATCGAGTGACAGCGAGTCGTCATCCCATTCTGAGCTAGACGAAGCCGACGACGAACGCGAAGAAGAAGAAGAAGACTATTCCGAAAGCGATTTCTCGTGTGCATCCTCTAGCGACGGGATGTCATCATCATCATCGTCGTCGTCGTCATCCGAGGATGAACGACACTAATCATATTTGAAAAATTGTATGAACAAAAAAAGAGTTAACAAACACACACACACACAGAGGCATGTCCTTTTAGCGGTAGATGCGCAACGTATCGATGTTATAACTCCAGTCACTCCAGTCGTCGGGGTACCACAGCGACGATTGGCCGAGTCGACGCATAATGCCACGAACGTATATCGCCACGTGCAGAAAGTGCGCTCCGTGCGCCACGTCGTGATCGTGCAGACGTATGCGATATGCTGTCATAATGTCCCAGAGTTTGACGTACACACGCACGTCGAGCCCCGTTTCGTCATTAAAAAGACGCGTCGCCAAGGCACGCACGTTTTCGCTATCCTCCCACAGATTCTTGAAGGCGGTCGTTTGCGATAGGCGCTGCACGCCATCGATATAGTCGTTGCCGCAAGCCGCCATCATCACGAGCAACGCGCGAATGCTCTCGTCGTTGTGAAAATCGTTGCGCACGAGCGTGTAGAGTATGTCGATATCGACGTAGGGATTGCCATCGTCCTTTTTGTTGGAAACGTTGCGCACAAAAATTTTCGTGGTGTTGTCGTGCGTGCGATACCAGAGACTATTAACGATGGCATCGGTGTCGGTCGACGCGACGACAACGCGTATGTTGCTATCGTTACCGCCCAACAAATATCTTCGCGCCTGCGCAATCGTCCAGAAAATTTGATGATCGGCCTCGGCCAACGCATGATAGAGCGTCGGCTGTGATTCGAGGCCGTTCTGCGTGATGCGTGCAAACCCAATTTGACCCGTGCCCGGCAGCGTGTAACCACTAACGTAAAGGCGATTGTAATTTTCACCGTGTGGGTAGAAGCGACCGACGCGTTCCTGTAGCCACGGCATTATTATATGCGGCAGCAACTTGGTCATTAGTAGCTTCTTGTGTTGTTCGAGCATGATGTGAAAACGTGCCAACGGCATCTTTGTAGTAGGCGTGAGCTCCGAGAGCACGCGTTCAATCGTTTCGGCGGCGTCCTCTCCGAAAATGTCACTGTCGACGCCGGCCGCATCAACGCGACGGCGTGCGCGCTCTGTAGCTTTGTAGGGCGCTCTCACTTCATATTCATCGTAGCATATCACGATCGTGCGTGGTTTGTATTGCGACGTGATGTACGCGAGCATTTTCGTTATCGGCTCAATCAAGAATGCTTCGGCCGTCATGCCGCCGCTAAAACCACCATCATTTTTTGGTCGCTGATAATACAATAAGTGTATGGCATCTATGATGTAGAGATCGCAAGTGGTGATGCCTTGTTCGAATGCGCCAGGCCATTGTTCTTTGAAGGCCTTCTTCATACGATACTTCTGCGATGTGCGTCGAAATATGCCAGGCAGTAGCGTATCGTCATCCATGATAGAGAGAGAAACAGAAAAATCACGAAAAAGAGAGAGACAAGGAGAGAGATACACAGGCATTCGACAGTCTGTTATTGCAGATGTTATTTTTTTCAGACAACGCACCTACTCTCTTTCTTTATCACAATCATGCCCGAACATCACTCGACAACGCTAGCCCCGATCACATATACCATGCGTATCGACATCGAAGATATACAGCCACAGAACTTGGTCACGGCACTCTTAGAATGCAAGCAAGACGCTTGTCATTATTGGGAAACGACCGATGAGAAGGGTCGTGTCATTCTTAACTTCGGCAATGGCATAACGAACGAAACAGGTCGACTATATTGGTACCCTGGTACAGCCGACGAACAATTTCGCGTATGGGATGACTTTGCTGTGAAGCTTGGAGTCGGACCATGCACAGAACTTCACGTGTTCGCAGATGCATGTCGTGAACTCATCACAAACATGTGTTGTGTCGCAACGTGCTTTTCACGTTGGGGACATAAACCATTAATGTCTGTGCTGGAACCGCCAACAGAGGAAAGTGCTCCCATGACGCTTTATCATTTCGTCTTAACGTCTGTCTAGAACGTGTGTTTTTTTTGCGAGAATTTTTTTTTAATGACGTTACGCATATATATCATTTGAATAGAAAGTGATATACGAGTGACTCGAGCGAAAAAAAGGGTCTTTCTCTACGCGCACACTTCCTCAAATGGCCAATCAAAATCGAAATGCTGTGCTGCCGGCTTTGATTACGCTCACTGTCATCATCGAGCTGCTGCTGCATATATTCTACATTGTCGAGCGCACGCTAACGGTCGGCATCGAAACCAATTCTCTCAGTTGGCTCATTCTGAGCAGCTTTCTAATCCATGTCTTTGCCTATTTGAATGTCTTGGTGGGCGTGTTGGCGGTGCCAGCGCGCGATTTGGTGTTTCGCTATCTCGTGCTCTATTTGATACTCTTCGTATGGGACTTTATACTATTCGTCGTCTTGCGCTTATTCACGACGACGTTCGACGGCACAGCAACGGGCATTATCATTGTATGGCTTCTCGTCCAATTGCTGATGATTGTTCTGCTGAGTATTCTCGTCAACAACAGAGAGTACTTTTTAATGGCGCGCGCCGAGAGCGCCAACCCCTTCGACATGACTGGCCTCGTGGTGCAACTGGCGGTCTACATCATCTTCGGCGTCGCTTCGCTCTACGCCATCTTACTCGGAATTCTACCGAGCGGCAGCGTTGTCATATTCTTTCTATTGGCATTGTGGAATTTGACGGCGCTACTATCATGGTCATGGGTGCTGGTGATTGCACGCGTGCGCCTGTCGCAAGCTTATTATAGTGGCGTTGGCTGGGGTCTGCTGATCGACGGCATTGTGGGATTTATCGTAGTGGCGGTGCAGGTTGTTGCCGTCATTTTGAGTTTTTTCGACGGACTACTTCCGGGCTTGACAAGCTTTTGGCGTTTCATCTTACTGCTATCAACATTCTTCACAGGCGCCAAGAGCGTCGCAGCGCTTTGGCTACGAGGTGTAATTTCCGAGGTGACTGCTGACGAATCCAATCCGGACGATCGCAAAAACAAATAATTCGACGTGGTGCGTGCGCGTTATCTCTCTTTTTCTTTTTTTTTCGTCACAAGAAGAGAAGAAAAAAAAAGAAATATGTCTATTCGCGCGTGTGGCTATGTCGTAAGCGACGACGACGACGTGTGTCATCGCTCATGTCTCACTGGCACACCTTACGTCCGTTTTCATGTCGTCGCCTCCAGTAGTCCGCTGCAGTATGAAGCCGTTTGGTTGCCAATGTTTCAATCGTTACCAAGTTTGTCGTCAGACCTCTTCTACGTATTAGACATAGTCGAGAGAGTGCAAGAGCGCGGTCACTTCAGAGTGACTCACGTGCACGCCTGCAAAGCACGATGCGAGGTAGGCCATGATACAAAAAAGTCGTTGTCGCTCACAGCGACAACGACCTGCGAGAAGGTACGTTGTCTCATATCGCACACTATACTCGACAAGTATGCGTGTTGCAACATCGCCGACGCCAACGAACTTCTGCGGCATCGATGCGACAGGCACAGTGAAATCTTAGGCGACGAACGTTTGTGGCTGACCTACGCCGAGCGTTTGCTCGATCCGAGCGAGGTCTTCTTTCATGAAATGTTGGGTGTGCCGTGCGTGGCTAGCGGCGCCTCGGCGCACACGCTCGAACAAATACTCCGGCGTTTTCGTTTGGATGTATCGACGGCGCTGCCATCGCTCCCACACCATCGCTGGCACGCATTGGCGATGAGCACGATGACGGAGGCATTTGAGGCGTTGCCCCAACTCATCGATAAGTACGATCCATGCGAACTCGTCGTGTCGTCGGATAGTATGCGCGCGCAACTCAAGCGCGAATGCGACTTGAATGCAGTGACGCGCCGCACGTCGAAACGTTGCATTTTCGTAGACGGCGATCGTTGTTGCGCCGATGGCACAGAGGACGTTGAGCTGGGGATCGTGTTACATGTTTTCGGCTGTCAGCCGTTTCTTTTACCAGCGCACTGCAGTCTGACGGGCTGGTCGTTAGCCAGTCTTTTCGCCACTCAGATGTCGCCAGCGCCGCCAGCCATTCGCGACAAACTCGTCACGAAACAGCAACTCTCGTCGCTCATGCACGCCGTACGCAATTTCGTCGCGCACGCCAATCACGTTATACTCGTCGTCGAACAGGACATGGTGCGCGAGGTGCGTTCGGCCTACGACAACATAAAGACCAACTCGGTGCCGAACGACGTCGCTGCCGGCTATATTTGTGTGGGCGATCTCGTGCACGAGTTACATAGCAACGTCTACGGCGTCGTCTTGCAAATAGAGACGCCGACGCGGCAAACGCGTGGCACTGGCACTAAGCGACTTCGCGGCAGCTGCACGGATCTTCGCACAGAGGCAGTGGCGCGCGTCCATGTGCGCTTCGATGGAGACACAACATCATCGACGCTCGTGTTCGCACACAATTTTTCGTGGCGCACGCGTCTCGTCGCCACCAATATCGAGTGGTGGTTACACTACGCTGGTGGTCCGCGAGATCGCGTCGCAGTCATCGCGAGAAGCGTCGCCGCTGTCGATTCGTGCGCTCTTTTTTTCGCTCACGGCCTCGCTCGTGACCGACTCTGTATTTTTACATTGTGAAAAGTATGTGTGTTTCTACGTCACAACAACAAAAAGCGACATAGATCAGAGAGAGATTTTTTTCTTTTTGTTTTACACTACGAATGCTGCTGCTGCTGCTGTTGCATCATGCGCTGATGCGTTAATTCATTCGCAGCCATTTGCATCATCACTTCGAATTCCTCTCGTAGGCGTGTGTCGATTTGGGCGTGACGCGCTTTCTTCGTCGTCGTTTTCTGTTTCTGCTGCTGCTGCATCTGATTAGGAGACTCGATTTCCTGCACTCTACGTTTCTTATTCGTCGAAGATGACGACGACGACATGCAAAAAACACAACAAGTAAAATGGCAAGTGAAAGAATCGATGCACTCCAACTTTTACCTCTAGAAATATGGCTTGTAATTGCTAAGCAATCTCGTGAGGCGTGGTGGCGACTCAGTCGAGTAGTGCCTGCGATCGGACGTGACTCTTTGAAAGGGAGTGTGCAAAGTCAATTGCGTAGCCACTTCGACGTGCCAACGGCGACTGCACAAAATTCGAATTTCGTGATCCACAAATGGTATAATGAAAAAGGTAAGTTGCATCGTATCAATAAACCTGCGATGATCTGGTTTCAAAAAAGCAAAATTTGGCGCGAACATTGGTTCAAAAAAGACAAAAGACATCGCAACAACGACGAACCTGCAGTGATTTACTACAATTTTTGCGACGAGAAGCGTGTAATGGAATTGGAAACTTGGTATCAAGACGACAGAATACATCGTGACAATGACAGACCTGCTACACGTTGGTATGACAGCAGCGGCAGGTTAGAGCGCGAAATGTGGTATCAAAATAATAAACTTCATCGAAGCGCTGGAAAACCAGCGCTGATTATTTACAATACCGAAAATGGCAGTATAATTGCTGAACAGTATTACATGAATGATGCTCGTATTTTGTAAAACACAGACTATGATGTTAGGCGAATGATGACGTCGGCATAGCGCAACTGCGGTACTGTAGGCACCTCGGCGAGGGCGAAGTCGCCAAAGTTCACATTGTCGGCGTAGTCGTAGTTCTCAGCGACGGTGACGATTCCGGCGCGCTCCATGCAGCGCGCCACGAAATTTATGCAGTAGTAGTCACGCGCATCGCACGATTGTGTATTGGAACGTGCGAACGTTCGCATCCAGTAGCCGAGGTGACTGCAGTATTTGACGTTGTTGCGCTTGCATTCGCTCAAGAAACTCAGCGAGGCTTCGTTGATATTCGTCGCCAGCTCGACGGTGGACACGCGCAATTGGCGCACGTATACGTCGCCGTTGTATTCGGAAAGTCGTTTCGTGGCAATGCTCATTTGCGGACCGTCACGCCCCCCCCACGCATAGCCCTTAACGCTGCCATCGTTCGGATTGCTTTCGAGCACGACGGTATCGTGCCGTCGCAATAGCGAATATGGTTCATTCGTAGGCGACGTCAAATTGCGTTGCTGGTGCAATATGATGGCAGCATGCGAATAGTAGCCAGTGCCGGTGGAGATGCAACACGACATTGGCGAATCGCCGCGAAACAATACAATGTCGCCGCTTTCCGCATGATTTTTTATGTAGTTTCTGCAACTCATCGAGTGCGTCATTTTTTTTTAGATCATCGTCGTTGTCATATTCAAAAATTTTTCATGAATAGAGTACATGGGCGTGGTGTTCATAAAAAGAATGACCGAAACTAGCACACCGAGTAGGAAGCATTGCGCACGCGGCGAACAGCAGCACGCGAGGCAACAGAGCCACGACGACACGATACTCGCAAGACGTCGCATGGCTCGCGTGAAAAGCCATTCGTGTGGCGCTACGATGAATATTGATTCACGCCACTGCGTTAGCACACCCGTCGAATCGCCTTTCTTTCGCGTCGGCGCATCGCCGCTGCGCAGCCATCGCCACGCGAGCACGAGTAATACGAGCCAAATCAACGCGGTTGGCTCCATGTACTTAGAATTTCGAGCATGTATGTGGCGGTGGCCGCGTCGTGATCGTATAAAACGAGTTCGTCGTAAAGGAGCTCGTTGGCTTCGTTACAATGATGACTCTTCACGCGCATTCTCGCCGGTACGCGCGGCAACATGTATTCGTTGCGTTTGTCGTCAGCGACGAAACGCAAGTGAAAAGTGACGTTCGCCACGCGCTTCGATTCATCGACGACGGCGAAATCTCCCAGCACGACGTTCTCGTCGGAGTGCCATGAATGAAATATACACGAGCATGACGACGACGATGTACGGTTGTGCTGATGATGACGCATCGTCGTGCACATGAAATTGTAGGTATGATTGACGCTCGCTAGCGCCTGTTCGAGTTCGCGTTGCTCGTCGCACGTGAACGTTCGACTGACATTGCAATGTTGTTGCGCCGCCATGAATGCTGCGTGCGACGCGAATGTGACATCATCGCGCGCGTTGAAGTAGACGGTAGCGGTGTAGCTTCTCATGACATCCTCGTGAACCAGCGCGATTGGCGTTGCAAGTGCGGCTGCAAGTGCGATTGTCAGTGCACCAAACAGATAGACACGTATTCGACAACACCACTGGAATGCATCGTGAATGGAATGTTGTTGGTCATCCTTCATTATTGTGTTGAAATCGTCGAGAGTTTCGTCGTCATCATCAGTTGACTCGCGAACATTAGTTTTCTCTGACTCAAAGTTGATGAGCATTTTATTGGTTGGCATTTTTTTTTGTTCGCATGTAATGTCAACAGCGTTACCTGATAATATATATATAGTTAGGTGTTAAGTGGTATGTGTGCTAAAAAAAATGCCGTCATCAGTCGAAACAGTTGTGTGGTGGCGGGCGAAAATGGATCAGCTAACGCGCGTCTACGCCGAAAATAAGGAAAGGCCACAAGGCGAGCTGACAAACGCTCAGGCAGAAATTTTTGATAGACTCATGCATATCGTCGTGCAGCTTATCCATCTCGCAACCGACATTTTAACGGACGCCGTTGTCAGGCAGAATGTCGCCAACGTCAATATTGACAAATGGAAATTGCGTCTGGAACAAAATCTAGCAATGTTCGGACGTATTCCTATTGATGATGCCAGATTATTCTCCAGTTTATTAGACGTACTTGATTCTGTGAAGGCTGCCTACGAGAATTTACCTGAGCAAAGAAGGCAAGAAGAAGAAAGAAGAAGAAGAAGAGAAGAGGGGCAAAGAGTAAGAGAACAAGAAAGAGAGGAAGAAAGATTAAGACAAGAAAGAGAAGAAGAAAGAGTAAGAGAACAAGAAAGAGAAGAAGAAAGATTAAGACAAGAAAGACAAGAAGAAAGATTAAGACAAGAAAGAGAAGAAGAAAGATTAAGAACAATAACAGAAGGGGAAGAAAGATTAAGACAAGAAAGAGAAGAAAGATTAAGACAAGAAAGAGAAGAAGAAAGATTAAGACAAGAAGAAGAAGAAGAAAGATTAAGACAAGAAAGAGTAAGAGAACAAGAAAGAGAAGAAGAAAGATTAAGACAAGAAAGAGAAGAAGAAAGAGTAAGAGAGGAGGAACAGAGAAGACAAGAGGAACAGAGAAGACAAGAGGGACAGAGAAGACAAGAAGAGGAACAGAGAAGACAAGAGGAGGAACAGAGAAGACAAGAGGAGGAACAGAGAAGACAAGAAGAAGAGGAACAGAGAAGACAAGAAGAAGAGGAACAGAGAAGACAAGAGGAACAGAGAAGACAAGAAGAAGAAGAAGAGGAGGAAGGGGAGGAAGAAAGAATAAAAAGAAAGGAAGAAAAAGAAGCTGCTCAAGATTCAATATCAAAACACATAGTACTCGGAGAATTTAAAGAGGCAGTAGCAGAAGGAAGAAATAGAAATTTGGAAGAGGTGCCAGCAGACGAAATAGTTTCTGCTGCATGGCATCGGTATATGATTAGTTATTTCAATACTCAATATGGCAACTTGAATTCTATGGAGAAAATCACACAACTTTACTGGGCAATTAAATTTACGGCATTATCCGGACTCACTACATTGCGCACTGATTTTCTGTGCGAATTTGTTCGCGATTTCGTAAAAGAAAAATTGAGTCAAAACATCCTGAATGATTTGATCGATGACTCATTGAACAACGGCCCCGATAAAGAATACGATACCTTCAAAGCCACTGCTCTTCTACTGGACATGGCGACATATTGTATTTTCAATATGTCTGAGGAGCAAAAAACATCAAATCCGTGGCCAGAAATAATATTGCAAACCACGCAATCTTTATTGGGTCAACTTCTTCAACTTCTTCCACTTGGAGTGAAAAAAATGGACTTGTCAAATAAACGTCGACGCCATCTCATGCGATTCATTATCGTGATGATTGCAATGTACGAGTCGATACGTACAGGCGAGCCTATATCCAATAAGACGCGACGTGCTTTTATCGCATTCTTTCGAGATCATTGGTCCGTGTCTGACGATGATATAGCCGGCGAAGAGAATACATGGTTCTGGCGTAATTTTTGGTGGCTGCCCGCGACTCACGCCGATAACAAGCGCATCGCGAATCATGTCTTCCAAAATATTCAAGCGCGCAATGACGAAATGGAAGATATACCAAGTCTATTAATTCTTAAGGGCGCTTTTGTCGACGATACGTTCCCCATGCGTATACGACCCTATCGTGAAAACGACGATTTGCGGGAGGATGGCGAGTTTTCCGCGAGCGTCGCTCGCTTTTTATACACGCGAATATTCTCCGTTAAAGAGCTCTGGCTACCTGGCGAAACGCACGATCAACTCACGCATAGAGAATTTCTGGACGACCCGGACGTCTGGAATTTTCTCGTAAGCGGCATACAAATGACGCAGGCAGTTGCACGTCATTCATCATTATACGATCAAGTGAAAGAATTGCCATATCCATCTTCAATTTTTTTGAATGTGCCTGTTGCATTCAATGATTGGATCACTTACATAATCCGTGACAAACTTTTAGTGTACGAGCGAAGGGATGTCAATGAATGGAAAAGTTGGTACAATGCAAAAGTCGAAAAAGAAGAGAATGCTACCGTGGAGAAGCGCTTGAATTACATACTTGCTAATCGTCAATTGCAACAATTCACTCTCACTCTCGACATGGTGTATCCAAACGGGGCGTCTGCGATTCCCTCTCTATTCGCAAACCCACTTTGGCACATTTGGCTCCTGCGAAAAATAATAATTCGACTCAAGGAAGGTGACGTCGGCGACTTTTCTAAGATTGAATTGATCGAACAGGTGCCATCGATGAATACTAATATTGGGGAACTATTGCGTTCGTTTGTACCAGAGGACTATCGACTCGATTTCTATCGCTATGCTATGGCTTTGGCTTTGTGGCCGAGCCTTCTCGAACTTGACGGGCGATTAGAGCATGAGGTGTATGCGTTATGGCCCGATGACGAGGAGGAGGAGGATGACGTGAACGAATCATTTGAAGAACAAGAAGAGGCTATAGAACAAGCTGAAGAGGAGACGGGAATGATGAGTGGACGATTTGATGAAATGCTCGAACACCTAAAACGCGGGAGATTCGATGATTTTAACCGAGTGTATGACGCCAAAATCGTTCAATTCACACGCAGACAACAGCATACGTTAGCTGAAGCCGTTGTCGATGATTACGCGGAAATAACGATGGCGATTGCCCTCAATAAAGACACGCTCGGTAAATTGTATAAGGCGCAAGCCATCATCAAACAATCTGCACAGCTCGATAAACATTACTACATGATCGACAATTTACAAGGATCCTACAACGCACTCATTCAAGATATTACGATTAACGACATGCCTGAATTTCCTAATGGAACGGAGTCGGTTAATTTCTTTTGGAAATTATTTCAGAGTCTCAGTGCGGCGCAGTATCAAGGTTACAAGGATATTAGTGTGCATAAAATAGAAATATTGGGAATACATTTCGCAAAGACCATGCATCACGTCGATGATGCCAATACGCCGCAACTTTTTCACGGACGCATTCAAGCGACAACTTCCTGGATGATTTTAGTAGCGGCCATTACAAACGCAAATACCAGTAAGAGGCAGGACATGATGGATGATTTTTGGAGGATTATCGTGGAAAAATTTCCATTGCAACTATTGACTACCACGGTGACGCTTGATGCTGCGCTAAATTCTCTACTATGGTTCCTACCAGTTTCCACTGACATAGAACCAGAGGACGCTTTCCTTGGTGAACGCGTCGAACAATTTAACGATCAAAATTTGGTGGCCTTCAGAAAGCTAAAATTTGAAGACGTACTCGTGAAGCACTGGCCCGCTGAAATTGCATCGTTATACGCGAGTAACGAAGGTAGATTCCCCAGAGTAGATCCAAGCCAAACAATTCAGGATAAATATTTGAACATGTTGGACGCGTTGATGCAGAGGGCATTTCCTAAATTTGAGAGAGCTGACAATTGGGCGGATCCAGAGCATACGGATGCATTTCTCTCCGATTGGGGTGGCGACGACGACTCTCATAAGTTGTATAATAGATTGATGTTGGCCATGACGCCACCTAACAATCTTGTTGCGGAGGAGTTTGGAGCATTCATGGCCAAAGCCTTCCCTAAAATTTCAACAGTATTGGAGAAAAAGCGTCACTATCTTACTTATTGGGCTGTGTTTAAGGCTTTTTCGCCCGTAGAAAAGTGGGAAGATTTAAAGAACGATCGGCGCTTTATAAGAGAGATGCAGCCGATAGGAATGAAAACGCGACAAACAGCAGAGGGTAAAGTCTTAGTGAAAGCGGCGCACCCGTTCATCGTGCTATGGCAAATGCGATTGGTGGCGACGGCTATTTTCAAAAACGCCGATATACTTAAGACGATTGGCATTTCGAAGGGAGAAGATTTGCAAGAAGTCATCGATCGTAACTGGCAAGACATCTCATTGCCAGAAATAAAGTACGGCTACGACGGTGAAATCATCAATTTTGTCAAAGTCCTCATCGTACGTTACGACAACTACAGAAGCGAAGCGAATCCGATACTTTATCCTAATCTTTGAGAACGTAAATTGTGTATAACTCAAAAGAGAAAAAAAAAGTATTCGCCTAAATGATAACTCCCGCTGAACTTTACAAACTAAGTGTGTTCGAGACGGCGCGCCCACTCAATCTACGCATGGTCATTCCAACGAATCTCGACACCTTTACTGAATTGTGCATACGCGCTGGCGACAACACTCTGACGCCGGCTTCAGAGTGGCTGCGCGCGCTCTACCATTGCTGCCTCTACTACACGCGACCGCTTCGCATGTACGTCACAAAACGACGACGTCAGCAGCACTTGGTATTGGCGTGGATTGCGCTCGGTCAATTGTTTCGGCGCGTAAACGAGGCAGAGGCGGCGGTCGATATATCGGAATGGCTCGCCTCACAACCCGTGAGCGCATTCGGATTGCATGTGAAGCGCATCGACGACTGGTCGCTCGACGAGTGCAGAGTGGTGACGCACGCACTTGCTCTGTACTGCACCGAGCTGCCGCGTGCTACGCTGTTCGCACCGAGTTGGTGGCGCGGCTTCGAGCAATTTCACTCGCGGCTCGTTACACTCCTGCTGCTGCTGGAGACAGATGATGACGATCAGGATGACGCCTCATTACTACAGTGCGAGGTTGCCAGCGTGCACATGGATGTGCATTGGTTGCACGCGCTCGTGACCGGCTGGCATGAGAATTATCCGCGTTGTGCCCAGCCCATCAACGATGAACGTGTGGCACTTCTGCGCAAATGGATCGGCGAGCGCGCGCGTCCACGATACATGCATCTCTCGCGACAACTCAGCAGCACGGCGCCGGATTGGCTCATCGACCGACGCATCGAATTGAATTTGCGACCGGGCGACGTCGCTACCGTATATCGAGTCGGTACGCTCTCGGGATCGGTGGTGCCGATGCCGGCGCTACAGCACTGCCGAAACGAGGCAATCTTCATGTGGTGGAATAAGGGCGAGCGGCGGCGCCCCGTACATGAGATTCTCACGTGCATGAGAGACGCGTCGGATGACATCGAATTGAATACGTGCGCCGAGCGCGCGCTCTATCTCTTCGTCGTGATTCACAATTTTTTCGTCGAAAGTCCGCTGCGTTTTCCGTGGATGCGCGCCGTCGTTCAGAGCGTGAGCGACATTTTGAATGAGTCGACGGCGCCTGTGCGCATAATCCACTGTTGCGGCGGGTTTCTCGTGGCGCTGACGGCACCCAGAGGCGGTGAAAACATTCTCGTGCCGTGCGACGGCGACGACGCTTGCGTGCCATTGCTCGTGTGGTTGCTCGCCATGAAGAAGCTGTACGACTCCACATTCTATTTTAAAGGCGCGCGCTACGATCTCTCGGTGGTCATCGACGAAATCTTGTCGTTTACGTGAGTTAGCGCGCACATACATTTCACTGGCAAACACCCATTAGTCATTTGTGTGTGTGTGCGAGAAAAAATTCGAATAAACAAACAAACATGAATGCACCCTATAGTCGAGGCGTCGAAGACATCACAGCCTTCGACCAGACGCATGGCACCTTCCTAGCGAAACTTCGCCGAAGTCCCGAAGTTCTGAGCTTATTCGACGCCAGTGCCGTGGCCAATCAAACCGATGGCACAACGTTGTTCGTACCACACAACAAAGACGTGAAGGTGCAGAACCTCGATAAACTTGCAATGAGACAGCACTTCTCGCTGCACGGCCTGTCAACGCTAGATGCGTTAGCGGGGGCCGAGCCACCGCGACGACCCCGTCAACCGTGCGGCTTCCTCTCGCAACATTACGCTCATGCTTGTACACCGTGTGGACAGAATCACGCCGGCGAACCCATGCTGCACGAACTCACACTGAGTAGTTCAGGTCATCGCATCACTCTACAGACAACCGATGGGAAGAACGTTGCCTCCGGTAGTTTCAAGCCGCAACACGTCGTCGAATTGACGCAGAACACGCCACAAACGGCCCGAGGCGCACGTAGCATAGTTTTCATGGAACCGTCCGGCCTCTTGGATGCTCATTAGAAGACGACAAAAAAATCGTTTTTTGACGCGATACATCATCTGTATGTTTTTTTACTTAATACATCTCTCTCTCTTTTTACGTGATTTTTTTTATTCTTCCTTTGGAACGCATGTCATCTACGTTTACATTTCATCTGAAGAAATTTCGTTCCTGGCTCGAGTCGCCAGTTGTAAATTCAGCAACAGATGCATCGCCATTGCAATTCTACGAAGGCGATGAAGAAGGTGTCCTCTGGCACCTGGATATTTATCCCCAAGGATATGTGGAACGAGAGCTAATAGAGCTAGATTTGTCTTTGCTAGAGAAGTATCACAAATGCGTCATGCTAGATTTTTCGACGGAATCCGACCTAAAAGAACGTGTGCGTTGGTCGTATACAATACAACTCCAGAGGGGGTTGTCGGAACACAACGTTCACACCGAGAACGGTCACAATTTTTTACCTTTCGAAAAAGATACGGTATATCATCAACGTCATCCCATAACATGCAAAAGCTTGTTGACAGCGATGAGAGATCATGATTGCGAAGACTTGGTAATAGTAATAAAACTGCTTCGCCAATGTACCATTCACCGTGAAACTAGCAAGCCTCCCAAGATTTACAACTTTGATCTCTATGCAATGACGCTGAGCAACGCACTTGTGACATGCGATGTTGTCTTGTGTATTTACGAGCCGTCGTCGCCGCCGCCGGTTTTTACATTCGATGAAGGCAAATCCGTTTTCGCGCACAAGTGCGTCCTCGCTGCGCACTCACCCGTTTGGAACGCACAATTTTTCACGAGTGGTTTAAAAGAGTCACGTCGCAAAGTAGACTATGAAGTCGTCGTGGCATTGGACTATTCAGTACAAACCCTACAGATGCTGGTGCGATTCTGCTATTTGGGGGATTTGCATTTCAGGCTTGACGACGTCGAGGAAGTTCTACCGCAATGCTGGCAGTTGCTGAATGCGGCCGACAAGTATCAGATCGACGCATTATTTACGTGCGTAGAAGAAGAGCTAATGGAACGCATAACATTCACGACCATTTGTGAAATCTACTTGACGGCGCGACAATATTTGAACGCCACAAAGCTGCGCGACGCTTGCGCCCATTTCATCAAGTCAAAATGTAGCAAGCTCCCGAAGGCTCTAATTTGCGCTATGTCGGGAGATCTACTGAAAATGCTGGTGGAATACAATCATAGTAAAGATCCTGACCCCTAGATGTTGTGACTGAGGGGGGAAAAAGATGTCATTCTAGAAACTGTATATTTCGCGAAGAAAACACACGCGAGATGCTTAACTGTTGCGCCTCCAAATTCGCCGTGACCATTTTGCGCGTGGCGGCCAAACCACGCACGGCGTCCATTTGCATTTTCGCGAGTTGCGCATGCGATATTTGTAGGAGATCTTCGCTGCGCGTGCGCATACTCACGACTTTCGTAATTTCGATGAGCGTGTCGCGCGTTCGCTTTGTGAAATAGCGCGACTGTGGATCCTCCGCCATGTATTGTATGACCCACTCGATGGTACTGCGCAATTCATCGATGTGCGTCGGGTTGTCGAGGTAGCGTCGCAGGTAATGCGTCAGAAAGAAGAGCAGATAGTCGAGACGCGAGAAGGCTCCACGCCAGCCAGCGTCACCCGTGAACTCACTGAATTCGAACATGAATTGATATTCGGCATCGATGTCCGTATCGCAAAGGTCGAGATGCGATGTCACGCTCTTTGCGAAACATGGATGCTCTCCAACGGCCTGCGCCAGAAGCATCTTGCGAGGCAGAACGCCTCGCGCGAACTCCGAAAAGAGTGCGTGCGTCGTGCGTCGTTTGATGTCGAGATCGTTCGCGTTGCACGGTATACGCATGCACTCGTACACCTGATTGGAGCGCATGCATTTATTGTCTGCGAAAAGGCCGAGATGGTAGCCAGCCGAATTGCAGCCAATCGATAGGCCGAACTGTCCGAACATAATGTTTGTGATGACGTCGCGCATGTCGATGCCGCGCGAACACGCAAGAGTCTGCTTGAACCAAACGTCCGTTATGTAGAGAGCACAGTCCAGATCGCACAGAATGTTGCTGAGCAGACGACAAATGGCACGTTTTAACATTTCTCGCGCTTGCATCGTTGCTTCTTTGAGTGAACCCGCCGGCGATCCGCAGCCGCTCCAGAGAACTTGCATGACGATGACGCACTGCGTCGGACTCAGCCTCCTGTGATATCGCGCCCAACGTAATATTTCCTTGAGCAATTCGACGCGAAAGACTTCGTCATTCAGATGACCGGGCAGCGGCAGTCGTAGTAGTTGTTCTCTGCACAGAGTCACAACATTGTCGATGGTCAGATGCCTGGCGAATTCTTTGCAATATTGCGCAAACGTGGCCATTCTTTAAATGCATGAACGTTTAAAAACGAAAAAAAAACTAGAAAATAGACATAACGTGAGCATAATAATATATGTTAAAGGAAGATTTTTTTTTCTGTTGTTGCGCACGCGCGTATGTTGACGACGATTTTATTTTTTTTTCGTCGCAGCCTCATAACGGCGCACGGCCTGCGCTGCGCGATCAACTGCGCTAACGGAGGGTCTGTCGACAATGAAAGGATCGCCGTAGGCGTCCTTGAAAAAAACAGGCACGACGTGGGGGTCTTTCAGCGCGTTCAGCTCGCGGATGGTGATGAGCCGTCGCTTCCAGAAGTGGAGAGGTACGCGTACGCAAGTGCCGCTCCTTTGACACAACGAGACGAGGCGCATACGTTTCACCGTCTCGTCCCAAGCGATAATGTGGCGTTTCACGTCGGCTCGTTCGCAAATGAAGCAGCGACGTTGTTGTTGTTGAGTTGACGGTGGTGCGTCGGCCATATAGCAACCGCAGGAGATCGTGCCGCCGTGCAAACAAGCCGGCGTCCAACGCATGAGCGTGAGACAGTGCGGACACAACATGAAAATTCGAACGGAATAATTCGTCGTGCGCACGAGCAATTGACGGCCGAGCAAACAAAACCGATCCATCACATCCTCGCCGCATTGCTGTGCCATTTCGCGTGCGAGCGGCGCGCGACGCGAACGCGGTTTTTTGGCAGGAGGATTTTTCTTGTCGTCGTCGTCGCCGCCTTTTTCATCATCACTTTTTTCATTATTATCATCATCATCATCATCATCATTATGACGTTCGTCTTCGTCGAGTTCAGCCTTCTGGGAGCTGATGCCGCGACGATCTTTACGATGATAACAACGCATTTGAATGTTTTGCGTTGCCGCGTAGTCGTCACGTGCGAACAACGCATCAATAAAAGCGGTGTTCAAGTCAATCACGACGCTCGAACAATCGTGCCGTTCGGCGATGCGCTTTTGCGACGGTACAATGCTACTGAGCGCTTGCGCTTCGCACGAATGCGTGGCGTCGAGACGTCCGCACTTCGAACACAGGTAATGCAGACCGAGTTGTGGTGGCAACGCGACGCGACCGCGTAACTGTTCCTCGGTGATGTAGCCGAGCCGTCGGTAGCTCTTCAATTGTTGCTCGAGAACGTTGACTGGCAGTTCAATAACGATGGCACGCAATGTTTCGTCGCACAACGCATAGAAACAACGCAGCGTCACGTAGTCTTCCAGCGACGAATATCGCAGCGCGCGTATGGTCTTCTCGAGTCCCGGACGATTCACCTCTTCATTGTACTTGATTTGAACGGCCGACACCTTCGCCGCCCATTCCGCATCCAGCGGCACGATCTGACGGAGTGACGTCGGAACCATGACCGTATTGAACCACGCATGATGCGCGCGATGCGTATGCTGTCGAAACGCTTGTATGGCCACGCGTAGTACATCGTGCAGTCGGTTGCTTTTCCATTCCTGTAATTTCTTTGACGTGCGTCGCTTCACCGTGACGTAGTCACAATCGCTGGCATCGACTTTGTGTATGGCTCGTAGCGTGGCATTCAACAGCGAATGTTTGATGAGTTGCGGACTGTGACTTAGGAGATCCTCAAGGATGGTGCATTGCGCCACACTCTCGAAGGCGACGTCGCCTGTCAGCGTCTCAGCGATGCCGATGTGCGCGTCGTGATTTTGTCGAATGTCGGCGCGTTTATTCCATAGGGTGCGACGCGCATCGGCGTCCTTCACGCACTTGCGCATGCTCGTCTCCCAAAAATAAACGCGACAGAGTTCGTCATGCAGCGGTAGCATGTCGACAGTGAAACAGAGAAACTCACGCATCGTCGACAGAGTGACCTTTTCGTTGCGCGTGATCCACGCGGCGAGTACTCGCGGTGAACAACCGCCGCGCCAGAGAAATTCGCGATACACACGATAGCGCACGGCGAATTTGGCCGTCACGGTGCAGCGCGGATAGCAGCCAAGAAGTGACGCCACGATCACGCGACGTATGGCGAAGAAAACTTCGCTAGCGACGGCCAAGTCGAACTTCCGTTGGTGGTGCATCGACTCGGGCGTTTGTTCGTTCTTGATTAGTTTAGGCGGCGTGCCGTCATCTCGAAGCGCACTCCAATACTTAGTGATGACAGTGGCGAGCGCGCGTTTGTTGCATGGATGCGGCAAACTTTTGACAATGATCTTAGCGATGCTGTAGAGCGAACTCGTATCTTGCGGAGTGACAGCTGCATTCGTGACGGCGTTCGAAATTTCGCTGCGTTCGAGTGCGTCGATGGTCCACCACTTGTTGTAGGTGAGTAGAACGGCAGAAATGTCGGGCAGCTCGCTCACGTCAAAGGCGCGCGGCAGAATCTCGAATAAGGCGTGCTGGCGCAGAACGACGTCCTCGTAGGTTTGCGTCTCATCCATGTAGATGGCGCGCCACATGTAGCGATCCTGAATGTAGTGTGCCGCCTGCCGATGCAGACAATCGTTCCCTTGCAGATAGGTCTCGCAGCGCGCCAACATCTCGCACGTGTGTTCGTAGGCGGTATAGGTCTTCTTCTGATCTGCAAAGAGTAGCAATGGTCTCCAACAATATTTTGTGGCTTGCGTCGTCAGCACATCGTCGCCATTCCGGTTGTGAGACCGCGGCAAGAGGAACAGACCATTGTAGCTCCAGTGCGTCAGCAACAATCTCTCTTCCGGATCGTACGCCTGCTTCTTCATTTTCATCTGAGCGATGCGCGAGCGTGCCGCGTGTATCGCCTTTTGATTCGAATAGTTGTATGGGCCGACGCATGCGTGCTCGATGCGACACTCAATTACGTCATCGTCGGCCCTCTTCAAAAAATCGCCGTCGAAGTTGGCGTCGCGCCCTCCGCCAATCGGTAGCCTGACTGACGTAGATATTTTACGTTGTTACGAATCACAACGTCGAAGTAACGCTCGCAAAAGGCCGGTATCGGATAGATGAGCCCGACGGCGCAGTTGGTCGTGTCGCAGTAACACTGGTCGAGCGAGTAGTCACGCATCGTATCGACGCAAAAATCCAGCAGCGGCACGCAATCGTCGGGTGGCGTCGTGCCGCGCGAACGCATCGGCACGTCATCGTCGGGTGGTGTCGCGCCGCGTGAACGCATCATCGCCGCATACATGGCTCCGGCATGATAAATGGCACACAGGAAGCACATGCGTCGCTCGGGCGGTAGTTCGCGTTGCATATTCCATGCAACGCGCTGATCCGGCAACAACAGCTCGGGCAAGGGCATGCCAAATTGTGGTAGTCGCTTAACGGCGACGCACTCATTTTCGTTGCTACAGGAGCGTTCGCCGACGGCACGCTCGCGCAAACAATTCTCGTCGATGTAGGGGCGCCATAGTTTCGTGATGCGCACGCGCGGCATTTTGACGACGTCGTTGGCGGTTTCACGATTGCGTTGCTTGTTTATCAAGTCCAACTCCTTTTCGTCGAGGAAGATCGCCGTTGTGAAGTCATACTGCTCCAAACTGATAGTCGTCGGTGCATCTGCCGTCGGGTTATCGGTGACCTTGTGCATTGGCATTTGACCGTAAACCGCGCAGAGGGCGTCATTCGCGTTTTTGTGTGGCCACTGTCCTTCGTTTGCTTTTTGCGTGCGTAAATTCTTGCGTTCGTCGATCTTGCGTTCTTGCTCCTTCTTGGTGTCGGCGAATGCGCGCTTCGGATTCTCGAGTAACTCGCAGCGCGACTCTTCGTGGTGATGTTGAATGCGCGCATGTTCGGCGAGATCCGTCACATAATTCTTGTTGAAATTTCGTCGCCACGTGCTGTCGTCCATGACGCCGTCGGCGTATGCCGGATCGTTCATAGCTGCCGGAATGCTCTTGTCATCGTCGTCGTCCATCTCGCAAAAAAAAGAGCGTCGAAAACAAGTCTACGTCGATGTATATATTTTTTGTGTTGAATGAGTTTTGTTAGGCGACGCACGTATTTCTCTGAGAATAATAAATGCCAGCAGGTTTCACACGTTGCGTAAAGGCCGGAGGGCGCGTTCGTACGAAAATTCTCAAGAGACAAGGTGCGCATAGCAAATGCATCAAGCTCTGCTTCAAGGACGGCAAGTCGTACGCCGGCGAGTCGTTTCATTGTAAAATACCTTCACACAAGAAATGATGATGATGTTGTTGTAATAGTATTGTATTTTCTAATCAAGTAAACACACACAAAAAAAAATCACTTTCATTCCTCTTCGGTGTAGTCGGCGCGCAGTTCCGCCTCGCCGCGCAACGCTGTCGTCGGCAGGTTTATTTCCAATTGGTGCGTCATGGCGTAGTCGGTCAGCCAGCGATGCCAAAACATCATGAGACAGTGATACCATGTGAGGTGCGACACCGTCGTGTGCGTCGGCAGATTCTGCAACATGAATGCGTAGGCCGCGTCGTAGAAGCGCGTTTTCGACGGCACGTTGCGTTGCGTCGTCATGTGCATAAACCAGAAGGGCGCGCAGAACTTCACGATGGCATTGTCACCATGCTCACGCAACAACTTCCAATATTCACCACTACGATTGCCGCCATTATAGAGATTCGTATCGTTCTCGACGTAGTCGGAATAGTTATGCAGCCAGACGTCACGTTTGACGTCGCCCAACTCGGCGACGAGCGTCACTTCCCAAAGCATTGCACGTAGTAAGTTGTCGCGCCAACCGCTCTCGCGCCACATCCACGCGAAAAGCGTGATGCCCGCACTCATTCCCGATGGCTCGTGCACGAGACTCGACGCCTGCGTCGAGACGTAGACGTTCAACACAAACAAAGAAGCGTCGTTTATGCGTTGCAGCGCTTTAGCATTCGTCGCTTTTAAGTACTGTTGCGTGAGCGAACCGTCGTTCGCGTAATGTGAATCACTTTCGTTCAGCGCGTTCTTCAGACGTTTGTCGCCGTCGCCAATGCGCAGCGACGTTATTGTGTGTTCCATGTTGTCGCGTAAAAGATAGAACTGCGCGATTTCGTCGTCATTCATTCGCTCGGTTACGAGCGTCGAAAGCGGCATACGACTCGTCATTCGTGGCTCCATTTGTTGGAGACGCTCGAATTGCACGGCGGCATCGAGTGTCGGCGTGAGAGATTTGGTGGTCGATCGCAATACGGTGCGACTCAATGAGGCCTGACTCTCCGGGAGCGGAGAGCGTCGCACGCCGCTCAACGCGCGAAACAGGACGCTTACGAGCGACGGCGCGACTCGTTGCTGCTTCTGCAGTTCATCCGCAATGTGCCAATGTTTACTCGGTCTCAGCTGCACTTGCAACATGATGTGTAGAAAAGCACCAGCAACTTTTTCGTCGTCATCATCATCATCATCACTATGATCCTTCGTGAGCAGTGTCAGTTGGCGCACCGCCGCACGTTCGTCGACGCCACGTGGTATGTTTTTGCGAATGAGTTCCTGGAGTTCGACGGGCACGCTCATCTCGCTTTCGCTGTAAAATGTCATTGCGACGTAAAAATAAAATTTAGGTCGGAGTCGTCACGTATTGGTGCGGTCGTTCGCATTCTCGCACAACGAATTTTATAGCAACATCGTATATGCACTTAAAAAAAGGCGATTGCGTATATCATCCACAAAAAAAAAATATGAATGATGGCTCATGGTTCGACGCACTCAGATTTTTCATTCTCTGGTTCGCCATCGGACTGGCGATCGTTTGGTTCGTGCTGCTGACGGAGTTGCATACGAGCGCCCTACTGACGGCACTCGTCGTCGTCTGGAGCGTCATTGGCGTTCTCTCGATTTTCGTGATTTTAGCCGTGCGTGCCTACAAGCGACGCCCGCTCGACGTAGCCAGCGCTAAAATAAGACGACGCAATGTAGCCTATCTCGCGTGGGATTTCCTCTTCGCCACGTTCACGGTCGCCTTCCTCGTGACGCTGGCGTTGCTCGTGCTGCAGTTGAAATCGGGCGAGGAGGAGGCCGACACAGAACAATGGATTTTTTTGATGCTGCCGGCCCTAGTAGCGTTGGTGGCGTTTGCCCTCTTGGATTTACTGAGTTGGCGCACGGCGGTCTTCATCGAGCTCCCGTTTAATCAAACACCGATAGTGCGTGCGCCGTGGCACACGGCACTGCACTGGATCACGATCGCAGTTTTGTTGCTGGCGGCGTTGCAATTGCTGTTGATTGGCTTGGAATTGAATAAGCCGTTCGTCAAAGAGGCGACTCTATTGCTATTGCCACTATTCATAATCTGGCTATTGCTCACGGTGCTGTTGGTGCGTGTGACGTTTATTTGTTCGTGTTGCTGCTGGGGCGGTAAACCCGTTTCGGGCGTCGATTATGGCAAACCGCTCCTCGACAAGCGCGCCTACTTCATTGTACTGCTCGGCTGGGCACTGACGCTAACGTGGCTTGCGACGGCGATTTGGGCCGATGCTGCGCAGCCGGACCCTTTCTCGACCGGAGCACTTGTAACGTTTTTCGCGCCGACGCTACTTATATTGATCGTGTGGCTCGGCATGAGTTTCTTCTTTGCCGGGCGACGATTGTAAAGATTTTTTACAGACCGAGAACAACAAATACCAAATCCAACGAAAATGCACTGTATTGCGAGAGCGGTCGCTCATCGCTATAGGCTTTCAATTGAAAACGCCAACAATCTGGTCCCTTCAGACCCGACGTTACTGCCTGATTCAAGTCGTTGCGAAAGTCAGTGGCTTTCTCCGGCGTGTCGACGCGACAAAAGCGTTGAACACGCTTGTCGTAGATCGTCAGGAAATCGTGATTTTCGGGCAGCGATAGGATGTAGCAATCCAACGCGTGCGTGCGCATCAATAGCTTTGAGTACGACTCACTTTCGTTGTAGCGTCCTTCATATGCGCCCAGCGCCAGATCAATCGGCAGGGTGACATGAGCACAATGCGCTCGCGTCATGCAGTACATGTAGGCGAGCTGTAAAATGTCTATTGACGGCGTCGGTGCTACCGGCAACAACTTGTCGCCCTTCTGCGCTGTGTCTAAGAAGCACGGTTCGCGGCGTAGCAGCAATGGTTCGTCGGGAAGATCAATTTGCACAGGTGTATTGGTATCGCTGCGTATACGTACTACTTCGCAGCTCAGCCATAACGGTCGCTTGTTATGGCGTTTTAACGTTTCCGTAACGCACGTCGTCATATCAAGAATGCTCGTAATGTGCCCCAGATGTACATCAACAATGGCGTTATCGTCGGTTGCCACCTGCACGTTATCTACACTCACCGTGAATACCGCAGGCATATCCTCCTCGGTGAACTGACTTTCGAATGTGTTCTCAAAATCTGTGCTGTCTAACGGTATTTCGCTGATCGTTGCAAGTTGCTCCTGCAGAACGTCGAAGTGACGTTCGAATTGCAAATCACGATGCGCACGCGCATCGTCGAAAATCCTCGCAAGTTGTTCGACGGTGTAGTTTACGTATGTGAAATCGTTCGTCTCGTCACCGGTTGTTCGTATATCATAATCTCTCGGGATAAGCGGAGTCTCGGCGGTGTCAACATCTCTACGCTTCGGACGCGCATACTCTGCATCATAGAGAGAGTGGCGGCCTCGTGAGCGAGGCGCCACTTGCTCAGCTTCCTGCTTGGCCGAATCATCATGATGAAACGGCAGCACTTCGTCGCGTCGCGACCAATGTTGGAAATTCGCCCAACCCTGTTTCACGGTTTTCATGTCTTTCTTGAATGTAGACAGTCATACCAAGCAAACGCGTAGCGTCGATATATTTTAGTCTTAGTAGCTCCTCTCGTGCCACGCTCACTTTCTTTTTCACGCATCTCGTCCAAAAAAAATGTATTCGAACAACATAAATCGCTTCATATGTTTGCCATGGCTGGCGCTGGCTTGCTGTTGTACCATCATCATTTTTTTCATCGCTGGCTACATCATTCGAGCGTTCATGTGGGCCATGGATCTCGATCTGCCAGGTGTCCGAGATCACGAGTGGAACGAATTCTTCGACATCGACGTTTGGTGGTTCATCTACTTGATTTTCTTCGGACTCCTCATTTGCTTCATTATCTCTCTCGTAATATTGCTGTGGCGTTGTATCGTCTACACCGGTAGCTTGAGTATACGATACGGACTCAAAAAGCCGCTCGTCGTTGTTTGGCATTTTATTCGTCGTCGTGTGCATCGTCCCGACATGTCCGACGATATTCGCGAGAGTCAGGAGCTCATCGAGAAATTAACGCAAACGGCGGATTTGCGCCGGCAAGCAGAGAAACGTTCGCGACAAGCAGAACATTGTGAAAGTGTTTTTGTAATAACAGATATGGAGGAGTTGTCAGAAAAATAAAGTAATCACATACGTTCTAGGCGTTCACAGCTTTCTCCGCCCCGTCGTTAGGCGAGGTGACATTCTCGTCATCATCATCATCATCAGCGAACAAGCCCAACAACGCCGGTGGCATATCAGCGACGGCGGACGCCGCTGCTTCATTACGATACAAGAGATCCATCGGATTCAGCAATTCGGCCTGAACATGTGGATGGGCCTTGCCCATCGATACGACGAATTGACACTTGAAGTGCACGATGTCGCCTTGGAACAGGGTCGGCTGCTCAAAGTTTTCACGTTCGACGAGTTTGCCGTCGTCGCAATTTCGTACCTGTATATCACTGAAGCAATAGGCGAACTCCTGCTTGGCATTGCGTCGAGTGCACCACTCCTCGAACTCCGCGAGTCCGTAGCCATTCGGAAAGTGTGCATTGAGGTTGCTACGAATCTTCTGGGCCGTAACTGAATTGTGCGAAGCCATGTTTTTCCACACATTGTAGTTCAATGCCATCGTTTTGAATGCAGTATAGCCATAGCGTTGCGCCGAATTCGTGCCGGGATGATCAAAGTTCTTCTCGCTCTGTATGATACAGTCGGCGATTTTGCGACGCACCACGACAGCGGCGGCCTTCGCCTCCTCGCTGCTCGTCTCGTCCAAGAGTCCGGTGCGTTCGTCACGACACACTTGCACTTGATGCTTGGAGCCGTCGGCGCGTTTGATTTTCACGGACCCATTCTTGCTCATGTCCTTGAGCCAGGCATTCAAAAAGGCAGGCGCTTCGGGCGCCGCCTTGGCAATGCATTGCATGAGCTTGGGCATGAGCTCCTCCATATACTGACGATGTATGTCTTTTCCAACCGTCTCGATGGCAACACCGCAATGTTCACCGATATAAGAGATCGCTTTGTCGCCGTCGTTCATCTCATTCTTGCCATCACTATCCGGTTGACTGTCGAAGACGAGGAAGAGAGTATACTTTGGCTTGCTCTTGTTGTCGTCGTGCGATTGAGCCTCGTTGTTGCCTTCGTACTTGTCGCCGGCTCCTACTGTAGTGGAACGTCCAACGCGAGCCAGATAGAATGGCATTCTGAAATGTTCGAATTTCTTGTTCTTGTCGCCCTTTGGGCGACAACACACTTGGAAACGCGGATGGCCAATAGGTTTGTAATTGGACAAGCCCAATTGATCCCAGGTCTTGAGTGCGAACTCGTCGTTCTCGAGACGCGTGCGCAAGTCTTGTATTTGCTTCGTGACGTAGTCTTCGAATTGTTTGACTTTCTTGGTTTTATTCGTGCGCGCTCTCTTGCGTTCGGGCTCATCGGCACAAAGCTCAGACATGTCGTAGATAGAGTTTCTTTTTTGCTTCACAAATGAAAAACGATCGAAAAAAATTTTGGAAGAGATAAGATGCTAATCGTGCTTCTATAGATTCGTCGTCATCATTCGCACAGAGACTGAAGAAAAAAAAAGCAAGGTTCCATCTTTTTTCGCACCTTATCTCTTTTTCATTCATTTATTGTGCATTGTTCTTTCTTTTCAATTCCATCGGGTTTTTGTAAATATGAACGCTACCATATCGTCGTCGTCGTCGGGTATTGAAACCGTGGCACTGCAAAATTGGGATTACTATTATACAGGAAAGCGCGAATGCGTCTCACAACTCGCTGTCGAGTGGTTTAGACTCGTCATGCTACACTACCTCAAGACGAATAACACACGAATCGATACACTTCACGAGTTGAATATGCAAATGCAGTTTCGGCAACTGCGCAATCGCCACGTGGCGCAGTCGTCACAGCACTTGGCTGTGGATTTGCAACTTCGCTTAGATCTCGTTGTGTATTTATTGCCGCTCTTCACACGCGTCGCAATAGTACGTTCGGAAGAGCATCGGGTTTTTTTGTTTGACAATTGCATGCGTCTACTTATGACGACGCCCTTTTGCGATGGTTCCTCTGCCTCGCAGAAAGTGCGCAATCTCTGTGAAAGCTACACGACGAGCGTCGCTTCGGCGTGATGATTTTGTATAATTTTTTCCCTCAAACTTTGAAATCCTTACGAACTGAAATATTCGAACATCGTATCTGATTATACCCAACATCATAACGACTTTTCGACTGTTACATCACGGCTTGACTCTTCGAAGTTCATTTGTACTTTCTTTCGAATATATAAATGTTAGAGTTATACTTTTTTCTAATGTGCTACTACTATTATTATGACTGAGTTGTATACGACGCAAATATTTGACGACGACGATAATGACGACGAGCGCATTCATCGACAAATACCAATCGAAATTAAGGAAGAGGAAGAGCAAGAGCAGCAAGCGGAACAACGCAGACCGGTAGCGGTGACGCCGCACAACTATCTACGCGCTACGAATGTCGACGACCAACACCTCAGAAGGCGCGCGCTGAACTTCCTGAGTCTCGTTGCGAGCGCCATGAATCGCTTCGACGTGAGATCGATTCTGCAAGAGCGTGCCGAGTTGCCGCACGGCGAAAAAGATCTCAAACGTCTGCTAACGTACATGCTCAACGCCGACGTCATCTACAAGTTGGATCGCATCGATGAGCTCTGGCAGCAGGACGCACGCGAGCACGACATGCCGACGACGAGTATGGAAGCTCCACTTTTCGCTTTTGTGGCTGTCTCACGTAATCAACGTCTTCGCAGCAGCTACATCCAGGCGTTCGAGATGCGCAACACGCGTGAAATGCGAAGTCGAAGTAGTCATCGCGGCCTCGACAAAGACATCGCTCGAGCCTCGTTCGACACGCGCCTCGCCTTTGCAGTTCTCGTGAAAAATTTCAAGTGGCGTGACGACGAATTCCGCTCTCAACGAGATGAATGAGTTTTTTGTGGCACTGAAAGCGTGGCAGACCGCTCTGCAGCGCGTTCTCTATGATTTCGATCGGCATTACGATCTCTACAAGTGGTCCGCCTGGCTGCAGCACGTGCTCGTCGCCTACTTCTGCCTGATTTTTATAATGCGCGTAATGTACTACGACGTGCGGGTGGCTTCGAAATGTGCCATTATTGCCTACATTATTGTATTCTTGCTTGTATGTTTTTTTGTGCAATGACGTAATATACACGTACGCAGAGAAAGACATTTGCGTCTCGAAATGTCAATTCTTCGCGTGACAATCGACGTCGCGCGTCTGCGCGACGAAGCGCGACTTTCCGACGACGAAATACTCGCGACGCTCAGTTTTCACCGCGGCTACATGCCGAGCATCTACATCGATTTGCGTTATGAAGACTCGACCATTACGAAAATAATCGAAATAGGTGGCGACACGACGCATCCCATCGTTGTTGTCGCTTGTGCGCTGCGCTCCGTCAAGGGCGGTCGTAAGCGTCTCGTGGCATTTGCACGCACACTTATTCCCGTCGACGGCGATGACACACAAGTCGTAGAGTTGCGTGATCTATCACTTCTAGAAGAGAGCTATATTGTGCGCGGCCACTTCTCAATCGAATGGATCGAGCGGCCGATACTTACCGATGCGACCAGTTACAGCACACACGAACGATATCTCACGGCTGGCAATTTGAGACGAACCTACGACGAATTCGATAACAGAGTGCCGGCGCGCTACGAGCGCTTTCAATGGATGCGCATGCGTCAGTATCCGCTCGCCTCCGGTCTGACGGTGCCGGCCGCGCTCTACATGTGGCTCGGCAACGCAGCGTTCAGTGTGGACAAAACCGAGGTCGCTTTCCTCGAGGAGTTGTGCAGTGCTGCGTTGCGTCTAAATCACCTCAGCGAAGTTCGACTCATCAACGGCGTACGACGCATGTTCGAAACGGGCGATTGGAAGGGCGGTGACGCGCCACAAATTCTTCACGCCACCGTCACACTGCTGACAATTCACGCCAATACAATGGATTATATCAGCGATCGCACCGTTGGCGATGAACCGTGCGAGCGTATGCTCTTGGCGCGCAATCACTTCAACTGCGAGGATTGCGAGGGGCTCGGCAAAGACGCTGAACTCATTGCACAAACAATCAAAAGACGCGTGAGATTACTGCACAAACTTGATGATGCATCGACGGTGCCTCTACGCGCCATGCAACAACTGCTGCACATGTACGTGGCGGTTGGCGTCACGGGACAGGTGACGAGCGATTCGGCGGCGAATGCGCGCGGCGAAATCGTAGACGTTCGAAAAATGGGCAATCACGCCTATTCGGCGCTCGTGCCGCGTACGTTTTTTCTGCGGAGTTTGCGTGAGGTCGACGACGAAGCTGTACAACGACTTAGTCAGGGCATGGCGCGGCAACACGCCTTTTTGCCGTGGGAGCGCACCGAAGTGCCCGTGCTAATCTTGGAGGGTACGAATTGGACTGACGGCATGCCACTTGATCCGCTGCGCTACGCAACGCATCACAACGAGGTTCTGCGTGAGCACGCGGCGCGCGCCGCCACCGTGAAATATCTCGTGAGTGAGTGGCGCGACGTTCTTGAACATTACTCGTGGGAAATGCAACAAAAAAACATTCAGTTCGGCATGGCGCGCGCACTCTCCCCTGGCGAATTCTCCGACTTCTATCGCTACGTGCACACGCTGTGGGTGGATTTACGTACCTACGACCCAGAGTCGACGCTTATCGACTTGCGATGCGTTGACGCCGTCGATGGAGTTTACACCGTTGACTACCGCGACTTCGTCGAAATGGACGAGCGACGCTTCACGCTGCTGCCGACGTATCACATGCGCAAGGACAGGTCCACCGATATCATTATCGAGGCGCTCGAACACGAACAAACGCAACCGGAGCCGCTCGGCCCCGTCTACGAGAAGGTGCCGCACAGCGTTGGCGCGACGTTGCCACGTCCGAGTGGTACATTGCAGCTGCGTGCGCGTGGACCCATACCGTCAGCAACATTGCGTGCGCGCATCGAACAGATGAAACAGCGTGCCGACTACGTGGACGAGTGGCGTTGGCGCATGCGCGCTGGTACGCACGGCGCTTCTAATTTGGAACTTCGTGTGTTGGAAGTGCATTTTCCTAATTGAAAAACGACAGAAAAACAAAAAAAATCGATGTCGCGCACGCACGCGACTTTTTTCGTCAACACACATCTACTCTCTCGCGTGACTTTTTTTTTGTTTGCATCTCCCGAATTTTGATTCCCTTTTTTTTTATTCCACGTTTCATTCGAAGGGAAATGTCTCAGTCAGTTTCGAAGCAAGAGCGCGTCGACGGCAACGACGCTGCATGGAAGATGCACGATCCTTGGGCCACCAACTCAGGCTTCAATATGATGGACCAGACGAGTGAAAGTTTACACCTGCGTGAAGCGACAGGTCTGTTATGGGAGGAACAATTTGAAGCGACGAAGAAACGCAAACGCGCCGATGACGAAGAAGAAGAAGAAGTCGTCGCCGCCGAAATGAGTAGCGCTGAGCGCGTCGCGCAAGATATGAAGAAACAAATACCTCCGAAGAGACGTCGCATACATTCGAAAAAGAAGAACAAAAAGAAGAAGAAGAAGAACGATAAGGAGGAGGAGGAGGAGGATAAAACCAGTATTTCTGTGAAAGATAGCTCCGATGGAAATGAAAGCGAGGATGTCGTGCCGGAGCCGCATCGTACTACACACGGGTTTTCGACCGAAGACAAATTCGTCGTGAATGACGACGACCCCCCGAAACCGATGCTCAATCACGAAGACAATCTGAATTGGCTAGAGCAAGCATATCGTGATCAGAGCGGAGAGGATCAAAAAGAGGAAGAGAAGGAAGAAAAGAAAGAAAAGAAGAAGAAGCAGCAAGTGAACGAGAAACAACCCCGCGCAATGGAGTCGATGTTACCCGGCAAAAAGCCCATAAAAAAGAAAAGCGACAAAAAGAGTAGAGAGAAGAAGAAGACGCCACCGCCGAAAACCGCGAAATCTTCCAAGCAGATTGGCCAAGTCGCTCGCAATAAGCTGTTCAAAGACGTACTCAAAAGTCTCTGCTACAACGAAATTCGCATGAAGAAGAATGCCAAGCCCGACATTATGCAACTATTCGGCAAGTCACAGAAGGCGCTGCACGTCATTACGATGACCTACATATTGATGTCGAGCATCAACGCGCCGGCTTTGCAAAAGGCCCTCACTCCGGTGATGGCGCATATCTTCGACTTTACTGATGCCGACGTTTTGAAGGGGCAAATCAAGGATTGGCTGCGCGAATATCAACCAGTTCTATCTGCGCTTCTGGCCGATACGTTGTTGACGGTGGCTGACTTGCGTGCGCTCCCCGATGATAGCGACGGTGATGATGAGGACGATGATGATGATGACGATGATGATGAGTGAATAGTCTGAACGAGAATACAGAAACAATGCAACCATCAATTCCTTTCTTTCTTTCTTTCTTTTAGATATCTATCAATGATTTCGTTAGCAACGTATGAGTGACTAGGATTTCGCCAAAATCGTCGTCGTCTTTCAAGCGGTAGCGCAGACGGCTCGATAACTTCTCGGATACCTTCGGGATGTAATCGTAGCAACCTTTACGTTTCGTTGAATAGAAAACGCCACGCGAACGCTCTCTCACGTAGCGAAAAAGCTCAGTTAACTCGTGCTTGCTGAAGCGCGTTTGCAAATGCACGTTGACGTATTGTACGAGTTTCTGACAGTTAGTACGTGCTGCACCCACCCAAACAAGACACCAGAAGCGATGCTCGCTCGCTTTCCCATACTTTAGATAGCACTCAGCAAGTTGCTCCAATTCACGGCACGACATACGCTGTACGACTTGAGCAATGCGCTTTTCGACATCGTTAGTGGTTGTCATGTCTAAAAGCACACACACAAAAAAACTGCGAGTACACGAGAAAAAAGCGCGCGTCCGCGAAAAAAAAATCCGATGGACTTTAATCTAAAAGAAATAACGCATAATAAGTGCTAGCCACTGTACATTCTGTTTGACATGAGCCTCTCCGATTAAAGACCAACCATAATCCGTCTGAAGCAAATTGATCGACGAGAGTTCCGACAATAAAAATTTTTCACGTACACGTTGCAAGTGTTTTTCCGCCGTTACTGTCAGTAATTTCATCAAGAACTGTCTATCTGTCAGTGCTTCCATAGATGGCCATGATTTGTTCTCGATGATCCACATCCAAAAGTCAGGCGCTCCTCCCGGGAAACGCGCCGTTAACTCATCATGAGTTTCGACGATCTTAACAAACGACCACCAATCGAAAGGCGGGTCAAGCCGCGAGGGGTTTTTCCAAATGACAGACCAAATCTCCAGGTAAATGTCGAGTGATATAGTGCCTTCATGCAACGCTCTCGTCACTGCGTCAATTATTCCGTGAGTGTTGTATGGTATGAGTGCGCCTAGGTGCCCTCGCGTTATCAACCACGCATCGTTGATTCCACGGAACAGAAGCATGTTAGCCACGTCGTCCGTATGACTGAATTGCCAGTGATAGCGCAATATTGAATCGATATTGTCTTTCTCTTTCGTTGTTGTAAGCGCGCCATAAATAGCGTCGAGTGCGTCAAACGGGATATGCGCGGTCTCAAGAGCGCTGAGAAATAGAAACCTCCGTCCAACCAGCGACGACTTCAGTATCCAGACCAATAAAGTCGTTGCTCCAGTCGTCCATTCCGTGGGGCGTTGCGTTGTAAACATAATTTCGTTCAGTGCTCCGTTATAATCCCATGGCGAAACGTCACTAGGGAATGCTTCCATTTCATTGAGAAACTGCGTTTCCAACGCGCTCGGTGCTGTTTCATGCAATGTATCGAGATGTTTTTTGTACGTTTGTAGTTTTTGTCGCATTTGTAGCGGTATTATATGTGGTATTATTCTGTGCGACCACAAGCTGAGCGCATACCAACGTAATATGCTAAAGACTTCGGAAGTGTTGTTGTACAATATGCGAGCTTCATTCTCAGGTATAGGCATTTTGATGTCGGAATCTTCTCTGAATGCCATGCGATAAGCATCCGGAGAATGATGCAGTATTATTTTGGTCAACGTTATTCGCGCTTGCGCACGAAATAGCTTCGTTTGCATATGCGTCGTGACTTTTATCCAATTATCGGTTTCCAACTTTGCCAGTTTGATCATCATGTTCGCCATTCTATAGACTACATCGTGATCAGTTATAGGTCTGGTGAAATGCGACGTAGCGTTAGCGAAAGCCTCGTAACTATGTAATAGCTGAACACCGCTTAAATCACCACGTTTGTACCCAACAATTAGACGTATTAGAATAGTTGATGCCTCTAGGTTCACGGTGTGGGTCCATGTCGTGATACCATAAAGAACGAGGCTGAACACTCCGTTCTTTATGAATGTTTGCAATGCCTCAGAACGGTCGGTTGATATCTTCATGATACGCGAAAACGTTTTGATGCTACGTAACGCCCATTCATCACGTTGTGCGTCCTTGACGGAAATTTGCGCCGTCTCCTCTATGAGAGCAGCTTCGTTTTCGCTCAATTCATCTGCCTTGGGGCCGGGTGTACTCCAGAAAGTCCTGTTGGCTACGAGCAATGCCAAGGAGCGAGAACGTCGATCAGTTTCAGTTAGCGCCAACAATGTATCGGGATCCTCTCGAAAATGAAAGAGTATGTGTAACAACGTTTCTTCTGGCAATTCATTCCAGTAAACGCGTTCGGCATGGTCTTCAATGTCTGAGAGTATTTTTCGACGCTTTGGCGATGGTGGTGGTGGTGGTGGTTCGTCATCATCATCATCGGTGTTGTTGTTTTGCTGCACATAACGATTCGTAATGACGTCAACAAAAAGATTGGCACGCGCCGTGCACACTTCGGCGCCACAAACGCGAAATTGCGGAAATTCCGCCAGTTCACGCTCGGCCGTCTCCTTATGACATAATACACAAGTCATTTTTTTTCTCGTCGTCGTCACCATTCTCTCATTGTATATATATCGAGCAGTCATTCTATTGTACAAAATTTTACCTCATAAAAAAACGCCATTGAATCGTCATACATTTTTGATTGTACCGCTCTTCTTCTCCTTTCGCTCTTTTTTTTCTTCTCGAAAAATGCTCTTCTGGACGTTGGAATCGAAACTACATGCACTCGACAATGGCCTGCGCGACATCGATCAACTCTATGCAATGACAATACTGAAGGGCGCGCATCTGCCTGAGAATAGCGATTGTTTCGCACAAATGTATGAGCCTCAGGAGACGGGGGAGTCGGCTACGATCCTATTATGCTTGTTTCTACGTTACACATATGCGCTAATGATCATAAAGCGTTTGGCAATCTCGAAAGCACTACTACCGCGCTTCGTACTACCCACGGCTGAGAAGCCGCGCGATATACGCATAGAACAACGCTTTGCAGTGCAAGTGCAGCAGAGCGACAATGTAGAACTCTTCGAAACGCCCGACGAAATCCCCTATAGTCCCAACATGTCGGAGGACGACACAACGATGATTAACGATCTGGCGAAAACAGTGAAGCAGCAATGTCATGATCCAGTCGCCACAGAAAATGTTGAAGAAGAGAACAAACAAGAAGAAGAAGAAGAAGAAACGGCGGCAACTCGTGATGACATCGCTTTCGCCCTACAGCTACGGCTCTTCAAGGAAATACTCGTAAAAGATCCTGAACTACCCGTACTCGATGCGGTGATCGGTTATCGCTTCGTGTTATGCACGACCGGCTTCAACGAACATGTGCGCGCCGTTGCTTGGCGCTGGGCGCTCAATCCAAATTTCCCAGCGAGGAGTGTGCGGACGACGACGAAAATGGATGCACCGCAACTTGCTGAACTGGCTGCCCGCAGTTGGCAGGAAGCCGTCGTGAGCGCAGGTGAATTGCTACAACACATAGGTCGCTACATGCAAATGTCGATCGATCCGTCGCAACGCTACTCTCCCGAATTTTTCTACGACCCACTCCTTCAATTGGTCGCCTGTCTACCGCAAACTGCTGAAGCCCAAATTTGGGACGCACAACTACATTTCGCTGTCAAAAACAAGCAAATCGAGTGGGCGTCGCGCGCGCTCGTTCAAGAGATCCCCGTGACGTCACGCATCGTCGCTCATCTGGAGTGCTTTTTCAATCACGAGTTGCCCGATGTACAGCTCTCGCAAATGTTCGAGGCGGTGAGTATGTATGCGGTGACGAAGGGCAGCGTGGCACATGCGCACAGCATAGCCGAAGATAAGAGGCGCGGCGAAATCATTAAACAGGTGGTGGAGAAGGCTGATGCCAATGACAAAGTCGTGCAATTTCTGAATCGTCAAAATCCGACGGAGGCTGAAAAAAAACATGTGTACAAACGCGTACACGTCGATTGGCTCTCGGAGTTGCGGCGACTGCAAATGCGTTCCGACAACCCCACTCACGACATCGAGATGAGCGACGACCGCTACGGCATTACACCCTACGGCACCGTACGTCTCTCGGCAAAACGTATACGTGACGTCGTCCAGAAGATGCAATCGCGATTGGCACCGAGTGCTTTGCAACTGCTGAAGTATCTCTGTCGACAGCTACTTTTTCATCAGTACTTGCAGACGCGCAGCAACGTCACGCATCCTGGTCAGAGTCCGGCGGGCGCCGCCATACTGCAGTACGCGCGCGTCACGAATGCGTATGCGTGTACGGCCGACTCCGTTTGGCACTTGTCTCAATGGGACGGACATACGAGCTTGTTCAGTGCGGCGATGGCTCAATTTGCGCTGGTGCACCGCAACGTCTTCTTTCAGGTGGCGAACTACGAGCTTACACAGATGTTGATGTTGGCGCGCTACGACGCCTCCGACATCGAAACCAAGGCTATCATGACTTTCTGTCTCCTGGTGAGTTTGTCGGGCGGCACGGGGAAGTCCTATCAAACAGAACACGTGAAGGACTGCAGCATACCGAATACGCACCGCTCCTCGACGATGGAAACTCAAAAGTTTCTCGCACAGTCACATCGGCCGAATCAGAGCGACATCATTGTGACCTTCGACGAGATCGCAATCACGAAGCTCATCCCGGACAAGCGGTCGGGCGCACATCCCCATGAGGACAACGATCACAAGATTTGGCTCGAACAACAAGCGCGGCGCATGCTCAACTTTCACAATCTCTTGCTGCATAAGGACACCGGCGAACGCCGTACCGAACATCATTGCGTGCTGACCAGTCAGCTGTCGATCGGCGACACCAACAAAGTCGAGAAACTGCAGGATATGACGGATCCGGCGTTCGAACGCATCATAGTCTGTCCGTTGCGCGAAAAGGGCAGCGACTTTGGCGGTATGTCGCCGCGTGAAGCCGAACAAGCGCGCGTGCAATACCAAAACGAGCGCTTGGTCGAACAGTGGATCAATATCTATCGTATGGAGCAGCTTTTCATGTTCGAAAAGCATAAAATGCAGGGGTGCGACGTCGTGCCAAAGCCGAATCGCACCGTCAGCACAACGTTGTGGCCACTATTACACGACATACTCTCGCGACACGTTGGCTATCTCGACAAGGGAGCGCGCGGCCAACACAAAATCTTCGACATGGCCGATACGATCGCCAAGTTGTCGGCCCTCTATTTTTTGTATCGCGCGCCGCACGGTGCGTCACCCTTTTCGGGACGTGCGCACGAGTGGGATGAGGAGCGCTTGGAATGGCTCGTGCACCTCTACTTCGTGCAGGTCTCGCATCTCTTCGAGGCCGTCGTAGTGCTACGTCCGAACTGGTTCGATCCGATTGAGCCGCGACTCCTGGCGGCAATCTACATTCTCTATCAGAACGAATTCGACTATAATGCGAACGGTTCACAAAGTTACTTCGCCTTTCACGAAGGCAAGGAGTATCTCTACATGAAGAGTTTCGAAGGCAGAACTGGCGAGCGTCTCTGTCAGATCATTAGCACCAAACTGCAGGGCCACATGGCCGTCAGCACGGCTCTTCTCTCGTTCGTTCTGTCGCGCTGGAGTCGTCAGAATCATAACTGCGAATTCGAGCGTCGTTGGTGTCTGCAAGCGGTCGGTCAAGCACCGCATTGGGAAGAACGGCGAGTGCCGGCAACTACGCGACATCCTGAACGACGTGCCTATGTGAAAGGTATGTTGTCGCAGCGCGCCGTACTCTACGATTTTCTTATCGTAAAAGGCGCGCCTCTCGCTAATGAATTGAAAGATCACGACGCCGAATTGCATCATGAGCAACGCATATTGAAGGATGCCTTCACGCGCGTTCTCTCCTATCGACATCAGCGCAATCGCCGTGTCGTGGTGGGTACGTGCGTCGATGCACCGTACAAGTATCAATTCGTCGATTTGAATGTTCAACCGGATGGCAACGTCGACAATCGACCGGAGCTCGTCGTCAACAATCCAATGTGCACGGAGAATAACGATGGCGATCTCGCGAATAGTGGCTTCACCGTCGACGACATCGAATCATACAAACGCGTCGAGGTGGTCACATGCGACTTGGATTATCGCGCAGCCTTCGACCACGCCGAAAATACGGGCTGGCAGCGCGACTCGCATCGGCACGGCGCATCCACCGATAACTCGACGATATGCTCTGATTTGATTGGCGTGCTTCGCGGTAATGCCGGTGAGACGGCCGCATGGCAATGGACGGCCACTCGATCGAAAGAGCAATGCAAAAATAACTGCGATCCCTATTGGCTCGGTGCTCCCGTTACGATCATCCTGGAAGAATTGTCGCGTCAGAGTCACTACGATATCGACGACAAAGCGGAGCGCGTCGCCGAACACATCAACAGCTTCGACGAGAAACTCGAGTCGTCCGAACACTTCCGTGCTGAGGGCATGTTTTCGCCCGACGCCGACTTCTTTCAAGAACATTACCGGATGCCGCACTTGTATCAAGATCACGAAGTCGTAATTGACGACATCAACGAACTCGAAATATTGTTCGCGGCCGCGAGCGAACGCAATCAAATTTTGCCGCCACGCGACGTTGAACGCTATCCGAAATTCCTTGTGCCAACTGCTAGCGTACAACGCGAACTGACGGGACGATTGGGCATTTTCGTCACTGTCTGGAATCGGCAACTCTACAGGTTAACATGGCCCACGTCCTGGATCAGCAACAGTTTGCTCAGGCAACGCATCGACGCGCGATTATCGAGTGAACGTTCTTAAAGTTTTTTCTGTTGTCGAGAATCACAGATGAGTAACAGGATGCTTTTTTTTCAATTCACTGGATCGGCATTCAGTCTCATATTCTGCTGCATAGAGTCAACTTTCATAGCTAATTTCTTGTTACTTGTATGTAAACTGTCATTTGCAATTGATAGTATAGTGCACCATGCCCAAAGTAGCCAGAAAAATGAGTCAATAACAAAATATTCTGGTAAAAACAATCTTATCATCAATGCACCAGTAAACAATGTAAAGCACAAAAAAGAGTTATTTTCCATCGATTCAAAAAAATTAGCCATCGAAAGAGACAAGCAGCTGAAAATTAGAATTGACAAATTTTTTTATCACTCGTCATTCATGGTGATCACGGTTGGCGAACGTAACGATGTGGACTTCATGGGCGTTGCTGGTGCTTGTCCCATTTGTAGCTCGAGGAGATAATTGTTCATGTCGGTGTTCAGCGATGATGATTCGACATCGTCGTTATCATCGTCGTTGGCGCACTCCTGTACAGTAGTCTGTATGGAATCGCACACGTCCTGTAGTGTGGCGTTGGTTTCGCTAAATCCCATCAAGCGCTTCTCGAGCGCCGTCGTGATGCGCGTCAAACGGTTGCTCTGTTGAGCTGCCATCGCGGTCGACGGCACGTTGCGCAGCGTCGTTACCATTTGCTGCTGAAAGCTGGCGACATTCTGTACGTCATCAAGACTATTCGAGAGCGTTTCGAGTGTGTCTGCCAACTGCATGTACATGATGGCGCGTTGCTCGGAAACACGCCACCGACGATACAAAATCAACAGCTCTTGATGGTTGACCGTGCCGCTAGTGGCCTTCGCGTCGAATTGTAGACGTGCCGCGAGGCCTCGTGTCTGTTGCTGCGATACCACGTGCTGAGCATTTCTACACGCATCGGCGACTTGGGCGCGAGCCTTCGCTTGTCGATTTCCCATTGCGAAAAAATAATATATATAAAGTCGATTTGAGCTTCCTACACCCACACACACATATATATATACATTTTATGTGTCAATATGACGACGACGACGCGCACACAATGGATCCCAACATTTTTGTATTGTGGGCGGCGGCGCTAGCATGGACAATCACACTCACGGTGAGCTGGTGGCTCACGACGCTGCCGGACGTGAGCGACACGAAGGAGAAGGACGCGCTCGACGTAATGCGCGATCTCTGGAGCGTATTTTCTAATATTTCGCCGTTTTCGCCATTGCTCGGTGCCACGGCATCAAATGGTTTCATCACCGCCGTAACACGCTTCGCCCTATTTTTTCTTGCACTACTCCTATTTTCGGCGGTGCTACCGGCGATCGCGCACTTCGACAAGACCGCCATCGAGGGCGTCGACACTGGCATCGCGCGAGACGGACCGCGTCTGCGCGATGAAACAATCTATCCATTAATGAATTCGGCGCGCATCATCGGCAACAGCGTCATACCAACGACGAATTTGGTCAACGTTGTGACGCGTTCGGTGCCGTTCGTGCTATTTTCGGAGACGGTGAAGTGTATTCGATTCGACGGAGTCGCCATCGTGGAGAGCGTAGCCTTCTTCCTGCGTGAGATCGTTCTCGTGACGGCCGAATATTTATCGCAAAACGTTCTCGCCAGTGACAACGAATTCGACCTTTTTCGTATTATGCGAGCGGCGCAAAGCGTGCTCGACGCCATCTTCGCGCCGATGACGCACTGCTGGTGCAACGACCTCTCGTTCATCCTAGAGTGGATTCGACGCTCGCTCTTCGTGGACACCTCATTACCGGCCGCATTTCACCATTGGTTCAATCATCTCGCGGAGCGATGGAAGTTGGCGTTTCGCACGATCGGTGAGATCGTCGTGGCAATCGAGGGCATCTGTCCCGACATCGGCGATGAAACCGCTCGACAGGAGTGTTTGATGGCGCGCGAGCCACGCTTCGATCGGCTCACATTTCACTATCAAGAGTCGGGCATTCACATCACCGACTGGATCGACAACACAATTCGAAACGGCTTCGAACTCATATTGAACGCGAGCAGCGTCGAAAATACGCCGTTGCGCCCGCCCGAGACGGCGCGCATCGTGCGCGGTTCCTTCGCCATTTGGCGCATCATACGTCTCTTCGTCAAAATCATATTCAATCCGCGACAACTCCTCAACAGTTTCATCGAGTTGATACCACGTAACCTAAAAATCAAGGACACACTCTCGACCGTCATCGCGGGCGCACGCAAAACATTCTTCTACACATCGTGGCGCGACTATATTCCGTCGTCTGGCACGATCGACACATTCTCGGCCGACTTCAAAAGCGAAATGGCGCAATTGGCCACGCACATCGATACCATAGCCTTTGCGGGCTTCGAACATCGTGTCTTGAATTTGGATCGTGACTATTCGCACTGGTACAACACGAGCGAGGGCTTTATCGTCTTCTTCGACGCCTTCGGATTGAAAATCGCCGACGACACCGGGTGCTTTCTCGCCAATCTGCACAATGGCACCGTATTGATTGGAGAATTCTTCGCGCGACTCTCGGTGACGTTGCCGCGCGCCGAAACCGACACAATTCCATTTCTCGAAAACAACGGCTCGCGCCTCGCCGAGGAGATTGGGCGCGACTTGCTCGAACTATCGGTGTGCTTCGCCGAGCTCATTACCCTAATAAATCCCCCGTTGGCACAGACGCTTCGCGACCTTATTCGGCTTTTCGACGCTTTTTTTGTGATCATCGTCGACTTCATCGCCAGCATCCTCAATATTTTCGGATTTCTCGAGTACTTCACTTCGCAGCAGACGCTCGACGACTTCAACAATCTCTTCGACGTTTTGGACTCGCTCGCCGTGAGCATTGGCAACGTCGTGCGGCAATTCAGCTTTTCGCCCGGCAGCGACTGTCAATTGCGCGATCTCTTTGAAAATCCGAGTGACGACGGCATCAGTCGCGACGTCGACTACTTTTGCATGGGCGGCGGCTTCATCGACGCCACCATTCGTATCGTGGTGGGATTGGCGCGTGCCGGCATCATCGGACTGTTGCAAACGATCGACGCGCTCATCGACGGCGAATTGACGAACGCCGAAATCGACGCGCTCATCTTGGATCCCGATGCACCACTAAATCTCGATCGCGTCATTGAGCGCTTCGACGATCTCACGTGGACGTTTCAATTTTCCACGGTCGGTCCGATTCTCGTCTTTATACCGTGCCCTGGCGACGGCGATTCGGTTGGCCACGCGTGGACATCGTTCATGCAATCACTTGCGAATGGCACCGCCGTTCTCGGCCTGGGCTTCGTAATGCGCGGGATCAATACCGTGTTGCGCGTCACTGGCATCGCTTTGAAGGGGGACTGTGGCGGCGAAATCCTAGACTGCATCTGTCCATTCCTACTCTTGCTATGGGACACATTCGTCGCGGCACCGACCATTTTTGTATTGCAGTTCGCTAGATTATTGGAATGCTTCAGCACGACGGTTTTCGGGTTTTTCGTGAGTCTCATGGAAGGTCTATGGGACGAGGTCGGTTGGGAAAATCCAATCGATAACGCGCGAGATTTCCTATGTGTCATTTTCGACATTTTGGTGAGCGTGATTACTATGGTCGTCTTCTTGTTCACCGGTCAATTCGAGGAATTCTGGAACATCTTCATAGAGATCATCGACGAATTGTTGATAGAGTTCATCGAAGATATCTTCGATATCGAAGGGTTTACTGAGATCCTCGAAGCACTTGGCGCATTCACTGTGTGCGTTGCAAATTGGACAGTGTGTACATTCGACGTTGTTATTGGGGTTGTCGATTGGTTTTTCGGATCAGGTATCGCGTCGTGGTTCGATCGATGTGCCGCGAGTTTTCCCGAATTCGATGATTGCAATCTCGAAATCCCCGTCCGTGCTTGCCCCGGTCTCCCCTCCTGTTTCAGCATTCTTGGTGACTTACCGGACGTGCAACTTGGTGCTTGCATATTTGGCGAAACAGAGAGTTCATGTGCCGAAGGGTTTTTGGAGGACGCCTGCGTTACGGGATTGAGTGGAGAGTGGCTCGGCGTCAATACTATATGTCCGGCGAACTTTAGCAGCGGCGACCAACCCATATCGGTGCAACTAGAAGCGTCAACAAACGTTTCAACGCCACCGCCGCGAACATTTCAAGAATTCATAGAGCAACGTATGAATGCTGTTACAAATGTTACGAATTGGATCGATATGCGAGTCACCGAATCGGATTCGCCGTGTCACAACTACTGGCACGACATCTACGTCGCCGGACACAACTCGACGACGAATCGCGACGCGTTCATGGAATGCATCACGTCGGTGCTGCTGGTGCGCAAGTGGAGCGCCGTCATTTTCTTCAATTGGGATCCGCAACGGTACGTCGTGCCACCGCGTATCTGGATGTCGAGTCATTTTCTGCGAGAGAGCGTCGTGGCAATGCAAGATCTCTTGTTCGCCTTCGACGTCGAGGCGCGCTACCTGCAAATGAACATGTCGGCTGCAAACATATCGACTGACGTGCGTCACGCACGACTCTTCTTGCAGACGGAGTTCGGCATCAATAAGACGACGAACTTCAGTCGCGCACATCTCGCGCTCTGGGTACGGCGTATCGGTCACACACTTATCAAGCTTGGATGGAATTGGCCGCGCATGGTCGACAATGCTCGCTGGCTACTGGCTTTCGTGATTGACATATATCACGTACCGACGCTGCTGGTGTCGCGCATCATTCACATGGAGTTTCATCATCGAATAACGCCACTACCAATACCACCAGCTACAGTCATGAGTGGTGATCTACCGCCACGAACAAATATGACGGAGCGTATCTATGTGGCCGCAGAAATATGGGCGGCTCGCTTCAATCACACGCTCACAACAATATCACAGCTATTCGAATTTCTGACGCGTAACATGGCGCCGATAACGGCACCCTCACACGCGTTCGCGCGCGTAAAGGGACTACACTATCTGGCGCAGCGGCGGCTCGCCGAGGCGCGCGCCTTTCGCATCGCACGCTCGACGACTATCGATCCGGACCGCAACAGCACGGCTGAGGCGATTCGAAATTGCCAAGGCATCGAAGTCGACTTCACCACGTTCCCGTCGTTCAACATGTGCGTCGCCGCCAACGAAATTGAATTGGACTTCGGCATACACGATCTCTGCTTCAATTGCACCGTGCTACAGCGCATCATCGACATCTGGGCCGTGAATGCCGAGGCGACGGCGAACGACTACGAATGCCCGTTGCGCTTCGAGACCGATCTCAACACGTTCTGCGACATCTACAAAGTGAGCGGCACCGACGGCCGAATCCTGTTCTTCAACGGCGTCGATGACATTGATGACGAGGATTGCGCGCTTGAACTCTTCCCGGAATTTGAGTCGATTCTGAATCTCACCGAGCAGGCGGTGGAACTCTTCGGCGGTGACGCATCAGGGCTGACGCGGAGCGTGCGATGTTTCTTCGGATCGACGGAGAACTTCGCCGACCGCGTGCTTGACTTGATCGAGCGCGCCTTCGTCTGCGACTACGTGACCGACGTGCGCTGCAATTCGGGAGCGCGCGGACTCGGCGCCTATCCGACGATGATTTGGATCGTTGGCGGCATTCTCACCGCTTTCGTGTTCTCGAAGCTCACTGGTATTCCGCTGCTCGACATTCCGCAGGCACTTGGCGTTTTCGTATTTATCGTGATAGCTGGCTACCTATGGATTGGCTTCAACATGAGTCCGGCGTGCGCTGTGCCAAACGTGGTCGGCGCCTTCGCAGTGTCGCGCCTCACGGGAAGCTTGATACTGACGGCAGCAGCCGCAACGCCCATGTTTCCGACGTGCTTTTTCGACGACCTCGTGTGTCCGGCAGCGCAATTAATCAACGTGACGTGCTATCAGTGGCCGGGTATCGAGGCACTCTTCAATCAGAGCGCGTGCCCTGATGCATCGACGAACTTTCGGCGGAGCGTACAACAATGCAGCGACGCGCCCTTTCGAATGCAGGGATTGCGCGTCATGTTTTTCTATTTGGAGCGCGTCTTCACGGGCTTGGCGACATTCATCACGACGGGTGTGAGTCCCGTCGCTACTGTGATGCGCGCCATCATACCGAACGTTCAGCAGATCGTGACGTTTCCGTCGGGGAGTCTCGACGATCCCGTGTGGCAAGCGTGCGGTTTGCTGCGCGTGCCGCACTTGCTCTTCGGTCTCTTGTACTTTTACGTCTTTCTATTGGTGGGGACGGTGATTCTTGGGATTGCGCGACTCGCGAGTAATTTGCTTCTCAGACTCGCCATTTTCATCGCGACGACAGTGGGCTGGTTGATTTTCAAACGACATCGACGGGAACGTCTTAGCGTCGCCAGTAGGGCAAAGCGATCGCTCAGCGCCAGGTTATTGAGACTAAGACTCTAGCAGTATTTGTGAATCATTGTTATAATACTACAACAAAACCCTATTGAAGGCACCATTCAAACACCACGCAATCATTGCGCCAAGGTGTATTAGTTTGACAGTTACAGGCATATGATGTGCGTGCATCGCAAGCTTTACACCAACCAGTTTTCGTATTCACTGTAAGTCCTTGATGCTTGAAGTAGTTTCTTATTTTCTGTGACACGAATCCTGAAAGACGGTATGGAGACAATACCTCACTACGTCCAGAAGAATAATGTTTATACGATGTCTTACCTTGTCTAGCAGCGGCCCCACAAGCGTCTGCGATTGCGTTCTTCATTTTTTCTTCTGCCTCTGACCAATAACCTTCATTGGTCAGAACTGTTGTAGATGTTGTTCTCAATTGCTCAGCGAACTTTGCGTCCATTATGTCCCAAAAAATCAATAAAAACAGAGAGAGAGAGAGAGAGTAAATGAAAGAGAGAGAAAGATAAAGAGAAGTTGTGAGAGAAGCTTCGATGAGATCGTCAACATTCGCCGATAAAAGAGCTTAGCAACCTCTTGTCTTTCGTCATGCCTCTCTCCGTGGTTGCTTACACAGAATTAATGCTATTTATGGCTGCGTTGACCACGTACATTAATTACGTACGAGATGTTAAAAATCGAGACAATCTATTCTATCAAATCGCAGTTTTCGTATTGACCTTCCTGATTTATATGGCTTTTCTAGGAATAGAACGCAATATATTAAGCATGTGTCTTGTGATTGCGCCTGAAGCAAATGAAATATAATCGAAATCTGTAGACAATGTTTTTTGATGACGTAGCCGAAAGAAAAATGTACATATATCTTCCAACATATCGTACAAATAATGTGCATTTGATTTATGGTCACCAAAAAATAATACATCGCTCTCTCTCTCTCTCTCTAAACTTCGTCAAAAATTACGCCGATAAAAGAGCGCGCAGCGTCGATGACGAAAAAAAAGGGGCGGTCACGCACGACACTCAACCCATGACATATGCGCGCTGCCATCGACGGCAAGTTACGACGACTTAACCATAGTTTAGCGGTTATGATGCGCATTTGGTGGAGAGCGACGGCGGTGTGATACGGATCTAATGACCGTGTGCAATGCCAACGGCGGCGGTGGCGTGCGACGTCAGCATCGCGACACGTTGCACTGCAGTATTGCACGAGTTTGCATAAGTCATTGCACGAAAAGGTGACGTCGCGTGCGATCGTTTCATGACAGCGCTCACACTGGAGCTTCGTGACGTCTGACAGACTGTTTTCGTGTTCCAGCAACTTCACGAGGACTCCTTCGCTGCGCTCCAGAATGCGTATCTCCTCGACTGTGTGATTGTCGACGCAGTTCAGAACGATGAGTACCTCGGTCGGATCCAATCGATGACGCCAAACGAGTTGGTCGAATATGCTGTAGAGATGCAAAACCATGTCATCGCAATTGGCGTACTTCAAACATGCCATCGTCATGTAGTAGAATTTGACACTGGGACGAAGGCGACGATGACTTTCATGATATTTTTCGGTCATTTATCGTCACAGTAAAAATTTAAAAAGCAAAAAGAGTTATGCTGTCGAAAAAGACATTCAAGTGACTCACTGTGCGGACGGCATATGATAATTTGCTCCACATTTGCTTCCAATATACGCCATCTTTCCACAGTTTGGACAGATCTTCGAGAGCTCGTTCATTTCATTGGCTTTGAATAAGAGATTGACTAGATTCTTTCTATTTGCACTTTTCGGTCCCACGATCTGAGTTGCTGTCGTTTCTGCTGTAGCATGCCTTAGAGCCAGTTTCAACGCTGATGTAACCTGCTCATCACTCAGATTTTGAATATTAGTCATTGAACAAAGACGAAATGAAGTTTGATAATAAGTGTAAACAAAGGGAGACAAGAGACTGCGTAGTTGACTAAGTACATGTGGTCTGTTCTGCTTGTGACAATCTCCATCGTTTTTCTAGAGTTTTGTCAATTCGCGTTTGTTTCGATTCGCATAGCAGTCCCATCCGCAACGCAGATCGAAATGACGCATACGAAACACGCCAGCTTCGGGGATCTCACCACCAAACTTCTTTCCATTAAAATTAGCGAGATACTTGAGACGACCACGATACCAGCAACCTTCCAACGACTTGAGACCGTGTATGCTCACTTTTATCCATGGATCATGATCGCCGTCGTATTTCAAAACGAGAGGGAACTCCGTGATCCATTCGCGATCGAGATAAACGCGTTTCTCGTCGGAATCGTATTTTCCGGACACTTCAGCGACTGGAGCCAAACGTTCTTCACAGTCGGTGTGTCCACGAAATAGCAGCATCGTTAAACGAACTGGCTCGCCCTTGTCACGCTTGATATCGCGTCCTGGAAACAACAAACGCATACACGTGCCGCCAAACTGATGTTCGAAAGTTTTGAAGCCGAGCTTATTCCAGAAATCAATGCTTTGTATGGTTACGTGAGTAATCGTCATCGCAGCAGGGGGATCATTAGCCATTTGTGCACGCTTCAGTATATACTTTACCATCGCAGTGCCGTGGCCGTGTCTTTGATGCGTTTGCTTCACACATAGAATGCACGGCGTTAAAATGTCATGGTCCACTGCACAGAATGCAATTGGCGCATCATGCTCATCTAGCATAGCATATAGCCCACCTACTTCTTGCGCGGTATCTATGATATTTATGTTATGAAAGAACCCAGTGTCGTCATCAGAGGCTTCCAATTCATCATGCAGCCAGTTTGTAATGGCAGTGAGATCACGACGTGTAGCAAGTCTGATCATTCTAAAAAAGAGAAATAAACAGAAGGCGTATAATCAATGCTCGATTTAGAGACGACATCTGTCCCAATTTTTTTTTCACCCTTTCTCTCACACTCTCCTTTGTTTGTATGGCGTCTGAAGCACGTAGTGGTGAGCGAATTGTCGAATTGACAACGATCGATGGTGTTACATTCCGTGTGAGCGAAGCGTTACTTAGTCGCGCACCAATGTTCGCAGCGCTCTTCTCTGGTAAATGGGCAGACGCAAGCACGCCCAGCATCCATCTTGATTTCTTCGCAGATAGCGTGCGTTTGGCTTTGATTTACCTCGCAGATCCTGAGCCAGAGGCATTCCCAACGACGATGTCGAATGATCTCTATGGATGCGTGCTTTCGGTGCTCTTCTTCTTTGGCGTGGAGGACAAAAAGACTGACGAATTTCAAAGTGCGTTTACTTTATGTGACGCATGTGGCAACAAATGCACGTCAAACATGCAACGCCTCGGCCAACGCCAGTTCGACGAAATAACATACGATCTGTGCCGCGGCTGTCACATGCGTTTTGTGCTTTCTTCTGAGAAGAAAAATTCTTGAATGCTGCTAACTTACTTGAAAGGGGTTGTCGAGTGATCTTCCGGTATAATTGTGATAAAGAAAGAGAATCTAAAACAAAATATCTTAAGCGTCGACTACCTGATCGTATATCCAATCAATCTTTTCTGGAGAAAGTAGAAACTCCACCAAACACTGGCAGTCAGAGACAACACCCACACATCTAGACATATGCCTGTAATGTTTATTATATGAAAACGCGAGTATGGATGCAGAAGAAAGCACCATATTGATATGCGACAGCAGAGATCAAACCAAGCCGCACACGCGATATTGTGGTTTCTCGAACCGGCAATATGCCATTCTTGACGAGGTATCATCAATGAAAATACATTTTCACTGAAAATACCAAGCCACGTAAAGTTTGTCACCTTGACGTCATAAAACGAACTATACAACATCATTACAACTGAAAATAGCAGACACGTCCATCTAACATAGCGAACGCGATAAAAGAATTTTAGCTGAATCCAGGTCAATTCACATGCTTCCGTGTCCATAGTTCCGATTATCGCTGTAGTCTGACTAAATATTAATGGGTTGCTACGATAAGTCGGCATGTCAGAAATGTAGGAGGAGGAGGGGATTTACAAAAAACGGACATAAAGAAAGCAAAAAATAGAGAAAAGAAGAAAAAACAACGTTGCTTTGCTCTTGTTCTGTCTTCGAGTTTTTTGTTGCTCACGATTTCTTTATGTCTTTTAAATTCAATCGCCAAACACAAAATGGTACCACGCTCGTGCAGTGGACGCCCTTCTTAAAGACTGATCCTCCTGCCCACGTAAAATGGCCTGATTTCACGCCGAAAATGTTGCAGGATTTGATTGCGACAGCAAAATGTGATGGCGGGAAAACCACGGAACTTCGCTTCTATAAGACTGGCAATTCATCTGCTCTACGCGTCGCACTCTTCGAGCAGTCGCTTTTCGAAAACGAGCTTGGATCAATACAACTTATAAGACAGTCGTCGTCTTTCGAGATGTACGAGAAATGTTGTCGAGACGCAAATCATCCAATACGTTTTGAGAGTGTGAACGCAGGCGATTTCGTGAATCGCCATTTCTATGACAAGGTGTTGAGTCAACTATCGGACGATTTATCGTGGACGATCGTCATTCGTCTCAACGAGAACACGACGCATCTCGTGTTTCATTAAAATCCCTTTAACGTCTTTTTTCTAGAAATTAAAGTAAAAAAAATAACTCAATTCAATAATACAAGAAATCGATGTAGAAATTAAGCGGCGCCGCCAACTCCTCGAACAACAGTTGATAGAAGACGTTGTTGCGCCGAAGCTTCGTGAGTTGAACGCTGAGCATGTATTTGCGTAGATCGTCGACGTTCGTCAGCGATTGACGTAATGGTGGTACGTTCAAATCCACTTGACAGCGCGCGCGCAACACAGCCACAACATTACGATCAATCGGCGCGTGCTCACGCAAGAACAGCAACAATTGCAAGAAATCATTGGGCTGTTGCGGACTTTGCGCAATGTCAGTCATTATTTCGGTGATGCTCGCGTTATCATGTATCTCGTGGCGTCTCAAGGTCAACTTGCTCTCGACTGACGGCAACGAACAAAAGGATTCGAAATTGCGGCGCAGACTATTCGTCTGCTTGGCGGTGGCTTCATTCACGACGAACTTCAGCGAGAGTTCCTGCCAGTCGCTATTCTTATTGCAACGTTCCAACAGAATTTCAATTTTATTCATGTCGATAAAAGCTCTTGTTGCTCGAAATTTCTCTTGTCGTATATATCGTATAATAAAGAAAAGAGTACACGAGTGTCTGCTGCTGATAATCTTTAGTGATCAAATTTACGAGAGGATTTCTTTCTCGATTCCTCTACCTCTGTAGCACCGCCGCGAGTAATAAACCAAATAAATCCGCCAATCAAACACAACGCAATAAATGCAACGATCACGACGGCTGCAATGCTCAGACCCAATATCGTATCATTGTCGTTGTTGTCGTCGGACGGTGTCGCAACAGTGGTCGCCAGCAACAAGCAGACGAGTAGCAAGATTGATGATAGGGATGACATTTTCGTCAGAATTTTTTTGTGTGAAGTAAATCTCTCTTTTTGCACCTTCTTATCATTCGATGACACACGACGAATATATGGCAAGCTTTCTCATATTTTCAAAAATAATATTCACGCTTTTTTTTGTTCTTAATGAGACACTTGCTTATGGGACCACAGATCATGACAACAAATCACCTCAATATTGTAACTGTTATTGGTATTGGGGCGAAGGCCATATCAGTTGCATTAAAATGCTAGCTAGCACTTGTGACACGAGTTATATGTTTGCGGATCACAAAACTGGAAGAATGCCTGGCACGGTGTTACTGATAGATTGTGAGTCGGCAGTGTGTAACGTATCGAAATTAGACATTGTCGGCGCGTGTTGGCTCTCCGAATACGAATGCGTCGATACATCTCCCGATCGATGCACGACAACTGATCACTATGCGTTTGACATGGATCACAAATGCGCTGAGTTGCCAAAACGTAATCCCGCCTACGGTGCTTGGTGAGTGTCACACTCATTATCGGTTTTATGCATATTTTCTCTCTCTCCCGTATAATAATATGCAAGTTTTTATGCTGATATGTTGCTTATTGACAATAACGGCGACGCCTACTTTTGCATCGATCGACAAGTACGTCAATGATATGGAGTTCGGTGCGTGTTGGCTCTCCGAGTACAATTGCGTAGACGATGTGTTCATCGACGCATGTCTGACGAATGATGACGAATTTCGACCGCAAGAACATTGTGCAGATCACATGAGGAATCCGACGTACGGCGCGTGCATCTCCAAAAAATACCAATGTCACAATATGCCGGGAACTCTATGTCGCCAATCCAACGAGCCGACATATTTTGATGCCGGGGAAGACTGTACTTCCCTCAGAACCTACGTTCGCGTATTTTTTTGGGGGATATTATGGGATATCATCCGTCATCTTATCATTATTCCACTAACATTATTCGAATTTTTTGTCACTGGGGGTGGTCACGCATTCACACATTCTGTCTATCAATCAATTCTCAAGTTTTTCAACACCTTTGTTTTTATCAATGACACGTGTCACATGTATTCTCATTCTCTCTCTCTCTTTTTAACTACTTTAACATGCAAATATTCACCATCGCTTTAATCGTATGTATGCTATTGACGTGTAATAACGCATCGATCGTCGATTTCTGTGATCATCTTCTCGATCGAATGAATCATCCACAATGTCCATCCAATTATACCTCTATCGACAACGACGATTGCGCTCTGGCCGAGAAGCACTTAGAATTCATGGATCTGGAGCTCAAAAGTGTCCTGATGCACGAATTTGGTCATGCGCTCGGCCACGTACATGAAAAACCAACGTACGGCGCATGTTACACTTATGATTTAAAATGTAAGAATATGACGAAAAGCGCGTGCCGTAAGTCTGAGAAAAGTACGTATTTCGAAGTCGGCGCCGACTGCAATCAAATTGCAATTCCCATGTACCTCATCTTGTGGTTATTTTCATATCCGATACTGATGGGGATGTGGATAATTTCACTTCTGATGCGGCTGGCGTTTATCATCATAATATGGGTTGCAAATTCATTTCCGGTAGAAGCGATGATGATTGTTATTTCGAATTCAATTGATACCATTCACGACTTATTTAACTGTTAATTGACACCTATAGATTTTTCGATTTTTTTATGTAATGTGTGTGTTTTATACAAAATGCAGATGAATGATGATGATGAGCCGCAATGGCTGCGCGAAATGCGCAGTCGAAACACATTTGCGAGCGCGAACGCTTCCCCAGACACGCCAATACGACATGACGTCGTCGAGCACGTCTTCGAACGTTGGACGACACGTCGCGCCATCATTAGTGCACTGGACATAATGTTGCGAACGCCTGCCGACATGTGGCATCGCTTTCTGGCGAACGAACGCGTGCCCTGGGGCTCACTCGACAAGATGAGTCGCGCGCTAACGGAGAGCGCGCAACGCCTCGATGCCACGCCGCCCGCAAGTCACATATCTAGTGCGATGTGGACGGATTTCGTAGGACGCGTGCGTGCGCTCAACGACTACGTACGCGAACTCATCATATATCAGTACATGCTAGACGAGAGTAGCGGCATCGACCCGGCAGATCAAAGCAGCTTTCGCACCACCATGGAGCACAGGGATGTCGTCGACTGGACGCACGCGCACTTCGACGAAATCATGAGCGGCGAACTGGCCGAGTCGACTCGTCAACGCAGCTCCGACATCGCGCTCTTCACGGTATCGTATGTGATGCTGGCGAATTTCTGGCGCGATGTACCGACGTGGCCAGACATACGCGTCTATCCGGACATGGTGGAGTTGCGCGCCGAAGCGCGCACTCGTCTCACTGTATCCATTCCACGCGCGACTTTGTTCGGCGCCACTTGGCAGCATCTCGGCGACGCTCTGTTGCACCGCCTCAGTGAGATTGAGAGCGGTGGCGAGACCTACTGGACGCACATCTTCGGTCGCGATCTCGCCGGTGTCGTAAGCCGAAAACATGTAAGCACATTCGCGCGCAATCAAATGACGAATTTTTCGGTGACGGACGTCGACGATGCACCAATCATCACACAAGAGCGCGCACTTCTCATCGAGCGAGATTTACGCGCGCTCGTTCTCGGCGACGACAACGAAATCATAGAGGAAGCGGCGCGACTCATGCCACGCCATTGGAAGTGGCTGCGACGCGTGTACGTCGCAGGACGCGATTGGGAGAAAGCACGTGGTGCCTCCACCGACGGACTCTCACTACCGGACGGACCTTTCGCGTGGATTGCCGCCGTCACCAAGCAGGTATTGCACGGCGTCTTCTATGTATCGACGCCCGGTCTCGTGAAGCGAGCGACAGCGATCGTTTTTGAACCGCCGTGGCCCGTTACCGCCCTGCGCATTAGCAGACTCGTCACGACGCTGCCGCCAGAATTGCTGCGCATACGCGCCGATATCGAGAGTACGCCGTCGCTCGCCACGGCACAAGTACCCGGCGAATTTCTCGAGAATGCCGCGAAATTGAGTCCGCCGTCGGGTGCCTTCTACGCACCCGAAAATCTCTTGAGCGCGGCACGTGCTTGGCTCGATTCCGAGGCGTACGAGCCAAATGTCATTGGGCCGTCGCTTCTGCTCATCTACGCGCTGCTCTTGCGACGCTATTATGGTGGCACGCAGAATCGCGTGTACAAACCGCTCTTCTCCGATCTCTACTATCGTATTTATCCGGAGATTGTCAGTGTGCGCGCAGCCTATTCATCCGGCAGTACGCGTATGATCATCACTACGTCTACGTCTGACGTCATTCCTGTGGCCTTGCGAGCCGAGATTGTCGCCGACGTCGATGCACAAATCCAATACTACCCGTACGTCGTGCTCGAGCGACGGCAACAACACGGCCTCTGGTATGTCATCGTCGACGATGACAATAACACGGTGTCGGTGTTGGCGCGCTATAACGACATGTTTCTCTTGAATTTGCACGTGACCGCGAAGGCTTTGCAAGCGGCCACGCGTCAAGTAGTGGCACTGGAAGATGCGATTACCGAAATCGCATCGGACATACGCATTCTCGACATTAAACACAGCTTGCCATCCATCGACGATTGTGTCGTGCGCGTACGCAACGCTATTATGCGCGATGTAGCGTGGCTTTCGATGGAGTCCAACGTGCGTGACAGCGCGTACGCCTTTACATTTCTCGAGTCGCTCGTTCAAGCATTGTGTTGATGAATATATTACAAAAAAAATAATCATACATTTTTTTGAGGTACACATTTGCTCTTTTCAATATAGTCTATTCTCCTCCAGGGAGGGGGGTAATAGGCCGGCGTTGACTAGACATTCGAATTCACTGTCATTTGACAATACATGTCGTCTTGAGTGAGATAGCCAATGACGGTACCGGGGCGGTAGCTGTCTATTTCTGCGGCTTTGCTTATAAAAATGAACGCGCAAGTGACATTGCGTGACTTCGAGTAGAGAGTGGCGGCCGAGGGGCGGCACCGCCCGACATAAACGCCACCATACGTCCGGAGAATCTTCGCCGATTTTCGCCCACAGTTCTCTAGGAAGCAAAAGGAGTGCATCGATTCTTTTAGATTCAGGCAAAAGCGGTGGCGTATCGTTAAATAATGCAAGCCAATTACTGATCATATTATCGATCGTATTAGCGATCGTAATAAAAAGAGTGGCTATTAAATCAGCAAAGTCAACGATGATAGTTATCACAGATGGATCGTCCATTCATCAATGTGAAACTTCTTCTTCAATTTCCCCCTCTTCTCTCACAATAAATGTCGCGATTGTTAGCACTGCCCAACGAACTCCTATATTCTATAATCGCCTTCCTGAAAGAAGAGGAGTGCAACTTGCGAAATCTCGCTGCCACGTGTCGCCGCCTCCACACACTAATCTCGGGATCGCAGGAGTTTTGGCTGAAATACCTTCCGCCGATCCATCACGACACGTATTTATCGCACAATGACTTATTGTTGAAATTGCGTCGTCGCCGTCGCTTTGCTAGTATAGGTAAGGCAAGAATTTGGTGGAATCAGAATGATGATAATGATTACCACTCTTGTATCTATCGCACATGCGTTGATATGAAACCACGCGTTTTCGAGACGCGTTCACATTCGTATATCGCCAAAATATTTTCGGAATGGACGCCTTTTTGTATCTCGCAAATCGTTTGCACCGAGAACGCCATGTGCGCGTTGGATATCAGCGGGACTCGGCTCTACTTGTATGTGAATATACTTCCGGGACTGGAGATGGCACCATATGAATGGCGCAGTCATTATGCATCCAAAGGCGAACTATTCGTGCGCTTGGCCAGCGCTTTTAGTGCCTCGGTGATTGGAGCATTGACCAATCGACGTAAAATCCATGTAACACATGGGTACGGCGACCGCATGAGTCGATTCGACCAAATTCGCGCTTGTGACGACAAGGATATTTATAGTGGATACGTGTGCATCTTTGCTTTGACGAAGAATGAATGCAATATATATGAGATGCGCGGGACGAGACTGGAGAGAGCACACTACTACAAGTGCCCGCCACATGAAAGAGTCAATGGCATTTTTGATTTCGGTTCCGGCAACGTTCTCATAGTATTGCAAACGCATTGTGTGTTATACAATCGCGACGATGAAAAGTGTCATAGCATCATTTTTCCACCCAACAGTGGTCTTTACTACGTCAAGGCGGCCGTTTTTTGCAAGGAAGTCGTCGTCGTGCTTAACGGCGAAGGTCGACTCTATCGCGCTCGCCTTCCCATGTTTCACAAGTGGCGGCCACATGCCATTATGCAGTTTGAACGGTGCGAAAGTATGACCGAGCGCTTCGACGACCTGATGATCTGGCGCGAGCGCTATCACGTCATACTGGAGAGCAGTGACATCGTTGCAGTGTGGGACGGGCGCAACACTTTGGAGAGCAAGCAAAAAGCTGTGATAGCGAGAGCTTCTTTGTGCAATTTAATGCTGTCGTTACTATTTGGGATAGTCGTTGTCATAGTTTTGTATCGCTCTATATTCTAAGTGGATTTCTTCTTCTTGATGACATACGTCATCGCGCAAATGATGACGAGAGAGAGAAACATTTTTGCCTGCTTCTCTTTAATTTTCATCTCTTCTTCTTTTGTCACACGTCGTAATCATTATGTCTGGAAGCAATGTGAAAAAAACGTCGCGCTTCGCGTTGCAGAGTTCTATAGGCAAGAAGAACGTTCATATGAATTATTTCGATCATGCGCGTCTTCAAGCTCAGCTGACCCACATAAAACAACTGGCCAAGATTAACAGTGACGAAGTCACGTCGCTGCGCGAGCAATTGGGATTCACAGAGCCAATAGTTGGCAATACGCTAGACGAAGAAACTATCCTGCTGCAGCAGGAGAGTGTCACTACGAAAGAGAAGCGAAACGTACATCCGCCGCGACGTCTGATTGAGGAAACTGACGAGGAGTTCGAGTTGGTCATGCCCCACGACAAGGCGAAGAAAACGCCGGCGACGAAAAAAAAGTTCACGCCTCCTGCTGCCGACATCGCTTATATCGAACACGTTTGTAAGGATAATATCCACTCCAAGCCTGGCTATATAAAGCAAATCGTCGTGCTCATGACCAACTACTTTGGTCGCTGCCGCGCTGACAACATCGATCCATACATTTATGAGGGCGTCGAACAAGTCAAGATCATGAAGGAAATGAGTAACGCCGCTCCGTGGAATCCGCGCAAGTTTCAGCATTTTTTCCACGCCCTTGAAAACGATGTAAATCAATCGATTTAAACGTTTTTGTTTCTGTCTATGAAAAAGTCACACGCATGTGTTTTATATCTAAAAAATAGATAATGGCCTTCTTCTTCTTTGTATCAAGAATCAATCATGACGATGATGGAAACTCATACAGAAGCAAAGCGCTCATCGATCTCCTGCAAAACTTTCTTCTCTTCAATATCTATCTCCTGTTTCACACGAACGAATTCACCTTTCACAAATTCATCGAATATTTCACCTATCTCATCGATGTGCATTTTTTTCAACTCCTTCTCAATGTCATCATCATCATTGGCGTTATCGACCAACTCCGTTAGACGTGGCCACTTCTCCTCGTTGATATGCCTATGAGGGATCGTTTCCATTAACTCCTCTATCATGAGTTTGCGTTGTAATTCTATCGCAAGTTCTACAGTTTCACAAAGATAAGATCTGCTGCTGCTCCAATCACTACCGCGACTTTTATAATCATCTAAATAGTCGGTCACAAGAACTTGCCAAACCGAATGAGGTGTATGTTTTCGTTTGGGTGGCATCGAAAAAAAACAGGGAGAGAACAGAGGTTACTATTTGAGAAGGTAAAAATCAGCAGTGGCTTCAAAATATCTGTCCACAAAACAGATATTTTGGGTTCAATTAATCTCATACATCATAGGTGGGAGGGAAATCCATAACCTTAAGTAACTCCACCATCAATTTAATAGATTCTCTATGAAGTTCGAATCCATAGTTTCTGAAACATTCATATTCTATCTCACGAAGTCTTCGTGGTTTGAAGATCTTTGTTACAAAAGAATTCTTCGCAAAGATAGTGTTAATTAATATACCTTTAATAGTATCAAATAGATCGACTTCTTCATATTTGTTACCACGGTAATGAAACATATTACGTGCATCATCTATCTCTTCTTCATAGAAGTTAAGTATTTGAGAAAATATCTGTTCTTTTATTTCCAGGGGATTGTAGTCTACTATCTCTGATAAATTATCATTAAAAGGGCAGTATAGATCATAAAGTTGAGCTATAATCTCTTTAATCTGCTTACGATGTGTTTCATTAAGTTTCTTGGGCATCTCTAAAGATTTATCAAGAATCAGTTATGATGACGAAAACTTAAAATATAAAACACAAAACCAGCAGCAACAGCAGTAGTAGTGTCGATTGTCCAAAGAGAACAGGTGCGGAATTGATGATGTCGTCGAGTAGAAACGTAGTCTCGACGACGTTGTTCGCCTCGTTCGTCTCGGCGATGCGATTGAACGGATCGACTGTGATGCGCAGTATATACTCCTGATCGGTCGCCACGCCGTCAATTACCATCCATTGACACGGCGTCTTCGTGTCGTACTCGTCGTAGCAGCCGGCCGTAATGCCTTGATTCTTGCAATTAAACTTGCGACTCGCCGAAGCGCGTGTGCATCGCGTGTCGCGTAGGCAAAATGAGTGCTTACTCGACGCGACTACGTCGATCCCGTCTATCGAAAGCAGCTGTGCGTGAATGTAGTCGAGACTGTGCCAGTGATCGTGACATGCGTGAAATTCCCACGTCGACGAATCATTCGTGTTCGGCGCGCCGATTACGAGATCAGCGTCGGGACCGAAGGCGATGTTGTGCGTACGCACGCCGAAGCGCAGCAAACGATGTTTCCCCGTCGCCGGTACGCAACCTGCGTCCATGAGACATGGATCCGTCACGAAGCTATCGGCGACTTGGAGTGTGTCGGTCACGAAAGCCAGGTCCACTGTCAAATCAGGCAGTGCATGCGTTAATACGAAAAGCAGGAACGACGCCGCTGTCGTGTATTTCATTTTTTTTCTTCTTATACAAGTCTCACTCGTATTGACTTTTTTCAAAACAATATCTGTATATGATGATGAACGCTCTCTGAACTACATCGCGACAACGATAAACCTGCTGTGCGTTCGTATCTTTCAGATGGCATTATTTTATATGAAAAGTGGTTTCAATATAACGAATGGCGTCGCGACGACGACAAGCCTATCGTACGTTTGTATCATAAAGATGGCATGGTATGGTATGAACAGTATTACGGTGACGATAAGTTTGCCGTATGTATGTATAATAAAGATGGCACGTTATGGTATAAAGAGTGATGTCAACATGGCGAACCACATCACGACGACAGTATAAAAAAGCTACTTTATGGGCAGTACACGTGTTAAAAATTACACAACATATCGAAAGTCTGCACACATCGTCGAAAGTCGAAATAACCAAAAACGTTAGCGGCGGTTGTATGACTACTTGTGTCACCCGAGACGGCCACGCAAAGTAAAGGATGTGCAACGGTGGGGAACGCGCGGTGCGCAAGCGACAAGAGCCACTTGTATAGAAGCTGCGGCGTTATGAACATCGACTCCGACTGTGTCACGAGCGGACGCAAGCCTAAATACAAGTGACGCCGATTCCACACGAAACGCACCTCGTCGTTGTGTTCGTACTGCCAGCGACGTAACGCATCGACGTTCACGCAAATGTTTTGATTGTCGTCGTCATTGTGTTGATCGACGAGGCGCGTCTTTTTGCCAAAAGACGCGCGGCACAACGTGTCGTAGAGTTCACGCGGCATGTAGAGTTCGGCGCGCAAGTCTTCGATCGACGGGATGCATAGTACGAGCGACGGCAGTGTGTCGTTGTTTGCGTGTAGGTCGACACCGCAGCGCTCGGCGCATTTCATAAACAAATCTTCGATGTCGCATTGTGTCACGTCACGCCAGCTGCGTGCGCGTGTGTCGAACGCGGACCAACTAATCAAGAGTGAGGAGCGTCGATGAGTTTTCGGCAGCTTTACGATCCAAGACGATGACGACGACATTTGGGGATTAAACAAAAGCAGTCAAAATAAATCTTTACTTGTTTGTCGGTGTTGAATAAAACTCTTACACTTTTTTTTTGTCTATCATTGCTAACTTTTTTTACGTTACTGACATGGCTGAAATTCGAATTTGCACTCGTTGTCAGCAATCGTTGCCTCTCTCTGCATACAGTCAACGACAGTGGACGAAAAAAAGCCCGAAATGTCAGACATGTATGCCTGCGACGAGCCAACAACAAGAACATGGTATCCTCAAATACTTTTGTTTCGAATGCAGAGAGATATTACCGCGTGATGCTTTTGGGCGTTCGCTTCGCGCTTGTCGTAGCTGTAATACGGAGATCAATGAAACACTACGTCAACAGAAAGTGCAGAGACAACGACGTATCGAAGAGTATAGTTTCTAGCATTCACCAGTGGAGACTGTATTATTATTATTCGTAAAGTATGACAATACATTTCACTAGCTAGATGGAAACAATCATCGATTCTCCATAATCTCTATTATCAGTGGCCATGCCGTCAGAATCATTATCGTTATCACCGGTAAAGTCGTGACCAAGAAGGTGAATGCGTCTATGTCCCTAAACAAGGGCAATAATATGAGAGTCACGAAATATGTGACCAATAGAACTACTAAGTATGGCAGTCGTCTTCTCAATTCCAATTTGGCGAGACAGGCCTTCATTTTTTTGATATCCGACGTGATTGTTTGCGGGACGTCCTTGACACGAGTGTAGCTGCTGTGACATAGTCGTTCGCCCGCCTCTAGATAATCTATATCTGTATCTATCGATATGTTACGCCTCGCTAATTCTCCATGTAAGCGCCGCGCCTCGATTAGTTGATTGACGAGAGATGATTTATAACAGAGCAAATCGTCAGCTTCAGATTTCAAGCGCTTGGGGGTTATTGCCATTATGAAGAGAACGGATGTTTTATGAATGACAATATCATTTTGATATGTTCGCTTTTTTGCGACGCGACGTACATCACTCTAGAAATTTATTTTCGACGAGCGCGCACAAGTCAGGTGTGCCTCTTCGCTGAATCAGTTCGATAGTCATACTGTCCAGATAGTCGCCGGTGACGCGTTTGTCACTCAATATTTGCGAAAGCAATGATGTTTGTTTGAGTCGTAGCAACCAATGGGTATCGTTGAATAGTTGATCGCGCCAACTCTCGATTCTACCATTGCAAATATCGAAATTGCGTAACACCATTTCAGTAGCTTGCGATTGATTGACTGTGTTGCACGTTAGCGCCGTGAGCACATCTTCCCATGCATAAGTAATTCCTGTACTCCAATATCCTAGAGGACACGACAAAAGACGTAATCTATCTTCGAAATTACCGCCGAAGCAGCTATTGGATAGTTTTACGTCGGCCAAACCCAAAAAGATTATTTCGGCCACCTCGAGAAGTCCCTTCTTGAGTACCATTGTCAACATGCGGAAAACGATGAAAAACGCCACGGTGATCATCACGCTGAAGCGATGTCGCGTTTCGGCAATGACGTCGCATAGTGCTCGCCTGTAGAGTTCGCTGAAACCATGCTCGACGATTCTGAATTTCATGAAATGTAGCGACGTTGTTAACATGTCGGCGGCGGTGGACGAGTTCCGGGGAGAGACTGCACTTTTTCTCAGGGCGTAGCGCGCCAACGCCACGCAACCAACGCTATAGAATTCGGTAGCGCATAATATCAAACGGAATTCGTGTTGATGCGATTTTTTGAGTTTGTCGGAAGATGATTGGCAGATTACGTCGAAGATATTGCTCATGAAAGTCATGGGAGTTATTTCAGGTGAGTTGACATAGCATTCGACATTGTTATGCAGTAACCAGAGCTGCTGAGTTTCATCGACAATCTTGTATAGACGACGACATGTCGTTGCCACGGAGAGGAGAGTTTGCACGTCATCGCTCACGAAGATGAGTATCGCCTCGCGCGAACTGAAACTCA
>SDBV01000127.1_pt1 | contig 91601 bp, 74 predicted proteins | sample 2277081 | NCBI WGS metagenome assembly SDBV01 (sample SAMN10402039, study PRJNA504765) | marine sediment metagenome | isolation source: marine sediment core GS10_PC15, 223 cmbsf | place: Arctic Ocean: Southern Knipovich Ridge | collected 2010
ACATCGCACAGAGCTTCTGAAAGAATCTTTTCCGCCTGCGCCGTCAGCAGCTGGTCGGCCTCGTTGGCAGCTGTGGCCAGACGGCCGATCGCCTCATCCACCCGCGGGTTGAAGTGCTCTCGCAGCATCGGCAACAATTCGTGGCGAATTCGATTCCGCCGAAAGCACACGTCTTCGTTGGTGGCATCCGATCGCCAGGTAAGCCCGCGCGTTCGGCAAAACGTTTCGATTTCTTCGCGTCGGCAGGTGAGCAGCGGGCGAATCAGCCGGGCGTTGGAACCGGCCAGGGCTCGCTCAGCCGGCATGCCGGCCAGGCCTCGAAGGTGTGTACCTCGAATGATTCGATGCAAAACGGTTTCCACCTGATCGTCGCTGTGGTGACCGAGGGCCACCCAGCCAGCCTGTTCCTGGGAGGCAACGCGAGTGAGAAATTCGTACCGCAGATCCCGGCCGACTTTTTCGACGCCCTGCCGCCTCTGGGTTGCCATTTCCCCAACGTCGACCCGCTCGACCCGGCAGGCAAGATTCCATCGCTTGGCCAGATCGGCTACGAACTCCGCATCGCCGTCGGCCTCGGCCCGCAGGCCATGATGCAGGTGGGCAACGACCAGCCGCCAGTCTCGCCCGGCTAACGACGCCAGTTCGCGCAGTATCGCCAGCAGCGCCACGCTGTCGGCCCCGCCGGAAACGGCGACAACCGCCGAACCGCCCGAGCCTATCCAGCCGCGTGAGTCGATCGCCATCTCCACCCGCTCTACCAGAGTCCCGAATTGTTCGTATTGCGTGCTCATCCGTATCCTTGCGAGGCGGTTTGTGCGTCACTCGACCGGCCCGGAGGCATTCCGCCGGGCAATGGCTTATTGCCAGCCGCCATCACACCGCTATACTATCAGCTTACCCCTTCAGGGTCTTCCTGCAAGAGCGATTCAATGAGGCCTATTCCGCACACACGACATTTGCTGGCCGTAATGATCTTCGCGGGCGTCTCGGCCGTGGCGGGGTACATGGCCTTTGTCGACGATCGAATCAGCACGACCCAGGTCAACGTCGCCACGGTCGCACTCAAGCGGCATCAGCCGGACCTGCTCAAGAACGACCCCGTCTTCGGCGACGATGTTCGATGGCGATTCCACACGCCTTTCCTGCAGTCTCTGCTGGAAGTCATCCTCCTGCCGACCGGCTACCAGGACCTGACACTCCCATTCAAAATGTTGACCGGCATTGTTGTCTTTATCTACCTGGGGGGGATCTATGGCCTGCTCTACCGCCAGTGCGGAAGCTGGTCGATCTCGGCCTATGTAGCGATACTGAGCACAGCCGTCACCTATACGCTGGGGCGGTCGTACTGGGGAGTCGGGCCTTTGGCTTCGATTACCCCACAAACGCTCGTCCAGGCAATTTTACCGCTGATTCTCTTATCCTACCTGCATTACGAGCGACAGTGGCGTGTGATTCTGGTATTCGGCTTTGTCGGCATCTGCGCCAACCTGCATTGGGTGACTGCCGCGAACGTGACGATCGTTCTGCTGATCGTGTATCTGGGGCGGCATCATTTTCGCCCAAGCTGCTGGCCCACTGCAGCCGGGGCTCTGGCCGCTGCCTTGCTGGCCTCAGCGCCGTACACGCTATACTTCCTGCACATGCGATACGCCAACGTACCGGCCGAGGCGGCCATTTCCACCGAAGCCGTATACCAGGCGTTTCGGGCAGGAAATTTGGCCATTCTCTACCCGGACATGCTCAAGAGCCTGCTGTACTGGCTGCTGCTGGCGCTGGTGTTGCTCGTGCCGGCCGTCGGCGTACTCAGCCGGGTTGAGCGATTCCGCGTTCGCGATCTCAGCGTGTGGGTCTGGTTTGCAGTGGGCGCGTTTTTCCTTTCTCTGGCGATTCACGGCCTGTGCCAACTCCTGGGAGTCATCCAGGGCAAGGCGCCGCCGTTTATCGACTTCGCCAGAGCAGCGAATCTGGTGATGCTCCCACTGTACGTTTTATTCGCGCAGGCGCTGACCAATCTGTTCCGCCTGGCCCGCAATCAGCGGCCCGTACTGAGATGGGCGTGCGCCGCCTTCATGGTCGCCTGGATGCTGCCTTCGGACAATCTCCGCGTGGCTCGTCATTTGGGGTACGACATGGCGACCGCCTTTATGGAGCCCGACCAGAAGCCGCCACGGGTTCAGGAAATCATCTCGCGACAGCAGCGAAAACAGGAATTGACGGCGATAGCCCAATGGGCGAAAGACCAGTCGCACCCCGATGCGGTATTCCTGGTCGAAAAAGCTGAATTCCGGATGATGAGCCGCCGGGCCATCGCCGTCAGCGGAGAAGACGTTAAATATTACTACTACGTGACCCCATGGAAGCTTGAAGAGTGGCTTGGTCTGGTCAATCGGCAGAAGGCCGTCCTGCGCTCGCCGACCGGCACGGCCGACAGCGAAGCTATCGTCAACTTTGTCCGAGATCTTCGCGCCAGCGGACGTCAGGACGTGCCCCAATGGTACGTTATTCTTCGCACCAAAGACGCTCCCTCCAATCCAGGTGAATTGCTGCCAGTTGCCCAGCCCGGTTGGGGCGAATACTATAGACTCTTCCGGGTGAAATAACTTCGGCCTTGCCTTTCAGGCCCACAGACGGTATCAGACTCATTGGCCAAGGGATTCGGGATCGCCCGAACCCGCAGCCCATAGGAGACAACCATGAAAGCATGTCGTTTATCGATCCTGATCATTACTTTGACGGTCTCACTTTTCTTTGTCGAAGGCTGCATGACGGCAGCCAAGGAAGGGATCGGCGTCGTCCGCGGGGCCAGCGGCGTCTATGCGCCGACCCTGCTGGTGGCCGCAGATAAAGATGCTCGCCCACTGGGACAATACCGACGATTTGAGATCGGTGAATTCGTCGATGATTTCGGCGGCAAAGTGCCCCCCTCTCTCCTCGGACATTTCCGTGCGTCCTTCGGCGAACAACTGGCCAAGAAAAAAATCCCCAACGAGCCAGCCGGCAAAACACTGCTGATCCAAGGACGCATCCTGCACTATGAAAGCGCCAGTACGCTGGGCGTAGCGCTGGGCCCGCTGGAAGAGATCCTCGCTCGCGTTCAGTTGGTGGACAAGGAAACAGGCAAGGTTCTCGGCGAGGCCAATTGCATCGGCCGAACCACCAACCGGGTCAACATCGGCATCGACAAAAAAGGCCAAGGCCTGGCCAAGGCGATTGTTTCCTGGATCGATTCGAGATACCCCCAGCAAGGCCGTCTGGAAGAATAGGTTACGCACAAGCCGCCCCCTTTGTGCAATTTACAGGGAGGCGGATCGAATAATTCAAGCGTCACCCTTGAGTGTGTCGATACATCCTGAAGCCCAAGCGCCGCCATACCCAGCCGCGCCGGCCCCAGGAGATATCAAGTGTGTCCTTGGATTGAAAGTAGTGAAAAGCGGTGCGCCGAACACCTGACGTTCGGGAATCTGGCGCATGTGTTCGCGCACTGTGCGGGCGATTACACCGCCTGCCCGGAGTATCAACGACTAAATGCCGAACAGGACGACCATGTCCAGGCCGAACGAGACGCACTGCTCCGCGCCTCCTGAGTTCGCCAGACACCTGGCGGGCTTTCTGGACTACCTGCAGGCCGAGTGCGGCATGTCGGTCAATACCCGCAAGGCGTACCGGCGAGACATTCAACGATTCTTTGGGTTCCTCTGCGACGCCGAAGTGCATTCTCTCCCATCGATCACCACGGCCCACATCGAAGACTTTCTTCGCTTCGCGCACCGGCTGAACCTGGCTGTGTCCTCCATCGCCCGCGGGCTGGCCGCCATTCGCACTTTCTGCAAATATCTCGTTCTTCAGCAAATCCTGCCGTCCGATGTGTCTGGGGTGATCGACTCGCCCAAGAAATGGCACCGCCTGCCGGCCGTGCTGAACGACGAGGCAGTCCGCAAAATCCTCGCCGCTCCCGACCCCAGCCAGGACGCGTACGCCCATCGTGACCGGGCGATGCTGACCATGCTCTACGCCAGCGGCATGCGGGCCGGCGAAATCGTTCGCCTGGACCTGGCCGACGTGAACTGGCGGCTGGAAGTCATCCGCGTTCTCGGTAAAGGCAACAAGGAGCGGATCGTGCCGGTCGCGGCCGAGGCGCTTCGGCTGCTTCGAGAGTATCTCGACCAGCGACACGGCGACGCGCCAGGCGATAATATCCGAACCAAGGCGCCGCTGTTCGTCTCGCGGTCGGCACGACGGCTTAGGCGAGAAGACGTGTATCGCATCGTTCGCAAGTACGTTAGGCGGGCTGCGATTCGGGGCAACGTCTCGCCGCACACGCTGAGGCACAGCTTTGCGACGCAACTGCTGACCGGCGGTGCGGATTTGAGAAGCGTTCAGGAGATGCTCGGCCACGCCGATATCGCCACGACGCAAATCTACACCCACGTCGACGCGGATCGGCTCAAATCGATCCACAAGAAGTTCCACCCACGTGCCTAGCCCTCCACGCTCCGTCGAGCCGCCGCCTAGTTCTGCGGAGTCTAGGGTGGCGGGGCTCCTGTCCCGCCACCTGTTGATCATCTTCATACGCGGTGGGACAGGAGCCCCACCGCGCCACATTCAGATTTCCCGCTCTTCAGGCGCGTGCTCTAAGCGCAATAAAACAGCCACCGAAGCGATCTGGCGGCTTTCAATAGCAAATACACTCCCCCTAGCCGATTTCCAGTCCGTCCGCAGACGTCGCTACTTCTGCGCCTACAGCGCAGTCGGACCGGCCCTATTCGGCAGTCTCGTTAATGCGCCTCAACGATCTCTGGCGGCAGGTGCTCAGGAACGAAGTTATTCACGGCTGCGAAGTACCCGCGAATCGCCTCGTCAAGCTTTTCCCTGGCATCATCCAAGGTCTCGCCCTTGCTCACGCAACCCGGCAAGGTCGGACAGACAGCGGTAAATCCACCGCGATCGTTAGGCATAATTCGTATACTGAGCTTCATACTCTGGCCATAGCCTCCCCAAATTTCCATATTCCATTCCTCGTGCTTTCTGCCGCGCCGTCGGGCGCCACACGACGCCTATCTAACGGGCACATCTGTACCTTGACCCTCGGGCAATACACTTACCATGCTCGGACAGAAGCCACCGGTCAGAACTCAAGCAAAGACCCGATGTTATAAAGCCCCTTGCACGAAAGTGTCCGAGCGCGGTTACAAGCCTGAAGATCGAATGATGAATCCCGGTTATTTCCAGTCCCGCACCCGGATATGAACTTTAACAATTATAAACAGGTCGGAATCAGCTTTGCAAGCCTGAGTTTTGACAATTCTGCGGCTACGAGGCCGAAATCGCGGTTAGGCAAATCGCCCGTCAGCTATCCCGCGCGAGCCGCTTTCATTCCGGCATGCCGGATAACCGTAAGAAAATGCTGCCGAATGCTGCCGAATCAGCGAAAAGGTCGCCTCTGTATTCTCTCTCGCTATTCCTTAATACAAGGATACTTTCGTAATTTGTTCCGGCAAAAACCTGCCCCGGTGGCGATTAAATCGAATATACTAGGTGGACGTTCGTTATCGTCGCACGGGGAAGCCGGGAAGCTGGCCGGCATAATGAAAGGTCGTCATGACCAGAGCGGTCACAATAATTTGGGTTGTGCTGACGGCAGTGGCCGCCGCATCCGCCGATCGCCTGATCTTAACCGACGGCCGGGCATTCACCGGAACGATCACCGCCGAGACCGATAACACTATCTCCATCGAAACCGATGACGAAACCCTGAGCTTCCCGGCCGATGACGTCGCAGAACTGATCACCGCCGAGCAACTGTTGACGCAACTCAAGCAGCGAATAGCCCAGACACCCTCAGACGATCCCAACGCACTGTGCAAGCCGGCCCGCTGGGCCCTCGAAAATGGACTGGGCGAACAGGCCGACGAGCTGTACCAGGCCGCTATGAAACTCGACGCCAACTGCGTAGAAGCACGGCACGGGTTGGGATATGTCCGGGCCGATGGCGAATGGCGAACGTTGGCTGACGGGCTCGATCTGGCTCGCCGCGAGTTCGAGGCCGGGCAGTACGGCCTGCTTGGGGATCTGCCATTAGATGAACTCGACGCCGCCTGCCGAACCACCAACGAAGCCTGCGCCGTCGGCGATCTGCGCGGCCTGGTTCTGCTGCGAACCGGCCAATTTACCGAGGCGCGGAAAATCTTCGTTGCCCTCTCCGCCAAGGCCGACCCGCCGCCAGCCTACCGATACGAAACAATCGCACAACTGCTTCAGGACAATCCCGAGGGCATCTACTTAGCAAATTCTTCGCAGGAGGAACGGTCGCTGGCCGATCCGCAGGTGCTTCAGGACGCCATGTCTGACCGGGCGAGGGAGTATCTGCAGGCCGGGCGAAAGCTGCTGATCGAAGCGACGCAGGCCGACTCGAACGACCCGAACCGATCCGACGCAGCCTTCAGGGGCGCGGCCGAGGCGTTTGCTCGGGCCAACGCGCTGGTCGATGGTGCCGGTCGAATCTACCAGGTCGAACTGGCCAGGCTGGAGGTCGGTACGCTACGGCAAGACGTCCAAAGCGGCTCGTCGCAGTTCGACAGCCACATGGACTCACTCGGCCAGTCGCGCATGAGCGGCGAAGATTACCGGCGACAGATCGAAGCCATGATCGCCTCGCTGGACCAGGTGCGCGATGGGCTCACGCACATTCTCGAAACAGCCGCCCCGTTCCCCGTTGAGATGCAACTGGATATCCAATGGGCGCGGGAAGACCTCGAATGCATCGAGCGGATGCGAGCCATCCTGATCGATGAACTCGGTGATGATCCCGACGCCGACCAGCTCGCCGGGAACTAAAACCTCCCCCTCGCCACGCCGTTCAGCCATGGATAGATCAGCAATACGCTCGGAGTAACAATCAGAATAACAACCAGAAAAAAACTCGATGGTGATACACCGATAATATCGATCAAACCCATGACACTCCTTTCGTCACGACGTGCTGACGTTGATTCCGTCGATGACGGCGTGGGGCATGCGCCAGACTTTGTCCACATTGCTGGAGAGTTGCACGCCGTCGGCTAGCAGGTCGTAGAAGTTGCCGGCGACCATCGTATCTTTCACGCGGCCGACGATCTTGCCATCTTTCACGCGGAAGCCCAGGCCGAGATTGCAGGAAAAGTCGCCGTTGATCAGGTTGCTCATGCCGAAGCCGATCAGTTGCTTGATTACGATGCCGTCGTCGATCCCGGCCAGCATTTCATCGCTGGCGATCGCGCCGGGCGAGACGGTCAGGCTGTACGACGAGCAGCCATCGTTGCCGGTCGGTTCGGCGCCGGCCAGGCCGGCCGAGTCGAGATCGTAGAGGAAGTTTTCCAGCACGCCGTTGGTCACGATCGGCACGACGCGCGTCGGCACGCCATCGTCGTCGGTCGTCCGTCCGCCGTTGCAGAAATCCGTATGCGGGTCGTCGATGATGGTTAGCGACTCGTCGAAAATCTTCTCGCCAAGTCGGCCCTTCAGCGGCGAATCGCCCTTGGCGACGCTGCGCCCGTTGACGCCCATCTCCAGCGGTCGAAGCAAGGTGGCGAGCATGTGCGGCACGATAAGCGCGCGGGTCTGGCCGGTGGGCGCGTCGACGATCTTTTCCCCGTTGCGAAGGTCTTCCAGCATGCCGGCGGCGATCCAGTCGGCGTCGAACTGCTCGTCGAGGTCCACGCCCAACCGCTCCCGCCCGGCGAAGAGCATGTCCGTGCCCTCGGTCTTCTGCACGTACGATCCGAGAGACCATCGCGTCTGGGTGTCGGCCTGTCGCACGCCGCCGCTGGTGACCAGCAAATATTCCGATTCGGACCGCTCGGCCGATGCGCTGATGAACATTTCACTGTCGTAAGCCTTCAACTGATCGGCGATGGCCTGGCAGGCGTCGACCATCGTCTGTCGCGCCAGCCCAACCGTCCGCGGCGAGTGCGTTTTGACCTCGGCCAGTTTCCCGGGCGCCGGATAGGCGATGAAGTGGGCAGCGCTGCCGACGCCGGCCAATGCGATCGCGCGTGCGACGATTACTTCCAACTCGTCGAGGTTGTTACCCATCGCCCCACCGCGCCGGCCGTCAACCAGCACCTCGACGTGGTATGAAACGCTCTGTCGCGTATTAGATGTTTTCAGCCGACCGTTCTCGAAGTCCACGCCGATCTGTTCTTCCTGGCGGAAGCTGATCTTCGCACCGGACGCGCCTTGTTTGCCTGCCGCTTCGAGCCCAGTTTCCAGCCGCTGCCGTGCCTGTTCCATCATTGATTTTCGCATTGGTTCGCCTCCTATGCCCCGCCGATCACGACGTCCTGGATTCGCAGGTGCGGCGAGCCGAACGTCACAGGGCAAGGCCACTGCCCGCCCTTGCCGCATCCGCCGCTGCCTTCGATGATCTTCAAATCGTCGCCGAACCCGTCGATCGAGTTCAGCGTCTCAAACACGTTGCCCGTCAGCGTCACGTCGCGCACCAGTTCGCCCAGCTTGCCGTTTTCTATCCGGCGTCCGTAAGCGGCCGAGAATGTAAACATCTCCATCATCGTCTGCCCGCCCAGCATGCCGCACGCGTAGATGCCGTCGTCGATACCCGCGATCAAGTCGTCGAAGCTCTGATCGCCGTTGTCTATATAGGTATTGGTCATCCGCACGATGGGCGAATACTCTCGGCCGATCGCGCGGGCGTTGCCGGTCGGGCTCGCGTCCATCTTGGCGGCCGTCTCCAGCGAGTGCAGGTGGCCGACGAGCACACCATCGCGAATCAGGTCGGTCTTGCCGGTGGGCGTCCCTTCGTCGTCAAAGCTGTGCGTGCCGACCAGTCGGCCGCGCGAACCGTCGTCCACAACATTGAGTCGCTCCACGCCTATCTTCCGCCCAACGTGCATCAGCTCGCGCATCTTGGGGTTCTCGTAGAGGAAGTCCGCCTCGGACAGATGCCCGAACGCTTCGTGCACGAACACGCCGCCGAGTTCCTGATTGAGTATGACTGTGTGCTTGCCGCCCGGGCACGGCGGAGCGGTCAGCAGCGCCACGGCCCGGCGGGCAATTTCGTCGGCCTTGTCTTCCAGGCCCTCTGCGACGTCGTACGTCTCGGCCGAGGAAATACCGAAATGGGCCCGCTGGATCAGCGAATCCTTCCGGGCCATCGCCAGCAGCACCACCTTCACCAGCGGACGTTCTTCCATGAAGTACGTCCCGCGCGTCGATGCGAAATGCACCCGGCGGAACGACTCCTGGTAGACGACGTTGGTGGTTTCGATGGCCGGGTCGGTCTGGAGGATCTGCTTGTTGTATCGGCCGATGAGCTTGATCTTGTCGTCCATGCTCACTCCGCGCGGGTCGCGTTTCATCTCGGCCTGGCGGGTCTCGTCGATCGGCGGAACGTCTGCAAGTTCGGTTTTCTCGCAGCCGACGAGTTCGGCGCACCGGCAGGCCTCGGCCACCTGATGGTCGAGATCGTCCAGCGAGTCGAACACGGCCAGGCCCCATCCGCCGCGTGTGCAGGCACGTACGATCCCGCCCGATCTCTTGGCGCTGACGGCCGAGTCTATCTCCTCGCCGCGATATGCCAGGGCCGTCGCGTCGTTGTCCTCGAAGCGGATCTCGGCATAGTCGGCCGTCGCCTTCTTGAGTGCTTCGTTCAGTCTGTCTTTCACCGGCAACTCCCTCGCGATAATCCAGCAACTGTTCGTAACACATTTGGTCACTGATGAGTATATGCACCGCCCGCGGTCATCGCAAACTATCGCCGCGCGATCTATAATTCGTTGCGGGGTGATTGCGCGTGCGACTTGACTTGGACGCAACGGCGTTTTAGGCTCTGCTGGCAACCACTTTTATGGAAGAGAGAACCATGGCTGGCTACGACTTTGCGGCGATCGAGAAAAAATGGCAGGACTACTGGCAGGAAAACGAAACCTTCCGCCAGCCTAACCCGGGCGAGGAGGGCTTTGTAGACCGGCCAAAAACGTTCATCCTGGACATGTTCCCCTATCCGTCGGGCGCAGGGCTGCACGTGGGGCACCCGGAAGGATACACGGCGACCGACATCGTCGCGCGGTTCCGCCGGATGCGGGGCTACAACGTGCTGCACCCGATGGGCTACGATGCGTTTGGCCTGCCGGCCGAGCAGTACGCCGTCGAACACGGCGTGCACCCGCGAGAAACGACGGCCAAGAACATCGCCAACATCGAGCGGCAGATCAAAATGTTCGGCTTCAGCTACGACTGGTCGCGTCGGATCGCCACCGTCGATCCGGAATACTACCGCTGGACGCAGTGGATCTTCCTGAAACTGTTCAACAGTTGGTACGATCCCGAAACCAACTGCGCCCGCCCGATCGATACGCTCATCAACATGCTCGAATCCGGCGAGCTGGTGGTGGACGTCGGCGGTAACGTCAAGCCCCCGCCGGTCACCGAAACGCTCGAAGCGGTTGCAGGCATACCGAGTGGGTTCTTCAAATTCGCCGAGCTGGAACCCGACCAGCAGCGACGCCTGATCGACGAATATCGCCTGGCCTACATGGCCGAGGTGCCGGTCAACTGGTGCCCGAAACTCGGGACCGTGCTGGCCAACGAAGAAGTCACAAACGAAGGCAAATCCGATCGGGGCAATCACCCCGTCTACCGCCGGGCGCTGAAACAGTGGATGCTCCGCATCACCGCCTTCGCCGACCGCCTGCTGGAAGATATCGACGCACTGGACTGGCCCGAGTCGATCAAGATCATGCAGCGAAACTGGATCGGCAAATCCATCGGCGCGGAAGTCGATTTCCCGCTCGAATCGGTCGCTACGGACGATTGGTTCGCCGACCGCAGCGAATACGGCCTGCCTGCATCGCCCGAAGAAGACGTGATCCGCGTCTTCACAACCCGCCCAGACACGCTTTTCGGCGCAACCTACATGGTCCTCGCGCCGGAGCACCCGCTGGTGGAGCAGCTCACCACCGACGCCCAGCGGCCGGCGGTCGAAGCCTATGTGGCGGCCGCTGCCAACAAGTCGGAAATCGAGCGCACGACCGAGACGAAGAAAAAAACCGGCGTGTTCACTGGCGCCCATGCGATCAACCCGGCCAACCGCGAGCAGGTTCCGATCTGGGTGGCCGACTACGTCATGATGGGCTACGGCACGGGTGCGATCATGGCCGTGCCGGCGCACGACACGCGCGACCTGGAATTCGCCACCGCGTTCGACCTGCCTGTCGTCCAGGTCGTCCAGCCAACCGAACCGGGCGTCGACTGGCAGGGCTTCGTCGGCGAAGGCGTGGCCGTCAACAGCGGCCCCTACGACGGCCAGCCCACCACGAAGTTCAAAAAGGCCATCACGCGCTCCCTCGTCGAATCGGGCCTGGGCTGCAAGGCGACCAATTACAAGCTTCGCGACTGGCTTTTCAGCCGACAGCGATACTGGGGCGAGCCGTTCCCGATCGTCCACTGCGAGCGATGCGGCCCGGTCGCCCTCGCCGAAGATCAACTGCCCCTGCTGCTGCCGGAAATGGAAGATTTCTCGCCCCAGTCCAGCGACGACCCCAACGCGACGCCCCAGCCTCCGCTGGGCAAGTTGACCGACTGGATAAAAACCACCTGCCCCATCTGCGGCGAGCCCGCCACGCGCGAGCTGAACACAATGCCCCAGTGGGCCGGCAGTTGCTGGTACTTCCTACGATTCCTCGACGCGAAAAACGATCAGATCTTCTGCAGCCCAGCCGCCGAGAAATACTGGATGTCGCCGAGCGAAAACAGTTGCGGCGGCGTGGACCTCTACGTCGGTGGGGCCGAGCACGCGGTTCTGCATCTGCTGTACTCGCGATTCTGGCACAAGGTGCTGTACGATCTCGGGTACGTTTCGACGCCCGAGCCGTTCGCCAAATTATTCAACCAGGGCATGATCCGCAGCTTCGCATATCGCGATTCGCGCGGGGTGTGTATCGGCTACGACGACGTGGACCTCACAGGCGACAAGCCAACGCACAAGCAGACCGGCGAGGAACTCATCGAGTCGATCGAGAAAATGTCCAAGAACCTCAAGAACGTCGTCAACCCCGACGTGGTGATCGGCGAATACGGGGCTGACACGTTCCGCCTGTACGAAATGTTCATGGGCCCGCTCGAAGCGTCCAAACCGTGGAGCACGCGCGACGTGCAGGGCTCGTTCCGCTTCTGCCAGCGAGTCTGGCGAATGCTGCTCGGCACGGAAGACCAGTCCGCCCTCATGGCCGAGGGCGATGCGGATGAAGCCGTCGAACGCGCCCTGCACAAAGTGACCAAGAAAGTCGGCGAAGATATCGAGTCGATGAAGTTCAACACTGCCATCGCAGCGATGATGGAATTCATCAACACGGTCTTCAAGGCCGGCAAGATCACGCAGGCCCAGGGCGAGCGATTCGTGCTGGTGCTCGCGCCGCTTGCGCCTCACATCGCCGAAGAAATCTGGCAGCAGCTCGGGCACGCCGACTCCCTCGCCTACGAGCCCTGGCCCGACTACGACGAAGCGATGTGCGTCGAAGACACCGTCGAGCTGGCCGTGCAGGTCAACGGCAAGAAGCGCGGCAGCGTGACCCTGCCGACCGACGCCAACAAGGAGCAGATCCTTGAAGCTGCGCTGTCCGAGCCGACCGTAGCGGCCGCCGTAGCCGACAAGCAGATCGTCAAGAAGATCGTCGTGCCCGGCCGACTGGTTAACCTCGTGGTCAAATAGACCACGATTGGAGCAATCTGATGAGCAGCCCATGGGAGCCGCTTACGCGTGAGCAGGTCCGCGCCGTGATCGAAGGGCGCGGGGCCGGGCCGCGCGTGCCGATCGGCATTCACATGTGGGTCCACCCCGACCAATTCGGCGACCGCCAGGGCAAGGTTGAAGAAATTCTCCAGCGATACCCCAACGATATCCAAACCGTCAAGTTGGCGACACCCGGCGTCTATGATCCTCCGGCCGACGACGCCGAATATCGCTGGATGAACTGCCCAGCACCACCGAACTACGGCGCCCAGGCCTACGACCAGAACGTCGCCATCGACGATTGGGCGAAGCTGGACGATGTGCTGGCCGTTTTCCCCGACCAGAACTACGCCGGACTGTTGAACAACATTCCCCCCGCCGACGATCGCTACCGCCTGGCCGTGTGGTGGTACTGTCTGTTCGAGCGGCACTGGTCACTGAGAGGCATGACCAACGCGCTGATGGACTTCTACACCGACCCCGAATCGGTGCACAAACTCTACGCTGCATTCACCGACATCTACGTTCGCTGGATCGAACGGACCGCCGAAGCCGGCGCCGATGGCGTGTTCACCAGCGACGACATTGGCATGCAGACCGGGCCGTTCTTCTCGGTGGAGATTTTCCGCGAATTCTTCAAGCCCTACTACCGCCGGATCATCGACGCCGCCCACAGCCGGGGTATGCACTTCTGGCTGCATACGTGCCGCGACATCGAATCGTTCCTGCCGGACTTCATCGAAATCGGCCTGGACGTGATCCACCCGATCCAGAAATACACTATGGACGAAAAGCACATCGCCGAAAAATTCGGCGACCAGATCACGTTCTGGGCCGGCTTCGACGTCCAGCAGACCATCCCATGGGGCTCGGCCGAAGAGGTCCGCCAAGAAGTGCGGTTCATGCTGGATACGTATTACCGCACCGACGGGCGATTGATGTTCACGGCCGGCAACGGGGTCAATGGCGATTGCCCAATCACAAGCCTCGACGCCCTCTTCGACGAGTCGATTCGCTACGGGACGAAAGTCGCCGGCGGCGCAGGCTCTTGACGAAACCGGCCGGGCATGCTAACAAGTCTCCTTCAACCAACCCTCGATTAACGGAGAGCACCCATGGAACTGGCTCAACTGGCCCAGCGGATCAAGGACACGGCGTATCTGGAAGGCGATTTTCTTCTGCGGAGCGGCAAGCGCAGCAAGTACTACCTCGATAAGTATCTCTTCTCCGCACAGCCGGACATTCTGGCCGAGTTGGGCAGGCGGTTCGCCGAAAAGGCCGACCAATTGGGCGACGTGGAAGTCATCGCCGGGCCTGAACTCGGTGCGGTGTCACTGGCGGCCGCGACGTCGATGGCTTCCGGCAAGCCGTTCGCCATCGTCCGCAAAGCCAGGAAGGACTACGGCACGAGCAAGTTGATCGAGGGCACGCCCGTCGAGGGCAAGCGAGTGATGCTGGTCGAGGATATCGGCACGACGGCCGGGGCTGCACTCGAAGCGGCCCAGACGCTAACCGATGCAGGCGCGACCGTCGTTATGATGTGCTTTGCGATCGACCGGATGGAAGGCGCGAAGAAAAACGTCGAAGCGGCCGGATACGCATTCGACGCCCTGATGTGTAAAGAAGATCTCGGCATATAGACGCCATCTCACTCATCGCGACAAAGCATTCTGATGCGTTCTTCGGTTTGTCGTCGATATAGTTGTAACGAGAGAATAGTTTGAAGGAGCGTTGAAATGATCGTTGTGATGAAGCCCGGAGCAAACAAGCGGCAGGTCCGCCACGTCGTCAAACTGGTACGCGAGTACGGCCTGAAGGATCACGTTATCCTCGGCACGGACCGCACCGTCGTCGCCTGCATCGGCGACAAGCGAATGGTCGACAAGGGCGCCATAGAAAACGCTCCGATGGTCGATCGCATCGTGCCGATTCTCGCGCCGTATAAGATGGCCTCAACCGAGGTCAAAAAAGAACGCTCGCAGATCAAGATCGGCCCGAAAAAGTTCCCTATGGGCGGCAAGAAGGTGGGAATCATCGCCGGCCCATGCGCCGTCGAAAGTCGCAACCACCTGCTCGAACTTGCAGAGGCGGTCAAAGAGGCCGGCTGCATTGGCCTGCGCGGCGGGGCCTTCAAGCCGCGAACCAGCCCCTACAGTTTCCAGGGGCTCGGCGTGAAGGGCCTGGAGATGCTGGCCGAGGCGCGAGAGCGGACTGGGCTGGCGATCGTAACCGAGGTAACCGGGCTGGAATGGCTGGACGTGGTCGTCGAGTATGCCGACGTGCTGCAGGTCGGTGCGCGCAACATGCAGCATTACCCGCTGCTGGAGGCCATCGGCGAAACGCACAAACCGGTGCTGCTCAAACGCGGCATGAGCGCGACGCTTCAGGAATTTCTCCTGGCGGCCGAGTACATCATCAATGGCGGCAATTCCCAGGTAATCCTCTGCGAGCGTGGCATTCGCACGTTCGAGCAATACGTCCGCAATACCCTGCCGCTTTCGATCATACCGGAACTCAACGACAAGACGCATCTGCCGGTGGTGATCGATCCGTCGCACGGAACTGGCCATGCGCACCTCGTGCCCGCGATGTGTCGAGCGTCGGTGGCGGCCGGGGCCGACGGGCTGATTCTCGAATGCCACAACGACCCCGAACACGCGATGAGCGATGGCGCCCAGTCGATCACGCCCGAATCGCTGCACGACTGCATGCGGCAACTCAAGAAAATCGCCCGCGCAGTCGACCGGAGCATGTAAACAAGCCAGTCGCCGATAGCAGAATTGCAGTTTCGAGTCGAGCCAACCTCGAATAGAATCTCCACGTCTAATCCGTATTGTCTCGTTACGTGTGAAACTTCTTCCGGTTACTCATGGAATCTTCGGCCACGAACAATCAAGCCAGACCCCGAGCCGGGTCGCGAGCGCCACTCGCGGCCGGGGCCGTTGCAATGGCGGCTGGCGTTGCCATGGGGCGAAAGCTCGACCTGCCCATGGGCTTTTGGGTTCTGCTCGGCGCGGCCGGCCTGGTCGTTGCGGCTGCAACCTTCAGACGGAAACACCTGCACCTGGTGACCGCGCTGGCCGTCGCCTGCGCCATCGTCGCAGTCGGTGCAATCCACATTCACCAGGCGTTTTTCCGTGTCGCCGAAGATCACGTGGTGACCTATACGGATTCGACGCCGATTCTGGCGACGCTTCGCGGGCGGATCGTCACGGCTCCGATGCGACTGGCCGACACGGCTGAACTCGGCTACCGCAGGCCCGATCGCACTGCCTTCGTATTACAGGCAACCCACGTGCGCACCGCCACCGGCTGGCAAGCCGTGACGGGGCTTGCTCGCGTAAGCGTTCAGGAACCAGCCGACAAGCTCGCAGCCGGTCAGGAAGTGGAACTGGTCGGTCGAATCGGGCGATACGGCAGGCCGGCCAACCCGGGCCAGTTCGATCGCGCTGCAGCCGCCCGCAAAAAACAAACGCTCATCTGGATGACCGTACCCGCAGCCGACGGTGCGACTGTGCTGGCCGGCGGAAAAATGCCATGGTATGTGCGTGCGCATTGGAACCTGCGGGCTGCGTCGCGCCAACACCTGGCCGGCGTTGGCGAAGTCGAGGAAGGTCGCCTGCTCAACGCACTGATCCTCGGCGAGCGACACCCGGCGATGGATCGGCTGAATCGGGCGATGGTGCGGGCGGGGGCTGCCCATTTCCTGAGCATATCCGGCCTGCATCTGGGCGTGTTCCTGTGCTTCATCTTCTGGATCTGCCGGGTGTGCCTGCTCACGCCGCGACGCGCCGCCGTTGTAGTGCTGGCTGTGTTGGGCTGCTATGTGCTGCTGGCCGAGCCGCGGGCGCCGCTTCTGCGGTCGGCGGCAATGGCGACGGCGCTTTGCCTGGCAGCCATCTCTCGCAGACGATACAGCGCGCTGAACGCCCTGTCGGCCTCGGCGATTATCCTGCTGGCGATCGATCCGCTGCAACTGTTCTCGCCGGGTTTCCAGTTGAGCTTCACCATCGCCGCGGGGCTGGTGGTCGGCTACCGGCAAGTCCGCAGCATGTTGTTCGGCCGCTGGCTCAGGCGGCGCGGGCTGATGGTTTTTCGTAGCGACCAGACTATGCGCCGCTGGCTGCACTTTGCGGTCATCAACCGAGTGATGGATTTCGCCACGATCATACTGCTCGCCTACGCACTGGCCGCACCGCTGGCGGCGTATCATTTCGGCATGTTCAGCCCGTATGCGATCGTCCTGAACGTGCTGCTGTTTCCGCTGGTGTTGATGGTGCTCGTGCCCGGCTACCTGGCGATGGCGTTGCAATGGCCCCTGCCGGGACTGGCGTATTCGGTGGGACGAGTGGCGGCCTGGTCGGCCGACGTGCTGGCCGGTGCGGTCGAACAACTCGAACGCCTGCCCGCGCTGAGCGTCGAACTGTTTCCGCTGCCCGTCGGCTGGCTGGTGCTGTGCTATGCGACTGGCGTGTTGATCGTTTTGAGGCGTCGTCTTCCGCTGGGGCGCCCGGCGGCGGGGCTGGCGGTGGCTGCACTGTGCGCGTGGACTGCAATCTCTCAGATGCCGGCGCCGCGCCCGGCTGCGGCTGAGCTGAACATGCTGGCCGTCGGCAATGGCCAGTGCGCCGTGCTGCGAACCCCGAGCGGACAAACGTATATCATCGATGCAGGCTCGACCGGCGGCGGCGACGTCTATCGGCGCATCCTCACTCCGTTCCTCCGCAATCGGCGCCTGCCCAAGCCGGACTGGGCGTTCGTCTCGCACGCCAATACCGATCACTTCAACGCACTGAGCATCCCGGCCGTCGAAGGGCGCATCGGGCGAGTGTACTTCAACGACTACTTCGCCCTCGAAGCGCCCAGCCCCTCGCTGGAAGAGTCGGCCCCGGCCAGGTTCGTCGAACGCCTTCTGGTCGGAGACGTCGAAATATTCCGCCTGCGAGCCGGCAAGACCATTTCCCTGGACGAGCGAACGACGGTGGAGGTTCTCTGGCCGCCCGCCCAACAACGCGACGACCTGAGCGTGAACGACACGTCGCTGGTATTGCGTATAATCTGTGACGGCCGGCGGATTTTGCTGCCGGGCGACCTCGACGAAGTCGGCCAGCGTGCCCTGACCGCCACGCCGCAAGCCATCGCCGCCGACGTTCTCGTATTGCCGCATCACGGCGGGTGGGACAAAACCCTCCCCGAGTTTGTCCGCGCCGTCGATCCGCAAGTGGTGATCGCCAGTTGTCGGCGCGACCCGACCGCCTCGCCCGGCGACGATCGGAGGGGAGAATTCTTCAAAACTCTGCGTCGCAACACGCGATACTACAGCACCGCCCGCAACGGCTGGATTCGAGTCGATCTCAGCCGGGCTAAAATCGACGTCGAAACGATGCGATAGAATGCAACGTCAGGATATTTATAAAATGATGACAGGGTCGTTGACGGTACGAGGACTCCCCCGTATTATTAAATATATGAACGACTCCCCGGCTTATTGCCGGTTGGGCAGCCTATATGGCTGCTCTTTTATTGAAGGCAGAATTTTTCCAGTGCTTTAGAGGACGCCTGGCAATGGCAGTTGAATACACCGTCATAAGTATCGGGACGCTTTCGCACAATCGCCTGTGGAGCGAGGGCGCGGCCGTGCGGGCTGCGCACGCAACATCCACGCTGATCGTCGACGGCGAGAGACGCATTCTGGTCGACCCGTCGCTGCCGGCGAAGATTCTCGAAGCGCGATTCAACGAGCGAACCGGCGGACACCTGGCCGACGTCACCGACGTGTTCTGCACGACGCTTCGCCCGGTCCATCGCCGAGGGCTCGAAGGGCTCGACGAGGCCAAATGGTGGGTCAACGAACTGGAGCTGGTCAGCTATCGCCTGCAACTGGAGCAGTTGCTCGAAACCGCGCAGCGACTCAGCAGCGATGACGCCACTTCCGCCCGCGCCGAAATGGAGCTGCTGGAGCAGTTCAAGCCTGCGCCCGATAAATTTTCCGAGCAGATCTCGCTGTATCCGCTGATCGGGCCTTCGCCGGGTTCGGCGGGGCTGCTGATTACGCCCCCGACTACGACCATCGCCATCGCGGGCGATGCGGGCATCACGGCAGAGCATATCGAGCGGGGCCAGGTCTGGGCCGGCTGCGTCGACACCGAAGCCGCCCTCGAATCGCTGCAGGATCTGCTGGACGTAGCCGACGTGATCATTCCAGGCCACGATAACATCGTTCTTACGCCTCGCAGGCAATGGCTATAACTGGCCTGCCCGAGTATAATTCTCAGACGTTCGGATGTTCTTGAACCAAGCGGATCAATCTGACGATGTTGGCGAACCGCGCCGCAGCCACCCCTGCCGGCGGCGAGTTGCCTTTGCCCTGAGCTGCCTGCCGCCCATCCCCTCCCGCAGCGTTGACCTCTTCGTGTCTGCCATGGAGGCCGCGCGATGAGTTGGGACTACCTGCTATCGCAGTGGTGGAAGCTGATCGGCCTGGGCGGACTGCTGCTAGCGTCGGGCTTTTTCAGCGGCACGGAGACTGCACTCTTCAACCTCACGCGCGGGCAGCTCCACCGGCTCAACCGCGCTGACAGCCGGTCCCGGCGCCTGGTCGCTTCGCTGATGCGACGGCCGAGGCGACTGCTCCAGACTCTGCTCCTGGGCAACATGGCCGTAAATGTCGCGTACTCCGCCATCGCTGCGATCCTGGTAATCGGCCTCAGCCGCAGGGGCTTGGCCGGCTGGGCGACTGCTGCGATTTCGGTCTTGCCGGTGCTCCTGCTGATCCTCGTCGGCGAGGTTACCCCAAAGATGCTTGCGTTCCGCATGGGTGAACGATGGGCGGTGGTGGCGGCCGGTCCGACGGAGATTTTCGCGCGGGCGTTTTTCCCCGTGATCTGGGTGCTTGAAACGTCGATGGTCGCGCCGATGATTCGCCTGTTCGCGCCACATCGGAGCGACGCCCTGGAAATCACCACCGCTGAGATGGGCGCCATACTGGACCTTTCGGCCAGCCGCGGGCTCATCGGCCCGGATGCCAACGCCCTGCTCCAGGAAATCGTCGAGCTGACCGATATTCGAGTGGCCGACATCATGGCGCCCCGCGTAGACCTTATCGCCTGTGATGTCGATGCGCCCAGGTCTGAGCTGGCCGAGATATTCCACCGAACCCATCTGCGGCGAGTGCCCGTCTACCAAGGCGACATCGATCACGTACTTGGCGTGATTCACGTCAAGCGGCTGCTGCTCGAGCCGGACGCCTCCCTGCGCGATCTGGTGACCGAACTGCCTTTCGTGCCCGAGGCGGCCAACATCGAGCGAACGCTGCTCCAACTCCGCGTTGGGAAAAACCAGATGGCCTTCGTCGTCGACGAGTACGGAGGCGTAGCCGGGCTGGTGACGCTCGAGGACATCATCGAAGAGATCGTCGGCGACATCGAAGAGATGCAGGAAGCCACGCCTGGCGAACCGGTGCAGCGCGTCGGCGAAGACGAATTTCTCATCGATGGCGATCTGCCGATTCACGAGTGGGTCGACGCGTTTCAGATCGACCTGGCCGGCCGACGAATCAGCACCGTGGGCGGTTTCGTCGTTTCGTTGCTGGGGCGAATTCCCGTCCCGGGCGACATCGCCGAGTATCGCAACCTGCGGTTCACCGTTGAAACCATGCGCGGCCGACGCGTCAGCAAACTCCGCCTCCAACTGATGGAGGAATCGCAATGATGGCCTGGCTGATATCGCCGGATTGGCTGATCTGGCCGATGGTGCTCGTGGTTTGCACCAGCTTCGACGCGATATTCTGCGGCCTGGAGACGGGCATCTACGTGATGAACAAGAACCGTCTGGAACTGCGGGCCGAGGCGGGCAACCACACGGCTCGGACGCTTCAGCGAATGCTCGCTCGCCCAAATCGGCTGCTGACCGTCTTGCTGATCGGCGCGAATGTCTGCCGATACCTGTCGACGTTCTCGATCAGCGCGATGTTCGTGCAGGCCGGCCATGAAGCCGGCGCCGAAGTCTACACGCTGCTGGTGGCGACGCCGCTGTTCTTCGTCGTAAGCGACAGCGGCCCCAAGAGCATCTTCCAGCGGCTCGGCGCAAGGGGTGTATATCCGCTGGTCTGGCTGTTGAAAGCAGCCGACCGCCTGTTCTTCTGGACGGGTATCAGTCCGCTGGTAATGGGCGTTTCGACTCTGCTGATGCGGATCGTAAGCACCGGCGGCAAGACCACCCCTTCGATGGGTCATCAGGGGATCGCCGCGTTGGTCGAAGAAGGTTACGCCAGCGGCGTGCTGACGCATTTTCAGTCGGTGATGGCCGACCGGGTCATGCGTATCGGGGACGTGCAGGTAGGCGACGTGATGATTCCGATGGAGCGTGTGGTTTCGGCGCCCCAGGATATTGGCCGAGATGACCTGATCGAGATCATTCGCCCGCACAATTTCTCTCGGCTGCCAATGCTCGACCATGCAGGGCAGGCGGCCGGAATATTGAATATTTACGACATGCTGGGCGAACTGCCGGCAGGCAGACCGGCCGACAAGAGCACCCCGCCGCTGATCCTGCCGGTCGAGACAACCGTCACCGATGCACTTTACCGAATGCGTCGCCACCACCAGGCGATGGCCGTGGCTGCACAGGAAGGCCGGCACGTCGGCATCGTGACGATCAAGGACCTGGTCGAAGAAATCGTCGGCGAACTCGAAGCCTGGTAAGCTCCGGCCTGTCATCTATTATTCATCGACGTAGTCGACCAGTCTGCGAATGATGGGGTCTTTGAACTTGCGGGCCGGGCCGGAGAATCTCTGTTGGGTCCACTCGTGGCGGTTGGCCATCATCGAGAACACCAGCACGGGCTCGCCGCCCTTATCCAGGATGTAGCCAGTAACACACGACGCCGAGCCGACCGTGCCCGTCTTGGCGAGGATGCGTTTGAGATACCTCGGTTCGGTGAACCGCTTCTGCTCGGCCAGCGTGCCGTCGACACCGCTGATCGGCAGGGACTCGACGAGCAGTCTGCCGTCCTTGCGTTTGAGCATCTGCTTAAGCAGCTTGACGAACTCGGCCGGGGCTACGCGATTCGCGCCCGACAGGCCGCTGCCTTCGCCGATGGTGAAACCCTTCGGCAACAGGCCGTAGGTGTTGATCATGGATTTCGTCATGGCGGCCTGGCTGCCTGCCCACGTGCCGTCGCCCGCACGCAGATAGTGGCTCTCGGCGGCCATGTTCAGGCTGCGTTTGTTCATTCGCTTGAGCGAATCGGCCAGCGTGGTCTTGCGACGATACAGCAGGCGGGCCTTGGACACGTCGAAATCGTGCGCGACGGTTCGAATCCGGCCATTAAAACCCACCCCAGCCCGAACGATACGGTCGGCCAACACGCGACCGAGGAACATCGCCGGATTATCGATCGAAAGTTTTTTCGGCTTGGCGGTCATTTTGCTCACCGTCCCGCGAAGCGTTACGGTCGCTTCATCTTTGCCGGGGATCAGCGTCCATTTGTCTTTCTCACCAACCGTCAATTCGTTGACGACCTGAATGAACCTGCTGGCCGGCTGGACTTGCGGCGTTACTTTGCCGCCGGAGATCGTGATGTTGATATTGTAATTATTGTCATGATAGTTCAGCCCGCCGACGGGAGCCATGTACCACGGCCGCCATCGCTTGGGGTTGGCGTCGGGGTAGCGAGACTTTGCGATCTTGAATCGCGAGCACAGCAGCAGATCGCCTTTGAATGCCTCGCCCGCCTGGTCGCGGATTGCCTGCGCCCAGCGATCGAGTTCTGCATATACACTGACGCCAGCCTTCTCGCTCAGATCAGCGCAGCCGATTGTCGGGTCGCCGTCGCCAACAACAACCACGTCATCGCCCAGTTGGTAAACGCTGGTGGTGAATGCGAAGTCCGCCCCGAGCTTGTCCAGTGCAAATGCGGTGGTCAATAGTTTCATATTGCTGGCCGTCAATCGAGGCTCGTTGCCGCGATGGTCGATCAGCGGAGCGTTGGTTCGCAGATCCCAGACATACAGGCCGCATACGAGGTTCGGGTTCGCTTCGAAGGCGGTAAGCTGCCTGGAGATTTCTCGTTTCAGTGCTTCGGCGTCGCGAGCCTGGGCGGGCAAGGCCGCCAATGACATCGCAACGATTCCCAACAAGGCCGCACGAGCGGCTACGATTCGACTGTGTTTTGTCATAAGTTTTTCCCTTCAACAAAGCATAGGGCGCGTTCGGGTATTTTCGTCCGCTCGGAGCATCTATTCGCCGGCGATCACTCGTCCACGTAATCCACAAGCAGCTTGCAGATGGCGCTGTGCATCGGCTTGGCCTTTGTCTCTTCGCCGTCTGGCATGGCGTTGGCCATGATCGAATAGATCAGCACCGGCTTGCCCTTCTTGTCGAGAATGTACCCGCTCAGGCAGTAGCCATACTGCACGTGGCCGATCTTGCCGCGAGCGCGGCCGCGATATTGCGGCTCCTTCAGCTGGCTGAAAAAGGTTCCTTCCATGCCGCTGCGAGGCAGGCTTTTCACGACGATCTCGCCGCCTTTGCGATCCAAAAACGCCTGGAGCAATTTAACCAACTGTCGAGGCGTAACGCGGGCCACAGAAGATATCCCTGCGCCCTCGTCGGCGACGAAGCCGGACCAGTCCAACTGGTAGTGCTCGATAAGTTTCTTGTGGAACATATCCGCACTGGTCTGCCATTGACCGTCGCCGGACCGCAGCATGTGACACTCGGCGGGCATGTTCAGGCTGCGAATATTCATCCACTTCATCGTCTGGGCGATGGGCGTTTTCTTTTCGTACAGCAACTCCGCGCCGGTCAGGTCGGTGTCCTTGCTCTTGGCGAAACGCACCTTCCCGCCGAAGTTCACGCCCGCTATTGCAAGACGCTCAGCCAGCATCCGCCCGGTGTACAGTTCCGGCTGATTGATGGGGAATGCACGCGGCTTGTCCGATGACTTTGTCACCGTACCACTGAACACCAGCACCGAATCGTCGTCATTGGCGGTCAACGTTACTGCATCTTTCTCGCCGACGGTGAGTTTATTTTCCACCCGGATCAGTCGCGACTCGGGCGACGTTGAAATCGAAACTTTCTTCCCGTCCACCTTGACGTTCAGGTAGATCAGGTTACCCGAGAAGTTCAGCCCGCCGGTGGCAGGCGCCCAGGAATACTTGTAAATATGCTTGGACCAGAATGGCGGTCGAGGGGATGCATCGAACTCAGAGCATATCACCAAATCGCCGGAGAATTTCTCGCCGACCTTGGCCTTGATCGCGGCGGCCCAGCGGTCCAGTTCGGTATAGACGCCCTCGTTGATCTCTTCGACGAATTCCGGGGCGCCTAAAGTCGAGTCTCCGTCGCCGACGACGTACACGCTATCGCCCTTGCGGTAGACGCGGGTGGAGAATTCGAAGTCCGGGCCAAGCTCGGCCAGGGCAAGGGCAGACGTGAGCAGCTTCTGGTTGCTGCCCGGCTTCATCATGTCGTCCTGGCGAATCTTCATAACCTCTTCGCCGCTGCGAATGTCGGTGACGTACAGGCCGACGATCCCGCCGGACTCTTTCTCGTAATCGACAACTTCTTTGGCCAGATGCTGACGGAGCGCGTTCAGCGAATCGCCCTCGCTGGCCGAAGCGGAACTAGCACAGCCGCACACCAACGCCAGAACGCCAAACACCAGTAACGGCGTCAGTAGTTTCAAGCCGATCGGATTGACGAAAGAGTTGGCGGTGTCGCTCAGGGCGACGTCGAGTGCTGTCTGCATGGATAGTCTCCTTGATATGGACCTTTTCGAGCAGGTTGTTATATCACAGCCGGCAGGTGGGCTGAAGATAAGTTTACTTTTTTGATTGGGGTGAGTTGGCTGCCTGAACGAACAATCGGCACAGGCGGTTTTCGAGCTTCCAGGCCAGCCACTTCTTGCCGGCTGGAATGCGATTGACCAGGAAAGAAAATGCGATGGCTGGCCGGTTGCCTTCGTCCAGCACGTAGCCGCTCAGGCAGGTCACGCCGTCGAGGCTGCCCGTCTTGGCCAGCACCCGCCCGCGAAGGTCTTTCTCGCGGAGGCGCTTGCGAAGCGAACCGGCGGCCTCGCCGCTTCTCGGCAGACTCGTCAGCAGGACCATCGCATCGGGACGTTCGACGGCCGATCGCAGCAGCCGAACCATTGCGTGTGCGGTGACGCGATTGTGGCGGGACAGGCCGCTGCCGTCGCGAACGGTGATGCTGCCGGCAGGCAGGCCGTAATGCTCGCCAAGAATGCGGGTCATCTTCTCGGCGCTGTTGGCCCACGTGCCGTCGCCCGCGCGGAGGAACAAGCACTCTGCGGCCATGTTGAGGCTGCGCTTGTTGGCCCGGCGGATGACGACCGACAGCGGCGTTCGCGTGCGACAGATCGATTGCAGGCGAGCAAGGTCCAGTTCGTCGGGCGAGACGCTGCGGATCTGCCCGCCGATTCGCACGCCGGCTCGGGCCAGGCGATCGGCGAATACTCGCCCCAGCAGCAGCGGAGGATGGTTGGCGGCGACGCTTCGCGGCTGGCTGACCGATTTCGTCACCGTCCCGCTGAGTTTCACCGACGAATCGGTCGCATCGCTCTTGAGCGACCAGAGATGCTTCTTGCCCGGCCGGACCGATCCGACAATTTCGATGAACCTGCTTTGCGGCTGCACGCTAGCCGACGCTCGCCCGCCTGCAACCGCGAACGTCACGCCGAAGCAATTGTTGTGGAAGTTCAGCCCCGAAACCGGCGCGGCGTACGCACGATGGTGCTGCTTGGCCGGCCAGTCCGGGTTGCGATAGGCCTTGGCGGCCAGGCCCGAGCACACCAGCAGGTCGCCCGCGATGCCGTCGGGCAGCCTGGCTGCCACCGCCGACGACCAACGGTCCAACTCGGCGTAGATGTCGGTGCCGGCCTTGGCGGTGAGTCTCGGATCGCCCAACGTCGGATCGCCGTCGCCGATGACCACCACGTCGTCGCCGAGTTGATAGACGGCCGTGGTGAATTCGAAGTCGTTGCCCAAACTCGCCAATGCGAACGCGGTGGTCAGGAGTTTCTGGTTGCTGGCCGGCAGGAGCGATTCGCTCGCGCGATGCTCGGCGATCGTTCGGCCGGTTCGCAGGTCCACCGCCGCCAGGCCGACGATAGCCTTGGATGACGTTTCGTACTTCGTGACCTCGCGAGCGGCTTGACGACGGACAGATTCGCCAGCAATGTCGCCGGCAGGAATGACCAGAACTGCCAGCACGGCCAGCGTTGCCCATCGCACGCCCCTCGCTTGTGTGTGGTTTTGCAAATGCACGTCAGTCGCCAAAACTGGTCCCGATCGCCCTTGCCGCCCGGATCAACTGATGATCCAGCGGGATCGTCCGCACCTTGTCTGCGACCTCTTCGATCGGGACGGATGTGATCTCGCCGGCCTGCTGCACCACCAGCCGATTGAACTGCCCCGTCGTCAGCAACTCCAGAGCGTGGAAGCCGAACCGCGTAGCCAGCACCCGGTCGAACGGCGTGGGCGTGCCACCCCGCTGCACGTGGCCGAGGATAATCGCCCGTCCGTCCAGGCCTGTCAGATCCTCGACATGTTTGGCGACGTACTTGGCGATTCCGCCCAGCCGGACCGGGTCGGGCGAGTCTTCCACGATGTGGTCGACGAACATCTCGCCGCCTTCGAGCTTGGCGCCTTCGCCGACGGCGATGATCGTGAAGCCCTTGCCCACCTTCGACCGCTGGTAGCACTTGTCGGCCACCGACTCGATCTTGAAGGGTATCTCCGGAATCAGGATCACGTCGGCGCCCGATGCGACACCAGCGTGCATCGTAAGCCAGCCGGCGTATCGACCCATCAGTTCCACGACCATAACGCGGTGGTGGCTGGATGCTGTAGTATGCACTTTATCCAATGCGTCTGACGCGGTATTGACGGCCGTGTCGTGGCCGAACGTTACGTCCGTAGCCCACAAATCGTTGTCGATTGTCTTGGGTACGCCGACGACCCGCAGGCCGCGAGAGATCAGCTTGGCCGCTCCACTCATCGAGCCGTCGCCGCCGATCACCACCATCGCGTCGAGATTGGCCTCTTCGTAATGCTTCACAACCTGGTCGCGAACGTCCTGGATCTGCCAGCCCCCCTTGCCGTCGGGCACGGCGTACTTTGCGGGGTTGGCCTTGTTCGACGAGCCGAGAATCGTCCCGCCCAGCGTCAATATGCCGCTTACGTCCTGGTACGTCAACACTCGCATGCGGTTCTGGATAAGACCCAGGTAGCCGTCCTCGATGCCGACGACTTCCAGCCCGATGCTCATGGCCGACTTGGCCACCGACCGGATAACCGCGTTGAGCCCGGGACAATCGCCGCCGCCGGTGAGGATGCCGATACGCTTTAGTTTCTCAGACATGTCCGTCTCCTACCCCGGCCGTGCCGTCTCCATACGGTCCGAAAGTTGATCGTTGCATAGCATCATTGCCCAAAAACTCCTCGGAAGCAAAGCGTAAAGTCAGAAGTTGTCCCAAAAACCGCTTCGCAGGCGAAAGCGATGTCGAATCACGGCGATTCGCCGAGTTGTCACGATGCAGCCGGGCGGAAAAAGGTCCGTTTGCAGCGCGAATTGGGTTTTTGGGACAGCTTCTAAGTAAATACCTCCGCCCCAATGTCCGATATAGACTCCAGGTGGGCTTAAGATGAAGGAGCATCCTATGAGCGATGCATCTGCAAAAGATCGAAGGCAGCACGCCAGGCACCCGTTGCCGACGAGCGTGCAATTCTTCCACGGCATGAGCGAGCGGGAATTCCCCGGCCGCTGCGTGGATATCTCCAAGAGCGGTATGATGATGTATGTACCTGCCTCGGTGCCAATTAAAGCCGGCGACCCGCTGAAGATCACGCTCGGCAGCGTACCCCGGCCGGAATTCGCCGACCTCGGCCACGACCCCAGTGAGGCGATGGTCGTTCGCGTGGACCGAAACTCGATCCTCCGCACCGGACACCTTGCGATCGGCCTGCGTTTCATGGAAATGGCCCATTAGTAATTGTCTGAAGTTACTACCTGAATTCAGTAACAGTTCTTTCCCATCCTTTTTCCGGGGATTTTCCGATACGTTCAACCGCCATTCGCCAGCCCCGTCGTTCCGCAGCCGGTTCTGCCCTCTTTGAGCCCGTTCACGACAGCTACTCTGTTCATCGATAGCGTGCGACACTCGTGGCTCATTCGTACCCGAACGTCCCCGGGCGTGCGAGAGCGTACCTAACTGTGGCAAAGCGTACGAAACCGTACGAAACGGCGCCGAATCGTGCGAGCCTGTGTAGAAACGAACAAGCCCAAATACCGACAGGTCTTTTGTATTTAGATACTTAGCGTTTTGATCGTACGTTTCATGCGAAATCCGGCAGATTGATTGGTTAACCGGTTGACTGGTTAACTGGCCTTTGCAATCTACTCTGTCATGTTGTTTCAAGTTGTTCAATCCCAATTCTGAAATCTGCGCAGTACCCCGCGACAGCGGAAATCCCAAATCGAGGCGTTGTGCGCAGTACAACGCGCCCTCACCCTTACTGATGATGTACCTGTTTTGCGCGCGCAAACGGCACCGCGCGCGAGTTGCGAAATCGGCAACCACCGGCCGGGCCGTGGAATAGTTTTTTTAAGAATTCCCCGCGTTTTGCGCGAATACCTGACAAAGTGCGCGCGCAAAAACGTCTCCTAGCGCGGTGGGGCTCCTGTCCCACCGCGTAATGACCAGATTAATACGCGGCGGGACAGGAGCCCCGCCGCACTCTAATATGCCGAATGACACGAATATGAGAAGAAACGTTCAGTATGGGTGCCATGCTTCTCTAAGCGCAGCGGAGAAGCATGTTCTTCTTTTCATGCTTCTTCGTTTAGCGGCGAGACGTAGGCCCGCCTGTCTGTTTGACCCATTAAGTCGGAGCGCATCCGATGAACACCCACAAGCTCACTTCGTTTCGCTTGAAGGTGGCACCTCTGTTTGCGATACATTACCCCAGCCACCGGCCTACAACTTATGAAAACGTGTCAGCGGTAGGGCGTGCAACTCGTTGCACGCGAAATGGTAATCTGCCTGGCGGGCCTTTCTTAAGCGAACGGCTCGCCGCCATAATGGACTCGATATGGGGAGAGGCCCAAAGCCTGTCAAACTCGCATCCAGATGAACCAAAGCCTGGGGGTTGGATCAACGGCGATTGAGAATTAGATTTCGCCCGGCCCGCCAGTCTGGTCTAATTTAACGCCATGAAAATTCGACTTACCCAACTTGCCGTTGATCTCGACTACGCAGATCAACACATTCGACGGGCGGTCGCAAAACGCCTCGGTATCACGCGGCCGGACGTTCTGTCGTTCGTCGTCATTCGCCGCTCGATCGACGCGCGACGCATGCGAACGAAAGTCTGCTTCGCCCTGACGGTCGAGGCTGAGATCGAAGACTCGGCCGCTCAGGAAATGCTGGACCAATGGCAAGGGCTGGACGGCGTCGCTATCCAGCCCGAGCCGCAACCGCCAACCGACGCCGCGGCGGCTGCAACGTCGGCTGCGTTTTCGCCGGAGTATCCGCCGGTTGTCGTAGGTGCGGGGCCAGCCGGTTTGCTGGCCGCCTGGCGATTGGCGAAGGCCGGCGCACGGCCGATCCTGATCGAACGCGGCGCGCCCGTCGAAGAGCGCACCGCCAGCGTGGGGAAATTCTGGTCCAGGGGCAAGCTGGACCCGCAAGACAACGTCCTGTTCGGCGAGGGCGGTGCGGGGCTGTTTTCCGACGGCAAGCTGACCGCGCGATCGAAGCTGCGCGGGCACTTGAACACCGTGCTGAAGCTGCTGGTGGATTGCGGCGCGCCGGAGGAAATCCTCATCGACGCCGATCCGCACGTCGGCAGCGATCGGCTGGGCGAGATCGTGCCCCGACTGCGACAACAGATCGTGGAAATGGGCGGTGACGTGCGATTCCACTCGCGGCTGGAAGGCCTGGAGATCGACGACGGTCGCCTGACCGCGGTCATCGTCAACGGCCAGCGATTTGCGACGAATCATTGCCTGCTAGCCACCGGCCACAGCGCGCGGGACGTATACGAAATGCTGCATGACTCGCAGATCACCCTGGCGGCAAAATCCTTCGCAGTGGGCGTGCGGATCGAAGTGCCTCAAAAACAGATCGATTGTTCGCAATATGGCCAGCACGCCGGCCACCCGCGATTGGGTGCGGCCAACTTCCGCCTGACGCGCCGGCCCCAAGGTGCAGCCCGCGCCTGCTACTCGTTCTGCACGTGTCCGGGCGGGTCGGTGATCACCTGTGCGTCGTCGCCAGGTATGCTGACGAGCAACGGAATGAGCCTGGCCGGCCGCGGCGACCGCTACGGCAATGCGGGGTTCCTCGTGCCGGTCGATCCGACGGATTTCGCCGACGACCCGGCCGATCCGCTGGCGGGGCTGCACTGGCAGGGTGAGATCGAGGCCAGGGCGTTCGAAGCTGGCGGTAGCGATTACTCGCTGCCTGCATGTGGGCTGACCGATTTCCTGGCCGGGCGGGTTTCGTCGTCGCTGCCGGACGATCGCTCGTGCTCGCGTTCCGTCGCGGCCGACTTGCATGAGATCCTGCCGGGCTTTGTCCGCGAGACGCTGCTGTCGGCCATGCCGAAAATGCTTCGCAAGCTCAGCGACGTGCGGCCGGCAGATGGAATCGTGTACGCAGCCGAGACTCGCAGTTCCAGCCCGGTGCGGATCGTGCGCGACGAGCAATTCCAATCGCCGACAGCGCGAGGGCTTTATCCCGCCGGTGAGGGTGCGGGCTATGCGGGAGGCATTGTGACTAGCGCGATCGACGGCCTGCGCGCCGCCGAAGCGATGCTGCAGAGCTAGCCTCCAACCACCATCCGCCAGCAGCGATGAATTCGCTTGTTGCGGAAATCTTCGGGGATCGTCTGGCGCGTGATTTCGTGGATGCTCAGGCCGGCCAGTGCGTCGGGGTCTATCTTGAATCGACGGAAGTTCGTGGCGAAGTAGATCACCCCGCCGGGCGACATCAGCTTGGCCGCCGCGTTGAGCAGCTCGACGTAATCTCGTTGCACATCGAAGACATTCTCCGCCCGCTTGCTGTTGGAAAACGTGGGCGGGTCGATCACGGCCAGGTCGTAGTGCGGACCGGCCGCATGCTCGTGCACAAATTCCATCACGTCGCGATGCACCAGCCGATGCTCGTCGCCCTCGAACCCGTTGGCTGCCAGATTGTGCCTGGCCCAACTGAGATACGTCTTGGACAGGTCCACCGTCGTGGTGGTGGCCGCCCCGCCGGCGGCTGCGTAGACCGAAAACGAACCTGTATAGGAGAACAGGTTCAACACTCGCTTGCCTTCGGATTCGGCGCGGACCATCTCGCGCGTCTTGCGATGGTCGAGGAACAGGCCCGTATCGAGATAGCTCGATAGATTCACCTCGAACGCCAGGCCGCCTTCGTGGACGGTGAAGGCGTTACGAACCTCGGAGACTTTTTCGTACTGGTCGGCGCCCCGCTGCCTCTGGCGACGCTTGAGGAAGATGCTCTCGCGCGGGACATCCAGCACCTCGCCGGCGATCGCGACGAGCATTTCCAGCCAGTCGACGTGCTGGGCCGGCGTGCGGTCGTGCGGGCGGTCGTACTCGGTGATGTGCAGCCGCCCCTCGTAGAGATCAATCGCTAGTGGTATTTCCGGAATGTCGCGATCGTAGAGTCGATAGCACGTCACCCCCCGCCCGGGCCACTTGCGCAGGTGCCGTGCCCTCTTCCGCAGGCGGTTGGTGAACAGCTCGGCCTGCTTGGAAGCATTGGCCATGAGCCCGCCAAAGGCCGCTGGTGGCGGAGGCGGCGGAGGTGGCGGAGTATGCTCGGCCGGCTCGATTGCTTCCTCCTGCTCTGGCTGAAGCACGGGGGTTTCGGCAGAAACTTTCGGCTGGCGCGGGCCGTGGAACTGATAATACGTGCACTCGATCTGGCCGTTGTAGAGCTTGCGGCGGCGGTCGGCGGTCTGGCCGAGAATCCCCTCCAGGTCCACGCTGGTGATTACGAAGAACGACCAGGTCGGCAGGTTGCGAAAAACGCCGGGCATCGATCGATACAAATCCGAGACGTCCACGCCGCCCTCGAATCGCTTGCCGTATGGCGGATTGCAGATCACGCAGCCATACTCGCGGCTGGAGGAGAGCGTCTCGAACGGCTGGGCCTGAAAGTGAATGTCACCGTCGACGCCGGCCAGCTTCGCATGATGCGCGGAAAGGCCTAACGCCTTCGGCTCGATGTCGGTCCCGATGATTCGCAGCGGCAGAGCGGGCTTGATCTGATCGCGCGCGTTTTGTCGTTCGTCCTTCCAGCAGTCGGCCGGGATAGCCGGCCATCGCTCGGCCGCGAAAACGCGATTCAGCCCCGGCGCGATATTCCGTGCGATCATCGCCGCCTCGATCGGGATCGTTCCGCTGCCGCAGAACGGATCGACCAGCTGCCGGTCTGGCTTCCAGAAGCTAAGCTGCACCAGTGCTGCGGCGAGGGTTTCTTTCAGCGGCGACGGCCCGGCCGCTGCGCGATAGCCGCGTTTGTTCAGACCAGGCCCGGTCGTGTCGAGCGTCAGCAGAACCTGGTCTTCGCGAAGGGCGACCTCAACGGTATAGGCCGCGCCCGTTTCGGGCAGTTCGCTCACGCCGTGGGCGGCCAGCAGTTTATCGACGATGGCCTTCTTGACGATTTTCTGGCAGGCGGGGACCGAAGACAGTTGGCTCTTGTGGCTGCGTCCGCGAACCGGAAACGCGCCGTCGGCGGCGATCCACTCCTGCCACGGCAAGGCGTGCGTGCGGTCGAACAACTCGCCGAAGTCGCGGGCCTCGAACGACCCGACCACCAGCATTACCCGGTCGGCCGTTCGCAGCCAGAGGTTTGCGCGGGCCAGGCCGGCCAAGTCTGCCTGGAAAATAATGCGCCCGGGCGAATACACTTTGGCGTCTTCAAAGCCCAGCTCGCGTAACTCTCGCTTGACGCACGCTTCGAGGCCACCCGTTGTTGTCGCAATCAGTTGAACGTCTTCCATACCGTTTACCTTTGCAAGTCGGCTCGCCATCGACCGCGATGAGCTCTTTGTGGTTTGGGGTGGCGGGGCTCCCGTCCCGCCACCTTCATGATGGTTAGAACGCGGTGGGACAGGAGCCCCACCGCGCTGAGTTTAGGAGTAAAGCCTACCTGCGCCCCTCGAATATTCAAAGAACTTTGCCTGCAACCGACCAAATCGAGAGGGAAATCGATACTGGAGAACATGAAACATTTTTTAATCATTTCTTTTTTTGCACCAAATTTGTTCGATTGGTCGATATACTAGGCATCTGAACGATTCAAGCATCGCGCAGCCGCGGGGGCTCTGAGGCGGGTAAGCTCCCACCAAGAGTCCGGTCGCGGCAGGCCTACTGGCCAATGGCGCAGATGCTGCTGGGCGTCCGAGAATACGTCGGGCGCATGGAAACTGACCAGCGCGAACAGGTCGCGCGTCAAATTTCCCAGCTGCTCGACGCGGTAACCCACATGGAGTCGCATTTCGCCTCTCCCGCCGCGATTGGAGTTGATTATTTATCGTGGGCGCATGGAGATTTTAGATTGTCTACCGAAAAAGATGTGACGTTTGCCGATTTCCCCTTTCACGAAACCATTCATGAGAGCATCCGCCAGGCCGGGTACGTAAAACCCACCCCCATCCAGGCCGCCGGTATCCCGCCAGCATTGGAGGGCAAGGATATTATCGGCCTGGCGCAGACGGGCACGGGCAAGACGGCCGCTTTCGCCCTGCCGATTATCCAACGCCTGACCGGACGTATGGAGCTCGGTGCCTTGGTGCTGGCGCCAACACGCGAGCTGGCCGCCCAGATCACCACGATGTTCAACGAGTTGGGAAAGACGTCCGGTATCCGGGTGGCGACGATCGTCGGCGGCGTGCCGATGGACGAAGACTATGCAGCCCTGCGATCTTGGCCCAACGTGCTGGTCGCAACCCCCGGCCGACTGATCGACCACATCGAAAGTGGCAAGGTGTCGTTCGACGAAGTCGAGATCTTCGCGGTCGACGAAGCCGACCGGATGCACGACATGGGGTTCATGCCTCAAATCCGGCGCATCATGGACGTACTGCCGAGCAATCGCCAGACGCTGATGTTCACCGCCACACTGCCCGACGACGTCGAGCGGATCGTCCGCAAAAACATGCGCGACCCGGTCCGCGTGCAGATTGGACTTTGCGCCCCGGCCCACCGCGCCCGCCAGGAGCTTTTCCTGCTGGCCGAAGACAACAAGACGCGTTTCCTGCTGGAAATGCTGAAGAAAAGCAAAGGCCGCGTGCTGATATTCCTTCGCACCAAGCGTGGCGTCGATCGCCTTGCCCGCCAGATTTCCAACCGGCGAATCCGGGCTGCGCGGATTCATGGCGACCTCGAACAGTCCCAGCGCGATAAGGCGTTGGCTGGCTTCCGCGACGGTAATTGTCGCGTCCTGATCGCCACAGACATCGCCGCTCGCGGGCTGGACATCAGCAACATCGAGCACGTGATCAACTACGACTTCCCGCACAACGCGGAAGACTACGTGCATCGCATCGGGCGGACCGCACGCGTAGAGGCGAGCGGCCAGGCGACCAGCTTCGTCACCCCTGCCGATCGACGGTTCGTAGCTGGGGTGCGCAGGCTGATCGGCGACAAGCTACCCCAGGTTATCTGCCCGGATGGTTACTCCGAGCCGCCGGCCGAAGCGCCGTCAAAAAAAGGCAGCGGTCATCGGCGATCGGGCTCGAAACGCCCGCGACGACGAGCCAAAGCCGCATCGAAGTGAGATTTCGACCTAGCCAACGTCGTAACTTCTGTACAGTCAGGCACTATCTGGCTACAGGAAGCGGCTGCGGAAAAGCCGACAATTGTGTACACCCCGGCTGCTCGCTTCAGTATAATGCGACACTGCAATCTGACAATGCGGCTATCCGCCCGGAAAGACTACTATGAGCATTTGTGCTATCGCCGATACCGGTAAGTTGGAAGACCTGACAACCCACCCGCTTCGCTCGCGTGCGAAGGTTTTACTGACGAGCGTTTTCGGCCCCTATGCCCAGGACGACGATTACGGCAGCCGGGCGATCAACCCGATGGAGTTGTGGCACAATCAGGTCACACGCGTCCAGGGTGCGTTCTCGCTGAGAATGTTCCACCGCAGTTGGGGTTTGATGCTCATCCAGTCGAACATCAACGCCAGTTGCACGTGCCTGGATTTCCCCGATCTCGACCGCTTCATCCAGGAGATTCGCGATAACAGCTACGACGTGATCGGCATCAGCGCGATCATGCCCAACCTCGTCAAAGTCGAAAAGATGTGCGAATTGATCCGCAAGCACGCACCACAGGCGGCCATCGTCGTCGGCGGACACATCGCCAACGCCCCGCAAATCCATACACGCATCGACGCCGACCACGTAGTCCGTGGAGATGGCGTGCGATGGTTCAGGGCGTATCTCGGCGAAGATGAAAACCGGCCTATCCGCCATCCGCGGATCTGGTCCGGCTTCAGCCGACGGACTATGGGCATTGACCTTCCGTTCAACCCGGGCAATATGGCTGCCGCACTGATCCCATCGGTGGGCTGCCCGATCGGCTGCAATTTCTGCTCGACTTCGGCAATGTTCGGCGGCAAAGGGAAGTTCATCAACTTCTACGAGACCGGAGACGATCTTTTCGCCGTAATGAGCGAACTGGCCGACGATATGGGCGTGCTGTCCTTCTTTGTGATGGACGAGAACTTCCTGCTGCATAAAAAGCGGGCCATGCGGCTGCTGGAACTGATGGAGATCCACGACAAGGCATGGTCGCTCAACGTATTCAGTTCCGCCAATGCACTCAAACTGTACACCATGGACGAACTGGTGAGGCTCGGGGTGTCATGGATATGGATGGGCCTCGAGGGCAAGGACAGCCAGTACACCAAGCTGCACGGAACCGATACGCGAGCGTTCGTGCTGGAGCTTCAGTCGCATGGTATTCGCGTGCTGGGCTCGACGATTATCGGCATGGAAGAACACACGCCCGAGAATATCGACGAGGCAATCGACTACGCCGCAGACCACGATACGGACTTCCACCAGTTCATGCTCTACACGCCGATTCCGGGCACGCCGCTTTACCAGCAATTTACCGACGAAGGCCGCATACATGACGAACTGCCCGAGGCGGACGTCCACGGCCAGTATCGCTTCAACTTCAACCACCCGAACCTGGCCCCCGGCCAGGAGACGGAGTTCCTGCTGCGAGCGTTCAAACGCGATTTCGACGTCAACGGCCCAAGCGTGATCCGCGCAGTTCGCACGGCGATGAAGGGCTGGCAAAAGCATAAGAACCATCCCGACCCGCGCGTTCGCCGACGATATGCGTGGGAAGTCGAAGGGGTCCCGACGTTCCTGGCTGGATCGGTCTGGGCTGCAAATAAGTTCTATAAAGACAACCCCGCGATGAAAAAGAAAATGGCCTTGATGCTGGAGGACATTTATCGCGAATTCGGCCTAACCCCGCGGCTGGTAGCGCCCGTGCTGGGCACTGTGATGCTGCGACTGCTCCGCATGGAAGTAAAGCGGCTCGCGCACGGCTGGACGTACGAACCGCCAACGTTCTACGAGACGAACCACCAGGCCATCACACAACCAGCCGGCAACCCCACCGCCCCCAGCAGTGCGCTACGCTGGCTCGGCAAAACACTCGTGTCCGCGTTTGTGTGATCACCCGAAGCCGCCACAATCAAATGGTAACCGTCCCGAATTAATCCGAATTAATCCTGTCGACTGGAATTGCCTTTATTCAATCATCACCAGTCATCCATGGTTCCCATGCCGCGCAGATGGTGCGTGTCGCCCCATCGCTCCAGCCGCCATTGGCCGTCAAGGATTGATATGGTGTTCAAGCTTGCATTGAACAGGGAGAACCGACGCTGGCTCGCAATGTCCTGGCCGGTCGCTCGCCGGAAGAAGCTATTCAACACACCTCCGTGGGTCACCACGAGAAGTCGATTGCCGGGATTCCTGGCCGCGAGGTCATTGGCACACGCAATGTTCCGGTCATAACGCTGGCGTATACTTTCACCTTCTGGAATCACATAATCCGGATCATTGCCGTTAAGCTTCTCATATTCAGCCGGATACTCCTGTTCGAACTGGGTCATTGTGATTCCTTGCATAATCCCGAGATGTCTCTCGCGCAGTCGATCGTCGGTCAGGATCTCCAGGCCAACCCGCTCGGCAATAATCTCAGCGGTCTGCATAGCTCTACCCAAGTCGCTACTGTAGAGTGCGTCAATCGTCTCGCCGACGAGCGTCTCGGCGGCAGCTTTCGCCTGGTTGACACCCAATTCACTTAATTCGGTATCCAATTGCCCCTGCTGCTTACCAATCCGGTTCCAGGCCGTCTCGCCGTGGCGCACGACGATCAACTCACTTGGTCTGGGCTTGTCCATCGCACACCTCCATGTCACATTTTCGGAGTTTAATCGGGACGGTATTTTCTATCACTGTTTTTTTCACGGCTTGATTTGATTCCCGACTTAGGTCCGCCTCAAGAGGGAGTCGATGAGCGTACCTGGCGCAACGCACCGACGCTGGAAAACGTGGACACGAGATACGGCACTGTGACGGTGAGTCCCATCTTGAACAGGCGTATACCGTGGACATCTCCTCTCAGGATTGCGTCGCCGTGGTTGATAGTGATCAGGATAGCTCCCACCACTACCGCATACTTCAAAGCCCTTCGAACTACGCTCGCCTGCAACGCAACGTCGAACCATTCTTTCATTCTCTTTACCCTTTGATTAAATAGGATTAAATCGGGACGGCATTTTCTATCACTGCTTTTTACTCGGTCTGATTGTATCGAATTTAATCATAAAGCAAGACGCAATGCCATGGCGTGCGCGGTATCTGAATAGCAATTTTCCACGGGCTCACACCAGGCAGTATTTCGGCGGAATATTTAAAAGGGAATTAAAAAAAGCACCGCCGCGAACGACGGTGCTCTTTTGTCATTTCGTTCGGTTCAGAATTAGACTTTGCGAACGTTGATGGCCTTGGGGCCCTTGGGGCCTTGCGTGAGTTCGAATTCAACCGTCTCACCTTCGGCGAGCGACTTGAAGCCTTCGCCCTGGATGTCGCCATGATGGACGAATGCATCCGTACCGTCGTCAGCCGTGATGAACCCAAAGCCTTTTGTGTCGTTGAACCACTTTACCTTGCCAGTTGCCATAGTTATGGCTCCTTTTCAGAAATCAGCACACTGGATTCGCAAGCATAGCCATCCAAACCGACTTCTCCGCTGTGATGAAGTGGACAACAGATTCATTCATGTATGCGGACAATCATGGTGCAAGCTGCAAATGAACACGGACGCTAACCGGATTCGTTGGCGATCTGCGGGCACTCCCCACAAGTATTGCCAACCCTATCTCAAGGGTATTTTGCACATACCTGCAATCAATGTCAAATAAAACATTAATGTTTATTTCAGAATTTTGCCCGCCCGGCCCGGCGGCTGAGCGATGAAAATGGTCGCCCGAAACGTGAAATACCTTAGACCGCCGTCAGTGCCGAGCGTATGATACTTAATGAAAGCCCCCATGGGCTCGGCGGACGATATCCCTTCTTTGGAGCAGCTTAACGTGGAATTGCCCTCTAGAACGCGTGGCGACGAACTGCTTCGGCCGGGCGAGTTGGCCGACATTCGGCTGCGCCTGCGCAAATTCTCGACCAAACACGACTTAGTCAGCGTCATAGCAGGCGCCTTCGACCATCGAACGCGCATCCTGCCGTTCACATTTTCCGCCAAAATCATGGCCCCAGCAGGGGTTAGGGCCATCGGGGCCGCCATGGTCGATTCCGGCTTCGAAAAAACCCGCATCGTCCTCCAGCAGTGGAATCGCAACTTCCGCCCGTCGAAAATGCGCCTCGACGGCAAGGTTCCCGACATGCTGTTGGTCTCGAGCATGCGGATTCATTCCGCCCGGGCCGAGGCAATGATCCGCGACGCCTGCACGATCGACCCCGCACACCGCCCGCTGATTATCGCCGGCGGGCCAAAATATATTTACGAGCCGTGGGACGCGTTCAGCGTAGACCCGGCCGACCCGTGGGGCGCCGACATCGCAGTCACCGGCGAAGAGTACGTCCTGCTGAATCTGCTCGAAATCCTGCTCGAAAACCGCAGCGCCGGCGAATCGATGCGGAAAACGTTCTACCGCGCGCGCGACGCGGGCATGCTCGACGGCATCCCCGGGTTGGTCTACGCCAAGGGCGACCTGCCCTCAGTCGCACAGGAACTGACCGACACCGGCATCCAGCGGCTGTGCGCCGACCTCGACGAACTGCCGAGCCCGGTTCTCGGCTATCGGCTTTTCGAAAAGCCCAGCCGCCGCGCCGAGCTCGCACCCCTCGCCATGACCGATCGCCAGGTCGGCCGCACCGTCCACGTCGGAGCGATGGTGCTGACCTACGGCTGCCGGTTCAGCTGCCCGTATTGCCCGATCCCCGCCTACAACCAGCAGACGACACGCGGCAAGAGCGGGCGGCGGATCCTCGAAGAGATGATGCAGCTTTCCAGCCTGTTCGGTATCAGTTTTTTCTTCGGCACGGACGACAATCTCTTCACACATCGCGAACGTGCGCTCGATATCCTCCAGACCCTCGCGTCGGCGACCGTAGACGGCCGGCCTCTGAAAAAGAAGTTCCGCTGGGGAACCGAGGCCACCATTCACGACACGCTGCAGATGAAAGATCACCTGCGACTGGCGCGAAAGGCCGGCATCCGGGCATTGTGGCTGGGCGTGGAAGACATGACCGCCACGCTGATAAACAAGGGCCAGAGCGCCGACAAAACGCGCGAAGCGTTCGCCCTGCTGCGGGCCAGGGGCATCTCGCCGATCGCCATGATGATGCACCACGACAGCCAGCCGCTTTACACGCGCGGGAACCTGTACGGCCTGCTCAACCAGGTCCGCGAGTTGCGAAAGGCCGGCGCCGTCGATATGCAGGTGCTGATGATTACGCCCGCGCCAGGCTCGAAACTCTACGATGAAGCTTACTCGACCGGGCTGGCCTTCAAGTCCGTCGCCGGTCGCAAGGTCGAGCCGTACATGATGGACGGCAACTATGTGGTGGCGTCCAATCACAAACAACCCTGGCGAAAGCAGCTCAACATCCTCGTCGCTTACATGTACTTCTACAATCCGCTGCGGTTCCTCTGGGCGATAGTCAAGCCCAAGAGCAAGCTGTACCTCTTCGACGTCGGTACGCAATTTTACGGCATGCTCGGCCTGGCCATGACCATCCGCCGCACGATCGGCTGGGCGTTGCGGCTGATGTTCGGCCGGATCGTACGACAGACCGAATCGCCAGCCAGCCAGATCCCCATGCGCAGCCCCGACGACAGCCCAGCCCCTCACTCCCTGCCCGAGCCGCCCGCGCCCGCCGACTCCGAAAAGCAAACCGTCGCGGCAGCCAAGTAAACACCCGTCGCGGCAGCCAAGTAAACACCCGTCGCGGTAGCTAAGTAAACACCCGCCCTGCCACTAGCCCGCGATCAGTCTTTTTGGCCTACGTAAATAGCATTTCCACTCATGGCGATGACACGTGGATCTCTCGCAGTCTCGTCCATGACGGCAATCACTGTGGCGTACAGTTCGGGGCTCTTCTCCCGAACTATTGCCAGAGCCTGTTCGTGCATCGACGCTATTGATCGCAGCGAGACTATCTCCTGCGAGGAGAAACCAACCGACTCTAACATTTGGCGAATCTCGTCTGATTCGGCGTAATACCCTTCCTGGAATCCACGCTGAGAAGCGTTGCGAAAGACTCCCGTGCGGTAGGTTTCGGCGAATGTTTCGGCCGTGACCTGCTCGGGGTCGGAAGCAAAACGCTCGATCAGCCATTTCACTCCGCCCAGTCTTGGAATGAAGTCCACGAAGACCAGACCGTTCGGTTTGAGTACCCTGGCCATTTCGCCAGCAACCCGGTGCCGCTCCGCTTCAGATCCCAGATGATAAAACGGCCCCATCGCAAGGACCGCATCGAAACCATCATCCGGGTATATCCCCAGATCCACTGCGTTGTACTCGTCTATTGATTCGATGTTATCCGCAACGCCCGCCTCTTCGATCTTCTCTCGTGCGATCTCAAGCAGCCGGGGGGACAAATCTCCCATCGCAATGCGGTGGCCTCTGCTGGCCAGTTCAATTGCGAAACGCCCGGGCCCACAAGCGAGGTCGAGAATTCGGCTGTTCGGCTGCAAGTATCGCTCGAACAGGTCGATAGTGCGTTCGAGCGTCATTTGCCCATCCGGTGTGTCCAACCGCCCCCACTCATCGAATCCACCGTAGTAGTTAATGATTTTGTTAATATCTGTCATGGCACTTTATTTCCTTTCGATTTGTCCATGGCTCATTTCCCACTCGCGCCGTTCGTCTCAACAGGTGCCCGCAAAGAACGCTCAGGGTTGCATTAAAAAAGGCCCGCTCACTTGAACGGGCCTTTGAAATCGCTGAATAGTGGATGTTCTCAATGGATCATCGCGGCCCGTTCCTTTCGCTCTGAACTTGCAGCATTAGGCGCATCAATACGCATACGCTGCCCGTAGCGATGTTCTGGCTGGATAGAATTTGGGTCGCAATATTATTCATTGTTCTGAAATCATAATCGGCATTCCCGCAGCCGGCAACCATTAAATCCAGAAATACAAACTATAGGCCGGGTCAAGACCCGGCCTACAACGGCCGCCCCTCAGCCGAGAGCTTTGCGGCAGGCGTCGGTGAGTAGCTTCTTGAACTCGTCGAGGTCGCCAGGTCGCTTGCAGCCGGCTGCTCGGGCGTGGCCGCCGCCGCCGAACTGGCTGGCTACCTCGGCTACGTTGAACTCGCCGCGACTCCGCAGCGACGCGCGAATCATGTCGGCCTGTTCGACCAGCAGCACCACGGCCGCTACGCTGTCGATGCGCAGCGCCTCGTTAATAAGGTTCTCGGTCTCGCTGGGTTTGGCACCGGTTTCGGCGAAGTCGCTCTGGCGGATCGTCATCACCGCCAGCCGCCCGTCGCAGTGCAGCTCCATACTGGTCAGCATTCGCGCCATCAGCCGGGTTCGCTCTGCTCGGTCTCGCTCGTGGATGCGGCGGTAGAGCGTATCGGTCTGCACGCCTGCGTCTACTAGCCGGGCGAATTGGCGGAGGCACCGCCCGTCGGTGTTGGAGAACCGCAGCCAGCCTGTATCGGTGAGAATCGCCGTTGCCAGCGCCTCGGCTATCGGCAAATCGATCGGCCAGGCGAGTTCGTCCAGCAGTTCGCAGATCATCACGCCTGCGGCAGCCGCGGACGAATCGGTCCACTGCGTCGCCCCGATTTCATCGGGCGTTGTGTGGTGGTCGATCACCACAACCTTGTCTTTGCGTGCGAGGATCGGCTCGGCCAGGTCGCCCAGTTGCGAGGTAGCGCAGGTATCGATGACGCAGATCACGTCGGCCGCCTCTGCCAGCTCGGCGAAGCGGCTGCGCGGCGAAGGTTTCCAATCCGCCACGAGGAAATCGTACCGCCACGGCAGATCGTCGCAGGCGATTGCGTCGGCTGTCTTGCCGGCCGCCTTCGCCGCACGGGCCAGAGCAGCCATCGAACCCAGCGCATCGCCGTCTGGATGAACGTGGGTTACAAGTACGATCGAGTTGGCCCGTTGCAGGGCCGACGCTACTTTCGAGCGGTCATTATTCGAGGATTTCTCGCACACGCTGCACGTCCTTTGCTATTTGGTCTCGCAGTTGGTCTACGCTGTCGAATCGCTGCTGGTCGCCGATGCGTTTTACGAACTGAAGTGCAACGTCGCAGCCAGCAAAGTCGCCTTCGCAGTCCAGCAGGTGCGACTCGACGATACGCCCCACGCCGCCGAGCGTGGGGTTGCTACCTATGCTGATCGCGGCAGAATAAGTTCGCTCGGCGATGCTCGCTCGCCCGGCGTAGACGCCGTCGGCCGGGCAGACCTGATCGCCCGGGTCCAGATTAATCGTCGGGAAGCCCAGCAGTTGCCCGCCCCGGCCCGTGCCGGAAACTACGCGCCCGAAAAACGTGAACTCGCGCTCCATGCAGCGGCAGGCGTCTTCGACTAGCCCGGCCGTCACCAGCGACCGGATGCGCGTGCTGGAAACGCGCGACTCGCCGTCGCCGAGATCGAGCAGGAACGGTTCAATGACGTGCAGCGCGAACCCGGCTGCGTCGGCCGACGCGGCGAGTCGTTCGATATTGCCTGCGCGACGTGCGCCGAAGAAAAAATTAGGCCCTTCGACCATGTGCTGCGGCGCGAACCGCCCGACGAGAATATCTGCGATGAACTGATCGGGCGTGATGGCCAGGAACTCGCGGTCGACCTTGGCGAAGACCACCCAGTCGGCGCCGGCAGCCAGCAGCAGGCGTGCCTTCTCGCTGGGAGGCGTGAGTCGTAGCGGCGCGTCGAGCGGCCGGAGCACGAGGTCGGGCGGCGGCTCGAATGTCATCACCACTGCGGGTATGTTGTTTGCGTCGGCAAGGGAGCGTGCCATTTGGAGGATTCGCCTATGGCCGAGATGCACGCCGTCGAAGTTGCCGGCCGTCAGCACGCAGCCGCGAACCGCGTCCGGCAGCGAGTCCAGGCCCTGTAGAATCCGATCGCTCATGACTGCAATTCCGCCGCTTCTTTCATCGCAGCCGGCAGGGCTTCCAGAATATCGGTGGCGGTCAGCGACACCTGGCCGAGTTGTTCGGCGGCGATGTCGCCAGCGCGGCCGTGGGCCCAGGCAGCCAGGCAGGCCGACTCGAACGGCGCGAGCCCCTGGGCGAGCAAGGCCGCGGCCAGGCCGGTGAGTACGTCTCCGCTGCCGCCGGTTGCCATGCCCGGATTGCCCGTAACGTTTACGTAGATTCGCCTTCCGTCGGTTACGATCGTACCGTCGCCTTTCAGCAGCAGCGCCAGCGGCGGGCCCTGGATGGCTTGCTGGTCTGCCCATTCGCGGGCGGCCGCGACGGCCGAGCTCTCGCGATACGATTGGATCTCGGCGACTGGGATGCCCCGCAGGCGTGAAAACTCGCCCGGATGCGGCGTGAGGATCAGCGGGCAGCGGCGCCGGGCGGGCCAGCCTTCCATCTTCGCCAGATTATTAAGCCCGTCGGCGTCGAGCACGAGCGGCTTGGTGGCCTCCAGTGCGGCGCGGACGAGGTGTCGCTGGCCCGTGCCGGTTCCGATGCCCGGACCCACTGCGAGAACGTCGGATCGCCTGGCCGCATCGGCCATCTGGCGAGTGGCGGTTGGGGTCGGTTCGCCCGCGTCGTTGCAGGCAAGCGGAATGGAAGTCGCACACGGGCAAAGCACGGCGACCGATTGCTGGATGATTTTGGGTGCGGCGAAAGTCACCAGCCCGGCCCCGCCTCGCAAGGCGGCGTTAGCAGCCAGCGAAACCGCGCCGATCATTCCGCACGAGCCGCCCACCACCAGCACGCGGCCGTAGTCGCCCTTGTGCCCCGCCGATCTGCGGGCCGAAAGGGCAGGCCGTTCCGAGATGTGTTCGAGTTTGTCCGACATTGTTATTCCGCGTTGTTTCGCATTATTTCGCAAAAGCCGCGGCGGTCAGCCTTCTTTGTTGTCGGCCGACTGGCGGTTGATCAACGATGCAATGTACCCGCCGGCGAAGCCGTTGTCGATGTTCACCACCGACACGTTCGACGCGCAACTGTTGAGCATCGTCAGCAGCGCCGCCACGCCCTTGAAGCTCGCGCCGTAGCCTATCGAGGTCGGCACGCCGATAACGGGCGCTGCAACCAGTCCGCCGACGACGCTGGCCAGCGCACCTTCCATGCCCGCAACCGCCACGACTACCTTGGCCTGCTGGAGCACCTCATTGTGCGCGAGCAATCGGTGCAGGCCCGCAACGCCCACGTCGTAGTGCGTGGTGACTCGCTGGTTGAACGTCTCGGCCGTGATGCGAGCTTCCTCGGCCACGGGCAGGTCGCTCGTACCGGCAGCGACGAGCGCGATGTGGCCCGCAGGCTCCGGCTGATCGCCCTGCCGCAGCGTGATCGCCTTGGCCAGTTCATGATATTCTGCCGTTGGGAAGTCGGCTGCGACGGCCTGGTAGGCCTCCGGCTCGGCCCGGGTGGCGAGCACGTTATTGCCCATGGCGGCCAGCTTGGAGAAGATCACGCGGATCTGCTCGACGGTCTTTCCCAGGCAGAAGATCACCTCGGGAAAGCCGCATCGAATGCTGCGATGGTGGTCGATCGTCGCGAAGTCGGTCTGCTCGAACGGCAGGCGTCGCAGGCGTGCGATTGCCTCGTCGGTCTCCAGCCGCCCTTCGCGGACGTGCTCCAGAAGTTCTCTAAGTGTCTGTTCGTTCATATGGCAGTCTCATTGGCGGACGGTCGCGCGGGCCTCCAGGTCCATGCCCGCGAATTGTCCCATTCGGTAATAATGATAGCCCAGCGCCGCGATCATTGCAGCATTGTCCAGGCAGTAGGCAAGTTCCGGCAGTCTCAGCGTGCAGTTCAGTTGGTCGGCGAGGCCGGCGATGGCTGCCCGCAAGGCCGAGTTGGCCGACACGCCCCCACCGAGGATCAGCGTCTTGGCGCCGACCTGCTCGGCCGCCCGGCGAAGCTTGATCCGCAGCACGTCGACCACGGCGGCCTGGAAACTCGCGGCGATGTCGGCGATTTGCTGCTGGGAGAAATTCTCGATCCCGATCGGTCGGCCGGCCGTCTTCGATTTTTCGTTGGCGCCCGGCACGCCGTTGACGTGATACAGCACGGCCGTCTTTAGCCCGCTGAAGGAGAAGTTCAGCGGTTGGCCCTTCAGCAGCGAACGCGGAAAGGCGACCGCTTTGGCATTGGCGCCGTGGGCGATCCGGTCGATCGCCGGCCCGCCGGGGTAGGGCAGGCCCAGGATGCTGGCGACTTTGTCGAACGCCTCGCCGGCTGCGTCGTCGATGGTCGAGCCGAGCAGTTCCATCTCGCTCGGAGAATCGCAGTGATACAGTGCCGTGTGCCCGCCGCTGCAGATCAGCGCGACGGCTGGGTATTCGATCTGGTCGCAGTTGAGTGCGGCCGCGTTTGCGTGGGCGTAGATGTGGTTGACGCCGATCAGCGGAACGTCCCACACCAGTGCGAGCGTTTTGGCGGCCATCAGACCAACCAGCAGCGATCCGATCAGGCCCGGCTCGTTGGTTACGGCGACGGCGGCCACCTGCGACGGTTCGATACCAGACTCGCTCATGGCCTGGTCGATCACGGTGTTGATCGCTTCGATGTGGGCGCGCGATGCGATTTCGGGCACGACCCCGCCGAAACGGGCGTGCAGGTCGATCTGGCTGGCGACGACGTTGCTCAGCACCTCGCGGCCGTCGGCGACGACGGCGCAACTGGTCTCGTCGCAACTGCTCTCCACGCCGACAATGTACGTTTTGTCGCTCACTTGCTCTCCTGCCCGGCGGCTGCTGGTTGGGTCTGGCTAGCGGCCCGGCTGGCGGCAGCCTGGGCCAGTATGCTCCCCATCATCTCCGGATCGGACAACAATGCCAGTCCGCGTGCGAGTTGCCGATCGGCGACCAGGATTTCGTCTCGCAACGATTCGCCGGGGCGAGTGGCGGCTGCGGGCGCAGTTTGCGGCTGGGGTGCGGGCGAGCGAAGCAACACTTCGGCGCGAACTCGCAGTCGCCTCAGCGCATCGAGCGCCGTTTGAGGCAGAGGCAGTTCCTGGCCGGGATGGGGATCGATCCCCCACACGTCGCTTCCCGGCTGTCTGGTGATCGATCCGCCGGCTCCCACGAGCAGTTCGGAGGTGGTGAGGTTCACCTGCCCCAGAATTTCGTCCAGCGGAAACATGCTTTGCACGCAGCCCTTGCCTCGCGTCCGCGTGCCGACCAGCACGGCCCGGTCGCCCAGTCGCAGCGCCCCGGCGATTATCTCGGCCGCCGAAGCGGTGCGGGCATTGATCAGCACGACCATGGGGATCGGCGGAAACGTGCCGTGACCGGTGGCGACGTATTCATTGCGCAGCCCGTCTCGGTCGACCGAAGCGCCGATAACGCCTTCATCGAGAAACAGGTCGCACACTTCCTGAATGGCCGCAAGCACTCCGCCGGGATTGTCGCGCAAGTCGAGCACAAGCCCGCGCAGGCCGCCCAATTGATCGAGCGTGTCGCGCAGTTTGTTGCCCGTTTCGCCGATAAATTCACAAATTCGAACGTAAGCGACGCCTTCGTCTTCGTTCGCCCAGAAGGCCCACTGGCCCATGGCGTCGCGGCAGAGCCCTTGCACAGTTTCGATCGGGAATTGCCCGGGCGATAGCGAGAAGGTTCTGCGCCAGCCTGCGCCGCGTTCGATAACCAACTCCACCGCCTCACCGGGCGGCGCATCGAGCATGGCTTCGATTTGATCCAGCTCCATGGCGAGGATTTCATTGCCGTCGATCTCCAGCAGGACATCCCCGCCGATGATGCCGGCCTTGTGTGCTGGCGAATTCACCATAGGCCCGACCACCCGGATTTGGGCGTTGGTTTTTTCCAGTCGCAAGCCCAATCCGCTCGCCATTCCCCTCAATCGCGACTCGAACTGGGCCAGTCGCTCCGGTCCAACGTAGCTGGAGTATTCGTCCAGCGCCGAAACCATTCCCCTCACCGCCCCTCTCTGGAGGCGATTTGCGTCCACCGGCCGATAATAGCGGTTCTGGATCAGGCGATAGGTCGCTTCAACGCGGTCAAATTCGCTTGGGCGAGGCGCACCCCGTTGTCGGTGTCCGTTTCGCGTCGCCCACAGGGCTACAGCGGCGGCTACAAGAATCGCCGCAATCCAGATCAGATTCCGTTTGGGCATGGCCAGATGGTTTCCGCTTCGGTCCGGTGCTTCGGGCCGCAAGTTTCCCAGCGCAAAGAAAAATGGGCAGGGGCGGACTTGAACCGCCGACACCGTGATTTTCAGTCACGTGCTCTACCAGCTGAGCTACCTGCCCATATCCACGTAAAGTGAACGGGTCGCCTAGTGTATCATCGCCTCCGGGTGTGTCAACCCTTTGCAATGGTCCGGCGATGAATGCCGCTAATTATTTTGTTACTGGTCGCGCCTCGCCTGGTATCCGGTCCGCTGGCTAACGGATTTCCAGTCGAACCACAGACGGCGGGCGAACCATCTTTCGTTCTCGCCCAGGCCATTCATCACGGTTCGGCGGCCCGAGGCTTCATATTCTCCGGTGACGGCCGGCCTGAAGTCGATCCGCTGAATCACCAGCACCTGCTTGAGTGAGGGCAATTCCACAATTGTTACGGGGTTTAGCTTGGCCGGATACGGCTCGCCTTGCGGGGCGGGCTCGATATTCTTTGGCGCCAGGCTGAATATCGAGTTGACGAAGCGTTCCCGCAACTTCAGGGTTGGCAGCGGGTAGGTCGGCACGACAGACCAGCCGGACCTGAAAGGCCGGTCCAGAATAATTCGCTGCAGGGCTTGGACTTGATTCATTCGCCCCTGCATCAGTTGGGAAAGTACCTGCCGTTTGTTGGATACCATCATATGGCGAGCGATGGGGCCGATTGTTTCGGTGTCCAGTTGCAGCCTACTTGCCGCGAGGTCCAGCCCATCGGCCTGGGCGTTTCGTGCAAGTCGTATGGCCATCTCGCGTGCCCGCACGTAGGCCTTCAAGGTCTTTACGTCTTGGATTACCTGCTCGCGAACTACAGACGAATCGTGTGGCTCGCGAGTATTGATGGCCTTGGAAACCCGCCACAGCAGCCGGCCGCCCTGCTCGGTCGCGACGATCATCGGGCCGCCTTCTTCGTCCAGCTTGATCAGGACGGGCACTTCTCCCGATATGGGCAGACCCTCAACCTGAAACGCCACGGTGGGCAAAACCTGGCCACTGGTGTTCACACATCTCGACAGCAGCTTGTCGTCCCGCAATTCGAGCCTGGTGAGTGTCTTGGTTTGTCCGACTTGAATGGGGAACAGATTGACCTTTTCCCCCGTGGGGAAAATCACGTCGCCGATGCCTTCGCACATCGCCCAGTCGGTCTGGGGCCAATGCACCTGCTTGCTGATTTGATCGAGGGCGTCGCCCAGCGTGATTTCGTCCGCACTGACGGTGACTTTGACGTTGGGGTCGAGTTCGCCCTCTTCGCTCTGCCCGTACGGATAACAGATCGCCGTCAGGCCGGCATGGTCGGCCAGGGACTGCACGGCCTGAGCAATGGGCTGCTGATGGATCGCGACAGCCGACAGTTTGCGAGCGAGGATATCCTTGGCCGAGATTTCCATGCGGCCTTTGACCCACTCGTAAACACTCTGGTCGGGCTCGGCGATTTTCGCATATTCCTGTGCCAGGAATATCGCCTGTGACTGCACCCCTTCCAGCACGGCCGCTGCGACGCCTGGTTTGAGCTTTTCGATTACCTCGCTCTTGGCCTGGGCGAAGGTCATCGGTTCAGTGCGGTATTCGGTGGGAATCTCGGGCGGGGCGGTCGACGTGGCGGGCACATCGCCGGCCAGCGGAATGTTGCGAACGAATTCGTCGCCATGTGCGAGGTAATACCGACGTGCGTCGCTGTCGCTGGGCCTGGCCACTCGGGCGATGACGTCCTGGCGGATCAGCAGATACTTAATCTCAACCTTGTCTCGCTGTTCGTAGCCGAAACCGAACGGACCCTCCATGACATTGCGTGGAAAGTTTCCTTTGTATTTGGCGAAAAGCGCCTCGATTTCCTCTTCACTTGGTTCGGGGACATCATCGAAGAACTTGTCGGCCGGCACTCTGGCGGCCAGCACTTCGATGGTCTCGAACAGGTCGTGGTATTTCCGGCGTAAGACCGTCTCCGAGGCAGGGGCGTTCACCACCGACGCACTGTAGTGTCGCATAATCTTCAGCCAGGTCGCCAGCGCCTCGCGAACGAGCATTTCGGTCCGTCCTGGAGACTTCTCGCTCCGAGCCATGATCGCCCGGTATCCTTCGCTGCCGACAGATGCTCCGATCTGCTGGAAGAACGCGTCGATCTCCTCATCGCTCACTTCGATGCCTGCGTCTATGGCCTCCTTGCGCAGCATGATGTAGGATAACGCGGTGGTCTTTGGGTCGGCTGCGAAAGTGATGAATTCCAGATCGGTTGGCCACTGCTGCTGCATGATCCGCATCAGGTTGCCCAGACCGACCACTTTTGCCAGCAGTCTCACCTCGTTGGAGGCCTGCTCGAGTTCGCCTCGGGTGACGTCTCCATAATTAGAACCAGCCCATACTTCGGCCTTCGGGTTCTTGCTGGTCAGCATCTGAAAACCCTGGAAGCCAACAAGGAAGCTCACCATCAGTGCAACCATGACGATGATTACCATTTTCTGACGACGCCGGAAAAATCCAAGTGCCATTGCACAATCCTCTATCAATATCTGAACTGCTGGTTATGAATCGGACCGTCTTATAAATGCCTCAACGGATCGTTACTAATCGAACCGTTTTATAACTGCCTCAACGGATCGTTACTAATCGGACCGTCTTATAAATGCCTCAACGGCTCGCTACGAATCGAACCGTTTTTATAACTGCCTCAACGGATCGTTACTAATCGGACCGTCTTATAAATGCCTCAACGGCTCGTTACGAATCGAACCGTCTTATAAATGCCTCAACGGCTCGTTACGAATCGAACCGTTTACTATAAGCAAACGCATGGCTTTTGCAAGCAATCCGCATTGGGAGATTATGCGGTCGGCGAGGGGACTCAGCCCTTGATCACTCCCATCGGGCGAAGACGGGCGACTTTGTTGCAAAGGCCGGCGGATACAACGCACTCGACCACCGCGTCAATGTCTTTATACGCGTCGGGCTGTTCCTCGGCCAGGCCCGTCCGACCGCGCGATCGTGCGATAATGCCAGCTGCTGCCAATTCCTCGTCGATCCGTCTGCCGCGGGCCTTCTGGATGGCCGCTTTGCGCGAAAGCACACGCCCGGCGCCGTGACAGGTGCTGCCGAAACTGAGGTCCATCGCCTCGGCCCGCCCCACCAACACGTAGCTGGCCGTGCCCATGTCTCCGGGGATCAGCACCGGCTGACCGCACGAACGGTAAACGTCCGGCAGATCCCGGTGCCCTGGCCCGAAGGCCCGCGTGGCACCCTTGCGGTGCACGCACAATTTTTTGCGATGCCCGCCGACAGTGTGGGTCTCGATCTTGACGATGTTGTGGGCCACGTCGTACACCTGCCGCAAACCCAACGATTCGCTGGTCTGGCCGAAAAACCGCTCCAGCGTCTGGCGAACCTGCGTGGCCAGCAACTGGCGATTGCACCATGCGAAATTCGCAGCCGACCGCATAGCACCCAGATACCGCCTGCCTTCGACGCTCTCGACCGGCGCACAGACCAACTGCCGGTCAGGCAGTTCGATGCCGTATTTGCCCGGGGCGCTTCGCAAGGCCTTCAGCGCATCCTGGCAGACCTGGTGGCCAAGCCCGCGCGACCCGCTGTGGATCATCACTGCTATTTTGCCATAATCCAGGCCCATCGCCCTCGCTGCGCTGGCGTCGTAGATCTGCTCGACGTACTGGACTTCCACAAAATGATTGCCGGCGCCCAGCGTTCCGCACTGGTCGCGTCCGCGGGCACAGGCTGCGTGCGATACCTCGTCGGGGTCGGCGCCGGCCAGGCATCCGCCGGATTCGGTCGCCGCAACGTCGTCGGCTCGGGCCAGCCCGCGGCCAACCAGGTACGGCGCGCCCTGGGAGAGAATTTTGTCCATCTCGCGGGGTTCGAATTTGAACGGCCCGCCGACGCCCACCCCGCAAGGCACGTCGCGAAACAGTTGGTCGATCAGCGGCTTGAGTCGGCCTCGAACGTCCTGAACGGACAGGTCGCTTCGCAGCAGTAGAACGCCGCAATTGATGTCGTACCCCACCCCGCCGGGCGAAACCACTCCGCCTTCGGCGATGTCGGTCGCCGCGACGCCGCCTATCGGAAAACCGTAGCCCCAGTGGATATCGGGCATGGCCATCGAAGCGCCAACCAACCCCGGCAGTGTCGCCACGTTGGCCACCTGCGTCAGCCCGCCGCCGGAGATCACATCGCCAATCAGCGTCTCGCTGGCAAAAATAAGGCCGTCCACACGCATATTGGGCACACTCTGGCGGACAATTCGCCAGCGGTTTGCGTCTATCTGCTCGAGTTTGCCTCGGAACTCTTTGCTCATCACAAGTCCAATATTACCCGCCCGACCCAGCGATCGCCATCGCGGGCCACGCTAAGCTGATGATACGTCACCGCCTTGACCTCGGTGTGAAACTCATGCCTGGCCAGATCCACAGGCTCGCCGACCAACGCAGCGGACACGCTTCGTTCGTCGATGGCCAAGACGCAAACCGCTCCGACCAGAAAGTACTCGCTCTGGACCGTCACCAGCACCTTCGTCAGAAAATCAACCGCGAGGGCCTCGACGTCTTCAGCTTCGATGCGGACCAGCCGCCTTTGCATTGGCCTGCACCCCGACCGGCTGCAAATCACGTCGACAAGCCCCTCGGCGAGGGCTTCGAAAAGCTCCGCCAGCGTCTCGCCCCATCCGGCGAGCCCGACGTCGGCGGTGTGATCAAATGTCTCGCAATGCCTGGCCATGAAACACCCAGTTCATTCTATTTCTCTGGCAGCATGAACAAACCGCCAAAGCATACCCTTTTTGCCGTATTTTGCAGCATTTTGCGGCATGGAGAACAATAGTTCCTTGGCAAAATCGCCAACAGCCAGTATAATCGTCTGTTAGATACACTCGTCATTTTCAGGCGAAGCTCGCCAAGTATATACGTTTGGAAGGGCTGAACTTGATATATGACGGTACCGGAGGCTTTTGTAATTTGTGTAATTTGCAACACCGTAGGAGACAGCGTCTTAACGCCCGAGTGCTACCCGCCAACACGGCGGCATTGTTTGAGAGGAAAACAAGTATGAAGAATGCGTTCATTATTACCGCGATTGCTGCATGCTGCATCATTTCAGCATCACCGGCGTGGGGGCAGTCTGAATACGTAATCCAAATCAGCGTGGACGGATTGCGGCCGGATGCTATTACGGCGCTGGGCGCAAGCGGCGCGCCGAATTTCTACCGGTTCCGCACGGAAGGAGCGTTTACCGACAACGCCAGGACGGACTACAACGTCTCAAGCACCCTTCCGAACCATGCCGACATATTTACTGGTCGTGCCATGCTGGGCACAAATGGCCATAACTACTCGAGCAACGGCACGCCCGACCCCGGCGTCACGCTGGCAACGAACAAAGGCTCGTACATTGCCGGCTCGTTCGACGTCGCCCACGACAACGGACTGAGCACCGGCCTGTATGCAGGCAAGGAAAAGCTCATCCTGTTCGATCAGAGTTGGAACGAGACCAACGGAGCGCTGGACGTCACGGGTATCGATAACGGTCGAGACAAAATCGACCACTACTTCTACGAATACAACTCCACGTCGATCACGAACGCTTTCCTGACGGACATGCAGGCTGGGCCGCTGAATTATGCATTCGTCCATTTTCCCGATCCGGACGGAGCGGGCCATGGAAACGGATGGAATACGACGCCGGGCAGCGTCTACAGCAACTCGATCGTAACCATTGACGGACATCTCGGGACGATCTTCAACTTTATCGAAAACAATCCGACGATGGCCGGCAAGACGACCGTTATTCTCACGGCCGACCACGGTGGGGATGGAACCGGCCACGGCACGTACGATAGACCCGCCAACTACACGATCCCATTCTACACGTGGGGCGCAGGCGTTTCGGCAGGCGAAGACCTGTACGCTATGAACCCCGTCAGCCGACAGGACCCGGGCACCGGCCGACCGTCCTTTTCCGGCGCTCAGCCAATCCGTAACGGCGACGCGGGCAACCTGGCCCTGGATATGCTGGGGCTGGGCGCGATCCCCGGCTCGACGATCAACTCCTTGCAGAATCTGGAATTGGCCTCGTGTGACCTGGTGGCTGACATTTCACCGGACGGCATTGTCGATGGCGGTGACCTCGGTTTTATGCTGGCCCGCTGGAAGCCCTCCGAACCACTGGCCGACATCGCCCCGTTGGGCGCGCCGGACGGCATCGTAGATGGCGCCGACCTCGGTGCTCTGCTGGCCCGCTGGAAGAATACCTGCCCCGACGCAGCCCCGGCGCCCGTGCCGGAACCTGCGTCGCTGGCACTGCTGAGCTTTGGCGCCGTTGCGATGCTTCGACGCAAACGCTGAATCGCAGCCGAAAATTATGGAAGTCCTCCGCAATGCCGTAACCTGCTTTGTAGGTGAAAGCGATGGCTAATTATGACATTTGGGAGGTTTCCACAAGGCGGAGGTAGTATCTTGAAGTCCGCATACCACCCGCCAACACGGCCGCAAGACGACACTGTTTGAGAGGAAACAAGATGAAAAATACATGTTTTGCTTTTACAGTTTTTGTGTGCTGCATCATTTCGACATCGCCCGCGTGGGGTCAGGTTGAATACGTGGTCCATATAAGTGTGGACGGGTTGCGGCCGGACGCCATTACGACGCTGGGGGCGAGCGGGGCGCCTAATTTCTACCGGTTCCGCACGGAAGGCGCTTTTACCGACAACGCCAGGGTTGACCACGACTCAGGGAGAACCCTTCCGAATCATGTCGACATATTGACGGGGCGCCGCATACTGAGCTCCGTTGGGCATAACTATGAGGAAAATTCCACTCCCCCCTCCAATGTCACACTGGCGACGAACAAAGGCTCGTATGTCGCCGGCGTGTTCGACGTGGCTCACGACAACGGGCTGAGCACCGGCCTGTACGCAGGCAAAGATAAGCTCAAACTGTTCAATCAGAGTTGGAACGCGACGACCGGAGCGTTGGACATAACCGGCATCGACAACGGCCGAGACAAGATCGACCACTACTATTACAGTTCCAACTCCACATCGATCACGAACGCATTCCTGTCGGAAATGCAGAGTTCGCCGCTGAATTATTCGTTCGTCCATTTTCCCAATCCGGACTCAGCGGGCCATACGAGCGGATGGTACCCATGGCTGGGCACCCCATACAGCAACTCGGTCAAGACCGTCGACGGGCATCTTGGGTCGATTTTCAACTTCATCGAAAACAATCCGCTGATGGCTGGCAAGACGGCCGTCATTCTCACGGCCGACCACGGCGGGGCCGACAACGACCACGGCACCTCGAACATCGACAGTTATACGATTCCGTTCTACGTATGGGGCCCGGGCGTAGCCGCCGGGGCGGATCTGTACGACCTGAATCTCGCCAGCCGACTGGACCCACTCACATACCGCCCGACCTTCTCTCCTCTGGAGCCGGGGCAACCAATTCGCAACGGCGACTCGCCCAACCTGGCTCTGGAAATGCTGGGGCTGGGCGCGATCCCAGGCTCGACGATCAATAACCTGCAGGATCTGGAAGTGGCAGTGACGCCATGCAACCTGGTGGCCGACATCGCACCAGTGGGCGCACCGGACGGTATCGTAGATGGTGCCGACCTGGGCGCGATGCTGGCCCGCTGGAAGACCAACGACCCGCTGGCCGACATCGCCCCGTTGGGCGCGCCGGACGGCATCGTCGATGGCACCGACCTCGGCGCTCTGCTGGCCCGGTGGAAGAACACCTGCCTCACGCCGCCGCCCCCGGCCATTCCGGAACCGGCTACGCTGGCGCTGCTGAGTATGGGCGCAGTCGCCCTGATGCGACGCAAACGCTGAGCCAGAGATTTGGGGTGGCGGGGCTCCAGTCCCGCCACCTGTTCGTAAGCGATGAACGCGGTGGGACAGGAGCCACCGCGCCAAACTTTAATTTCCACAACACGGCTTGACAAGCAAGCCGTGCCACCCGTTATCAGTTGCTTTTACTTCTTCTTTTGTTCGATCCGAAATCCGAAATCCAAAATGGCTTTCATTTGTCGACTTCATAGATGCGGACGTAATCGTAGCTGGCCTTGGCGTGCCACGACCGCATCGCGAAATAGCCCGGCCCCAGCGGCTCTTCGGAATCGTTAATCAGCAAGACCGCCGTGCCGTTTTCGACCAGCACCATCTGTCGGCCTCGCTTTTCGATGCGGATTATGTATTCCTTGCCAGCCTTGGGAACGGCCGGGAAGTTGCGCCCCAACTCACCCCAGCCAGGATTGCGGCGGGCAATTACGAAGTGCGGATCGCTGAGGCGGTACCAAGTGAACGTGTAGCAGGGAATGATCGCTTTCTTGCCGATGTACTTATCGTACCAGCCGTCCCTTTCGGCGGTCGTGCCGAGCAGGTTGCCGCCGGTTCGTGTGGCGTTGAAGAACCATAGCAGGTTGCAGGGGCGTTTTTCGCCCGGGCGGGGCGAGTGGACCGTCACCGCCATCTCCGCGATGAAATCTTCGGGCAGCTTCTGCTTGAGCCACAGATTCTGGCCGCGCTTCTCTTTGAGGTCGGGCGTGACGAAAACTTCCAGCCGGCCGGCTTTGACCTCGGCCGAGCCAATGCCTTCGTGAATCCAGTTCGACAGATCGCCGTCAAAGTTATCCTCGAAGATCAGCTTGCCTTTGGTGGCGGGCTTGTAGCCGACCACGGGAATCATGCGCTGCGGAATAGCAACGATCTCGACGTCGTCGATCAGCAAATCTCCCTCGCTGCCTTGAAAGTGTAGTTCCAGCCTCGCATCGGCCACGCCTTGCGTCATGTCCGTGACCGACTCGAACTGCTGCCACGTGTCAGCCTTGGTCGGCATAGGGAATGCTCCGCCGCCATACCTCTTTCTACCTTTTTCAAAAAACGAATCCGTCCAGGTCACGCGCAGCCGGGCTTTCGACGGCGTCTTGCCGTCTCCCCCACCCTCGGCCAGTCGATAGCGACATCGAAACCACAGCCGCTTGTGAGAAAGTTTCTCGCTGGGCAAATCCAGCGACAGACTAGGCCCACGCTTAATACTGGGCTCAATCCGGCAGGCTTTCGTCCCACCTTCAGCCACGACCGAAACCCCCTCACTGTGCGAGGTCCACTTGCCCAAAGTCCCGGACTCGAAATCATCTTTGAGGATCACGAGTCGGCCTTTTTCGGGCGCCGCCTCTGTTGGGCAGCACGAATCGGCGACAGCGATTCCGACGCCGAAAAATGCGACCAGCAACCCGCAAATCACTCCAAGTGGTTTTATATGCATTGTTCCGTCTCCTCTGGTTTCAGCATGATTATTGCGGCCGCGACAGTCACCTCATCGGCCAAGCCAATTATGCTCTTCACTGTATGAGGTTACAACAACCCAATGCTGGCCCGGTCGCCTCGCTGCAGCATGAAACAGACAAATCGCCCGGCAGCCTATAATGGGTCTGTGCATCAACGCCGCCCGACGGCGAGATGCGGGGAGTTGTTTGAGACTGTCTCGATACATCCGTGGAGTCGCATTGATACAGACGGACATTGAGATAGCCTCTTAACTGAAGCTTTCAGCATAGGGAGATCGAGCCATGAACATGCCAAAGGTAACGCAATGCTCGGCGGAACAGTGCGCCTACAACACCGGAGAAATATGCCACGCGCTTGCAATCACTGTCGGCGACACGACGCATCCGATGTGCGATACGTTCTGCCCGTCGAGCATGCAGGGCGGAGACGTCTCCAGCACCGCAGGGGTCGGCGCCTGCAAGACGTCGGAATGCCTCTACAACGTCAGTCTGGAATGCCAGGCCCCGAGCATCCAGGTCGGCTGCGTCGGCGAGGAGGTCGACTGCCTGACCTATGACGCCAAATAACAGACCGCCGCCCGACGCCGCAGCGGTTTTTTGTGATTATTAATGACACGGCCAGTTCGCACCTGCACGCGAATTCAACGGGTAAAGGAGCAGACCATGACAACCCTGGACCTATTTTCCGACGTGAATCAGGTCGCCGATACGCAGAATATGACGGAACTGGAGAAAAAGCACCTGCCTGTCATCATGGCCCCCCAGACCGTCAAAGCCGACGAGCGATTTCAGGTCATCATCGAGGTCGGCAAACTGCATCCGCACCCCAACGAGCACACACATTTTATCGAGTTTATCGAATTGTACGCCGATCGGCTTTACCTGGCGCGGGTCGATCTGACGGCCGTCACGAGCTGGCCTAAGGTGACCTTCAACGTGTCGCTGCCGGCCGGGGCCAGAGAACTTCGCGCGTACGAGCGATGCAACCTCCACGGGGTATGGGAGTCCGCCAAGCCCATCACAGTGACTGCGTAGTGTTGCCTGACGATCGCGATTGAACGCGGAATGACAGTTGCTCCAGCGTGGCGGCCAGGTCTACCGCGCTGACGGCCACGTCGGGCGGTGTTTCCAGCATCGTTGGGGCGAAATTGAGGATACCCTTCACGCCGGCCCGGCAAAGGATGTCGGCGATGTTCTGGGCTGCGCTGACCGGCGTGGTGATCACCGCCAGTCGAACCCCGTGCTGGCTCACCACTCGCTCCAGTTCGCTGACGTGGCGCACCTGGACCTGGCCGAACTGTTGGCCGATTTTGTCTTCGGCAACGTCGAAGGCGCCGACCAGTTCGAAACCCTTGCTGCGGAACCCGCGATAGCGCAGCAGCGCCCGCCCGAGATCACCGGCGCCGACGACGACGACCCTCCACGTCCGGTCGGTGCCCAGAATATGACGCAATTCGTTGATCAGCGCGGCGACGTGGTAGCCGACGCCCGGCCGGCCGAACTGCCCGAAATACGCCAGGTCTTTGCGAAGCTGGGCGGCGGTGATGTGCAGGGACTCGGCCAGAAGCCGGCTGGAAACTTTCTCGACCCGGTCGCGCGCAAGATCCTCCAGGCTTCTGAGATACAGGCTAAGCCGCCGCACTGCCGGCTCGGGTATAGGTTGACTCTTCACTGAAAAGCCCTCTGTCGCACGGTCGCAAAGGCCCCGAGGGCCAACTGGCGACGAGGAAAATCATATCCTCCCGACCAAAGCCCCGTCAAGTGAACCCTGGCCCCCGGCAGATGAGCCTTGACAGCATGCGGGGCAAAAATCTACTATCCAAAGGATACAGAAGTTAGTGGAAAGGACTATTGTGCCCATGCGTAAGTATTCCAACGCGCCGAGATGCCTGGTGACGATCACTCTCGCACTGACGCTCGCCGTAGCGTCCGCAGCCGCAGCCCCACCGCCGCTGGACATCACTTCCTCGGGCGTGTCGGGAGGGCTCACTGCCTCGCAGCGATCCAGCGTCGAAACCAGACTGAAGTATTGGGCCGACCAGATTGCAGACGCAAACGATCCGGCCAAGGTGCTCGAAGCGCAAGTGGGAATTCGCGCGGACTTCAACCTTATCCGTGAGAGCGAGTATCAGGACGTGTTCGCGACCCTTGCGGTGAAAGTGCTCTCGCCGCTGCTGACCGGACAATTCAGCGAGAAGGACAAGCTGCGACAAGAGAAACTTGTCAACGTTGGCATCGCATTTTCAAAGATGCCCAGAGTCACCGTCGTGCCGGCGCTGAATATGATGCTCGCCCATAAACACGAGGCCGTGCGCTACCTGGGTTGGCAGGGATACCTGGCGGTCCGGCCGTTCGTTCTTGCCCGAAGCCCCATGGACACCCAAAAGATGTTCGACACTCTCGAAGCGGCCGCGGCGAAGGAAACCGTGCCCCCCACCGTGGGCGCGATATTCGAAGTGTGCAGAATCGCCACCGATCGTGGCGCTGTGATCCCGGCTGAGACGCTGACCATGGCCCGCAAACGAGCACAGACCATCCTCAAGACCAACTGGAAAAAATGGTGCCTGCGCATACTGTCGGGTGACATCGAGGCCAACCGCGCGTTCGAGAAGGGAATCGTCACGCTCCAGACACTCGCCCCCGCCAGCGCCGACAAGGCCGACAAGTTGCAGAGTCTTCAGCATCTGATCGACCTGGCCAAGCACGCCGCCGAGGCGTACGACACGGCCCAGACAGGCGGCAAGGTCTCCAAGGCCAACTCAATTTTGCTGCTGAGATGCGAGGTGGCGATCACCGAAATCTCTCAGAAGCGGCAGAACTTCATCACCGTAGCGTTGACAAAAAGAGGTGTCGAAGACCGCGGCGCGGCGGTGAGGATGGCTATTATCGATTGGGTGGATGCACTGAAAGACCTGGGCATAAAAGACCCGAAGATCGAACGGCCGGCTGCGAAACCGGCTGTGAAACCGGCTGCGACGCCGACTGTGACGCCGTAATAACGCCGCAATAACAAAAAAACAGGCTCCTTACCGCCCCAGGCTTCGGCCTACCATGTCTTACCCACGGGCGGGATAAAAAAGTGTAGCCCACGGAAGGGATTTCGAAGGCCAGATGCTCATACGACGGCTGTTGCTGGGACCGCTGGTGCTCTTGATCGCGTGGATGACCATTGCGTTCTTTGTGGTGCGCAGCGAGAGCACGGCCAAGAAAAAAGTCCAGCTCACCCTCGGCAGCATCGGCGAGCCGGACAACCTCAACCCCATCCTCTCGCAATCCAGATCAGCCAGTGAAGTCGAAGCATTTCTCTTCAATGCGCTGCTGAGTGTAGACGAGAACTACAATATCGAAGGTGACGTTGCAGAGAAATACAGCATGCGGCAAACGTCGACCGGTTTTTTCACTTCACCGGCCGACGCTCAAAAAGCGTACAAGCAACTCCAGGCGGCTCGCGATTTCTGGCCGGCGATGAAACTCACGTCCGTCCGAACCGACGGCAATCGACTGGTGCTCGAAATGTCCGGCGGCGACAATGAAATCGTGGCCGGCACGGGCTATGAAGAGCAACTGTTCAAAATCATCGACGCCAACCAATTGTTTGGCGTATCCGTCCTCACTATCAGCCACGACACCTCGGCCAAACTCGCAAACGGCAGCGATGCAACCACGGACAGCGTCAAGGCACGCCTTGAAGCATTGGCCGGTTCTCTGGAAAACGTTCGGGTCCACGAAGCGTTTGCGATCAACGATTCCCTGTTGAGCGTAACTGTGATCGGCGATGCTATTGCATTCCGCCAGGCACTTCCCGGCGCATTAACGGGGCTGAAGGAAGGCGACGAAGAACTCAAACCTGTCGGAGAGGTGATAGAATACCTCGACCAGGCGATGCTCAACGAGCCAGTCCTTGAGTTCAAATTGCGAACCGACGTTCGCTGGCACGACGGCGAGCCGCTGACATCGATCGATGCCGAGTTTATGTATCGCTCGCTGGTCGACCCGAACTATCGCTCGCCGAGGGCGGGCAGCTACTGGCTGGTCAAGGACGTCGAGGCGCCGGACCCAACTACCTTCATCGTCACCTACCGCCTGCCGTACGTCGACTGCCTCTATGACTGGATGGCGCCGATCATCCCCAGCCACATCCTCAAGGGCAAAGATGCCCAATGGTGGGCGGACAACTACAATTCCAAACCCATCGGCTCGGGGCCGTTCAAGATAGTCGAATGGAAGCACAACGAGTACGTCCGCCTGGAGGCCGATCCGAATTATCACGAAGGCCCGCCGTCCCTGCCGGCCGTGGTATTCCGTGTCGTCCCCGATCCGTTCGTCATCGAGATGGCATTCCAGGAAGACGGCTTCGACACCGCTCAGTTGCTCTACCACCAGGTCAAACGCTACGAAGCGGCGGGCGACAAATTCAAGCTGTTTCGCAGATGGTCCCGAGGCTACCTCTACATCGGCTGGAATCTCAAGAAGCCGCTTTTCGCCGATAAGAAGGTCCGCCGTGCACTGGCCCATGCGATCAACATCGACCAGATCATCGAGTACGTCTATAACGGCTGGGCCCGCCCATCCACAGGCCCGGTTCCCCGCGTGTACTGGTACGCCAACCCCAACATCAAGCGGATCCCCTATGACATTGAAAAGGCCAAACGGATGCTCACCGAGGCCGGCTGGACCGACAGCGACGGCGACGGCTGGCTGGACAAGGACGGCAAGACGTTCGAATTCTCACTGATCACCAACCAGGGCAACGTGATGCGGGCATTGATCCAGACACTCGTCCAGGACGACCTGAAAAAGGTCGGCATCAAGGTAAATACGGGTATCTATGAATGGGCTGTTTTCCTGAACAACTACATCCACGTGCAGCAATTCGATGCTTGTGTTTTGGGGTGGCTTAGCCCCATCACTTACGATAAGCAGGCGTTGTGGCACAGTTCACAATCCGATCCGCCGGGCTTGAATTTCTGCTCGTACGAAAACCCGGAAGCAGACCGACTGATCGAAAAAATCCGTGTGACGTTCGAAAAAGACAAACTCGAGAAAATGCTGCACCGTTTCGAAGAAATCGTTTACGAAGATCAGCCGTACCTGTTCCTGCTCGAGGGCATGCCCACCTTCGCCCTCTACAACAACCGATATGTGGTTCACCGTCCCGAAAAGGACGGCAACTGGATCACCGAAGAGGTGCGCAACACCGAGGCCGGCTCGAAAGGCTACGATTTCTACATGCCCTGGTGGGCGCCGAAAGACATGCACCCGACACTGACGCCGTAAGGCGCCAATTGAATCACGAACCATGCTGAAACTGATCGTTAATAGATTGCTGATCATCGCACCGCTGATGTTCATGATCACGGTGGTGAGTTTCCTGTTGATCAACCTGGCGCCCGGCGGCCAGGCTGCACTGCCCGGTGCTGAGATGAACCCAGGCATCAGTCCGCACGTGCAGAAAATGATCGAAAAGCAGTTCCACTTCGACCAGCCCCTGCACAAGCAGTACTACTTGATGATGCGTGACATGTTCACGGGCAAGTTGACCAGTTTCAAAGACAATAAGTCGGCCATCCGCAAGGTTCTCAGCCGAATGCCCGCCACACTCGCCCTCAGCGTAATGGCGTTTATTATCAGTTTCGGCGCTTCGATTCCGCTCGGCATCTACGCCTCCCAGAAAAAAGGCCGCTGGCAGGACCGCGCCGTAGGCGTACTGACCTTCGCACTGATCAGCCTGCCGTCGTTCTGGGTGGCCTACATGCTCGTGCTGCTTGTGGTGAAGGTTCTGCACGTACCTGTGCTGGGCACGAGCACGTTCGGTATCGAATTTTCCAACGTATTCACCCGCCTGATGGACATGACATGGCACGTATTTCTGCCGGCGCTGACGCTGTCGCTGGGCGGGATCGCCGTGCAAAGTCGCTACATGCGAGCGTCCATGGTCGAGGCGATGAACGAGGAATACATCCGCACCGCACGGGCCAAGGGACTGCCCGAATCGAAGGTAGCCTACAAGCACGCACTGCGCAACAGCCTCCGCCCGATCGTCACGTTTATCGGCTATCTGCTGCCTGCCTTTATCAGCGGGTCGGTGATTATCGAACAGATTTTCGCTTATCCGGGCATGGGCAGGCTGATGTTCCAGGCCCTGCTCGAACGAGATATGCCCATCATCATGGTTTCACTGACGATGGGCTCGGCCCTGCTGCTGGTGGGCAACCTGGTGGCCGACATCCTTTACGCCGTGGTCGATCCGCGCGTACGACCCAACTGACAGACCTATGACCCAGATAGACATGGCAACCGACACAGCCCCGGCGATGGCGCCACGCAGAAGCGTCTGGCGGCGATTCAAACGAAACCGCCCCGCCTACTGCGCGCTGATCGTCATGATCCTGCTGTTCGTGATCGGCATGGGTACCTGGGTGTTGGACGCGGCCGGTGTGCACTGGCCATCCGACCCGCGACAGCCAGACCCGCCGTCCAAGCTTCAGGCGCCGTCGCTGTCTCACCCACTGGGCACCGACGATCTCGGCCGCGACGTGCTAGCCCGCGTGCTGCAAGGCGCACACATCTCGCTGATGATCGGCTTCGTTGCGGTCGGCACGAGCCTAGTGATCGGCACGACACTGGGCAGCATCAGCGGCTACTTCGGCGGGTGGGCGGACATGCTCATCATGCGGTTCGTGGACCTTATGATGTCCATCCCACGATTCTTCCTGATCCTGACGGTGGCCGCCCTGGTCAATCCGAGCATCTGGTACGTTGCGGGCATAATCGGCCTGACCGGCTGGATGGGCACGGCCAGGCTGGTGCGGGCCGAATTCCTCTCGCTTCGTGAGATGGACTACGTCAGCGCCGCACGCGCAACGGGCGCCACGCATAGTAGAATAATCTTCCGACACATTCTGCCCAACGCCCTGCCGCCTGTGTTCGTCAGCGCCGTGCTGGGCGTGGCGGGTGCGATCCTGGCCGAGGCATCGCTGAGCTATCTTGGCTTCGGCGTCCAGCCGCCCGACCCGAGTTGGGGCAACATAATCTCCGGCGGCAAGCAATACATCCTCGACGCATGGTGGCTGATCGTATTCCCGGGCGTGGCGATTTTCATCACCACCATGGCGTTCTACATGACCGGCGAGGGCATCCGCACCGCGCTCGACCCGAAGGAAACCAAGCAGATATGAGTCGCGACGAGACATTGCTGGCCGTTCGCGACCTGCGAACGTATTTCGAGACCGAAGACGGCCTGGTTAAGGCGGTCGACGGCGTGAGCTTCCGCATTTCACGCAAGCAAATCTTCGCGCTGGTCGGCGAGAGCGGCTGCGGCAAGTCAGTGACTGCCTTTTCCATCCTGCGGCTGCTGCCCATGCCGCCCGCGAAGATCGTATCCGGCCGGATCGAATTGGAAGGTCGCGACCTGCTGCAACTCGGCCCCAAGCAGATGCGCCAAGTCCGCGGTGCCGAAATCAGCATGGTCTTCCAGGAGCCGATGACCTCGCTCAACCCGGTCTACACGTGCGGCAATCAGATCGTCGAGGCGATCCGCCTGCACCGCAAGGTGTCGGCCGGCAGGGCCAAGGAACTGGCGATCGAAATGCTCGCCAAGGTCGGCATCCCCGCCCCGGCCCAGCGGTTCAACGAATACCCTCACCAGATGTCCGGCGGAATGCGGCAGCGAGTTATGATCGCGATGGCCCTGGCCTGCGACGCTAAGCTGCTGATCGCCGACGAGCCGACAACGGCGCTGGACGTGACGATCCAGGCGCAGATCCTCGACCTGCTCAACGAACTGCAGGACCAGACCGGCCTGAGCATACTACTGATCACGCACGACCTGGCCGTGGTGGCCGAGACCGCCCACGAAGTGGCCGTCATGTACGCATCAAAATTAGTGGAACTGACCGGTTCGAAGGAACTGTTCGACAATCCGCTTCATCCGTACACGCACGGGCTGTTCCGGTCGCTGCCTCGCCTGGGCGAGCGGAAAGATCGGCTGGAGACGCTGTCGGGCTCCGTGCCCAACCCTCTGAACTTCCCGGCCGGGTGCAAATTCCATCCGCGTTGCCCGCTGACCCGCCAGCGAGCCGAACAGGCCGATTCGTCGAAGACCACGACGATCCGCATCAACAACGATACCGCCTGCGTGCTGGGCCGATGCGCCGGTGAAGAGCCGTCGCTTCGTGAAATACGCACCGGACACTGGTGCGCCTGCTGGGAAGTGGACGGCTATGAATCCGCCCCGCAAACCGACCCGAGTGAGTCGCCGTAAGTAATGCCAAAAAGTGCCAAGTAATGCCAAAAGATGTCAAATAATGCCAGAAGATGCCGAGTAGTGCCACGTAATGTCAAGTAGTGCCAAAGAATGCCAAATAATGTCTCAAGAAGATAACAATACGATTTTGAACGTTACCGGGCTCAAGACGCACTTCCCGGTTCGAGGCGGATGGTTCGCCAAGCAATACGTGCGCGCCGTCGACGGCGTGGACCTGACCGTGCAGCGCGGCCAAACCCTCGGCCTGGTCGGCGAGAGCGGATCGGGCAAGACCACCGTCGGGCGGTCCATCCTCCGGCTGATACCTACCTCGGCCGGGCGGGTCGTTTTCGACGGCCACGATGTCTTTAACCTCTCGCGATCGGCGCTGCGAAACCTGCGCCGGCGAATGACCATTATTTTCCAGGACCCGTTCGGCTCGTTGAACCCACGAATGACGGTGGAAGACATCGTCTCCGAGCCGATCAAGGTTCACGGCTTGGCGTCGCGAAAGGACCGTCGCATGTGCGTGGGGCAATTGCTGGAGCGCGTGGGCCTTTCACCCATCTACGCCAGGCGCTACCCGCACGAATTTTCCGGCGGGCAAAGGCAGCGAATCGGCATCGCAAGGGCACTGGCTTCCGTGCCGGACTTCATCGTCTGCGACGAGCCGGTCAGCGCGCTGGACGTGTCGATCCAGGCGCAAATCCTCAACCTGCTCAACGATCTCCAGAAAGAACTGGGGCTTTCGTACCTGTTCATCGCACACAACCTGGCCGTCGTGGAACATTTCGCCGACGAAGTGGCGGTGATGTATCTCGGCCGGATCGTCGAACGAGCCCCGCGCGACGCGCTGTACGATAAGCCGGTGCATCCGTACACGATTTCGCTGCTGTCATCCGTGCCGCGCCTGAAGCCCGACCGGACGCGACCCCGCATTCGGCTGCGAGGCGATGTGCCCTCGCCGATCAGTCCGCCACCTGGCTGCCCGTTCCATCCGCGATGCCCGCTCACCCGGGAAATTGCCCGCACCCTGCCGCCCAGCGCCACCACGCGCTTGCTGGCTGGTGACGAAGAAGTTCGTGTGGTCACCCGGTGCATGTGCGAAAGGCCGAAGCTCGTCCCCAGCGAATCCGACCCCCAGCACCTCCACGCCTGCCTGCTGCGCCAATCCGAAGCCTGAACCGTTTGCAATAATTTTGCGATGTGTGGCTCGGAGTCCCACCGCGATTAGGTTCCGACACAGAAAGGTGGCAGGACAGGAGCCCCGCCACCCTTAATCACTGGAAACTCGGCCTGGGCAACTTATCGCATTCGTTTGGCGGCTGCGGCGTCGAGAATGATCATGAACGTTCCCTGCGGATGAACCTGCGCTGCGGGCAGGTTGGTCTTGGCGGCCGGGTCATCGCCCAGCAGTCGCTCGGCGGCCTCGGCCTTGTCTTCGCCGGTGACCAGCAGCATTACGTTGCGAGCGGCGTTGATCAGCGGCAGGGTGAACGTCATGCGGTTGCGCCCCAATACGGGGATGAACTGATGTACGACGAGTTTTTCGCGTTCTTCCAATGCTGGCGTGCCGGGGTACAGGCTGGCGATGTGTCCGTCGCCGCCCATGCCGAGCAAAATGAGATCGAATATCGGAATCCCCTCGCCTTCGCACTTGAGAGCTCGCCGGACGGCGCGCTCGTACTCGGCCGCCGCTCCAGCCAGATCCTCGCGGTCCGCCGCCATCGGGTAAATGTTAGTTGGCGGTATCGGAACATGGTCAAGCAGTGTCCGCTGGATCATGCCGTAATTGCTGGCGACGTCGTCATGCGGCACGTCGCGTTCGTCGCCGAGGAATATCTCGGTCGCCGCCCACGGAACTTCTCCACTGCCGCAGGTAGCAGCCAGGTGTTGGTACAAATTGTGTGGGGTCGTCCCACCCGCCATCGCAACTGCACAGGCGTTGAAAATGTGCACTGATTCGCAGATGATGGACTTGACCAGCTCGGAAGCCACCGCGGTGGCCGCTTCGGGGGTATCTTCCACCAACACCTTCGGAGACGTTCGCAATTCGTCCATTGCCCTGTCCTCTTTCTGCAATTATCTATATTTGCCAGATCGGCTGCCAGTGCATGTATGGATTTAAAAAACCGGTCCATTCGCCTTGGTCACTCCCACTTTTCATATTGTCGCCTAAATGGGTTGCCAATGCATATATGGATTTAAAAATAATCGCTCCACTCGCCATGGTCATTTCCATTTTTCATATTGTCGCCTAAATGGGTTGCCAGTGCATGTATGGGTTCAAAAATAACTGGTCCGCCTGCTCCGGCCCCCACGAACCCGGGGCGTATTGCAGGAGCTTCGGTGCATCCGCATTTTCCCATGCGTATCGGATGCTGTCAATAAATCGCCAGCAGGCTTCGACTTCGTCGTCTCGAATGAACAGCGTCTGATCGCCTCCCATCGCGTCCAGCAGCAGATGCTCGTAGGCCTCGGGCGATGCCGACTCGAACGCCGAATGGTATTGAAAGTCCATTTTCACCGGGCGAAGCAGCATTCGTTGGCCCGGCACTTTGGCGTCCACCACCAGGGCAATGCCTTCGTCCGGCGTGATGCGAATCGCAAGTTGATTCGCGCCACGAACGTCGCAGCCCATCGAGGTGAACATCGCGATCGGCTCGCGCTTGAACACCACCAGCACTTCGCTGGCCTTGCGGACCAGGCGCTTGCCAGTCCGCAGGTAGAACGGCACGCCCGCCCAACGCCAATTATCGATGAAGAGTTTGACGGCCGCGTACGTCTCGGTCTGCGAGTCGCTCGCCACACCAGTCTCTTCGCGATAGCCCGGGCCATCGTCGCCTGCGGCGTACTGGCCGCGAACCGTCTGGACGGCGACGTCCTCGGACGTCATCGGGCGGATCGAACGAAGCACTTTCACCTTCTCGTTGCGGATGTCGCGGGCCTCCATGGCGGCCGGGGCTTCCATCGCCGTCAGCGCCAACAGTTGCAGCATGTGGTTCTGGATCATGTCCCGCAAGGCGCCGACACGTTCATAATAGCCCCCTCGCCGCCCTTCCATTCCGACTGTCTCGGCCGTGGTGATCTGAACGTGATCGACGAACTGCTGATTGAACAGCGGCTCGAACACGGCGTTGGCGAAACGGAAGATCAGGATATTCTGCACCGTCTCCTTGCCGAGATAGTGATCGATCCGGCAGATTTGCGATTCGTCGAACACATCGAGCAGCGACTCGTTAAGTTCGCGCGCTGAAGTCAGATCGTTGCCGAACGGTTTTTCCACCACCAGCCGAACGAAGCTGCCCTCACTTGCCGACTGGTTCATCCCCGCTTCGCCCAGTCTGCCGGCCATCGTCGCGAACAATTGCGGCATCATCGCAAAATAGAACACGCGATTACCACCCGTGCCGTAGGCCTGGTCCAACTCGGCCAGTCGATCGCGCAGGGTTTCATACTCGCCTTGCTCATCGGCGTGGGTTACGTGGTAGTGCCACCGCCCCGCAAATTTCTCCCAGATTGACTTATCGACGGGTTGCGAGCGGGAGTGGGCCGCGATGGCCTGGCCCATTTCATTGCGGAATTGTTCGTCGCTGCGAGGCCTGCGGGCCACGCCAAGCACGGCCGTGTTTTCACTCAACAGCCCGTCGCGATAGAGATTGTACAAAGCTGGAGCGATTTTGCGGGCGGCGAGGTCGCCGGTGGCGCCAAACAGGACGAACACGCACGGCGGCGCACTGGCCGACTCAATGAAGCTACCGCCCAAAATGTCGTTACGCAACGCCATAATTTCACCCCATCGCTCGCAATGGTACGACACCGGCGGTGGGTTCTCAAATCATTCTAGAAGCTAATATCAGTTGCGGAGGGATTGAATTGGCGCGGGAATGCGCCCGCCGAAGTGGATAAACGCTTCGGAAGCGCCGGGGCTGTTGACTGGCATGACGACGGCCGTGCCGAAAAGTCCGCCGAATTCGACCTTATCGCCCGCCTTCGCGCCGGGTATGGGTATCAGGCGGACCGCGGTGGTCTTGTAGTTCTGGACGCCGATTGCCATCTCGTCGGCGATGATCGCCGCGATGGTTTCCTCGGGCGTGTCGCCCGGCACGGCCACCATGTCCAGCCCGACCGAGCATACGCTGGTCATCGCCTCGAGCTTTTCCAGGCTGAGATGCCCAGCCGCGACCGCTTCGGACAGTGCAGCGTCTTCGCTTACGGGGATAAACGCGCCCGAAAGCCCACCGACGTTGCTGGAGGCGAACGCGCCGCCCTTTTTCACCGCGTCGTTGAGCAGGGCCACCGCCGCCGTCGAGCCGGGCGCTCCAATTTTGGCGATGCCCAGAATCTGGAGAATCTCGCCGATACTGTCGCCCACCTGCGGCGTCGGTGCGAGCGACAGGTCGACGATGCCGAAAGGCACGTCCAACGCGGTCGCAACTTCGCGGCCGATCAGTTCGCCCACGCGCGTCACGCGGAAGCTGGTGAGTTTGATCTCCTCGGCCAGGTCGCCCAGGGTCAGGTTGTCATCGAGTTGCAGCCGGCGTTTCAGCGCGCTGCACACCACACCCGGGCCGGATACGCCGATGTTGATGATCGCTTCCGGCTCGCCGGCGCCCATGTACGCCCCGGCCATGAACGGGTTGTCCTCGGGAATGTTGGCGAAGACGACCAGTTTCGCGCAGCCGAAGCCTTTCTGCTCGGCCGTCGCGTCGGCGATGCGAAGGATGATGTGCCCCATCTCGTGGATGGCGTCCATGTTGATCCCCGCCTTGCTTGCCGCCACATTCACCGAAGCACACACACGCTTAGTTCGGCTGAGCACTTCGGGCAGCGATTCCATCACGACCGCGTCGGACGGGGTAATGCCTTTATGCACCAGCGCGGTGAATCCGCCGACCAGGTCGATCCCGCAGGCCTCGGCCGCGGCGTCCAGCGTCTGGGCAAGTTGCACCGCAGCCGCATGGCCGTGTCCGGCCAACAAAATCGACGCCGGCGAAATAGCCAGCCGCTTGTTGGTCACCGGAATGCCGTACTTGCTCCCGATGCGGTTGCACGTTTCGACCAGCCGACTCGCGCGCGAAACGATTTTTTCGCGCACCTTCCGGCAGAGCAGGTCCACGCTCGGGGCCGCACAGTCGTTGAGGTTCAGCGCCAGCGTGACGGTTCGCACGTCCAGATACTCGCTGTGTAGCATCTGCACCGTCGAGAGTATTTCGTCTGTTCGAAGCATGATTATCTAATCCTGTGTTTTAGCGTTCCTGTTGTTGACCCAGCAGAGCCAAGGCTCTGCTCGCACATAAATATCTAATCAGTACGCGGTGGGACGGGAGCCCCACCGCGCTAAGCATATGCAAGGCCGTCTAGTGCGGGAGTCTCAGTTGATTGGTCGCCACAAAGATGTTTTCGTGTTGCAGCCGGACGGTGAACTCCAGTTCCTTGCCCATTTCTTCCAGCTCTGCCTGGAGCATGCCGATGTCCCACTTGGCGGGCACTTCCACCTGGCTGATCAGCACGAAACTGTCGCCGCTGCGCTCGCCGTAGAGATCGACGATGTTGATATCTTTGCCGGCAAGATATCGGCTGAAGTGCAGCACCACGCCCGGCCGATCGGCGCCGGAACAGGTGACCACGAATGTTTCCACCTCGTGCGGCGTCTTCTCCCATTGGGTTGGAACGAGCTCCCGAGCGACCACCTGCAGATCCGACCCGCCCGGATGCGACTCGTGGACCATCTCAATTATTTTCGTCGGGTCGACCGCCTCGGGAAAACTCACGATCATGATCAGCGTGAAATAGCCACCTATGACGGTCTGGCTGCATGCGTCGATGTTTCCGCCCAACTGCTCGACCGCAGTGCCCACGGCCGCCACGATCCCAGGGTGGTCGTCACTCAACACGTCCAGTACGTATTTATTGTCGAATTTCGTGCTCACAATATTCCGTCCTCAAGAGTTGTCGCCGATATTACACTCACGGCTCGCCGGGGGGAAGTTTTTGCCATGTTTTCTTCGATAGCCAACTATAGAACCCGCCCGGCGAGTATGGCAAACTTGCATTTATCCGCACCGTCGGGTACGCAAGAGCATTGGCGATTTTATTACGACTCAAGGAGTAACCAATGAGCCAACAATCGCAAAGTAAAGAACTTGAGATCCCCTACTCCTCCGAAAAATTATACAGCGGCGACCGGCACGACGGCGTGCGTCGCAACCCGTGGAACGAGTTCGAATGCGGCGACCACTACGCCCGCGCCATGTCCAGCTGGTCGCTGCTGCTGGCGCTGAGCGGGCAGCGATACGACGGACGAAATTCCGCGTTGACGTTCCGCCCTGCGATCTCGCCCGACGATTTCCGCTGCATGTACACCGCCGCCGACGGCTACGGCATGGCCGCTCAGCAGTACGCACAGAGCAAACTCAAGATCCGCGTCGATTGTCAGGGCGGGCAAGTCGACCTCAAGGCCATCGAGCTAACCTGGCCACGGAAGCGCGTGCCCGCACGGCTGGCCCTGCGAGCCCGGCTGAACGGAAAACCCATCCCAGCCGACCTGCAAATCGACGGCGGCGCGTTGAAGGTTGAACTCGCCCGGAAAATCCGCTGCCGGACCGACGACGCACTGAGCCTTTCGATATCGCCGGCCGGCAAGCGCCAACGATGATTTGATGTATGTGACCGCCCCGCCTCCGTGTAGAATGATCCGCACATGGAAGAGTCGCTTACAATCCGGCCGGCACGAGTCGAAGACGCACCGGCAATCTGCGATTTGGTCAACTATTACGCCGAGCGCGGGCGCATGCTGCACCGCAGCCAGGAAAGCGTCTACGAGTCGCTGCGAGAATTCATCGTCGCCGAGAACGCATCGGGCGAGGTGGTAGGCTGCGCGGCTGTCGACATCTTCTGGGGCGATCTGGCCGAGGTGAAATCGCTGGCCGTGCGAGATGACGGCCGAGGCCAGGGCGTCGGCGGGCGACTGATTCAGTTCGCCATCGAAGACGCCCACAAGTTGGGCATCAAGAAACTTTTCGCCCTGACGTACGAGAAAGAGTTTTTCGACCGGCACGGCTTTGAGGTCATCGACCGCGACACGCTGCCAGAAAAGGTCTGGCGGGAATGTCTCGTCTGCCCCAAGGCCGAAGCCTGCGACGAAATCGCCATGCTGCTTTCGCTATGAATAAAGTTGGACCAATAATTCGCCTGCAGAACGTTCGGAAATCCTTCGCCGGCCTGTGCGTGCTGGACGGGGTGAGTCTCGACGTCCATCCGGGCCAGACGACCGTGATTATCGGCCCGTCGGGCTGCGGCAAAAGCGTCCTGCTCAAGCACATGATCGGCCTGCTCAAACCCGACAGTGGCAAGGTGTTTTTCCACGACGACGAAATCTCCGCGATCCGCGAGCGGCACCTGGGGCCGATCCGCAGGCGGATGGGTTTTCTCTTCCAGGGCGGGGCGCTGTTCGATTCGATGACCGTCGAACGAAACATCGTCTTCCCGATGGACGAGCACAACGTCGGCACGGCCGAATCGCGAAAAATGCGGAGCGACGAGGTACTCGCACTGGTGGGGCTGAACGGTATCCAGCAGCGTTATCCCGAAGAGCTGTCCGGCGGGCAGAAAAAACGCGTCGCGCTGGCACGGGCAATCGTCCTCCAGCCGGAAGTGATTCTCTACGACGAGCCGACGACCGGGCTGGACCCGATCCGAGCCGACCTGATCAACGAATTGATCCTCAAACTCCAGGGCGTGCTGGGAACGACTGCGGTGGTTGTGACGCACGACATGGCGTCGGCCCGCAAGATCGGCGATCGGATCGTCATGTTGCACGAGGGTAAGTTCATCGTCGACACGACACCGCAGCAACTGGACGAGGTTGACAATGAGGTGGTGGCCCGGTTCGTGGAAGGCCGCGCCAGCAGCGAAGAACTTGCCGAATTGGAAAAAGGCGGCCTCGGCGCCGCTACCTGATACAAGCGGAGACTCTGATGAAAGAAAACGCTCGAAACTTTGCGGTGGGCCTGACCGTGATCGCCGCAATGGCGGTCCTCGGCGGAATGATACTGGTGTTCACCGGCCTGCCCGGAATGTTCCAGAGAGGCTATCCGCTGCACATCAGTTCGTACACGACCCACGGCGTGAACTCGGGCGACATGATACATTTCGGCGGCATGCCGATCGGGCGAGTCATCAAGATCCGCTTCACCAACGCCGACAACCCGGCCGAGGGCGTCACCTTCGAGGCCAAGATCAAGCACGGCGTGAAGCTGCCCGGCAATTGCCTGGCGTATTTCTTCGGCCGAGGGATGATCGGCGGAGCGTATATCGGCCTCAAGGCCGACGGCCCGGCGCGAATTCGAGACGGCAAGGAGTTGGAATTGCTGCCGACCGACGGCTCGATAGTCATGGAGGGCAAGTTTGTCGGCCACGAACTGATCCCGTCCGAGCTGACCGACGCGATGAAGAGCATCTCCAAGCTGGCCGAAAATCTCAACGCGATTATCGCCCCGCCCGAACCGACAGACGTCCCTGCAACCACACCAGACGAACCGGGCGCACCTGTCGAAACCCAGCCGGCAGCTGCCGGGCTGAAAGGCACGGTCGAAAAACTCAACCTCACACTCGACGCGCTGATTACGGTCATGGGTGACGTGGAAAACCAGAAGAATATCAAGAGTTCGCTGGCGAATCTTTCCAAGGCGACGGCCGCGGCGACCGAGGCGATGGGGGCGATCAAGAGCTTCGCCGAGGAGGCTCGCAAAACCGCCATCGACGCGCAGGCAACCGCCAAAGACTTCTCCAAACTGGCTGTGCATTCTCAGAAAACGATCGACGACCTGGCCGGCAAGCTGATCGAAACAGCCGGGAGTGTTTCCAAACTGATGGCCACCATCAACCGCGCGGCGACCAAGATCGACGCTGGCGAAGGCACGGCCGGCAAGTTGATCAACGACCCGCACCTCTACCACAACCTGCTCGATGCAACCGGCCAGTTGAACGAACTCTTGATTGAAATGCGCCAACTGGTCAAAGTGTGGAAAGAAGAAGGCGTGGAACTCAAGCTGAAGTAGCCCACATGACGATTGCAGCAGGCGTGATTCGAAACCGATGGTGGATTCTGGCGGCATGGACGGCTGCCGTGGTCGCCCTCGCGCTGTTCGTCCCGCAGATCGACCCGTCGGCCAACGAGCAGCAAAGCCTCCTGCCGGACGACACGCCCTACGGCCAGGCCGTCGCGGCGATGTGGGAATCGTTCCCGCGGAACAACTGGCTGAGCGAGGCAGTGGTGGTCTTCGAGCGGAAGCAAGGCCCGCTGACCGTTGCAGATCTAACCGCCATCGAACGCATCGCGGCAAAGTTGCGGCATCCCAGCGACGCAGCCGACTCGGCCGACCTGCTCGACGTGAACGTTCGCTCGCCTGCGTCGATCCCGATGAAACCCAACCCGCTGAAAAGCCCCGCCGGCGAAAACGGCCAGGCCGCGCTTATCAAGGTGGGCATCCCGGCGAATTTCATCACGCTCCGGTCGTATCGCGTGGTGGATCATATTCGCAGGGTGCTCCGGGCCGAGCCGCGACCGGACGGGCTGAGCGTAGCCGTTACCGGATCGAGCGGGTTCGGGCACGATTACGCAAACGCAGCACGTCGCAGCCATACCCACACGCTCTACGTCACGCTGGCGGCGGTGATCATAATTCTGCTGGCGATCTACCGGGCGCCGATCGCGGCGCTGGTTCCGCTGGTCGCAATTTCGCTGGCGGCGTTTGTCGCACTGCGCTGCCTCGCGTTGGGCCAGTACGTAGGCATGCACGTTGGCACGGCCGAGAATATCTTCGTCGTCGTGCTGCTGTACGGGGCGGGCACGGACTACTCGCTGTTCTTCCTGAGCCGCTTTCGCGAATTTTTGGATGATGGCCTGCCCGGACGGCAGGCAGCAAGCTTGGCGCTGAAGAAAACCCTCCCTGCGATATTGGCTTCGGCGGGCACGGATACAGCGGGGCTGCTGATGCTGTGCTTCGCCGGCTATGGCGTGTTCCGCACGACCGGCCCGGCCGTGGCGGTCGCCCTGCTGGTGGCGCTGGTCGCCGCAGTGACGCTCGTGCCGATCGCGGCTGCACTGGCCGGACGCTGGATGTTCTGGCCGGGCAAGATTGGCGCCGGCCAGGCCAACAAACTGCCCGGCAGCGGGCGCCGCAAATTCTGGCCCAACCTGGCCCGCCTGGTCGTCGCCCGCCCGGGTGCTGTGCTGGTGGTTTCGCTGATGATCCTGGCCGTCCCGGCCATTCAGGGCATGAGGCTGACGTGGGTGTACGACACGCTGACCGAACTGAAACGCTCGCCCGGCGGCGATATTGTCGGCAGCGCCACACTCGGCGCCGAAACCGCTCAAAGACACTGGCCAATCGGTGAAATCGCTCCGGTGCAATTATTGATTCGCCCCGCCAAGGCGCTCAGCGAAAGTCGATGGGACGCACTGTGCGGCAAGCTGACCGGGGCGCTGTTGAAACTGCCAGACGTTTCGGTCGTCCGGTCGCTCACCCAGCCGGTGGGCCAACCGCTGGAAGGCCTGGCCGGAGCGATCTTCAAGGCAGCCGGCGGCAACGAAATTCGCAGGGAATACGTCAGTGACGACCGTCGCGCCATGCGCCTTGCCGTGACGGTCGATCATCCAGCCTTCTCTCTGGAGGCGATGGAAGCTCTCGGCCGGGTACGCTCGACTGCGGACAACGTGCTCGCCCAGGACTCGCTCGACGCAAAACTCCACCTGGCCGGAGCGACGGCGGAGATGATCGACGTCCGCCAGGTCACGCAAGCCGATTTCGTGCGCGTGGCGTTCCTGTCGCTCGGAGTGATCTTCCTTATGGTGTTCGCGCTGGTACGCGACGCGATTCTCTCGGCCGCCATGGTAATCTCGACCGTCATAAGCTACTTCACCACGCTCGGAATTTCGTATTGGGTGTTCTCGGTGATTCTGGGCGAGGCCGGGCTGGACTGGAAGGTGCAGGTCTTCCTGTTCGTCGTGATGGTGGCCGTGGGGGTGGACTACAACATTTTCCTGGCCTCGCGTCTGGCGCAGGAAGCACGCAGGCTCCCGCACAAACTCGCCGTAGCGCGGGCGATCATCCACACCGGGCCGGTGATTTCATCGTGCGGGCTGATCATGGCCGCAACGCTCGGCAGCCTGATGGCGGGCGACCTTACGTTGTTTCGCCAACTCGGATTCGCACTGGCGCTTGGCATGCTGATCGACACGTTCGCGATCCGGCCTCTGGTGCTGCCGGCGTTCGTCACGCTGACCCGCCGCACCGGGCGAGCGCCTAGACTCGGACACTGACTCCGGCCGGATTGACTCAGCCCGCACGATTCGATACGCTTGCAATCTGTGTTATCGAGACTACACGGCTTGACGAGCAAGCCCTGCCGCCCTCCATCGAAACTTGAATGCGGTTTCAGGAATGGGCTGGATCTACTGATGGGAAGTTCCCATGCACCGAATACAAAAAATGCACCAAATACAAAAAGTGATCGGAATCACAATCCTGATGGCGATCACACTGGTCGGCTGCGAACCCTTAACGCTCGGCCGCGGCAAACCGAAATCCGCACCGCTCGCCACGCCCATTCCCACGTCTCAGCCGGCTGTTGCAACGGACGACCCACCGCCTGCCACAGCAGATGCTGCCGAGGCGAACCCAGCCCCCTCGCCGGTCGAGACAATCGATACGTACGAGGCGGTCGACCGCGGGCCGGTCATGGCCAGGATCAACGGCCGGGAAGTTTACATGAGCGAATTGCACGAGATACTCGTCCGCGCCCACGGACTGCAAGAATCCAGGCAACTGATCGCCACCGAACTGGTCAACCAGACCGCCGAAAAACGGAATCTAACGGTCAGCGAGGACGAACTTGCCGCCGAACACACACGAACGCTCGGAGAAATCCTTCCCAAGGATGTCACAGCCCCCGACCAGCGCGAGCGGCTGCTGCAGCAACTGATGGCCAAAAGGAATTACACACCCCAGCAATGGAAAATGTCCATGCGCCGAAACGTATTGCTGGACAAAATCCTGAGCCCTTCGATCAAGATCAGTGAAGACGACCTGACAGCCGAGTTCTCCGCGCAGTACGGCCGCAAGGTCGTCGTCCGCCATATCGAAGTGCAATCGTCGCCGGCCGCCCAGGGCATTCTCCAGTCGCTCCGCAATGGCGCGAGCTTCGAAACGTTGGCCAGGACCAATTCCAAGAGCCCCTTCGCCGAAAACAGCGGCCTGATGCCCCCCATCGGCCCGCACGTCCGGCAATTGCCCGATGCTTTGCGAGACGCTGCCATCGCGATGACCAAATCCGGAGAAATATCCCCACCAATTCAGATCGGCAGCGGCTTTCATATTTTGAAGCTGGAACGGGTCATCAAAGCGAAAGAGGCGAACTTCGAAGCGATGAAAGTAAGCCTCACCGCCAGCCTCCGCCGCAAGAAACTGCGAGACCTCCGGCCGCGAATGCTGGCCAAAATGATCCGCCTTGCCGATATTGAATACGTGGACCCGATTCTCAAGGCCAAGACTTCGCAACCCTCTTTGGACAAGCGACCGTGACAGATGACTGGACAATCGACGTTTCGCAGCGGATTTGCCGGCTTCCGCCGTATCTGTTCGGGCAGATCAACAACCTGCGCGACCGCAGACGCCGCGAAGGCGTGGACATTATCGACCTTGGCATGGGCAACCCGCACGACGCCCCGCCCAGCCAGGTGATCGAAAAACTCTGCGAGAAGGCCCGCGACGAACGCCTGCACGGGTACAGCCAATCGATCGGCTTGCCGAACCTTCGCGGCGAAGTCGCCAAGCTGTACAAAAAACTCTACGACGTGACGCTCGACCCCGAGACCGAAGTCATCGCCACACTGGGCTCGAAGGAAGGCTTCTCGCACATGTGCCTGGCGCTTATGGGCCCGGGCGACACGGCCGTGGTCGGTGATCCATACTTCCCCATCCACGTCTATTCGGTGGCTCTGGCGGGCGCCAACGTTATCAACGTACCGCTCGGCAACGACGAAAAATTTCTGCAGCGCGTGGCGTACGTAGCGGAGCACCTCTACCCCAAGCCCAAGCTGCTCATCCTCAACTTCCCGCACAACCCAACGGCCATGACGGTCGACAACGTGGACTTCTACAAGTCGGTGGTCGAGCTGGCCCAGCGAGAAGGCATTATGGTGATTCAGGACTTCGCCTACGGGCGGAGTTGCTTCGACGATTACAAGGCGCCGTCGTTCCTCCAGGCACCGGGCGCCAAGGAAGTCGGCGTGGAATTTTTCACGATGTCCAAGCCCTACAACATGGCCGGCTGGCGAATCGGTTTCTGCGTGGGCAACTCGGAGATGATTCGCGCCCTGTCGATGATCAAGGGCTATTACGATTACGGCATTTTCGCGCCGATCCAGATCGCCAGCATCATCGCCATGCGGGAATGCGACGACGACGTGGACGCTCAGGCTCTGGTCTACCAGAAGCGCCGCGACGTGGTGGTCGATGGGCTTCGCCGTATCGGCTGGGAGGTCGAAAGCCCTCGCGCCAGCATGTTCGTCTGGGCGAAGGTCGCACCCAAGCACCTCGCCGGTGAGGGCAGTATCGATTTCGCCATGCGAATGATCGACGAGGCTGAAGTGAGCCTCGCACCCGGCCGGGCCTTCGGCGAAAACGGCGAAGGACACGTTCGAATCGCCCTGGTCGAAAACGAGCAGCGACTGCGGCAGGCCATCCGCCAGCTCGACCGCGCGCTGAATAAGGGCATCAAGGCCCCTTCGGCGACGAAGCTCAAAAAGCAGCGTAACAATGGTAACGACTCCTGATTGACTGCGATTACACTCCACTGCGTATGGATTGATCGGCGCGGATTGGGTAACATTCCTTCATGCTCTTTCGGCGGTACGGAACATTCACGGGCGGCATCGACTTGCCGGATGAAAAGCAGGCGACGCAGGACCGGTCCATAGAACCGACCCGGCCTGACGGGCCGCTTCTTGTCCCGCTGGCGCCGTGCGGAGCCGAGCCGGCCAAGCTATGCGTTGAAGTTGGCCAGTCCGTCGAGCAAGGCCGGCAAATCGCCACCTCTCCCGGGCCTACCGGCGTGGACGTGTACTCTCCGGTCAATGGCACGATCCGCTCGCTGTCCGTTTGCCAGGTAGCGGCGGGCGATCGGTTCGTACCCTCGCCGGCCGTGGAGATCGAAGCCGACGACGAAATCTTCGTCCCCGAAAGGCCGCCACAGCGGTTCGAATGGCGTGTCGCAGCCGCGGCCACTCTGCGAGAGCGGATCGCATCCGGCGGGCTCACCACCAGCCGGCGCCCCGCCAAGCCGCTGGCGCTATGGGTCGAACACGCCCGACGCCCGTGCAGGCTGCTGGTCGCCAACGCCATGGAAGGCCAGCCCTACGTCACGTCGACTCATCGCATGTTGATCGAATTCGGCGAGGAAGTCATCTGCGGACTGACGATCCTGGCCCGGGCCATCGAGGCGTTCGAGGTAGTCATCGTCGCCGATTCCAGGCGAACCGGGGATTATTCTCCGATCGTTTCGCCTGCGAGCAAGCATGGCATTGCCCGACTGGCCTTGCCGCACAAGTACCCCACCGGCGCCGAGGCGATCCTGGCCAAGGTGCTGACCCGACAGGAAATGCCCCCAGGCGGAACCACCATGGACCTCGGGGTGGCCGTGATCGATCCTGCCACCTGCCTGGCCGTGTATCGCTGGGTCGCCTGCGAGACGCCGCCCACCGGGCGCGTGGTAACCGTCGCCGGCCCGAACGCCCGCAAGTCAGCAAACCTCTGGGCGCCGTTCGGCATGCCCTGCAGCGCCCTGGCCGGGCCGTACGAAATACCACTCGTACACAACGGGCCGATGGTAGGCCTGCCCTGCCCGCCGGACGCGGTCGTTGGCCCCACCACCGACGCCGTACTGGCGTTGGAGACCCCGGTCCCGCCTCCGCCGACGCCCTGCATCCGCTGCGGATGGTGCACCGACCACTGTCCGGCGCGGCTGAACGTTGCGGCCCTGAACGACGCATTCGAGTTGAGCATGCTCACCCGAGCGGACCAACTGATCGCGCTAGCCTGCGTCGAATGCGGAGTCTGCACGTACGTCTGCCCGGCCAGGCTGCCACTGAGCCAGCGGGTCAAACAACTCAAACGAAACCTACAACGAGAGAAACAACGAACCGCCCATTTGAGCCCAGGGCGATAACCGATCGAACGATTCCATGAGCGATGCGACGACAGACAATTCGAACGCACAGCCAACCCGCCCGGGTGAGACATTGTTTTTAGCCGGCGAATCGCCCTTCCCGCACGCACCGGAAGGCGCGCAGACGATTTTCCGGATCACGCTGACGACCGCCTGCGCCGTGCTGATCGCGGGAGTGGTGCTGTTCGGCTGGCGAGCGGCGATCGTGGTTGGCCTGTCCGTTGTCAGTTGCATGGTGATCGAGAGCATTTGCTTTCGGGTTACGCGTTCGCCGGCGCTGGTGCGGCGGTCGCATGCATACCTCACCGGGCTGCTGCTGGGCCTTACCCTGCCTGCCTATGTGCCCTGGTACGTGCCGGTCGTCGCAGCCGCCTTCGCCATCATCGTCGGCAAGGGCATTTTCGGCGGCGTGGGGCATTTTCTCTGGCAGCCTGCACTGGTGGGCCGACTGGCCGTGGCGGTGCTGTTTTCCCAGATACTCAGCGGACCGGTTCCAAACTATCCCGGCGCCGGAGCCATCCTCGCCCCGGATAAGCTACTCGTAGGCGACATCACCAATACTCGATACGTTCGACAGTACCGGTCGTGGCACAGCCAGCCGGCGCCCGAAGGCGCCGACGCGTTCATGGTCAAGACGCCCGCTGCAATTCTCCGTGGGCTTACCCAGACGCCCGAGCCTGTCTTCAGCGGACTGGCCACCCCCAGCGAGGCGCCCCGCGCCAAGCCCACCGCGATCATGAAGCTGCCGCCCATCAACGACCTGCTTACGGGGACCCGCCCGGGCGGTATCGGTGAAACCTGTTCCGTGGTGATCCTCATAGCCGGGCTTTACCTGGTCTATCGAAACTACGTCAAGATTCATCTGCCGATAATGTTCCTGCTTTCGGCGGCGTGCGTGGCGGCCATCGCTCCGGTTCGCCTGAGCGAATCGGCGGCAGAGGGGCATTTCGTGTGGTACCCGGCCGCCATCGAGGGGGGCTTTACCGGCCTGACGTACGTGATGTTCCAACTTCTCAGCGGCGAGTTGCTGCTGGCGGCGTTTTTCCTGGCGCCGGAGATGACGTCCCGCCCGGTGACCACCGGCGGACAGGTGATATTCGCGATCGGATGCGGCTCGCTGGCGATGTGGCTGAAACTCTACGTCGATACGCCGATCCCCGCATACATGGCCGTCCTGGCGATGAACACGTTCACCCCGTCGATCGACGCACTGTGGCGCCCGAGAGTGCTGGGGCAAAATCGCCTGCAATGGCTGCTGTCCAGCAGACGATAACCACGAATTTCCATTTCCGCTGTCGCGGGGTACTGCGCGGATTTCAACTTTCGCGGCGTATCCGCAGCCAGCCGATCAGGGCAGCAAGTCCTCCCCCGGCTGCGATGGAGATCAGTGGCGCGATCGGCACGCGGAAGCGAGGCGTGGCGGCCGGGCCGCCAGCAAAGGCAAACAGCAGCACCGTCAGCAGGATCAGCCAGCCGGTCGAGCCCATCCGCAGGCGCACCCGCCGAACCACAACGCCGATCGCCAGGACATACTTCACGCCCAACAGCATCACCGCCGGCAGTAAGAACCAAAGCGCCCACAGCCTGCCGTCCAGATAATGGTTCGCCGCCGCCCACAGCCCCCGCTCGTGCAGGACGAACAGCGTGCCCTTCTGCCCGACCGTGATGCCGAGTATTTCCCAAATGTCCGTCGCGCCAGGCAGCCAGACTATTGCGCTGCCCCGCAGATGGATCGCTGCATACGTGCCAGGATGCTCGGCCAGCACCTCCAGAGCCAATTTCTTTCTCAGAGCAATATCATAATATGATTCACCAAATGATTCCGCGTTGCGCGAGCGGGCGTCAAGCCTCCACAGCATTTGTTGGCGGCCTTCTTCGATCGTTATCCCCTCGGTTTGGGCCAGCACAGCCGGGGCCGAGTAGGTGAACATGCTGTCGCTGGCGAAGCTGGAAAAGCCCCAGTAGTCCGCGGCCAGGCCGTTCCGCACGACCCATGGCGCGACGGCCAGTACTATGATGCCCGCAAAGGCGCCTGCCCGGCGGAAACGCAGCTTGCGGAAAAGCAATACGAGCACGACTACCGCCGCAAACGCCAGGCCGACCGGGCGAACGTACGCAGCCACCGCAACGACAACCGCAGCCGCCAGCAACGGCCGCCACTTGCCGGTGCGGAAGTGGCTGATCAGCAGCAGAATCGCCACAGTCAGCAGGAATGCGAACAGCCCGTCGGAAAGAATCCTCAGGCTCGCCGCCACCGCCACGCAGGAGACAGCCTGGAACGCAGCCGCCCAGATCGCAGCGCGGCGATCCAACAGCCGCGACGCCAGAACGAACGTCAGCGCCACCAGCGCCACGTCGATAGCAATCTGCACGAACGCAGCCAATCGCCAGCCGCCGTCGAGTTGCAATCTGCTGGGCACAAGGAATAGCGGATAACCCGGCGTGCGAAAGATTTCCGCATCGCTGTAGGTTCCGAAATTGCCTGAAGTCACCAGCGAGTTGGCCAGTTGGATGTAATCGTGCGAATCGGGCGTGGTTAGACGATGCGGCGCGTTCCACGCCGACGCCAGCAGCGCCAACCTTATCAGCGCCGCAGCTACAAGAATGATTATCAACGCTCGCCTGTTCATGCCCGTTGCCCAAAGATGCCAAAAGAATCCGAAAAATACCGAACGGTTCCGAAAGCTTCCAAAAGATTACGAAAAATGCCGAAAGATTCCGAAAGCTATCGTCACTCGGTACAATACCTATTGTGAATGATCTTTTGAACATCAGCGAGATATTTCTGAGCATTCAGGGCGAAGCCGCGCGGGCCGGGCTGCCGTGCGCGTTCGTGCGATTAGCCGGGTGCAACCTGCGCTGCGACTGGTGCGACACGACCTACGCCCAGACCGGCGGGACGCCGATGGGCCTGGGAGGCATTGTCGAACAGGTCGAGAGTCTCGGCTGCAGCCGCGTGGAAGTGACCGGCGGCGAGCCGCTCACCCAGCCGGCCGCGATCGCACTGCTGGCCGCACTGTGCGACGCCGGCTACGAAACGCTGCTGGAGACCAACGGCTCGCAGGATATTTCGCAGGTCGATCCGCGCGTGGTGCGTATCGTCGATTTCAAATGCCCCGCCAGCGGCGAATCCGAGCGAAACCTCTGGGCCAACGTCGAACATCTCACCGATCGCGACGAAGTAAAGTTCGTCATCGCCGGCCGGGGCGACTACGATTTCGCACGCAGCGCAGTGGCCGACCGCGCCCTGTGCGACAAATGCGCGGTGATATTCTCGCCGGTGGCGGACAGGCTGGCCCCGGCTGAGCTGTCGGCCTGGATCCTGGCCGACAAATTGGACGTGAGAGTCGGCATCCAGCTTCATAAAATGATTTTTCCCGGAAAGGATCGGGGCGTCTGAGCCTCGATGAAATCGCTATGGAAGCAGAACTGATCAAGACATTTCGTTTCGAAGCGGCGCACAGGCTGGTCGGCGTCGGCGAAGACCACAAATGCAGCCAGATGCACGGGCACAGCTATCGATTGGACGTCCACATCGTCGGCCCGGTCGACCCTGACGTCGGCTGGGTAATGGACTTCGGCGACCTGCGAGCAGCCGTCGACCCGGTACTGAACGACCTGGACCACCGCGTCCTGAACGAAGTGCCCGGCCTGGAGAATTGCACCTCAGAACTGATCGCCAAATACGTGTGGGATCGCCTCGCGCCGGCTCTGGCGGGCCTGTCGGCCGTGACGATCTGGGAAGCCGAGGGCGCACGCTGCGTCTATCGAGGCAAGTGAGACTCATCGCAAAAATCATCGCCCGCGTCCAAAAACTGGCGCGGCGGGGCTCCTGTCCTGCCGCGTATGATTGGAATACTTATCGCCGGCCGCAGCAGCTCTTGAACTTCCTGCCCGATCCGCAGGGACACGGTGCGTTTCGCCCGGGCGGCTTTCGCAGAGCTGGCTGGGTGCTTTGCGGGCCGGGGCCTGCCTGGAACGCCGCCTGCTGACCCGGCGCCGGCTGGGCTGACTGGGCGTCCCCGCTCATCGGCGGAATCTGCCCTCGCTCGATATACTTCGCCATCTCCCGCAGCTTCGGCAGCGCCTCGCGGAAGAACATCTTGTAGCCTTCGCAGAAATGATTCACGCGGGCGGGGTCGGTACCGATCGGCCGATGGTGCTTCGGGCAGCCGCCCTTGCAGAATTCCAGGAACTCGCACTCGCGGCAAGCATCGGGCAGTTGCAGTTTCAGCTCGGCGAACTCGTCCAGCCGCGAATCTCGCACCAGCTCCCCCAGCGGCGTTTCCATGATGTTGCCGATCTTCCATTCGTCGTAGACAAAGTGGTCGCATGCGTACAGATCGCCGTTGAATTCCAGCACGTGGGCGTTGGCGCAGCGGTCGGCGTAGCAGCACATCGACGCGCGATGGTAGATGATCTGGTGCAGGCAATTATCGATGAACCGCTCGGAAATCTTGCCCACGTCGCGCGACGCCCATATCTCGAACACGTCGAGCATGAACCGCCCGAACTGCTCGCCCGTGCAACTGAAGTCGCTCGGCTGATCGTCGGCCGTCCGCTCGAGGATGGGGATGTACTGCACGTACTGCGCGCCGCGGTTGACGAAATAGCGGTAAATGTCGCCGGCGTGCGGGGCGTTGACGCCGTTGAGCGTGACGAGAATATTGTACTCCACGCCGTGTTTCCGCAGCAGTTCCAGACCCGCCCACGCTCGATGGAACGATGGGTTGCCCTCATGGTCGCGGCGGTACGCGTCGTGCCACTGCGCCGGGCCATCGAGGCTGATACCGACGAGGAACTTATTTTCCCGCAGGAACTCGCACCACTCGGCGTCCAGCAGCGTGCCGTTGGTTTGCAGCGCGTTGGTGACGGCCTGGCCCTCGCGGGAGTATTGCTTCTGCAACTCGATGATTTTGCGGAAAAAGTCCAGTCCGGCCAATGTCGGCTCGCCGCCCTGCCAGCCGAACTCGCACTGCTCGGGCAGCAGCGCCAGGTAATCCTTAATGTATCGCTCCAGAACCTCATCGCTCATCTGAAACTTGTCGGCGTCGGGGTAGAGCTCTTTCGGCTTGGCGGTATAGTAGCAGTAGCGGCAGTCCAGGTTGCAGACGCCGCATACGGGCTTGGCCATGATCTGAAACGGGCGGAGGGTCTGGCTCATCGGAATCCTCGAAACATTACTAGCGAGGTTCAAGCCTAGCAGATATGGACGCCCCGAAGCAATACCGGCGGTTACTTGAGCGTGGCGCTGTGTCGGTCGAACAGCACGCCGATCAGGCCCAACGCGCCGCGAACCAGCAGTGTGAGCACCAGCAGGAACAGCAGGAGCGACCAGACGAACGTCAGCAGCGGCCAGATGTTGTCCATCAGCCCGTCCAGCCGGCGCCACATCATCCCCACCACGGCTATTGCGACCGCGATGGTCACGCCAGCCGCCAGTGTCGCTCGCGTCGATCGGCTCACAGGCGACAATCGAATAGCCAGGCAGATCGACAGGTAAACGAACACGGGCACTTTCCAGAGCGTCCAGTCCAGCAGAACCCAGGTCTCGCTCATCCGACGCAGCAGCCAGACCTGCCGGTTCACCTGGTCCCAGAAGGCACCCCACGTGGCGGGCAGTTCGCGTGGCAGTTCTGCCAGGCCCATCATCCCCATGGGTCCGTTGCGGAACAGCCTGGTGACCGGTTCGCCCAATAGCGCGTTGGCGCCCAGGATGGCCGCTCCGCAGGCGACGATTGCGAACACCGCAGCCAGCATCGGGCCGACATATTTCAGCCCGGCTGTCGCCTCGGCTCGCGGTTCGCCGGCCGCCTCAGCACCCCCCTTGCCATCGCGCTCGGGGATCAGCTTCGCGCGACGAATTTCCCCGCCGGTGATCAGACAGCCGAAAATATAGGCCATCTCCGAAATCACCGTCCCTGGCAGCAGTACCCAGTTAACCCACGCCGACTTGACCATGCCCGACCAGAGGCGGTAGACGCCCAGGCCCGCAAAAATAATCAGCATGAACCAGAATATGAACGCCGCATATATCATCGTTTAGCTCTTATCGGCACGGCTGCGGAGATTGCTGAAGCCCGCATATATTGCCCGAACGCCCTCTTTTCGTTACATTTGTCACACAAGTTGTAGAAGACGGGTGGCATGGGTTGCTTGCAACCCATGTTGCTGCGATTCTTTCTACCTTCTGAGCTGCACGGCTTGACAAGCAAGCCCTGCTGCCCACCATCCAAACGCACCGCTCCATTTTTCCATACATAGCCCACCTTCGTGCCCTGCGTTGCGACCGGGAAGCCCTTGAACTACAATTCGCTCGGCCGACCGACCCGGAAATAAGTGACCATGGACTATCAGAAACTCACGACAATCGACCGCCCACTGAGCCCCGACGAAGCTCTGGCGATTCTCCAAGCGCCCGACGACGAGCTAGCCGCGATACTCGATGCAGCCACCGCCGTGCGAAAACAAACCTTCGGCGACCGCGTCCGCATGTGCTCGATCCTGAACGCCAAGTCAGGCCGATGCAGCGAAGACTGCGTGTACTGCGCCCAGTCCAGCCGACACTCGACCGACGTGGCCTGCTACCCGATGCTCACGCCAGACAAAATCCTCGCCGCCCGCAGCGAAGCCGAAAAACTGCCCGTCGAAAAATTCGGCGTGGTAACCAGCGGCAATCGCCTCACCGACGCAGAGCTGGACTCCCTGTGCGAAGTGATCCGCGACAATCCGCACGTGCAGGTCGGGTGGTGCGCATCGTTGGGCGCCCTGAGCGAAGACCAACTCCGCCAGCTGCACGACGCTGGGCTGCGGCGGTTTCATCACAATCTCGAGACGGCCGAGAGCTACTTCCCGCAGATATGCACCACGCACAGCTACGCCGATCGCGTGGCGACGGTGCGAGCGGCCAAGCGCACGGGGCTGGAAACATGCTCGGGCGGGCTGTTCGGCCTGGGCGAACAACCACACCATCGCGTCGAGCTGGCGATGGCGCTGCGAGAGTTGCAAGTCGATGCGATTCCGCTGAACTTCCTCGTGCCGATTCCCGGCACGCCGGCGGCCGAGAACTGCTCGCCGCTTTCGCCCACAGAGGCGATCAAGACCATCGCCATGTTCCGCCTGGTCTGCAGGCAGACCGAGGTCAAGGTCTGTGCGGGCCGCGAGAGCGCCCTGGGCGAGATGGAAGAACAGATTTTCGCAGCGGGCGCCACCGGAATGATGATCGGTGGCTATCTGACGCTTCGCGGACGAAGCGCGGCCGAGGACCTGGAAATGCTCGGCCGGGCAGGCATGGAGTTCTAGCGAAATGACCGGGCGAGACTTCGGCGACGATCTGAAACACCTGGCCGACCAGGCGCAGCTGCGCACGCTGCAAACGCGGCCGGCCGCCGGCGGCAAATTCTCCGACGGGCAGCGAACGATCCTGAACTTTTCCTCGAACGATTACCTGAACCTGGCCAACGACGGGCGGCTCAAGGCGGGCGCGGCGGCGGCGACAGCCGAGCTTGGCTGCTCGGCCGGGGCGTCGCGACTGATGTCCGGGCATCTGGAAATCCACCAGCGTCTGGAAGACCGATTGGCCGAGTGGATCGGCACGGAAGCGGCACTGGCGTTCGGCAGCGGATTCCTGACGAACCTGGGCGTAATGACCGCACTTGCCGGGCGAGGCGACGTGATCTTCGCAGATCGACTCAACCACGCCAGCCTGGTAGATGGCGCGCTGCTGAGCCGAGCCAAGCTCGTGCGATACCGCCATTGCGATACGGACGGTCTCCGCAGCCGACTGGCCGAGCACGCGGGGCGGCGCAAAATCATCGTAACCGATTCGATATTTTCCATGGACGGCGACCTGGCCCCGCTGGAAGCAATCGCCGAACTGGCCAAATTGCACGACGCCCTGCTGGTGGTCGACGAGGCGCACGCGGTGGGCGTAATCGGCCCGGGCGGGCGAGGCGTGCTGGCCAGGCTGGGCCTCACCGACCGCGCGACGGTGATCGTCGCCACAATGAGCAAGGCCCTCGGAGGATACGGCGGGTTCGCAGCATGCTCGGGCGAGACGCGACATTGGCTGATTAATCGTGCGCGATCTTTCATCTATTCGACGGGCTTGCCGCCTGCGTGTCTGGGCAGCGCCCTGGCCGCGATCGACGCCATAAAAAACCAGCCGAGCCTCGGCGCTGACCTGCTGGACCGTGCAGCCTACTTCCGCGGCAAGCTGAGCAAGGCCGGGCTGAACGTCGCCCCTTCGGACAGCCAGATCGTCCCGGTGATACTGGGAGACAACGCGAGGGCGCTGGCAGCTTCGAAAATGCTCGCCGCCAAAGGCATCCTCGCTACGGCGGTCCGCCCGCCCACCGTACCCAAAGGCACGGCCAGGCTGCGGCTGTCGGTTACGCTGGCCCATACGAGAGAAGACCTGACCCGGGCAGCCGAGCAAATCGTCGCGGCCTGCCGCAAACCAAAATAATATGAACGACTACCAAGAACTGCGCGATTGCGATCTGCGACGGATTTGGCACCCTTACACGAAGGCCGACGCGATGGAGGCTGACCAGTTCCCCATCATCGACCGGGCCGAGGGCGTCTATCTCTACGACGTTCGCGGGCGGAAACTGCTGGACGGCATCAGTTCGTGGTGGTGCGTGAACCTCGGCCACAGCCATCCGCACATCGTCGAGGCGATCCGCCGACAGGCCGAGCGACTCCAGCACAGCGTGCTTGGGGGCATGAGTCACCCGCCGGTAATTCGCCTGGCCGACGAACTACTCGCCATCGCACCAGATGGACTGTCGCGCGCGTACTTCGCCAGCGACGGCGCGAGCGCAAACGAGGCTGCGATGCGAATGGCCCTGCAATACTGGGCGAATCTGGGCAAGCCCGAACGCTCGCGATTCGTCTCGCTGGCCGACGGCTATCACGGCGATACGCTGGGAACCGTGGGCGTGGGGTACGTCGATGCGTTCCACCACTCGATCCGCCACGCCGTCACGCTGTCATTCGCGGCCGACTCGCCGCACTGCTTCCACTGCCCTTGCGGCAAGCAGCCCGGGCAATGTCAAACCGAATGCTTCGGATCAATGCAGCATATTTTCGACGATCATGGCGACGAAATTGCGGCCGTGATTCTCGAACCGCTCTGCCAGGGCGCTGCCGGCATGCGGATTTACCCAGCCGACTACCTGCGCCGCCTGCGGACGCTGTGCGACCAGCGAAACGTGCTGATGATCGCCGACGAGATCGCGGTCGGCTTCGGGCGAACGGGCAGCATGTTCGCCTGCGAGCAAGCCGGAATCTGCCCGGACTTCCTGGTGATCGGCAAGGGGCTCACCGGCGGGATGCTGCCGATGTCGGCCGTGCTTACCAGCGAGAAAATTTTCGACGCATTCCGCAACACCGACGGCGCCGACCGAACGTTCTATCACGGCCACACGTATTGCGGCAATCCGATCGCCTCGGCTGCGGCGCTTGCGGCAATTCAGACCTACCGCGACGAGCAGATCGTGCCGCGCTCGGCCGTGCTCGCCGGCAGACTGGCTGAAGCGTTCGAGCAGTTCCGGTCACTGCCGGGCGTGGCCAACACGGCGACCATGGGCACTATGACCTCGCTGGAAATCTCCGCCGAAGCAGGCGGCCCGGCCAGCGCAAAACAAATCGCCGCAGCAGCGATGGAGGCCGGGCTGTTCATCCGACCGCTGGGCGCAATCCTTTACCTCTGGCCGCCGCTGACAACCACGCCCGCCGAACTCGAACGAATGCTGGATCTGTTCGAGCAGGCCCTGACAAGTTGAACCGTTTCACTTGTTTCAAAGCTGCCAAAGAGGGACAATGCGCTTTCGTCCAAGACGAAAGGCTATCACACATGAAACGCAGCCTGGTTAATCGCAAGATCGAAGAAGCGATCGAGTTTTGTCGCTCCCAGAATTTTCATCTGCCCAAGTGGGCGTACTGGACGCCGGCCCAATGGTCCGCCGCCGGCGAGGAGGCTGACGAAATCCGCCAGGCCAAGCTCGGCTGGGACGTGACCGACTTCGGCTCCAACGACTACGACCGACTCGGCTTGCTGCTGTTCACCATCCGAAACGGAACCGGCCAGGCCGAGCCGGACCCCGCCGCCAAGACCTACTGCGAGAAGATTCTGCTGGTCGGCGAAGGCCAGCTCACGCCGGCGCATTTCCACTGGGCGAAAATGGAAGACATCATCAACCGCTCCGGCGGGAAGCTGGTGCTGCAACTGTGGCACGCCGACCGCGACACGGAAGAACTCGACGAGGTGAACGACATCACCGTGAGCATCGACGGCGTGCTCGAAACCGTATCGGCCGGCGGAAAGGTGGTCCTCGAACCGGGCCAGTCGATCACGCTGCCGCCCTATCTGTACCACAATTTTTACGCCGAAGCGGGCGGCGGAATGGTACTCGCCGGCGAAGTGTCGAAGGTAAACGACGACGAAAACGACAATTGTTTCGCACAATCGCTGCCGCGTTTCGCGCAGATCGACCAGGACGAGCCCGCCCGATACCTGCTGTGCGGAGAGTACCCACCGGCGGCTGGGGGCTCGCAATGAACCCGCGTAAGGTCGTCGTCGCCGGGCACGTCTGCCTGGATATCATCCCCGACCTGAGCGCTTCGGGCGCTGGGCTCGACAGCCTGCTTACCCCCGGCGCGCTGAGTCACATCGGCCCGGCCACCATCTCGACCGGCGGCGCGGTGTCCAATGTCGGCATCGCACTGCACAAGCTCGCCCTGGACGTCGCGCTGATGGGCAAGATCGGCCGCGATGCGTTCGGCGCGGTGGTCACCGACGTGCTCCACTCGCACGGCGAGCACCTGGCCGACGGCATGACCGTCGTCGACGGCGAGCAGACCTCATACACGTTGGTGATCAGCCCGCCTGGCGTCGACCGCTGCTTCCTGCACTGTCCGGGCGCGAACGACACCTTCGCAGCCGAGGACGTCCACATGGAAAAAGTCGCCGGAGCGAGCCTCTTCCACTTCGGCTACCCGCCGATCATGCGGAAGATGTACGCCGACGGCGGAAGCGAGCTGGCGGAACTGTTCCGGCGGGTAAAGGCCCGCGGCGTGACGACCTCGCTGGACATGGCCGGGGTCGACCCCAACAGCGCAGCCGCCCAAGCCGATTGGCCCGCACTGCTGGCCGCCGTCTGCCCGCACGTGGACATCTTCCTGC